>Ga0307517_10000128_pt1 | contig 114449 bp, 130 predicted proteins | sample 23_EM_MG_FD_194515 | JGI IMG/M metagenome (GOLD analysis project Ga0307517, IMG submission 194515) | Populus trichocarpa ectomycorrhiza microbial communities from riparian zone in the Pacific Northwest, United States - 23_EM | ecosystem: Host-associated > Plants > Roots > Unclassified... | reverse complement strand
GTGAGTCATGTGCAAAAGTCATTACATCATATGACGTCACAATCGTGAGTCATGAAACATTCAACCAATCATAATATAACAATGACTCGCAAGTGCGTAGTCATGTGAGAACTATGAGTCAAGTGACCTCATAGTGTAAAATCCAACATACCTTATGACTCATAAGTATGAGTCATGTGAAATCTGCCTTGCTTACTCACGATTTGTGACAATTACAACCAGGGCAAAATATGTCAAATATGGTAGACTGGGTTTCTTTGAGTGTATTCCCAGCATTGGATATGGGCTTGTGATAAATCTGTGTCATCAGCAGTGCGACGGCCTTCTTCTGTTTTGTTTTTTTTGAAAATAAAATAAAATAAAATACGAAAATCTGTATCCCAGTCTTGATAATACCTCAGAGCCTCTGAGGGGCAGGAGCTACAATCTGTGCACTTGTGCTTGTATTATCCGTGCTTCTATATTCACTCCCTTTTTTCTTAGTTTACTGTGGAAAAATTAAATATGTGGTCGAGACGCAATATCAATCCACAACTGCTATTAACAAGAACAGCCCCAGAATTTGAGTTATCGCCACAGTGGACCGCACAGAATCTACCTTGTTAGTGTCGGAATGGTTAGAACGGGTATCAGTGACTGCACAAACTGATCTCGAGCACACGGTGTCTCTCAAGCATCGAGGATTTTCTAAGAGCCAAGAGCTGATGGGGCATAGGATCCTTTAGGAAAAATAAGCAATGTCGGCATCTGCTATGTGTTGCCGTGATACTGGTACTGTAGAACCCACTTTCGCAAAGTTTTTGTGGAAAGTGAGGTTCTAGTACTGTGGCCAGGGTTCCGAACAGTCGGCGGAAGACTGGACTGGGCCAGCTAGTCTGGTCGAAAGTCAAGTCCAGTCTAATGGTGGAAATTAGACCGACTGGACAGTCAGGATTATTGCAACCGACTCGAGCAGGACCAGTCCGACCAGGCCCGCCAAGCAATAGGATATGCCATTTTTATCACAGTATGTTACATTCAAATAAAGCTTTTCCTAATAAAACTTATGGTTTCCATGGATTATATAGTGGAGATAGTGCCTCGCTTTGATTAGGGTTGGTGAAAATAGGTTCTCACGTATTGAACTATTTTGCTGCATTAAGTGAGTGATATTACATGACCAACGGCCACAATACGGGTATTGAAAAGGACAAACGGGTACAAGCGGAAGTTCCGTCTGAAAGGAAAATACTTCTCTTGCTAAAGTAAATGATCGAATCTTAGGAAATCGTAGAGAGAAAATAAAATAAAATAAAAGACCGGTAGAGGCTATCGCCGCACACTATCGGGATTCACCAAGCACGTAGATGGAATCGATAAGTTCACAGAGGAAAGATCACGATACGGAAAGTCCTCACTTGTTGAGGTGGTTCTTCTCGCTCTCGTCTCTCTCTCTCAGTCTGCGTGATAGCTACAAGCCCCAAGAACCCTACCCCTAATCTCCAAGTTCGGGACAGCCATTCCAGCCATGCCATCCACCACTACCTGCGCTATAAAACTATAAAAGTACATAGAAAGAAATAAAAACAATTTAATGTATGAAAAACCCAGTATTCGCCCCACAGTATTCGATGCGACTTATCCATCAGTTAACTGCATTTCCTCAACATGCTATCCTCTCCAGGATGTTCTATCAACCTGTATTGAGGGCCTGTTGATTTATACCGTGGCAAGCGGCTTTAAATCCTACTATAGCTATACATCTATTCTTGGCGAGTGCTGGCCTGAGTGCCATTCTGACTCTCATGCGATCTTTGATAAAGACTGGTCTAGGACCAGTCCAAACCGGACCTGACCACCCAAGTTAGTCGGGTCCAGTCATCGACATCAACCAGGACGGGCCAGTCTGGTCCTGCCTCCAAGACTTGACCGGTCGGACTATTCGGAACCCTGACTGTGGCGATGTCTTGCCAGCAATGAAGGTATGATACCAGAGCAAGACAGTGGAACATGTTTAGTTCAAATTATATGGAGTATCACACTTTAGATTGACTTATAGATAGTGTGCTGGAGCGGTTGGTAGAGATATGATTAGGGCACAGGATGCTCATATTAAGTGGTAGCTAAAAGCTTACATGGATTTCTCATAGAGTAGATCTCTCGCGAAGACATGGGGTGAGGGTGCTATTCATAGATCCAGGCAAAATCTTTATATGATACTAAAAATTATACTACCTCTGCCGTGGCCAAGACACCATCCCGGTGCCCCTCTTTCCCCAAAAAGTTTGCGAAAGGCGCTGAACTGGGCCGCACAATGTGACAAATTGATACTATGCATATTATTGTAGACTTAGAGATTGCGGAAACTCTCTCGGGAGTGCTCTGCTCAATTAGCACAATGCCCGTGGGAGGCTACCGACTCTATTACAAGTTACAGCCATTTAGAACCCGAAAAGTTGAGCCCGAATTTTGTACTGGCGGTCAGATACACATAGATAATTTACCATACAAAGGTTTTATCACCCCTTTCCTTTCCTGTACTAAAGCATAGTTACATAGGGAATACTAGCCATGGAATTCGGGAAACATTAGTCCTCTGACAAAGAAAGCAAGTGTTTTGGAGGCAAAGCACAGATATACACCAGAATCCCCCCGTTCCTCTTTTTATTGATATTATGAGAGAGTACTATGATTGGATACCGATGTACTTTTTTACCATCGATAAAGTTTCAGGCGCCCGAACTGTCTATTTTCTGAAGAAGCAGTTAACAGATTAAGAAGAAAGAGTATTATCGGCTAGTTCCTATTGTCTAATGGCATAGGAGACTGGTCTGCTAATTTGAAACAGGGACCGTTATGAGTTCGAATCCGGGGGCAGTGGAGTAGTCGAGCATTAAAATAACGCCCAGCGAACCACTTTTTTGCTGGGGGGTACACTAGGTCTAGGGTTGGTAATGCCCTTGGGTCAACCCCCGCCAGATGTTGCGGTGGGACTCCTGGCTGGTGTTCGGGTTTCATGCTATATGCCCGTAACTTGCACATGGGCGCATCCAAATAGGTATACGCCTTAACTGCTTTATTATACCATACCTGCTACGCTCTGCTAAGAGTATGCTTAGTACTATATTCAAGTATTGTTGGATCGTACTGAAAACGAGGAACTCCGGGATAGTGTATCTACTCTTCGAAACGCAAGAGTTATGGGCAAACAACTGTCACTATCAAGAAATCCCTTCCAGAAACAAAACCACACAAGTCACGATCAATTCAAGTCCGCTAAGCTAACCCACCAACCTTCAGATTCAAAGCAAACCTAAAGAACCGCAAAGAAGAGGAAAATCCAACCAAAACAAAGCCGAACCTTTCAGGTTGTCCTACTATCTAGGTACAGGAGATCCTCCTCTTATTCACTATGGCAAATTTTCCTTCCTCGGTCAACAGTCTAAACGTTTCCTTCGTTGTGCTGTGTTGCCGTCGTCGTCGTGGTGGGAAAGCGCGAGAGAAGTTAAGGATCGCAACCATACTCGCGGTAGGGGTAAAGTATTGGAACAAACCGGGGCCAAGGTGGCCAATGCGAAATTCCCTGCATTCAGATCCGAAGGTATGATACCTAAGAAGAGAAACAACCGCTCTTTTTTTTGTACCTCGCCGAGACATTTCCCCCCTGTTGGTTCGAAAATGGAACTCTCGGATCGCCCGAAATCACTTGCACTGGAGCTACTAAGGGGCTGTTTGGTGTGACAGCCAACCGTGGTTTACAAACCATGGTTTGAAAATTCAACCAATCAGGAGCCTAGAAATTTGATTACATAAGAAGTTTAAAGAGCTGTGATTGGTTGAATTTTAAAACCATGGTTGGCTGTCACGCCAAACAGCCCCTAAATCTCGGTGGCAACCATATATACGCTACTTTACTTATCCAACAAATAAACAGTTCTCATTATTGTTCACTTCCCCATCACCTAGGCCCAGTGTGCACTGCGCATCCTACTTCGGAATTGACGATGTCGTGGCTGCTTCGATGGAGAGGGAAGGATGTACTCGAGTAATATCTAATAGCTTGAATCTCATCTAATAGTAGTTAGGGTACGATACCGGTAGCTAGTTTAGTTGGTTTGGGTAACGACCGCTTTTGTAATTGTGACTGTTGTTTATGGGTTTTGCTCATTGTGTGGGGTTTTCCTGTTTAGTGCGCTCTCTACCTGTACTTAGTCTAGAGCTAGCGGTAGAGAACTCTACACGATAGACATCTACATCCATCATCGCCACGACCACATCGAAGTGCTTCCCTCCTGTTCTGGGCTACACCAGTCGACATTAGGCTGCAGGCGAGTTGCCGTAGTGTTGTTATCAATATCAATCAGTGTTACTGTATGGGTTTCATAGCGCTAAAGTGGGCTGCTCGGCAAGGGAATGAAGGAGTAGTGAGACGACTGCCCATGCGGGACAATGTCAATCCCGACAAGCCAAACGATTATGGCGGAACTCCACTCTGGATTGCTTCTCGCAACGGGCATGAGGGGGTGGTGAAGCTACTGCTTGCACGGAACGATGTTAGTCCTCGCAAGCCAAGCGACGATGGCCGAACACCGCTCTGGAACGCTTCTTGCAATGGGCATGAGGGGGTGGTGAAACTACTGCTCGCACGGAATGATGTCAATCCCGACAAGCCAAACAATGAGGGTCAAACCCCACTCTAGAGGGCCTCTTACCATGGGCATGAGGGGATAGTGAAGCTACTGCTTGCACGGAACGATGTCAATCCTAACAAGCCAAGCGAGGACGGCCGAACACCGCTCTGGAACGCTTCTTACAATGGGCATGAGGGGGTGGTGAAACTACTTCTCGCACGGAACGATGTTAATCCCGGCAAGCCAAACAACGAGGGTCAAACCCCACTCTGGAGGGCCTCTTACAATGGGCATGAGGGGGTAGTGAAACTACTGCTTTCACCGAAAGATATCAATCCTGACCAGCCAAGTGACGATGGCCGAACACCGCTCTGGAACGCTTCTTACAATGGGCATGAGGGGGTGGTGAAACTACTGCTTGCGCCGAACGATTTCAGTCCGACCAGCCAGGCTAACGTCAACCACCGGGAAGTGTCACAGCACCTAGAAGTGTCACACATGGCAACCATGACAACCACAACTAAAAAATGTAACAACTCAACCAATTCTTAACCAAATTGGACCAAACAAGGTGATATCAATTGAGAAAAGAGAGGAGAGCTAATTTAGGCTTGAAAATTAAAAAAAGAAAATTCCTCAGTAAGAGATACCAGAAAAAAGAGAGAAAAAGTACATAAAACTGCAAGAAAGAAGATAGGACAAGCTAAGATACAGGAGCATGCAAGTCCATTTGTAAAGTGGATGGAGGTAATCTGCTACTGGCAGAGAAAATATTTGAGATAATAGTTGGCCACGATTGAAGTCTGAAGTGTGCTGAAACTCCTGGGAAATAGGTTAATTTAAAGGTAAAACTATAAAAATGTTAGAAAGACACTTAGCGGTTAGGAGAGACAACTCGAAGGATAAAAAGTGAAATACAGGTGTGGCGTAAGATTAATGTACTCAGAATATTATGATTGATCAACATTTGCAATAATTTAGTAGTAGCAAAGCTGCTGTTATTCTATTTTTGATATATTATAATACAAGAAGTTCTATTACATATTTCCCAACTACAAGTTGTTTAGTAACCGAAAAATCACTTACTCATTATCTGGGAATATATCTTAATCATATTGACAAAACAAATACTTCTATCATCACCCTTTTGGCAATATAGTTGGATAGTTAAACTATTTACTGTACATACTTAGTACTTTCTAGTAAAGTACATAGCAGTAACTATAGTTTTTATATAAAAATAGATACAATAGCAAAGATTATATTACTAGGAATAGGCTTATATTTAATACCTATTTCTCAATAATATTTAATATAGAATTATTAAAGTGAGTAGAATAATATATATGTAAAATTAAAATACTAGACAAAATGGTATAAATTATGTAAATGTTTAAATATCTGAGGTTAACTAAACTCTTGAGGGTTTGGATTTTTACTACAATATAACTAGGAAAAGTTATAGTATGATTGGAAAGGTTTCAGTGCTGAAATATTAGATCTGTTGTAGTAATCAGATAAATTTTAAATTATACTTACCGTAAACCTTTTTGCTTTGAATTAGGAGCAATAAATTAAGTACAAATGAATTTATTTTTCACTGGAATTGTAGATATGGATTATCTTATTATTCTTGACTAATTTGCAGTACAGAGGCCATTGCTTAGAATAGTATCCACAAGAGAACTTCTTATATTATTACCCATTAAACATATGATAACACCAGCTTCACTACTATTAAGATATAACAAATCCTTATTAATCATGATACCCTCAGTACACTGACCTTGGGCCATACCTGTAGTTCACTCCTTATGCCCTGAGCTGTCTCTCTTAACTTCCGCAAGTCTTTCTAACATTTTTATAGTTTTACCATTAAATTAACCTATTTCCCAGGGGTTTCAGCACACTTCAGACTTCAATCGTGGCCAACTATTATCTCCAATATTTTCTCTGCCAGTAGCAGATTACCTCCATCCAGTTTGTAAATGGTTCTGCATGCTACTGTATCTTTGCTTGTCCTATCTTCTTTCTTGCAGTTTTATGTACTTTTTCTCTCTTTTTTCTGGTATCTCTTACTGAGGAATTTTCTTTTTTTAATTTTCAAGCCTAAATTAACTCTCCTCTCTTTTCTCAATTGATATCACCTTGTTTGGTCCAATTTGGTTAAGAATTGGTTGAGTTGTTACATTTTTTAGTTGTGGTTGTCATGGTTGCCATGTGTGACACTTCTAGGTGCTGTGACACTTCCCGGTGGTTGACGTTAGAAAATTCGCACTCCCGATCCAGAGAAATTCAAGTTTTTCCTTATATGCCTACGCTTATATGAGGGGGTAAGTGGACATCCCTTCAGAGTCTATATCCCCCAGGAGACAAGACCCATGAAAAAAGAAAAAAAATCACCAAAGAGCACCAGGCGAGCAAACAAATCAGAAGGTGGCTACCAAATTTAATTTTGAAAACATCCGCTCAAGATGCAGCACCAGAAACCTCACATCAAGCCCAAGTGACTCTTAATCCACCCAGTCAGACTCAGAATTCCAGTCCTCAAAATCCCCCCCAGCGAGATATGGCCGTTCATCTTGTTTGTCCCACTGCTCTCCATTGTTAGCGAATTTTTGAGGTTGAGAGTTGAGGTAGGGAGGCCTTACATCCGGTAAGATCGCACCAAGCAAGATTTTCGGCAACTATTATTCAAAAACAAATACGATGTCAGTGAGGGGGCCGTTTTAAATCAATAAAATGGGAAAAGAGCAGATTATGACATACCACAAACCACTTGTCAAACTCGAATTCGGGACCGAATTCCACTGGCAACACGTCGATGTATTCTCTGATATCTGGATCATCGTCTAGGTCAATCAATAGCTGGGTTGCGCGGGGATCGTTTCCGATGCGTGAGAACTGGAATGATACAGCTGTGAACCTATTGTAAGCATTGGAGGAAAAAGTATACCACCAAAACCCCACGACTGACTAACCGTCTAACCCTTTGCCAGCTCCTTCACACTCGTTCACACAGTCCTGAATGACCTTTTTCATATGATCCTTTTCCTCACCCTCAACCTGTTTTCTGATAGTTATTATTTGGCTTGAGAAATGTTAAGGGAAAGGCATACTGTGCCATCAGTGGCGATTAGCACTAGCAAGGGTTTGCTCTGATTAGGATTTCCGATCACAAGAGGATCCAAGATCCTCTCTTTGAGTGCCGTTCCTATCCTTGACGGACCGCCATAGGGGTGGCAATCTAGATAGTCTTTCGCCTCCCCGGTCCAGTTTTGTTTGCTCCGAAAACTATTCATGAAGCACATAGAAAGGACCCCGGATTCATTTGCCATCGAATAGATTTCCGTGATGTGGTCGATATACTGCGCCAGGGTCTCCTTCTTTGCGCCCTTTTCCTCATAAATCATGGAACTGGAGTCATCTATCCATCCATCCAAGAATAAGCGAAACTAACCCTAATGAGCGAAGACTAGCACCAGGACTTGCCGATCAAGATGGCCACATCATAAAGGGTCAGCGCAGTTAATTCTTTCGCAACTTCATAACCGCATCCCATCTCTGTAACCAACTTTCTCACCATCTCCTCTCCCTTTTTAATTGGCACCTTCAGACTTCTATCCAGTTCCTCTTCCGTCCTTCCATACATTTTTTGCAAGCCCTTTCGTCCGTTTATTATCATATCCTTGAGCCCTCCCCCAATCTCTTGGCCTTCAGGGATTAAATATTCCCCTAGGCCTTTTGCCATTGACTCTTTTACCGCTTGTTTTTCAGCTCCGAATAGGATCCTAACGTCTCTACCATGTCCTTTAGAGAGAGCCAACGACAATGGGGTTTGATTTTTGTTATCTGGTGTAGTAGTACGGAAATCCTTCCGCTCCAAAAGCATCTCTACTATTCGCTCATGCCCGCACTCAGCCGCCAACGAGAGTGGCGTTAAGCAACATTGGGGGTCTGCCTGGTCGGCACTGAGGTCCTCTCGTTCCAAAAGGATTTTTACTACCCTCTCATGCCCGTATTCAATCGCCAACAAGAGTGGCGTTCGGCCATATATGGGGTCTGCCGCATTGGGGCTGACACCCTCTCGTCCTAAGAGCGTTTTTACTATCTCCGCATACCCGCGCTGAGCCGCCAACCAGAGCGGCGTTCGGCCATATATGGTACCTGCCGTATTGGGGTTGGTATCTTGTCGCCCCAAAAGAATCTTGACCACTCCCTCATGCCCCTTCTCAGCCGCTAGCGTGAGTGGTGTCCAGCCATCTTGGGTGCTTGCCGTATTGGGATCGATATCTTGTTGTTCCAAAAGCACCTTTACGATCTCCTCTTGCCCTCCCCTAGTCGCCCATATGAGAGCCGTACTCCCCATGCAATCAGCTGCATTAGCGTCCCATTCATTCATCTCCAATACAGCAGCAACTATCTCGGAGATCCCGAGAAATGCTACTGCGTGGAGTCCAGTAAATCCTGTAGGACCTCCCGACTCGTGAAAATAAGGGCCCGAGATTCTATCGTGATTATAGCGCAATAACAGTAAGTGAGCAGATATATGCTCATCGAATCTATCCAGAAGCCTGAGTGCAAGCGACTTGACATTTCCTTTCATCCCTTTTCTCGTGTGCTCCCCCCAGTAATAAGAAGCATATTCTAGAAGGGGCATGGCTGAGGGGGCAGAGCGAAGATTTGGCGAAAGAGCTCGGACCTGTCCAAAATTGAGGTATGTCAAGCAAACCTCCGCAATTGTTGAATGGGGGCTATGGAATAGGGTCGAATTATTTGAGAGGTGCTCTTGTAGAGTAAGGTGCGCCAGGCGGACAGTGGACGAAGATGCCTCGACCGTGACAAGACCGAGACAAGATGTTAGGAGTGTTTGTAGCGCAGGGAGGTTTTCGGGATCAAGATCCGTAGATCCCATCTCCACCCCCAAGGCGTGACGGAGCTCCTTGACCTGTAGCGGCCGTTTCGAATACAACACCCACATCAGGACCTTCAGCCCGAGTATTGATTTACTTCCTGCCTGCGCCTTCAGTCGCTGTAGAGTCGCCGTGTAGGCATCGCCCAGTCCATTGCCCCTGTTCATCTCTTCAAGCTTCTTTTTTCTCTGGCGAATTGTCGTCTCTCCCAGGATATTGCTGATGCTTAGCGAGACAAGGAGAAATCTACATGGAATCGCAGGTAAGTATACATCATTCATATAGTGGAAATTCTAGATTCTTCTACGCACCTATCAGATATTCTTTCCAGAATAATTTCCATAATATCCGCCCGTAAATCATCACTCATCGCCTCTGGATCAGGATCCTCGTCCAACCTCCTCTCCAGAAAATTCCTGACATCACCCCTATCTGGAATAATAGGCATCACAACTACCTTAGCGAAATATTTCTGAATATTTTCATTAACATAGGGCCTCCCGGTGAGGAATATTCTCGTCGTGGGGAACCCCCGAACGATATCTGTTAATGACTTAAGAAGCCCCGGCAGGCGCTCTGGGAGGCATTCGTCTAGTGCATCTATACAGATGAAAACCCGGCGTACCGAGGCAATAGCGATCCTTAACACTCTTATCAAACCCGCAAGTCGCAGCCCTCTGCCACCAAACTCCCCTTTCCCTTTTTGAAACTCGCTGCGCAAATCTTCCGAGATGCCCACCCTGCCAATTAGCTGTTTTAAAATAGCTCCTAGTACGTTGGTGGTTGTCTGTTCTTCCTGGGCGGGGTAGTCGTAGTATAGGCCTGTAACGGCGATGTCTTCTTCCCTTGCCTGATCGCACAGGCTGTCGATCACAAGGGAACTAGTATTCCTAGTCGTCAGCAAGATCCACTTCTTCTAAGGGATCTCGCCACTTACCTCAGATATGTCTTGCCTACTCCTGGACCCCCGGAGCAAAACAAGACAGCCTTATCCGCTCCACCATCACAACCCCTCCACTCCTGAAACTCTGTTGCTCCCAAGAGCCAATCCCCGACACCGTCAAACCGGCCGGTTCTTACGCTCCGATGTCTATTACCTGGCTCCAGTGGAGAGAGCCATTCCATAATCTTCGCATCTTCGTCGGGTTCATAGACCGTGGTGTTGTTGACCGTGGTGTTGTTGACCGTTGTTTGGTTGTCGCGGTTGGTATTGCCATGGCCGATGTTGAGTGATAGTGAGTATATATTCTGGGCCATGATTTTCTGTCTAAAATGTTTGCCGAGCGTGGAAATTATACAGCAGCGTGTACGATAGAGTTGTTAGGGAAGTTCGTAAAATTCTCTGTGGGCAGAGCGGGGGAAAAGCGGGGCGATGTGGGCTTATTTTGTGGCAACTACTGTCTAATCATTTCCATGCCAAGGAAATACAAACCAGTTCAGGATTCTAGTAATTACCGCGACATGACTCTGCATCTCAGATTTCTGTAAAACACGATTGTGATGTGATCAGGCATATGGCGCACGACCCAGCCACTCGGCGGAAGTGGTAGTGATTTGCAGCACAATTCTGTATGATACTATTAAGTTACTGCTTAATTGCGATTGAGCATCACTCAAGTTATCGGCAGGACAGTGGTTGAGTTCAGCTACGGTATTGTGCCCTCGATAATCAACGAGTGCCGAAATATAAACCGAGCCAATACCTCGCATAACCTCCTCTTGCTTGCCAAACTGCAGTCACTCACAAGTTATGGGGAAACTGACCGGAATTAATAGGTGGACCACCCACCACCGGCTATCATATCGTAAGAACTCGAATAATCGGGCCCCAGGCTGGGACGTTGGAGTTGCTTTTGCTGGTAAGGTCTGGCTCTCCTTTCGCCTCAAGCTCGGTCTGAGGGGGTCAGTTTTCGCTGTGCGCTCGCCCCCTATCCAAGAGAGGGAATTTCAGGCGTCTTAGCCTCGGGTCCAATTATTCGAGTTCTTACGGTATGCGTATATTGAGAGATGAATTTTGAATTTTCTCCAAATACAGTAACTTTAGCTTGTAGAGGGTTAGGTGGCTAAGGTAGTGCGAAAAAGGAAGAATATAATTTTTCTGGGTTGGGGACATGCTTGCTCGTAGGATGACTACACCTGGTGGAAGTTAGTTTACATAGTGTTGTACGGGGGAGGAAAAGGAAGAAGGGGGAGAAGATATCTAGGTTACGGCGGGTCAAGTGTACACAACGTGCAGAAAGAAATTCTGCGTGAAGCAACGGTGCTCTGCCCAAGTCCTAAGGCCGGGTAACCATGTATGCGCTACTGGAATCCAGTACATGGATCTCGGAGAGAAAAAAAAGAAGAGAAAAAAAGGAATAATAAAAATAATAAAAATAATAAAAATAATAAAAATAATAAAAATAATAAAAATAATGAAAATAATGAAAATAATAAAAATAATAAAAATAATAATAATAATAAAAATAATAAAAATAATAAAAATAATAATAAAAATAAAAATAATAAAAATAATAATAATAATAATAATAATAATAATAATAATAATAATAATAATAAGGGCCGGTTCAGCATGCACTTATTCAAAAATACTATCCCTTAAGCAGTCTGAAACAGTGAAAAATTATTTGAGGGCGATAAACTGAGAGGGGAAGCTTGACACTTAGAAATCTGTTACGGGATAGCTAGTACGGTAGAATTCTGAGCTAACTGGGCTAGGAACATTTGAGAACAATTGATTAATAGTCAGGAAGGCTCAATTGATTGTTTGGTAAAGGTAAGAGCGAAGAGTTGTCAAATACCAAAGAGTTTATTACCCAAGTGGGAATAGCTTATCTAATATTTAGAGTGAGGTATACGGCTCGAAAAGATAACCGTATATCTAAACCTAAGCTTCCTGAGTTATGAGCTTTCCAGAGGCATCTGGAAGACAACTTGGGACACTGGATGAGAGCACATTTCGGGATATGTTTAACTGATTGAAACAATATTTAGAGAACACTACTCCTCTCATTTTCTAGTTGCATATGCTTTAGCTGCATAATGCTTTGATACCTGGATATCAGAACAGATCACTCTATATTTCACATTACTATTGGTATGTGGGTATTTGGACCGCATATTCATATATATTCTATTATGACAAGAAGATCGAATTCTGTCTACTGGTAGAGTGGGGATGCCCTCAGATGAAATAGCAGTTCATGAGATTCGCGGACTTTAGCTGAGCAAGATTTTGGAGTCAAATAGTGTTCGCACTTTGTTCTGGCAAACTGAATAGTTAAGAAAATGCTTCTTAACTAAAGCAGTTCAAGTTAAAGTAGCATGAACATTAGCATAAATAGTAATCCTCTCCCCAGGTGGTTGAAGAATAATCAAGCAATGCAGAAGAGATTTTAACAATATAACAAGTTAGCAAGTTATATTCTAACTCTTTGATATTTGACTACGCCCTATTTCTCTACCTTTACCAAATGATTATTCTGGAGCCTTCCTGACTGATAATCTGTTGTCTCGAATATTCTCGGCCTAGTTAGCTCAGAATTCTACCATGTTAGCTACCCCGTAAAAGTGTTTAACCTCAGGTTAATAACTTAATATATTATTAAGCATTCTTCTCCATTGCTTTAATGATTCTTCAACTACCAGGGGAGAGACGTACTATTTATATTAATATTCATACTACTTTTACTTCACATATTAAGAAGTATCTTCTTATGAATTCAGTCTGTTAAAACAAAGTGCAAACACCGTTTAACTCTGAAAGCTTTGCCCAGATCGATAAAGGGAGTCCCCCAAACTGCCATTACTCTGAGTGTATAGACACTTCACTAGTAAATAGTCTTCGATCTCTTCGTCATAATAGAGTATATATGAATATGCAGCTTTAATTGTGTTATGGGATAGCTGACACAGTAGGATTCTGAGCTAACCAGATCATGAATATTCGAGACAACAGATTAATAGTCAAAAAAGCTCATAGGTAATTGTTTGGTAAAGGTAAAGTAATAAAGTGTAGTCAAATATCAAACAGTTAAAATATAACTCGCTAACTTGTGATATTGTTAAAGTCTCTTCTCCATTGCTTGATTATTCTTCAACCACCCGGGGAGAGGCCTACTATTTATACTAATGTTCATGCTACTTCAACATCTTTAGTTAAGCAATATTTTCTTAACAATTCAGTTTGTCAGGCCAAAGCGCCAGTGCTAACACCGTTTGATCCTGAATCTTGCCCAGCTCAACTCAGAGAAACTCACGAACTGCTATTTCATCTGAGGCTGTCCCCACTCCACCAGTAGACAGTCTTCGCTTCCTTTGTCATAATAGACTATATATGAATATCCGGTTCAAATGCCCACATACTAATAGCAATATGGAATATGAAGTGATCAGTTCTTATATCCAGCTATCAAACATTATCCAGCTAATACATATGCAACTAGAAAATGAGAGGAGTAGTGTTCTCTAAACATTGTTTCAATCAGTTAAACATATCTTGAAACGTGCTCTCATTCAGTGTTCTGAGTCGGCTTCCAGATGCCTCTATAAAGCTCATAACTCTGGCAGCTTGGGTTCGGATATACAGTCATCTTATGAAGCAGTATACCTCGCTCTTAAATATTAGGTAAGCTATTCCTGCTAGGGTAATAGTTTCATAACAGGTACTTAGTTAGTATAGTAGTTAGATGTAGGCCACGCTCTCTATCGCTATGGGATATAAATATTGAAGTACCTCCTGAGCTTTACCAAAATCTTGACCCAAATTGAGTAGAGACCTTATCAATATATTAAGTTATTACTTGAAAAGTCTTTATCATTATTTTAGGCGCGTTTTATATTGACCCTTCCTAGACACATCTCTGTCTATGATAAAAACCCTTGGCCTTACCCATCTCACTTGATTTTTGAGATTTTGTACTGTCTAACAAGTACAGATAACATGTGCACCCTTTTCATACTTTAACGACTATTATAATATTATGATAAAAATATGCAAATGTACTTTTTGAGAATCTGTGCATCTTTTTCTTTTCTTTTTTCTCTTTTTTCTTTTTTTTTTTGCATGTCCTTGCACTAGATTCCAGTAGTGCATACATGGTTACCCGGCCTTAGGACTTGGGGAGGGCACCGTTGCTACACGCAGAATTTTTTTCTGCACGTTGTGTACACTTGACCCGCCGTACTAGGTGCATTCTGTCCTTTGGGGGAGGTTGTGGAGGGTGGGGTGTATGAGGGCGGTTGGAGAGGGAGATCTCAAAGAAGGTGGAGTTTGTTTGTTGATAGGATAGTTGCTTTGTCATTGCGGTGTTTGGAATGATGGGACTAACTTAACGGGTAATTGATGGGTTACCAGAGATTCCTGCGCGTGGCAGGCAGTCTATCCAAAGCACGGTGACAAAGATCATCGTCACTTGCCCTTTTTACACCAAAAATGCCTAAGTTATCTCTAGGACTACGCGGTAACGCCATTTAACCCCAATTGTTTATCTATCACATTAGGGAATCAAGAGCCGGTCCGATCTTTATGGTGTTGAATTTTTTCAGCTGAAGCAGATTTGTTTCGCCTTGTTGGTGGACAGGTGAAGATCCAAAGTTCCAAAGAATGTGCCTTCTTCCGAGGGGGACCTGAGGCTTAGATAAACTTTTCGACAGGCCCCTCTTACCTGCGCAGTTAAGTGCAACCAACGGGCCACACGGTAAACCCCCGGGTTCCTAGCTGCCAGCGGGAGCATTTTTTGATAATATCAGTATGATACTAAGTTATACCGTATTTCCTCGTGAAATTCGCTATCTCCCGCATCTCTCTGATCTCCAGATTCAAAGATCAAAGATAAAGGCTCCTCAAAAGGGTTAGTATTGTAAATGATCAACCTTCAGGATGTGTTTCACCAGGCGGTATCATATGCGATCCCGCTAACCTGCCAACCTAAACCTATTGTGGGACGACGGGGAATACCGTTACGGCAGTTGGCGCTGAGGCTCTTGCTGCTGTTGTTGCCGGGGTCGGATTTCGCTGTTTTGGTGCAAGTTAATACTTTACCCGGCCGACCATCACTTGCATCCCGCAACCACGCTTTGTCTGCTCTTGGGGAATCCGGGAATGCGCAGTCCATCAACCCATTGCTGAATCGTCTCCACTGCCTGACCCTACCAGCATGCAGCAGCCCGGGAAAGCGGTATCAGTCTATCCCCCTTCACGGGGCCCGGATCAATGTTCGCTCCATTCAATAACATCCTCAAAACACCCTCACAGCCAGCCTCAGGAACGAGAGGGTAGCGAGCATCTAATCCATCGCGATCTCTAAGATTTAGGTCAACGTCTGGGTATCCTAGCTGCGTCTTCGTCGGTTCGACGTGCCCACACCGCACGATCCCAGCCAATGGTGTCAGACCTTCATTATCCAAGCGGTTAGGCTCGACATCGTCTCTTCCTAGAGGCCTCATTGATATTTCCTCAATTCCTAATCCACCAGCATACACAAAGGAGTTTGGCCACGATTATCAGCGCAGTTAGGATTCATGTCTTCGCGGTCTATCAGTAGCTTTGCAGGCTTAGGATTACAAGTACGTTAGAGCCCCCACGAGGGGTTGCCCCGTCAGTGTTTGGTAAGTTTGAGTCGATAATAGTGTCCAAGGAATTCGACATATTTTGTCCTAGCTAAGCCATTCCTGTCATCTATCTGGCATCCAACAGACCTTAGGGGCTGTTTGGCACGCTGTAATTTGAGCTGTTCGCAATCTCAAATCATGATTTAGGCCCAAATTTGAAATTTTCGTGGTGTTTGGCTGGGCAGCAATTTCAAATCATGATTTGGAAAAAATCGGTGAATATTTAGGGCTATAATATTTTTGTTCTATGACCTTAAGTATTTTGTTATCATAGTAAATGCTAGTGACTCTTGAGGGCTTCTGATAGAATTAGCCCCAAATTGAGACTTGGAAATTTGAAAATTGCAGCCACATTTAATTTTGGCAGAGGGGCTGTTTGAAAATCGCAATTTCAAATCACGATTTGAGATTGCGAACAGCTCAAATTACACCCTGCCAAACAGCCCCTAATTTCAAATATCACATCATAACAAATAACGAAAGGAACCCTCTGCTTCAAACCTCCAACCCCTTCGACTAACCCTAACCCTGTACACGGGGGTTTTCACTGATACTATTGCCGGAGGAAGAGAAACTACTGCTCCTAGCTACTAAATATTGCGTTTTCAGTTTTTGGGTTGATTTGATGCGGAAAGAACACACTGAGGGTGTTTTCGAGTTGGAATTTACTAGTGGATACTCCGGGGTTGAGGGGGTGTCTGTGTTGCACATTTTCTCTTGGGAGCTGCTAGCCTGTATCGTGTGGGAAGATCAGGCCCAGGAGCAGATATCTTCTATCCTAAGTGCCTAAGTTCCACCTGAATTCTCTCACTCCACCGTCTGCTGGTGTGCTCCCCTTAAACCCCGCACTGACACTATCCCGGCCCTGAAGCCAGAGGGTAAATGAGCGAGTGATAGGGAATGAAGCGGAAACATATAGTACAAAGAATGAGTAGGGAAACTGGATCCCGACATGGGCAATCAACATAGCCGCAGGAGTAGCACAATTGGCAGCATTCCCCTATCTAGAGTCCCGGGATACGGTACGTGTACTGGTTTTGGTAGACAAAGGATTCCTTCCATTAACCATCTCTGTAGCCCTTCCGGCCTTTCCCACAACTTCCAGCCAAATATTAAATATTGAAAATTTTTCTTTGTGACTGGGATAAGTGAATATCTACTTGATGGCTGGAATGCCCCTGTTACACGGTGGCCGAGCCTTTCTTGGCGACTGAGATGGAGCAAATATGATACTATAGGTATCATATCTAACGAGGCGGCTTTGGGAGGTGTTGAAGTCTGATTTCCGAAATTAGGGTTCTATCTTTATAGGACAACCTTTAGCCCATAAATTAACTCTTGAAATATGGCTTAGTCTTGTGGGTGATTTATTTTCTTCTAGATGTTGTCTTAGCCTACCAATAACAGCCTAACTTAATATAATACTCCACTCTTCAGTTTTGATGCCAATATGCGCTCTTTTCTCGGGATGCCGAACAAGTCCTGTATTCGACCAATTTTTCTCTTGCCACCCTCAAGAGCCATAATTTTCCACTACCGGCCAAAATAGGAGCAAACGTGCCATTCTCCCCTCCGGGGGGGGGAAAAATGTTTTTCTGATGAAAATTAAACGGACCCTGCTAGGTCAATCCAGCCGGGCTCACCCCAATCTCTGAACGAACAAACCTCGACTTCTCCGGATTCTCGTGCTATACGCAAAACCGATCCTGGCACGCCCGGGAAAACTTTGTTATGATACCCCCCACCCTGAAAATCCACCCTGGACACAAACTCCTCAAATACATCCTACAAATGATTCCTGCTAACATTGACCTCAACGAACGAACCAATTTCCAAAGGAAAGTGTAGCGCTTGTTCGTCCACAACTCGTGCGCACCCTTTCTGTGAGTGGGCTGGGGGGGGGGGGGGGGCCCTACAGTCCCTACACCGCCGATCTTGATGCTGCATCATTCGGTAGCGCCTGTTGGAAACTGTCGTTATGGGTGCGCTCTCCTCTTGTCTGTTGCCGTAGTTGTTGGACTTAGTTTTATCCGCCGTACAGGAGTAGTTTCTTTTACTCTTGTTTGCTTCCTTAGTCTCCCTTTACTTCCTCAATTTCTAAGCTGCGCATTGTTGAAATCATACTCTCGGATATATACTCTCTATCTTCTTGAGTACGACAGCACTTCCTAGTTCATACTAGTTTCACTTCAATGCCGTTAGAGTCTAAGCTGAATTCATTTGTTTTGGATCTTTCATTTATTTTCGCTGCTCAATCAGCCAATCATAGATGTAACTCTATGCGCATTAGATTTTTCTTTCGTCTTCTTTTTGTTTCCTTGAAGTTCTTTTCTACAGTGGATATGTGTTCTTGTTGCGCAGCATAAATAGCACGCTCTCCGCTTCCTTAGAAAATCAAGCTTCTTTTCTTTGGTCCGGGGAACCTACACATCAACAGTAGTTACGAGTGACACCTCGTGACCTCTTACGTCACCCCCCCTGTTCCCTCTCAAATCCTCGCTTCTCTTCTTCCTTCTTGTTTCTTTCCTTCTTCTTTTTCCCTCTCAATAGTCTTCTTGTTCAATGAGTAAAAACAAGTCTTTTGCCTTCTCCGGTGACTACTTTGCCTTTGAACCGTGGAACTACTCGCTTGCCCTCTTCTGCACCCGATAGTTCTCAACAACGCCATGTCCACCAAGAGGTCTTACTATCCTCTCACTTCCCCTAACCATGCACGATCCGCAATCCCGAAGCGAACTACCACACTATTCTAAATTTTCTGCGGAGATCGCAAGTTCATGAGTTAGCAGAAGCGGACAGTGGGCACTAGGCACCGAGTGATATACCGTGAAAGGACCTAGAGAATATGTTTGTTTTTGCGAAGGGTAGTGTTATGGCGGATTACGACCGAAGGCAGTTGGAGATCTCGAGGCAGGTGCGAAGCTCGTGGTAGCTCTCACATTCGAAATAAAAATAAAACTTGCATTTTCACTACGCCAGTGGATATGAAATTACAGGCAAAGGGCTACTAGAAAATTCGCACTCCGGATCCAGAGAAATTCAAGTTTTTCCTTATATCCCTAGGCTTATATGAGGGGGTGAGTGGGCACCCCTTCAGAGTCCATATCCCCCGGGAGTCAGAGCCCATGAAAAGAGAAAATAAATCACCCAAGAGCACCAGGCTAGCAAACAAACCAGAAGGTGGCTACCGAATTTGGTTTTGGAAATATCCGCTCAAGATGCAGCACCAGAAACCTCATATCAAAACCAAGTGACTCTTACTCCTCCTAGTCAGACCAGTCATCAGAATCCCACTCAGCGAGATGATCCTCTACTTTGAAACGGGGACGCTAATCTTGTCTGTTCCACTATTCTCCATTGTTAGCGAATTGTTGAGGTCAAGAGTTGAGGTCAAGGGTTGGGGTAGGGAGGTCTTACATCCGGTATGATTGCACCAAGCAAGATCTTCGGCAACTGCCATTCAAAAACAAATACGAAATCAGTGAGGGGATCGTTTTAAATCAATGAAATGGGAGAAGATTATGACATACCACAAACCACTTGTCAAACTCGCCTTCGGGATAGAATTCGACTGGCAATACATCGAGGTATTTTCCGATTTCCTGATCTTGTTTCAGGTCCTCCAATAACTTAGCTGAACCGGAATCGTTTCCGATGCGTGTGAATTGGAATGCTACGGCTGTGAACCCATTGTAAGTATTGGGTAAAAGTATATCCTCACAACCCCACGACCGACTAACCGTTAACCCCTTTGCCAGCCTCTTCACGCTCGTTCACACAGTCCCGAATAACACTCTCCAGGCGACCTCTTTTCTCACCCTCAACCTGTTTCCTGATGGTTAGTATATAGCTTCGGAAATCTTCGGAGAAAGGCATACTGCTCCATCAGTGACGATTAGCACGAGCAAGGGTCTGCTCTGCTTGGAATTCACAAATTTATCCAGAATCTTCTCCTTAAGTGCTGCCCCTATCCTCGTCAAACCGCCGTAACTATGGCCATCTAGATATTCTTTGGATGACTCCTGGGTCCAGTTTTTTTTGCCCTTATAACCGTTCATGAAGCGCATGGCAAGAATGCCGGATTCATTTGCCATTGAATAGATTTCCGTGATGTGGTCGACGAACTGTATCAAGGCATTCTTCCTCGCGCCGTTTTCCTCATGGACCATGGAATCGGAGTCGTCTGTCAGTCCGTCCAACTATAAGCAAGACAAACCCTAAGGGATGGACACTAGCACCGGAACATACCAATTAAGATGGCCACATCATAAAGCGTCAGTAGAGTCAAATTTTTCGCAATCTCAAGCGGGCATCCCATATCTGTAACCAACTTTCTCACCATCTCCTCTCCCCTTTCAATTGGCATCTTCAGATTTTTATCCAGTTCCACTTCTGTCCCCCCATACATTTTTTGCAAGCCCTTTCTGTCCTTTTTGATTACATCATTGAGCCATTCGCCAATCTCCTGGCCGTTAGGGACTGGACCTCTTGCCACCAAATCTTCTACTACTTGTTTTTCAGCCGCTGGTTTTTTCGCTACGGGTTGGCCACTGAGTTTTGCAACCTCAATATTAGGATCATCATCTCTAAACCTCATTTCTACCAGAAACTCGTCCCCATTTCTAGCGGACAGGGGAAAGGGTTCTTGGCTACGGTGATCTCTCGTGTCGGGATTAAGATTGTCTCGTTCGAGTAGGATCCTAACGATGCCATCATGTCCTTTAGAGCGAGCCAATGACAGTGGGGTTTGATTCTTGTTATCTGGCGTGGCAGCACGGACATCCTTCCGCTCCAAAAGCATCTTTACTAGTCTCTCATCCCCGTTCTCTGCTGCTAGTGTGAGTGGTGTTCGTCCATCCTGGGTGTCTGCTCTATTGGGATCGATATCCTCTCGCTCCAAAAGCACTTTTACCACTTCATCATTCCCTCTTCTAGTTGCCCATATAAGAGCCGTGCTCCCCATGCAATCGGCTGCATTAACATCCCATTCCTTCATTTCCAATACAGCGGCAACTATCTCTACGATTCCGAGAAATGCTACTGCGTGGAGCCCGGTAAATCCTACAGGTCCAGCGCTGGAAAAATAAGGGCCCGAGTTTTTTGTCTGATTATAGCGCAATAACAGTAAGTGGGCAGATATATGCTCATCAAATCTATCGAGAAGCTTGAGCGCAAGTAACTTGACATTTTCCGTCATCCCCTTTTTTGTGTGCTCCGCCCAGTAATAAGAAGCATATTCTAGAAGGGGCATTGTTGAGGGGGCCGATTCGAGAGTTGGCGAAAGATCCCTGACGCATCCAAAGTTCAGGTATGTCAAGCAAATCTCCGCAATTGTTGAATGGGGATTTTGCAGTAGCGTCGGAATACGTGAGAGGTGCTCTTGCAGAGTAGTGTGCACTAATCGGACAGTGGACGAAGACTCCTCGACTGTGGCAAGACCGAGACAAGATGATAGGAGTATCCGTAAAGCAGGAATGTCATCCGGATCCAGATCTCCAGATCCCACCTCGACTCCCAGCGCATGACGGAGCTCCTCCCCCCGCAACGGCCGTTCCGAATACATTACCCATGTCAGGACTTTTTTCCCAAATATTGGTTTATCCCCCCCCTGTGCCTTGAGTCGCGTCAGGGTTGTCGTGTAGACGTCGCTCAGTCCATCGCCTCTCTTCACCTCTTCAAGTTTCTTTTTTCTCCGACGAATTGTCATCTCTCCCAGAATGGCGTCGATGTTTAGTGAAACAAGGAGAAATCTGCACACAATCGCAGGTAAGCATACATTATTAATAGAGTGGAAGTGCTAGATGCTTCTACGCACATATCAGATACTTTTTCCAGAATAATTTTCACAATAGCCGCCCGTAAATTATCGTTCATCGCCTCCGGATAGGCATCCCTGCCAAACTTCATCTCCAGACAACTTTTGATATCATTCGTGTTAGGACTGATGGGCACTTCAGCCGCCGAAGGGAAATATCTTTGAATATCTCCCTTGACGTGGGGCCTCCCGGTGAGGAATATTCTTGTCGTAGGGGACCTCAGAGCAATATCTCTTAGCAAATCAAGAAGCTCTGGCAGGTTTTTCTGCAGGCATTCGTCTAGTCCATCGATACAGATAAAAACCTGGCGTAGGGAAGCGATAGTAATCCTCAACATTACCATCAGATTTGCAAGTTGCGGCCCTCTGCTAGCTTTCCCTTTTTGAAACTCCTCGCGTATATACTTCGGGATGTCTGTCCCGACTAGCTGCTTCAGGATACAGCCCATCACGTCGGTGATTGTTTGCTCCTGTTGAGCAAGGAAGTCATAGTAGAAGCCCGCAACAGCGACACCTCGCCCCCTTGCCTGATCGCAGAGGGTGTCGATCACAAAAGAACTAGTATTTCTAGCCATCAGCCGTACTCGTTTCTTTGAAAGGGCCCTACTACTTACCTTAGATACGTCTTGCCTACTCCCGGATTCCCGGAGCAAAACAAGACACCCTTATCGGCTCCACCATCGTAACCCCTCCACTCCCTCCACTTCGTTGTTCCCAGAAGCCAATCTCCGATACCATTGAACCGCTTAGTGTGTATGCTCTGATGTCTGTTGTTTGGCTCTAGTCGAGAGAGCCAACGCATAATCTGCGCATCTCTATTGGGTTTATATACTTGCACTATCTTGTTATAAGTCTTGTTAAAACTCCCTATTGTGTCACCGTAGTTGGAATTATTGTCGCCATAATTGATATTACTAGCCATGATGTGTTGTCCGAATCGTCGGCTGAGCGTGGGAATGGTATATATAGCACTGTGTAGGGCGATTAGGCGAGTTTACAAAACTTCTTGCGGGCAAAGTGGGGAAAAGCGGGGAGATGTGGCTCGTTATGTGGCAACTAGGATACTGCCTAATCACCTCCGTGCTATGGGGAAGCCAACTCAGCTGAGGGTTTGAGGGATTACTGCGACATGGCTCCGCATCACAGATTCCTGTAAAACACAATATCATACCGTGATGTGCTTAGGCGTATGGCGTATGATCAGGTCACGCGGCAGAGTGCCGAAATATAAACCGAGTCAATACCTAGCATAACCTCCTCTTGCTTGTAAAACTGCGGTCACTATATTAGGCATTTATTCCCGCAAGATACGGAGAAACTGCGCGGCATTAATTAGCAGCGAGAAATAGTCGATCACTCACCACCGGTTATTGTATAGGTATTGGGAGATGAATTTTAAATTTTCTCTTAATACAGTAGCTCGTACAGAAATTAGGCGGCTAAGGTAGCGCGAAAAAGGATTGTGGTTTTGCTGGGTTGGCGACGCGCTTTGCTCATAGCGCGGCTCACGCCTGGTGGAAATTAGTTTGCGTGGGGTTGCACGGGGAAGGAAAAGGAGGAAGAGGAAGGAGAGATCTGAAGCATTTCGTCCTTGGGGGGAGGTTGGAAACTATTGTGAATCACCGGCGCTTTGATTGATAACAGGATCTTGACGTCTCAAGAACAACAACATATCTGGAATTCATCACTTCTCGCATAAAGGACAAACACGAATAATCTGGAAAAAGGAGAACGAAGTAGGAGCTGGGTGTGCATTGAAGAAGCGAGAAAGAAGGGAAGGGAAGGCAAGAAGAAGCGGAGGGAATGGAAGAGAGGTGAAGCGGAGGGAATGGAGGGAACGGACATTAAGAGGTCAGGGGAGGTTGGACAGAGAGAGAAGAGACGCAGTGAATGGTATGGTGGGAAAAGAGAGTTTAGGAAAGGAAGCAGTTAGAATGTAAAAGTTTTTTGAGTTATGATATGTATTTAAGGATGCTAGTTTTTCTTCTGAGTGCGACGATAGAATTAAGACCAAGACTCCCTCCTCCGATATCTAGCTCCCTTCCATGCAGATAGCCTTAAGTTTTTCTTTAGAAACGGGGGGTGTACTCGAGTATGAGGAGGGTTGGGCAGGGGGATCTCACAGAAGGTGGAGTTTGTTTGCTGGTAAGATAGTTGCTTTGTCGTTGGGGTGTCTGGCATAATGGGACTAACTTAACGGGTAATCAATGGGTTACCAGAGCTTCCTGTGCAGGCAGGCAGTCTATCCAAAGGGATAGGGGTGAGCGCTGTGACAAAGGTCATCCTCACTTGCCCTTTTTGCACTAAAATGGCTATCTCCACGACTATGTAGCAATGCCATTTTGGCCCCAATTGATTATCTATCGGGTCAGGGAATCGAGAGCCAGTCCGAACTTCACGCTGTCGAAACCCTTTAGCTCGATCAAATCAGTTTCGCTTTGTTGGCGGGCTGATGAGTCTGAAGTTCTTCTGTGGGGGACCTGAGGCTCGGATAACCTTTTCGACACTCTTACGGTAAGTTTCTCTTATGATACTTGCACAACCAAAGAGCCGCACGCTAAACCTCCAGGTCCCTAGTCGCCGACGGGTTGCATTTTGATAATATCAGTACTATATTTCCTCGTGAAATTCGCTATCTCCAGCGCCCCTCTGATCTCCAGATTCAAAGATAAAGGATAAAGGCTCCTCAAAAGGGTTAGTATTGTATTGTAAGGGATCAACCTTCAGGATGTGGTTGACCTACAGCCGGTGCGCGTCATCCCGCTAACTTGTCAACCTAAACCTATTGTGGGCTGACGGAGATAGCGAATTTCACGAATGCGGCAGTTGGCGTTGAGGCTCTTGAAGTGCTGCGGATGCGGTGGGGATCGGATTTCGCTTATCTTAGTGCTTCCACTGAGGAGCTGCATGTTACTTTACCCGGTCGACCATCACTGACATCCAGCGACCACACCTGGTATGTTCTAGGGAAATCCGGGAATCCACAGTCCATCAACCTCTTGCTGAATTGTCCCCACTGTCTGACCCTACCAAGCTGCAGCAGCCCGAGAAAACGGTATCAGCCTATCCCCCTTTACGGGGTTCGGATCAATGTTCGCTCCATTCAACAACATCCTCAAAACACCAACCTCAGGAACGAGGGAGGTAGCGAGCATCCATCGCGATCTCCAAGATTCAAGTCAACGTCTGGGAATGCTAACTGCGTCTTCATCGGTTCGACGTACCCACACCGCACAACCCCAGCCAATGGTGTCAGACCTTCATTATTCACGCGATTAGGCTCGACATTGTCCCTCCTTAGCCTCATTAATATTTCCTCATGTCCTAATCTGCTCGCAATACAAAGGAGTTTGGCCACGATTATTGACGAGGTTAAGAACCACGTCCTCGTGGTCTATCAGTAGCTTCGCAGGCTTAGGATTGCAAGTACGTTAGAGCCACTGTGAGGGGGTCGCCCCGTCCGTGTTTCGTAAGTTTGGGTTGATGCCCGTTTGCTCTAGCAACCTCTTCACCATCCATTCCCGTCGGCAGGAAGCGACGAGGATGAGTGGTGTCCACGGAATTCGATATATTTTATTCTGGCTAAAACATTCCTTTCATCCGGCCAGCATCCAACAAACTAAATTACAAATAACGGATAACAAAAGGAACCCTTCGCTTCAAACCGCTAACCCTTCTTGACTAACCTTAACCCTATGCGCTCGAGGTTTACATAATACTATTACCGGAGGAAGAGATGCTACTGCTTCCAGCTACAGTACTGAATATTTCGTTTTTAGTTTCCGGGCCGGCCTGGTGCGGAAAGAACACTCCCTAGCTGTTTTCAAGCGGGAATTTACTAGTTGATACTCCGGGGTTGGGGGGTGTATTACAGATTTTCTACCGGGGGTTGTGTTGGAAATAGCGAGCGAGATGCTGCTGCTCGGCATGTTCTCATGATAGTCGCTTTGTTCCGATAGTTTCTGGGAACGCGCTTTGGCTTTGTGAATGGTTTGGCTTCCGGGAAAGAATTTTGGCTGCAGGAATGCGCCTAGGTTCTAGATCGGCGCGCCCGCCGGAAGGGGAGACATACGTACAAGAGCATGGACATGTGCGGTGGTCCATGGAAGGATAGAAGAACTTGTTGTGGTTGATATATACCCCTGTCCCCACCGTCAGTTAGTTAGAGTGAGTGTGTTGTTGAACCAAGTAAATTTCCCCGCTCCTGAGTGTGCGTTCGTGTTTTCGTTACAAGAATTCCCAGCGTTTCGTTCCGCCGTCGCCGTTTCGTTTGGTTGTCGCCGCCGTCGATCCACGTCCAAAAGTTGCTAGCCGGTACGGCACGGGAAGATGAGGCCCAGGAGCGGATATATTTTGTCCTAAGTGCCTAAGTTCCACATGAATTCTCTTGCACTATCGCCTACCGGTGTGCCTCCCTTAAACACCACACTGGCACTATCCCGGACCTGAAGCCTGAGGGTAAATGAGCGAGTGATAGGGCATGAAGCCGAAACGTATTACAAAGAATGACTGGGGAAACTGGACCCCGACATGGGCAATCCACATAGCCGCAGGAGCAGCACAATTGGCAGTGTTCCCCTATCTAGAGTCCCGGGATATTGTATGTGTACTGGTTTTGTAGACAAAAGATTCCTTCCATTAGCCATCCCCGTAGCCCTCGGCGCCTTTCCCTCACCTTCTATCTAAATATTAAATATTGAAAATTTTTCTCCGCGACTGGGATAAGTGAATACCTACTTGATGGCTAGGATGCCCCTGTTACACGGTGGTCGAGCCCCTTCTTGACGACTGAGATGGAGCAAATAGGTATCTAACCAGGAGGCTTTGGGAGGTGCAGAAGGCTGATTTCCGAAATCAGGGTTCAATCTTGATGGGACAACTGTTGAGCCAAAATTCAAATCTTGAACTATGGCTTGGTCTTGTGGGTGATTTATTTTCTTCTAGTTGTCTTAGCTCACCAGTGGTAGCCTAATATAATACCCCGCACTTCAGTTTTTGATGCCAATATGCGCTCTTTCCTCGGGATTCCGAACAAGCCCTTTATTCGGTCGATTTTTTTCTTACCACCTCCAAGAGCCATAATTTTCACTGAGGGCCAAAATAGGGAGAAAACAGGCAGTTCTCCCCCCTCAGGGGAAAGAAGAAAAAGGATCCTTTTATGAAAATTAATCGGGACCCTGCTAGGGCAATTCAGTTAGGCTCACCCCAATCCCTAAACGAACAGACATCGACTTCTCCGGATTCTCGGGTTATACGCAAAACCGATCCTGGCGCGCCCGGGAAAACTGTTATGATACCTCCCACTGTGAAAATCCACCCTTGACACAAACTACTCAATTACATCCTGCAAATGATTCCTTCCAACAATGGCCTCAACGAACGCACCAATTTCCAAAATTTGTGCGCACCCTTTTTCCTTCGAGTGGGCTGGGGGAGGGAGCACAGTCCCTACACCGTTGATCTTGATGCTGCATCATTCGGTAATGCCATGTCCACCAAGGGGCCTTACTATCCTCCCACTTTCCCTAACCATGCACGATTCGCCATCCCCGAGTGAACTACCACACTATTCCAAATTTTCTGTGGAGATCGCAGGTTCATGAGTTAACAGAAGCGGACAGTGGACACCGAGTGATATATTGTGAAAGGGCCTAGCGAATAACTTATATGTTTGTTTTTGTGAAGGGTAACGTCAAATACGGGGAAGCGGGACATCACCGGGATGCGGGACACATGGCAACGGTAGTGAAAAAAGGTAACAACTCAACCAATTCTTAACCAAATTGGATAAAACAACATAATATCAATTGAGAAAGGATAGGAGAACTAGTTTAAGCCTGAAAAGTAAAAAATAAATTATCATTTACTCAAGAATACCAGAAAAAAGAGAGAAAATCTGCTCACAACAGCAAGAGAGGGAGGAAGACCAATTGAGATATCAGAATGTGCAAAACCATTTAAAAAGTGGATATAGGTAATCTCCTATGGATAGAAGTAATATAGGAAATGATAGTGAGCTGCAGTTGAAGTTTATAGAGTACAGAAATGGCTAAAAAGCATCTTGATTTAGTGGTAAAACTATACCAACGCTAGTAAGACTTTCATGAGAGGAGAGAGAAAACTCTGGGGACCAGAAGGGAAATACTCTGGTGGATCAAGGTTAGTGCACTCAGAGAGTGCAAATTTGTGAGAATTTAATAAGTTTTAGTAGTAGCTGGGGTGTTTTTGTTATATTTTTAACAGATAGCTTTACTGTAAGTTTTATTGCAAATTTGGTACAGGTTAATTGCCTATATGCTGCAAATTATATAAGTATAGTTAGATAATGTTTATTTACCTAATAGGTAACAGTAATAGCAATATAGTGATCAATTTAGTACTACTCTTTCAGAACATACAGATTTACTTAATATATGCTTTAAAATTACTATTGACAACAAGTATATGGTATTTACTGTATGAACCTCCTTCAATTATAGTTAGAATTTTACAAAGCATTGCATAGTAGAAATCAGTAGCCTCCTGCAGTTCCCCCATTCTGATATGTCTACAAGTTCAAGTTTGCTTACTCTTATTCTTTTACCTACTACAAACTTCATCTATTCTCAACATATTATTTCTTCTTTCTTTCATCCTCACAATTGAAACCTGATTGGCATATGCTAGTGTTTACTATATTCCTAATAATGTACTCCCCAATTGTAAAATCATTCTATAAAGGAAACTCTGTTCACTTATATCTAATAATAATAATTTTAACAGGTCATATTAGCATATCCCTAAACTACTGCAATATATTACCAAATTGATCACTATATTGCTATTACTGTTACCTATTAGGTAAATAAACATTATCTAACTATACTTATATAATTTGCAGCATATAGGCAATTAACCTGTACCAAATTTGCAATAAAACTTACAGTAAAGCTATCTGTTAAAAATATAACAAAAACACCCCAGCTACTACTAAAACTTATTAAATTCTCACAAATTTGCACTCTCTGAGTGCACTAACCTTGATCCACCAGAGTATTTCCCTTCTGGTCCCCAGAGTTTTCTCTCTCCTCTCATGAAAGTCTTACTAGCGTTGGTATAGTTTTACCACTAAATCAAGATGCTTTTTAGCCATTTCTGTACTCTATAAACTTCAACTGCAGCTCACTATCATTTCCTATATTACTTCTATCCATAGGAGATTACCTATATCCACTTTTTAAATGGTTTTGCACATTCTGATATCTCAATTGGTCTTCCTCCCTCTCTTGCTGTTGTGAGCAGATTTTCTCTCTTTTTTCTGGTATTCTTGAGTAAATGATAATTTATTTTTTACTTTTCAGGCTTAAACTAGTTCTCCTATCCTTTCTCAATTGATATTATGTTGTTTTATCCAATTTGGTTAAGAATTGGTTGAGTTGTTACCTTTTTTCACTACCGTTGCCATGTGTCCCGCATCCCGGTGATGTCCCGCTTCCCCGTATTTGACGTTAGTGTTACGGCAAAATGCGGTTGAGGATCCCGAGGTAGGTGAGAAGCTCGCGGTAGCTTTCCCATTTGAAATAAAAATGAAAATTGCATTTTCACTGCGCCAGTGGGTCTGAGATTGCGGGCAGGGAGCTACTAGAAAATTCGCACTCCGGATCCAGAGAAATTCAAGTTTTTCCTTATATGCCTACGCTTATATGAGGGGGTAAGTGGGCATCCCTTCAGAGTCAATGTCCCCCGGGGTCAGAGCCCATAAAAAGAGAGAAAAAAATCACCCAAGAGCACCGGCTAGCAGACAAACCAGAAGGTGGCTACCGAATTTAATTTCGAAAACATCCGCTCAAGATGCACCAGAAACTTCATATCAAAACCAAGTGACTCTTACTCTTCCCAGTCGGACTCAGAATACCAGTCCTCAGAATCCCTCTTAGCCAGATGGCTCTCTACATCGACATAACGATGGTCATCTTGGCCCCACAGTTCTCCATTGTTAGCGAATTGCTGAGGCCGAGAGTTGGGGTAGTGGGGCCTTACTTCCGGTAAGATCGCACCAAGCAAGATCTTCGGCAACTATTATTCAAAAACAAATACGATGTCAGTGAGGGGGCAGTTTTAAATCAATAAAATGGGAAAAGAGTAGATTATGACATACCACAAACCACTTGTCAAACCCGCCCCTGGGATCGAACCCGATCGGCAACACATCAATGTATTCTCCGAGGTCTGGGTCACGGTCCAGGTCTTCCAATAACTTAGCTGCGCCGGCAACGCTTCCGACCGGTGAGAATTGGAATGATACGGCTTTGAACCTATTGTTAGTATTGGAGGAAAAAGTATATCACCAAAACCCCACGACTGACTAACCGTCAAACCCTTTGCCAGCGCCTTCACGCTCATTCACACAGTCCTGAATGACCTTTTTTAGATAACCTTTTTTTTCGCCATGAACCTATTTCCTGATGGTTATTATATAGCTTGAGAAATATTGGAACAAAGGCATACTACGCCATTAGTGACAATTATCACTAGCAAGGGCTTGCTCTGATTGGGATTTCCGATCGCAAAACGATCCAGAATCCTCTCCTTGAGTGCTGTCCCGATCCTTGCCAAGCCGCCATAGTTGTGGTGATCCAGATAGTCTTTCGACTTCCCAGTCCAGTTTTCTTTGCTCCGATAACTGTTCATGAAGCGCATAGCAAGGATCCCGGATTCATTAGCCATTGAAAAGATTTCCGTGATGTGGTCGACGAATTGTATCAGGGTCTCCTTCCTCGCACCATTTTCCTCGTATATCATGGAATCGGAGTCATCTATCCATCCAAGAATAAGCGAAACAAAGCCTAAGGAATGAACACTAGAACCAGAACTTACCGATCAAGATGGCCACATCATAAAGGGTCAGCGCAGTTAAATCTTTCGCAATCCCATAAGGGCATCCCATATCTGTAATCAACTTTCTCGCCATCTCCTCTCCCCTTTCAATTGGCATCTTCAGATTTTTATCCAGTTCCGCTTCTGTCCCCCCATACATTTTTTGCAAGCCCTTTCGAATCTTTGTTATCAGATTCTTGAGCACTTCCCCGATCTCTTGGCCGTTAGGGACTAAACTTTCTAGTAGCTCTCTTGCCACCAAATTTTCTACTACTTGTTTTTCAGCTGCTAGTCCCCCCGCTACGGGTTGGCCACTAAGATTTGCGACCTCGATATTAGGATCATCATCTCTGAACCCCATTTCTACCGGAAACTCGTCCACACTTCTAGCGGAGAGGGGAAAGGGTTCTTGGCTACGGTGATCTCTCGTGTCGGGATTAAGATTGTCTCGTTCGAGTAGGATCCTAACGATGCCATCATGTCCTTTAGAGCGAGCCAATGGCAGTGGGGCTTGATTCTCGTTATCTGGCATGGCAGCACGGACACTCTTCCGCTCCAAAAGCATCTTTACTAGTCTCTCATCCCCGTTCTCTGCTGCTAGTGTGAGTGGTGTCCGTCCATCCTGGGTGTCTGCTACATTAGGATCGATATCCTCTCGCTCCAAAAGCACCTTTACCACCTCATCTTGCCCTCTTCTAGTTGCCCATGTGAGAGCCGTGTTCCCCGTGCAATCGGCTGCATTAACATCCCATTTCTTCCTCTCCAATACAGAAGCAACTATCTCAGCGATCCCGAGAAATTCCACTCCGTGGAGTCCGGTAAATCCTGTAGGGCCTCCGAGCCCGTGAAAATAAGGGCCCGATATTCTATCTTGATTATAGCGTAATAACAGTAGTTGAGCAGATAAATGCTCATCAAATTTATCAAGAAGCATCAGTGCAAGTATTTTGACATTTTCCGTCATCTCCTTTCTTGTGTGCTCCCCCCAGTAATATGAGGCATACTCCAGGAGGGGCATTGTTGAGGGGGCGGAGTATAGAGATGGCGAAAGATCCCGGGTACATCTAAAATTGAGATATGTCAAGCAAACCTCCGCAATTGTTGAGTGGGGATCATGCAATAGCGTCGGATCACATAAGAGGTGCTCCCGCAGAGTAAAGTGAACTAACCGAACAGTGGACGAAGATACCTCGGCTGTGACAAGACCGAGACACGATGCTAGGAGTATCCGTAAAGCAGGAACATTTTCTCGATCCAGATCCGCAGATCCTATCTCCACTCCCAAGGCATGACAGAGCTCCTCGGCTCGTAACGGCCGCTCCGAATACATTACCCATGTCAGGACTTTCATCCCAAGTATTGATATATGTCTCTCCTGTGCCTTCAGTCGCATCAGAGTCGTCGCATAGGCATCGCTCAGTCCATTGCCACTCTCCACCTCTTCAAGTTTCTTTCTTCTCTGACGAATTGTCATTTCTCCCAGGATGGCGTCGATGCTTAGAGAAACAAGGAGGAATCTGCACACAATCGCAGGTGAGTATGCATTATTGATAGAGTGGAAATGATAAATGCTTCTACGCACATATCAGATGCCTTTTCTAGAATAATTTTCACAATAGCCGCCCGTAAATTATCGTTCATAGCCTCCGGATAGGCATCCCTGCCAAACTTCATCTCCAGACAATCCTTGATATCATTCGTGTTAGGACTGACGTGCACTACAGCCGCCATGGGGAAATATCTTTGAATATCTCTCTTGACGTGGGGCCTCCCGGTGAGGAATATTCTCGTTGTAGGGGACTCCCGAGCAATATCTCTTAGCCACTCAAGAAGCTCTGGTTGGTGTTTTGGTAGGCATTCGTCTAGTGCGTCTATGCAGATGAAAACTTGGTGTAGCGAGGCGATAGCGGCCCTCAACATTGCTTTCAGATCTACAAGCTGCGGCCCTCTACCACCAATCTCCCCTTTCCCTTTTCGAAACGCCTCGCGTATATATTTCGGGATGCCCCCCCCGACTAGTTGCTTTAGAATGCTGCCTATCACGTGGATGATTGTTTGCTCTTTCTGGGCAAGGAAGTCGTAGTATAAGCCTGCGACGGCGATATCTTTCCCCCCCGCCTGATCGCACAGGCTGTCTATCACAAAGGAACTAGTAATATCTAGCCGTCAGCAGTGCTCGTTTCTTTCAAAGGGCCCTACTGCTTACCTCAGATACGTCTTGCCCACTCCCGGATTCCCGGAGCAAAACAAGACGGCCTTATCAGCTCCACCATCACTAGCCCTCCACTCCCTCCACTCCCTTGTTTCCGAAAGCCAATCCCCGACACCATCGAACCGGTCAGTGCACACGCCCTGATGTCTGCTTGGTTCCAGTGGAGAGAGCCAACGCATGATCTGCACATCCTCATCGGATTTATATACCGTCTTGTTGTAACTCCCTATTGTGTTGCCGCAGTTGGCATTGTTGTCGCCGAATTTGATTGATTGCATATTTGCAGCTTGGGCTATGGTGTTCTGTCCGAAGTGTTGGTTGAGCGTAGGAATGGTACAGTACTATGTAGAGTTATTAGGGGAGTTTACAAAACTTGTGGGCAAAGCGGGGGAAAAGTGGGCCGATGTGGCTCATTTTGTGGCAACTAGAGTTACTCGAATAGTTGTAATCTCGTCCAATCATCTTCATACCGAGGGAATCCCAACACAGCAAAGGTTTTGAGGAATTACCGCGACCTGACTCAGCATCACAGATTTCTGTAAAACACGATACCGTGATGTGATCAGGCATATGGCATATGGCATATGATCCAGACTTCGGCGGAGCGCCGAAATATAAACCGAGCCAAAACCTAGCACAACCTCCCGCTGCTTGCAAAACTGCAGTCACTATATGAGGCATTTATTCTCACAAGGTGCGCAGAAACTGCGCGGCATTAATAAGTAGAGAGAACTAATCAATCATTTACCACAGGTTATCATATGGGTATTGGGAGATGAATTTTGAATTTTCTCTTAACACAGTAGCTAGTATGGGGGATCAGGCAGCTAGGGTAGCGCGAAAAAAGAAGAATATAATTTTGGTGGATTGGGGACCTTGCTCGTAGCGCAGCTCACGCCTAGTAGAAATTAGCTTCCGTGGTTTGGGGGATGTTGTGAAGGGGGGTGTATGTGGGCAGTTGGGCAGGGGAACCTTACAGAAGGTGGGGTTCGTTGGTTGGTAAGATACCGCGGGGGGTCAAATTAACGCAAACACTTGTACAGTACTTGTAATTTCATCGCGTATTCGGAATCTGGTATTAATAAACATTTATAGCTTAGTGCTATGTCCAAATATGGCTAGGAGGAGCCACTATTACATGTATTATCTAGTCACGTCAGGGTCTTGGTTTGAACCTTTTATGGCAGTTGGCCTAGGACGTAGATTCTCTTCTGAGCAAGGGTCGAGGATATGAGTTTCGGATATAAATTTACCGAGAACTGACAAACAAATGATATCGGAGCAGGTAGAAAGAGAAATCTTGGTCATTGCAGCAATCTCTTTCAAAGATAGTGACCGATCTCCCTTATGATTTGCTAGCCCCACAATTTGGCCATGCTTCGCAAGAGAAGTAGTAGGTCCACGCTGTTTCAATGCCATTTCCAGCTCACAATAGTTGTAATAAGGGCTCTGCAGGTTTTTGAGACTCTTTCACCCCAGCTTTATATTATGCCCAAGGTAACCTTTTAGAAATCACAACTCGCTCCTCTCATATTATCGTCACAATTGTAGTCACCCACACCACAATTATCACCACTAAAAACATAAAACCGGAGTGTTTTGTCCTCTAGTCCGATCGGCTAACCTGTTATCATCGGCTGCTTTGTCCTCTTTATATTAACTCCATCATACATTCGATATTTCTCATAATACTGACATACTGGCCGGCATTTTTGTAGCAACCGGATTCCGAATACTCGATGAGAATACAAGTACAGTACCTCGCAGCTTAATACAAGCAATAATAATTTGGGCAACCTCAATAGCAAAAAATAGAATACACTTATCCTTACCCCTAGAGCGAAAAGGTGCTGCTATGGTGGGAAATTGCCCATATAATTTGGGTCTGGTAGCTATCGAAGGAAATACTTTAACCGATTTTCAGCTGTGGTACAGCACGCCTGGTTGCGAGGTATAAGTGTTCGCGTTAATTTGACACCCCGCGGTATGATACCGGTAGTTGACGTTGCGGTTCCTCGAATAGGGCTAGCTTAACGGGTACCGGTAATTGGTTCTTGTGCGTGGCAGGCAGTCTATCCAAAGGGACCAATTACCCCATCCGTGAAATTCACCGTCTCCGTCGGCCCACAATAGATTTAGGTTGACATGTTAGCGGAATTGCGCACACCGCCTGGTGGGTCAAACACATCCTGAAGGTTAATCTTTTACAATACTAACCTTTTTGAGAAGCTTATCTTTTATCATTGAACCCAGAGAGAGATTAGGAGGGTGCTGGAGATGGCGAATTCACGGGTAAATGCAGTACCGGTATTACCAAAATGCACCCGCAAGTAGCCAGGAAGTCGAAGATTCTGCATGAGCTCTTTGGTTACACTTGATTGTGCAAGAGAAGCCAATGATGTCAAAATTTCGTCCAAGCTTCTAGTCCCCCTAGTGCAGAAGATACATATTTCAGAACTTCGGATTTTCACAGGCCCACCAACAGCGCGAAACAGATCTGATTCAGTCAAAACTTTTGAAACCGTGAAGTTCGGGCCAACTCTTGACTCCCTGATGTGATAGATAATCAATTGAGGCCAAAATGGCATTGCCGCGTGGTTGTGGAGATAGCCATTTTTAGTGTAAAAAGGGCAAGTGACGATGACCTTCGTCTGTGTTGAGGCTCTTCATGTGCCGCGGTTGTGGTTGGGATTTCACTTACGATATCTTGATGTCTTCACTTGGAAAGATATTATACTTTACCCGGCCGACCATCGCTTAAATTCAGAGACCGCACTTTGTGTGTTCAAGGGAAATCCGGGAACGCGCAATCCATCAAACCATTGCTGAATTGTCTCCACTGTCCGACCCTACCAGCCTGCAGCAGCCCAAGAAAGCGGTATCAGTCTATCCCCTTCCACGGGATTCGGATCAACGTTCGCTCCATTCAATAATGTCCTTAATGCACCCTCACAGCCAGCCTCAGGAACGAGAGAGTACCGCAAAAACTCGACAGATCCACTACAGTATGGCCTATCGGCTTCGGATCACCCCGATTAAAGACAAAACGCCCCGGGAAGGAATAGTGTTTTCCAGACAGGATATAGGTTGGGGAGGCTGAGCTTGCAGAATCTCATTAATTTATATTCGCGATTTATTACCCTACTCTACTAAACCTATTGCGGTTTAGAAGGTGACCGAGCATCCATCGCCATCTTCAAGATTTAGGTCAGCGTCTGGACATCCTAGCTATGATACCGGTACAGTCGTGTAACAAAAGTCCTGGCACCCCCGACTGAGTGATGGGACAAGAATGCCTCTAAGTTTACCACTTTGTATGTCCTCCCTCGCCTGAATTAATGAAGAATATAAATTACAAGGTTCTGTTTCTCATGATCGCATTTCTGCCTCGAGCACTGGGGTATGTTGAGTGGTCGAGGTGAAGCAAGTTGAATAATGAAATTTTACCAGGGTGCCAAGACCTTTGTTACACGACTGTACTTCTTCATCGGTTCGACGTACCCACACCGCATAGCCCCAGCCAATGGTGTCAGGCCTTCATCGTTCATTCAATTGGGCTCGACATCCTCTCTTCCCAGAAGCCTCATTAATACTTCCTCATGTCCTAATCCACCCGCATGATACAATGGTGTTTGGCCACGATTATCGGCGCGGTTAAGGTTCATGTCCTCGCGGTTTATCAGTAGCTTCGCAGGCTTAGGATTGCAAGTACGTTAGAGCCACTGTGAGGGGGGGTTGTCCCGTCCGTGCTTGGTAAGTTTGGGTTGATGCCTATTTGCTCTAGCAACCTCTTCGCTATCCGTTCTCGTCATTCCTTTCGTCTAGCTAGCATCCAACCAACCAAATTACAAAAACAAATAACAAAAGGAATCCTCCGCTTCGAACCGCCGACCCTCCCTCCCTAACCCTATGCGCCCGAGATTTTAAATAATAATACTATTACCGGAGGGAAAAATACTACTGTTTCTAGCCACTGAATATTGTGTTTTCGGCCTCTAGGTTAGTTTGATGCGGAGAGAACACTCTCAGAGTCTTTTCGAGTGGGAATTTACTAATGGATACTCCGGGGTTGGAGGTGTTTGTACTGCAGATTTTCTACCTAGGAGTTGCTCGCCAGTACGGTGCGGGAAGTTTGGGCCCAAGAATAGGTGTCTTCTGTCCCGAGTCCCTGGTTCCACGTTCCACGTGAATTCTCTTACTTTATTGTCTACCGGTCCGCGACCATTAAACCCAACATTGATACTATCCCGGTCCTGGAGCCAGAGGGCAAATGAGCGAGTGATAGGACGTGAAGCTGAAACCTATTACAGTGAATAACTAGGGAAACTGGACCCCGGTGTGGGCAAACCACATAGCCGCAGGACAAGCGCAATTGGCAGCGTTCTTCTATCAGATTCTCGAGATATGTCATGTGTACTAGTTTTGTAGACAATTTTCCTTCCTTTATCCACTTATAGTCCTCAGCGCCGTTCCCTCAACTTCTAGCCAAATATTAAGTGGGAAATTATTTTTACTTTGTGACTAGGATAGGATATCTACCTGATAGTTGGGATGTCCTAGTAGCACTGTAGCCAAGTGAATTTTTGACCGAGATGACGGAGCAAATATGTATCTAACCTGACCTCATTAGAAGGTGCCAAAGGTTCATCCCGGAAACCAGGATTCTATGCTTTCAAGACAACTTTTGGCCCAAAATTCAACTCTAGGGCCATGGCCTGGTCTTACGGGCGATTTGCTTTCCGGACGGGGTCTTAGTCTACCCGGCAGCAACCTGATGCCCCTCTCTTCAGTCTTGACGTCAAGAATATCCTTTAACCGGGCCCCGCCGGTTGGTCTCATCCCAATCTCTAAACAAACAAACTTCGACTTCTCTACATTCTCGGGGTTTCAAAATCGGTCCTTCCGCGCTTGGGTAAATTTTGTGACCTCCCACTCTGAGAGTTCGCGCTGAACACAGCCCCCCTGAATCACATCCTACAAATGATTCCTATCTTGAATGATTCAATGAACGGATCCCTAGAGGAAGATATAGAGACCGTTTGTCCACAATTCGTGTACACTCTTTCTGAGGGGGGGGGGTCTAGTTTAGTGCCCATAGGGTTGATCTTCGGGTTACGTTGTTCGGTGATGCCATGACCACCATCGGGTCTGACCCTCTAACTTCCCCCGATCAGGCATGACCCATCACCCCCGAGTGGGCATCATACTATTCTGGATCTTCTAGGGTGATCATAGGTGCATGAGTTAGTGTTCAGAGCACATCGCAGCTATCATTGAAGTGGCTGGTATTGGTATGGGTAGCGCAGTGGGAACGACCATTATGCTGGGAATGAAAGAATGGCAGGCACCTCCGGAATGTGGACCAGTATGAGAGCAAGTACTGAATGCTGAAATCGTTGGAACCCTAGGATTCTGGAGGTTGCGCTGGACTAGGGAACCTCTATGTTTATATTCACTGATCTTGTGATTGTTGATAGAAATATGAGATACCATAGGGGTTGGGTTGGGTGTTAAGAATCGAACGTTTTGCCCTGCAGCCGGAGATTGTTGATTAAGTTCACTCGCTATCTAAGAGGAACAGGAACCGTATATGTATCCCCTATCGTGATGACGCAAGCCATGATGTGGAATACCCATCTTCACGTACACCCACCATATACGCAATAGTGAGTAGGGAGCCCGGGCAATCCTCTCGTGCCTCGGCTTAGAGAGCCATTTCTCAACATTGGTGTTGAGAAATGTGTTGAGAAATGATCCTCTTGACGGAGGCACGAGAGATTTGCTTAAGGCTTCCTACTCCCTATTGCGTATGAGAGGGCGTACGCGGAGGTGTGTATTCTGCGTCATGGGCTGCGTCATCACGATAAGGTATGCTTATACCGTTCATGTTCCGCTTAGCTAGCTAGAGAACTTAATCAACAATCTTCCGCTGCACAACAAAAACGTCCACTTCTTGACAATTAGATCTCAGTGAGCACCGAGTGATACATAGTGAAAGCGTTGAGTAGCCTTATGTTTGTTTTGAGAGATAGTGTTACGATAAATCACTATCTAAGGTGTTCGGAGATTCTGAGGCGGGGAGAAGCCCGTGGTAGCCCCCCTATTAGAAATCCGGACGGGACTTGCATCCTTCGCCACACTAGTTTGCACGGGGCTACAGGCAGAAACCCACAGGAAAAATCGCACTTCGGATCCAAAGAAGTTCAGTTTTTTCATTATTTTTCTAGCTTATATCTCTGCGCTTATACGAGGGGCGAGTGAACACAGCTTGGAGCTCCCTGCCCCCCGTGGCCATAGCCCATAAAAAATAAGAGAATTCCATAAAAACTAAGGCTGACGACCAAACCAGAACGCGCCGTGCCCGCTTGGTTTAAATGTAAGAACATCCGCTCGTCCATATTAGGCTCAAGTTATTCTCACTCCTCCCAGTCTGATTCAGAATCGGTGTCTCTAGAAGCCTTCCTCTTGTCAGCGAGGTAGTCATGTTCCGCGGTATAATTGTAGTCGTCTTGTTTGTCCCACTGTTCTCCATTTTAGCGAACCCCTTTGCCCGAGAATTGAGGTGAGGGTGCCTTACATCAGGTAGAATTGCACCGAGTAAGATTTTCGGTAACTATTTTTCGAGAAATGTGAAGTCAGTGGGGCTTCCATTTCTAATCGATGGGCTTGCAGAAGGGCAGAATATGACATACGAAAAACCACTTATCCTCCATGTGGTATTCGAGATCGAATTCGACTGGTAACATGTCAATGTGTTCTCCGATATCTGGGTCTTGGTCAAGGTCCCCCAATAGCTTAACTGCGCGGGGATCGTTTCCGATGAGTGAGAATTGGAATGATATGGCTGTGAACCCATTGTAAGTATTGGAGCAAAAGTATATCACCAAAACCCCACGACCGACTGACCGTCTCTCCCTTTGCCAGCTCCTTCACGCTCGCTCACACAATCCTGAATGACCTTTTTCAGATGACCATCTTCCTCACCCTCAACCTATTTTCTAGTAATTATTATATAGCCCCAGAAGAAAATTTAGGAGAAAGGCATACTGCGCCATTAGTGACAATTAGCACTAGCAAGGGTTTTCTCTGATTGGAATTTCCGATCGCAAAACGATCCAGAATCCTCTCCTTGAGTGCTGTCCCTATCCTTGTCGAGCCGCCATAGCTGTGGTGATCTAGATAGTCTTTTGACTTCCCAGTCCAGTTTTCTTTGCCTTGATCACTGTTCGTAAAGCGCATAGAAAGGATTCCGGATTCATTTGCCATTGAATAGATTTCCGTGATGTGGTCGACAAATTGTATCAGGGTCTCCTTCCTCGCATCATTTTCCTCGCAGATCATGGAATCGGAGTCATCTAGGTATCCAAGAATAAGCGAAACAAACCATAAGGAGGGCACACTGGGACCAGGACATACCGATTAAGATGGCCACATCATAAAGGGTCAGTACACTTAAATCCCCCGCAACCGTGCCATCGCATCCCATCTCAATCAAATTTCCCACCATCTCTCCTCCCATTTTAATTGGCATCTTCAGATTTTTATCCAGTTCCGCTTCTGTTCCCTCATACATTTTTTGCAGGCCCTTTCTGTGGTTTATGATTGCATCCTTGAGCTTTTCGGCAGCTCTTTGGCCGTTAAGGGTTAAAATTCCCGCTGGCTCTTTTGCCACCAACTCTCTTGTGCCGGGATTAGGATTGTCTCGTTCGAGTAGGATCCTGACGATGCCATAATGTCCTTCAGAGCGAGCCAATGACAATGGGGTTTGATTCTTGTTATCTGGCGTGGCAGCACGGACATCCTTCCGCTCCAACAGCATCTTTGCTACCGCTTCATGCCCACGCTTAGCCGCCCACGAGAGTGGCGTTTGGCCATATTTGGTGTCTACCGTATTGGGGTTGGTATCCTGCCGCTCTAAAAGGATCTTTACTAGTCCCTCATGCCCGTTCTCCGCTGCTAGTGTGAGTGGTGTCTGTCCATCCTGGGTATCTGGGATATTGGGATCGATATCCTCTCGCTCCAAAAGCACCTTTACCACCTCATCTTGCCTTCTTCTAGATGCCCAGGTGAGAGCCGTGCTCCCCATAGAATCGGCTGCATTAACATCCCATTCCTTCATCTCCAATACAGCGGGAACCATCTCGACGATCCCGAGGAATGCCACCCCGTGGAGTCCTGTAAAACCCGTAGGTCCCCCCCTGTAGTCAAAATGAGGGCCCGAGCTTCTTGTCTGGTTATAGCGTAACAACAGTAAGTGAGCAGATATATGCTCATCAAATCTATCCAGAAGCTTGAGCGCAAGTAACTGGACATTTTCCGTCATCCCCTTTCTTGTGTGCTCCCCCCAGTAATAAGAAGCATATTCTAGAAGGGGCATGGTTGTGGGGTCAGACGAAGGATTTGGCGAAAGGCCCCGGACCTTTCCAAAATTGAGGTATGTTAAGCAAACCTCTGCAATTGTTGAGTGGGGATCATGCAATAGCGTCGGATCACGTGAGAGGTGCTCTCGCAGAGTAAAGTGCACTAATCGGACAGTGGAAGAAGATGCCTCGGCTGTGACAAGACCGAGACAAGATGCTAGCAGTATTCGTAAAGCAGGAACGTCTTCCGGGTCCAGATCTACAGATCCCACCTCGACTCCCAGGGCATGACAGAGCTCCTCCTTCCGCAATGGTCGTTCTGAACACAACACCCATGTTAGAACTTTCATCCCAAGTATTGATCTATGTCTCTGCTGCGCCTTCAGTCGCGTCAGAGTTGTCGTATAGGCATCGCTTAGTCCATTGCCTCTCTTCACTTCGTCAAGTTTCTTTCTTCTCTGACGAATTGTCACCTCTCCCAGAATGGCATCGATGCTTAGAGAAACAAGGAGGAATCTGTGCACAATCACAGGTAAGTATACATTATTGATAGAGTGGAAATGATAAATGCTTCTACGCACATATCAGATGCCTTTTCTAGAATAATTCTCATAATAGCCGCCCGTAAATCATCGTTCATGGCCTCCGGATAGGCATCCCTGCCAAACTTCATCTCCAGGCAATCCTTGATATCATTCGTGTTAGGACTGATGTGCACCACAGCCGCCGTAGGGAAATATCTTTGAGCATCTTCCTTAACGTGGGGCCTCCCGGTGAGAAATATTCTCGTCAGAGGGGACTCCCGGGTAATATCTCTTAGCCACTCAAGCAACTCTGGTTGGTGTTTTGGTAGACATTCGTCTAGTGCATCGATGCAGATGAAAACCTGGTGTAGCGAAGCGATAGTAGTCCTCAACATTGCCTTCAAATCCGCAAGTCGCGGCCCTCTGCTATTCGCCCCTTTCGCGCGTTGAAACGCCTCCCGTATATATTTCGGGATGTCTCTCCCGACCAGCTGCCTTAGAATACTGCCCATCACGTCGGTGATTGTTTGTTCCTGTTGAGCAAGGAAGTCGTAGTATAAGGCTGCAACGGCGATATCTTCCTCCCCCGCCTGATCGCACAGGCTGTCGATCACAATGGAACTAGTATTTCTAGCCGTCAGCCATACTCTCTTCTTTCAAAGAGCCCTAACTTACTACTTACCTCAGATACGTCTTGCCCACTCCCGGATTCCCGGAGCAGAACAAGACGGCCTTATCAGCTCCACCATCAATACCCCTCCACTCCCTCCACTCCCTTGTTTTCGAAAGCCAATCCCCGACGCTATTGAACCGGTCAGTGCGTACTCCCTGATGTCTGTTGTTTGGCTCCAGTGGAGAGAGCCAGCGCATGATCTGCACATCCTCATCGGATTTATATACCGTCTTGTTGTAACTCCCTATTGTGTTGCCGCAGTTGGCATTGTTGTCGCCGAATTTGGTCGATAGCATATTTGCAGCTTGGCTATGATGTTCTGTCCGAAGTGTTGGTTGGGCGTAGGAATGGTATAGTACTAGTAGGGTTTTTAGGGGAGTTTACAAAACTTCTTGTGGGAAAAGCGGGGGAAAGGTGGGGCGATGTGGCTCATTTTGTGGCAACTACTGGAGCACAGTACTGTACAAGTACCTCGTACAATAATGTCCAATCATCTCCATACCAAGGGAATCACAACCCAGCGGAGGTTTTGAGGAATTACCGCGACGTGACCCCGCACCACATACGGGTATTCCTGTAAAATACGGTATGATACCGTGATGTGCTCAGGCATATCGCGTATGATCCAGTCACTCGGCGGAGTGCCGAAAGATAAACCGAGCTAATACTTCGTAGAACCTCCTCTCGCCTATGAAACTACAGTCACTATATCAGGCATTTGTTCTCACAAGTTATGGAGACACTGCGTGGTATTAATCAGTAGAAAGAACTAATCAATAATAATTCACCACCGGTTGTCATATGGGTATCGAGAGATGAATTTGGAATTTTCTCTTAATGCAGTGGCCTGTACTTGTAGGGGGATTAGGTGGATAAGGTAGTGCGAAAAAGGATTATAATTTTGCTAGGTTAGTGACGTGCTTTGCTCATAGCGTGGCTCACGCCTAGTGGAAATTAGTTTGCGTAGCGTTGCACGGAGAAGGAAAGGGAAGAAGGAGGAGGAAGAGATCTGGGTAAATTTTGTCCTTTGGGGGAGGTTGGAGTGGGGGGGAGCGTACTCGAGTACCGTATATGGGCGGTTGGGCAGGGGGATCTCACGGAAGGCGGAGTTTGTTGGTAAGATAGTTGCTCTCTCGTCACGGCGGCTGGCATGATGGGACTAACCCGACGGGTAATTGATGGGTTACCAGGGGTTCCTGTGCGTGGCAGGCAGTCTATCCAAAGGGATAAGGGTGAGCGCTGTGACAAAGGTCAAATGCCCTTTTTACACTAAAAATGGCTAACTTCACGACTATGTGGCAATGCCATTTTGGCCTCAAAATTGATTATCTATCGGGCCAGGGAATCGAGAGCCAGTCCGAACTTCACGGTGTTGAAACCTTTTTAGCTCGATCAGATCTGTTTCGCCTTGTTGGTGGGCCTGTGAAAATCTAAAGTTCGGAAGAATGTGCTTTTGAGGGGACCTGAAGCTCGGATAAACTTCTCGACACTCTAACGGTAGGTTTCTCTTACTTGGACAATTAAGTACAACCAAAGAGCCGCACGCTAAACCTGCGAGTCCCTAGCCGCCGACGAGTGCATTTTGATAATATCAGTACTATATTTCCTCGTGAAATTCGCTATCTCCAGCGCACCTCTGATCTCCAGATTCAAAAATAAAGGGTAAAGGCTCCTCAAAAGGGATAGTATTGTAAAAGATCAGCCTTCAGGATGTGTTTGACCCACAGCCCGGTGCGCGCAATTCCGCTAACTTGTCAACCTAAACCTATTGTGGGCTGACAGAGATAGTGAGTTTCACGAATGCGGCAGTTGGCGTTGAGGCTCTTGAAGTGCTGCGGAAGTGGTGGGGATCGGATTTCGCTTATCTTGGTGCTTCCACTTGGGAGCTGCAAGTTACTTTACCCGGCCGACCATCACTTACATCCAGCGACCACACCTGGCATAATATGTTCTAGGGAAATCCGGGAATCCACAGTCCACCAACCAATTGCTGAACTTTCCCCACTGTCTGACCCTACCAACCTGCAGCAGCCCGAGAAAACGGTATCAGCCTATCCCCCTTTACGGGGTTTAGATCAATGTTCGCTCCGTTCAACAACATCCTCAAAACACCCTCACAGCCAGCCTCAGGAACGAGGGAGGTAGCGAGCATCCATCGCGAGCATCCATCGCGATCTCCAAGATTCAAGTCAACGTCTGGGAATCCTAGCTGCGTCTCCACCGTTTCGACGTACCCACACCACACAACCCTAGCCAATGGTGTCAGGCCTTCATTATTCACACGGTTAGGCTCGACATCGTCTCTCCCCAGAAGCCTCATTAATATTTTCTCATGTCCTATCTGCCCGCATAATGGAAAGGAGTTTGGCCACGGTTATCAGCACGGTTAAGATCCATGTCCTCGCGGTCTATCAGTAGCTTCGCAGGCCTGGGGTTGCAAGTACATTAGAGCCCCTGCGAGGGGTTTATCCCATCCGTGTTTCGTAAGTTTGGGTTGATGCCTATTTGCTCTAGCAACCTCTGCGCCATCCATTCCCGTCCGCAGGAAGCGACGAGGATGAGTGGTGGGCAAGTAATTCGCTATATTTTATCCTAGCTAAGCTATTCCTGTCATCTAGCTAGCATCCAACAAACTAAATTACAAATAACAAAAGGAATCCTCAGCTTTGAACCGCCGACCCTCCTCAACTAACCCTAACCCATGTACTTGGGATTTTAAATAAATACTATTGCCGGAAGAAGTACTGTTCCTAGCTACTGAATACTGTGTTTTTTTTTGGTTTTTGGGTTGGTTTGGTGCGGAGGGAACACCCCTTAGGCGTTTTCGAGCGGGAATCGACTAGTGGACACTCCGGGGTTGGGGGGTGTCTGTATTGCACATTTTCTACTGAGGAGTTGCTAGCCGATATGGTGCGGGAAGATGAGGCCTAGGAGCAGATATCTTTTATCCTAAGTGCCTAAGTTCCACGTGAATTCTTTTACTCTATCACTTACGGGTGCCGCATCCTTAAAGCCCACATTGGCACTATCCCGGTCCTGAAGCTACAGGGTAAATTAGCGAGTGATAAGGCGTGAAGCTGAAGCGTATTGCAAATAGCTAGGGAAGCTGGATCCTGACATGGGCAAACTACATAGCCGCAGCGTGTATCTATATAGAGTCCTTGGGTACGGTATGGCACGTTCTCAAGACAACTTTTGACCCAAAATTCAACCCTAGGGCTATAGCCTGGTCTTGCTAGCGATTTACTTTCTGGACGTGGCCTTGACCTACCCAGTACGGAATCATAGCAACCTATACGCCGCTCTTCAGTCTTGACGTCAATTTGCGTTCTTTTCTCGGGATACCGAACAAATCTTTCGTTTAGTTATCATAGTTGGTCTTTCTCTTGCCCAGCGCCAAGAGCCACAAATATCACTACAGGCCAAAGCAAAAAGAAAACGAACTATTCTTCATTCTCTAAACAAACAAACCCCGACTTCTCCAGATTCTAGGGTTATAAGCAATACCGAGTCCGGCACGCCCGCGCAAAATTTGCGACCTCCCTCTCCGGAAATTCAGCTTGGGCATAGCCCCCTTCAATCAAATTCTGCAAATGATTCCTGCCTACAGTGACCTCAATGAACGAATACCTAAAGGTACGGCGGGTTAAACGTACTCGAGGTGCAAATGGGCGTTTGCGTTGCAACCGAGCTCCCAGCCCAACACCTCAGAGCACAAAGGCCGGGTAACTATGCTAACAGAAGTGAACACTGTGAGAAAGCATGCAATGTAAGAAATTTGTGAACTAAAAAAAGGCCTAAAATGAATAAATAAAGCCTGAAATAGTCCTAGTTTCAGAAAGTAATATTAAAAAAGGAAAACTACAACTAGTAGTTTCTAAATAACAGATTTATTTATTTTTTGTAAAAGTATAATACTTAATAATATGAATTTGAATTAGTCTTGGCAAATAGAACGGAGACATTTTGAGAAATTACCTACTTGAATGCAGGAGTATCTTAGGCATTGTGGTACAAGGTGTACCTCAACCATTTCCCCCCTATAGTACAGGTAATTCTGTCAATTACAAAGAAACCTAGCATAAACAAGGTGACTATGAAAAAAAAAAGCAGAAGTGTATATACAAACAACAGCTACAGGGTGTCATATACTGTAAGATGACTGAAGATGCACCTATTAAGGGAATAACCGTATGGAAGGCTGGATCAAGTTGGACTAAAGTTGGAAATTGTTGAAATATTGATAGATGAACATATGAGAGGATAAACGAAAAGTAAGACGAGCTGCATATTTGACAATGACACTAACCAGTAAGATGTATTCATAGGCAAGAGAAACAGAAACTATCTCAAATTGTTACAAGAATGGTTGCCCACTTATGTTGGATAATACTGAAAAGTAGTAAATGAATGTCCTTATTACACAATATATAAGAACATAAGGTATGAGCTGGGATGTTATATAGATTGAGAGAAAGAATATCTACTATTGCAAAACTGTCAGAAGAGTAATACAATTTATAGTGTATCAGTGATGGATTTCTGAATGAAAATTTGCAAGGAGATCATTCAAGCAATCTATCTGAGTTGCCTCATACCAGGTGTATTTTAGCAGAAGAGATGAGGATTGGCTAGAGTTTATTCGCAGGTCTCCCAGCCCAGAAAGATTTGGGCCCTGGCCATTTGCCTCACTCAATAGCTTATGACAGGGCGTAATCTTTTGCATTTCTTGTCCTTATACTCACTCAGGTCCCAGGCCCACCCATCCCCCTAACAGGTCCCTGTTGACATTTGGTGGTTACCAAGAGGGCCCTATCCAGGGGCTGGTGAGCGTCAGACAGTGGCGGGGTGGAGATTGCCTAAAAAATCTCTCTCTAAGGTGCTTAAAAGACTAGATCTGCTAAGTGAAAACTATTACCCAAGAGGGAATAGCTTACCTAATATTAAAAGTGAGGTATACACCTTCATAAGATGACCATTTATCTGAACTCAAGCACCCAAAGTTTGAGCTTCCCAGAGGCATCTCGAGGACAACCCGGAACACTAGATGAAAGGATGTTTCAAGATATGTCTAACTGATTGAAATGATGTTGAGAGAATACTACTCCTCTCATTTTCTAGTTGAATAGGCATTAGGTGCATAATGGTTTGATAGCTGGATATTGGAACTGATCACTTCAAATTTCATATTACTATTGCTATGTAGTCAATTGGACCACATATTCATATAGAGTCTATCATGGCGAAGGGATCTAAGACTGTCTACTAGTGGGGTAGGGACACCCTCAGATGAAATCGCAGTTCGGCAGATTGTCTAAATTTAGCTTGGCAAGAATTCAGGGTCAAACAGTATTCGCACTGTGTGCTAACGAACTGAATTATTAAATAGATACTTCTTAATCACAAGCTCCTAGCATGAATGGACCGAACACCAGGGGGTTCTCTACCGCCAAAAGTCGATTGCGAAGGACATTAAATCACCTTTGTAAACAGCCAATGTAGTTAGTATAAAAATAAGCGAAAAGAGGATAATTAAGGGAAAACAAGAAGAAAGGGGGGTATTTTCGCAGAACTTAGAGAATTAAAGACATCAAAGTCAATATATAATATATGGTCAAAGATTAAAAATAATAATAATAATAATAAATACAGAATAATAATAATTTAAAGTTCACCAGCGAGTATGTCCTCCTAAGGCTGTGATAATCACCTATATTCTCTCTGGCTTAGAATCCACAAAATGCAATAGTTATAATTCTGGAATTCCATACTCCTCTCGTATTGCCTCTGTCATACATCCTAACCCCAGAGGCCATGGATGCCTCTTGTTGAACCTATTCTTGAGCAGAAACCAGATATTCTCGATCGGGTTGAGATCTGTTGAGGCTAGCAGCTAGGTAAGCTTAGGGATACCATACTGCTCCCTTATCTGGCAAGTATGATATACCTGGTCGGCTGAGGCACCACCCTCCATCAGCCAAAGAGGATAAGCAGTATGCTCACTTTCCCGCTGCCAAAATTGCTGGATGATTGGAATAAGGACATTTCAACCTATCTTTTGGTAGTTATGGTTCCCCAATTGTTCTTATCCCAAAGGATGGGGTCGCATTTCTTTCCACTCAGAATGCCACTTCATATTATGATAGTATCCTATTTGTCAAACTTGGGGAGGAGGCTATCATCATGATACTCCTCCCCCGGGCGTCAAGTCACCTAGGCCCGACTTGTATGAGCAGAAAGCTATATATTGCATTCGTCAGTGCAGATGACTCGGCGCCAGTTATCCCACGTTCAGTGCTGATGGGCGACAGCCAATGCTAACTGTAGCCTCCGTTTTCTCTCGTCAAGAAAAGGGTTTTTCTGTGCAACTCTGCAGGAATAGCCTTCCATTCGCAAGGCTTTCCAGAGTGTTCGGTTCGATGCTTGCACACCACAAGCTGCTGCCACTTCACAGAGTGTCATTCTTCGGTGTATTACACTCACAGGAGCTGTAGCTACTAGTGAGTAGCGAGTGGAAGATATCGAGGGAAAATGGACTTCTCTTGGGCTTTTTGGGAGTGGAAGAACCATTACCGTGACAGATGTTGAAACCAGGACAGATGCTCAGTTTCTGGTCTTGGGCAATCTGTCGATAGCTCCAGTTGGCAGAAAGTCGGAGAGTTTGGATAGCACATCGCTGTTTATAAAATTCCTATTCACTCTTTGGGGCTTCCATGATCCTGTAGCTTCTGGTAAGTCATCATTTATGATATCTAATATTGGGGATAATTTACTCACAGGTAGAGGTGGTTTTCACAGTTTGTTGAAATAGTTTCCCAATATTCAATAGTATTGATACTTGCGAGCATGCAGTGGCCAGTGGCAATCTTCTCTTTTTGACTCAATCTTTCCCTTTTTGATTACTTTTGTACTAACTACATTCACTATTTACAAGAATAATTAAGTGTCCTTGGCAGAGGACATTTGGCCACCGGGGACCTCTTGGTGTTCAGTGCATTCATGCCAGGGATCTCTACAGAAGATGAAGTAGCATGAACATTAGTATAAATAGTAGGTCTCTCACCTGGTCGTTGAAGAATAATCAAGCAACAGAGAAGAGACCTTAACAATATAATAAGTTAACAAGTTAGTGTGTTATATTTTAACTTTTGGATATTTGACTACCTTTTATTTCTCTACTACCTTTACCAAACAATTACCTACGAGACTTTTTGACTACTAATTCGTTGTCTTGAATATCTTCGACCTAGTTATCTTGGAATCCTACTGTATTAGCTATCCTGTAACATTTACTCTTACTTGACTACTGAATGAGACTGTATTATACTACCTTTTTGTTATTTTATTTTTTGATTAATAATAATATTTATAACTATTTCCATATAATACAATAAAAACAAATATAAGATGCGTTAATTTATCTAATTGGAAAAAAAGTCCCTCTTTTTCTAAGTTAGATTAGTTAACTTATATTATTTTTATTAGTGTTATACTAACTATCAATAACCCTAATCTTTTAGCCAGTTAGATAAACTTTCTCTCTTAAATAATTGATATTTAAGACTCTATTAATTTTATACAACATTTTTTTGGCCTCATAAACTTCCTACATTGCATGCTTGCTCCAGGTACACTTTTGTGGGCATAGTTACCCGGCCTTTGTGGCTTTGGGGTGTTGGGCTGGGGCTCGGTTGCAACGCAAACGCCCATTTGCACCTCGAGTACGTTTAACCCGCCGTATAAAGGAAAACATCGCGTTTGTTTGCCCGTAGTTCGTGTGCACCCCTCCTGTGTGGGCTAGGGGGGGGGGGGGGGCACAGCGCCCGCACCAATGATCTTCGCGCTGTGTCATTCGGTAGTGCCGGTTATGCCATGTCTACCAGCTCCTCCACTTCTCCAACAGCCAAAGGCTAGCAATGAAACTAGAGGGCGGCTACCGAATTTAATTTTAAAAACATCCGCCTAAGAGCCGGTGCCAGAAACCTCCATATCAGACCTATGTGACTCCTAGTCAGACTCGGCATTAAAGCCCTCAGAATCCTTCCTAGCGAGATGGTTCTTTACCTCGACACAGTGTGCCCATCTTGTTTTTTCCACTGTTCTCCATTGTTAGCGAATTGTTGAGGCCGAGAGTTGAGGTAGAGAGGCCTTACTTCCGGTAAGATCGCACCGAGCAAGATCTTCGGTAACTAGTATTTCAAAAACAAATACGAGGTCAGCGAGGGCCATTTTAACTCAATGAACTTATAGAGGAGCTAATTATCATTTACCACAAACCACTTCTCCGGAAACTCGCCTTTGGGTTCGAATTTGACTGGCAACACATCGATGAATTCTCCGATTCCTGGATCTTGGCCTAGGCTGTGCAATAACATAGCTGCGCCGGGATCGTTTCCGATGCGTGAGAATTGAAATGATACGGCTGTGGACCCATTGTAAGTATTGGAGTAAAAATATGTCACCAAAATCTCGCGACCGACTAACCGTCTCTCCCTTTGCCGGCTCCTTCACGCTCGTTGACACAGCCCTGAATGACCCCTCTTAGATGACCGTTTCTCTCACCCTCAACCTGTTGTCCGATGGTTATTATATAGCCTCAGAAACATTAGGAGAGGGGCATACTGCGCCGTTAGTGATAATTAACACTAGCAAGGGTTTTTTCTGATCATCTTTTCGGATCACAAATTCATCCAGAATCTTCCTCTTGAGCTCCGTTCCTATCCTTGTCACACCACCATAGCTGTGGTGGTCCAGATAGTCTTTCGACTCCCCAGTCCAGTTTCTTTTGCCTCCCGCACGGTTCATGAAGCGCATAGCAAGGATCCCGGATTCATTTGCCATCGAATATATTTCCGTGATGTGGTCGACGAGCTGTATCAGGGCCTCCTTCCTCTCGCCATTATCTTGGCTAATCATGGAATCGGAGTCATCTATTCATCCATCCAACTATAAGCAAAACAAGCCCCAAGGAATGCACACTGGCGCTGGAACATACCGATTAAGATGGCCACATCATAAAGCGTTAGTACAGTCAAGTCTTGTGCAATCTCGAGAGAGCATCCCATCTCCGTAATCAACTTTCTCGCCATCTCCTCTCCCCTTTTGGATGCCACCTCCAGACATTTATCCTGTTCCGCTTCTGTTTCTCCATACATTTTTCGTAAGCCCTTTCGGTGGTTTGTGATTACATCCTTGAGTCTTTCGCCAATCCTTTGTCCATTAAGAGTTGGATTTTTCACTGGCTCTATTGCCACTAACTTTTCTACTACTTGTTTTTCAGCCGCGGGTTTTTTCGCTACGTGTTGGCCACCGGGGTTTGCGACCTCAGCATTAAGATTGTTTCGTTCGAGTAGAATCCTGGCGATGCCATCATGTCCTTCAGAGTGAGCCAATGACAATGGGGTTTGATTCTTGTTATCTGGCGTGGCAGTACGGACATCCTTCCGCTCCAAAAGCATCTTTGCTACCCCCTCATGCCCACGCTTGGCCGCCCACAAGAGCGGCGTTCTGCCATACTCGGTGTCTGCCGTATTGGGGTTGGTATCCTGCCGCTCTAAAAGGATCTTTACGATTCCCTCATGACCGCTCTCTGCTGCTAGTGCAAGTGGTGTTTGTCCATCCTGGGTTTCTGCTATATTGGGATCGATATCCTCTCGCTCCAAAAGCACCTTTACCACCTCATCTTGCCCTCTTCTAGTTGCCCATGTGAGAGCCGTGCTCCCCGTGCAATCGGCTGCATTCACGTCCGATTCCTTCATCTCCAACAGAGCACCAACTATCTCGGCGATCCCGAGAAATGCTACTGCGTGGAGTCCGGTAAATCCTGCAGGGCCTCCGAGCCCGTGAAAATCAGGGCCCGAGATTCTATCTTGATCATAGTGCAATAGCAGCAGTTGAGCGGATATATGCTCATCAAATCTATCAAGGAGCCTCAGTGCAAGTAACTTGACATTTTCCGTCATCCCTTTTCTCGTGTGTTCCCCCCAGTAATAAGAAGCATACTCCAGAAGCGGCACCATTGAGGGGGCAGAGTGAAGTGTTGGAGAAAGACCCCGGATACATCCAAAATTGAGGTATGTTAAGCAAACCTCCGCAATTGTTGAGTGGGGATTATGAAATAGCGTCGGCTCACGTAAGAGGTGCTCTCGGAGAGTGGGGTGCACCAGGCAGACAGCGGATGAAGGCGGTTCGACCGTGACAAGACCGAGGCAAGATGCTAGAAGTTCTCGCAGAGCGGGAATGTTTTCGGTATCGAGATCTATAGATCCCATCTCGACTCCCAAGGCATGACGGAGCTCCTCGGCCCGTAACGGCCGCTCCGAATACAACACCCACATTAGGACCTTCATCCCGAGTATTGATTTATGTCTCGTCTGCGCTTTCAGTCGCGTCAGAGTTGTTGTATAGGCATCGCTCAGTCCGTTGCCTCTCTCCACCTCTTCAAGTTTCTTTCTTCTTCGCCGAATTGTCACCTCTCCCAGAATGGCGTCGATGTTTAGTGAAACAAGAAGGAATCTGCATACAATCGCAGGTAAGTATACATTATCGATGGGATGGAAATGCCAAATGCTTCTACGCACATATCGGATGTTTTTTCCAGAATAATCCTCACAATAGCCGCCCGTAAACCATCGTTCATCGCCTCTGGATAGACATCCCTGTCAAACTTCATCTCCAGACAATTCTTGATATCATTCGTGTTAGGGCTGATCAGCACCACAACCGCCATGGGAAAATATCTTTGAATATCTTCTTTGATGTAGGGCCTCCCGGTGAGGAATATTCTCGCCGTAGGGGACTCCCGAAGAATATCTCTTAGCGACTCAAGAAGCTCTGGCAGGTGTTTCGGTAGGCATTCGTCTAGTGCGTCGATGCAGATGAAAACCTGGCGTAGCGAAGCGATAGTTGTCCTCAACATTGCCATCAGATCTGCAAGCCGCAGCCCTCTGCCACCAATCCCCCGTTTCCCTTCTTGAAACGCCTCGCGCAGATACCCCGGGATGTCTGTCCCGATTAGCTGCTTCAGAATACTGCCCATCACGTGGGTGATTGTTTGCTCTTGTTGAGCAAGGAAGTCGCAGTAGAAGCCTGCAACGGCGATACCTCTCTCCCTTGCCTGATCGCAGAGGGTGTCGATCACAAAGGAACTGGTATTTCTAGCGATCAGCCATACTCGCTTTTTTTTCAAAGGACCCTAAATTACTACTTGCCTCAGATATGTCTTACCTACTCCCGGATTCCCCGAGCAGAACAAGACAGCCTTATCGGCTCTACCATCACTCCCCATCCACTCCCTCCACTCCGTTGTTTCTAAAAGTGAATCCCCGACACCATCGAACCGGTCAGTGCGTACTCCCTGATGTCTGTTGCTTGGTTCTAGCGGAGAGAGCCAGCGCATGATCTGCTGATACGCGTCGGATTCAATTGCCATCCTGTTGAAGTCATTTATTACATTGCCAGAGTTGACATTGCTGTGGCCGAATTTGATCGATGCCATACCCGCAGCTTGGGCCATGATGTTCTGTCCGAATCGTTGGTTGAGCGTAGGAATGGTACAGCACTATGTAGGATTATTAGGGGAGTTTACAAAACTCCTTGTGGGCGGGGGAAAAGCGAGGCGATGTGGCTCGTCTTGTGGCAACTAATGTCCGACCACCTCCACGCCAAGGAAATACCAACTCGATCGAGGGTTTGAGGAGTGACCAGTACCGTGATGTGCCCAGGCAAATGGCCTATGATCCGGTCACTCGGCGGAGTGCCGAAACATAAACCAAGCCAATACCTAGTATAACCTCCCCTCGCATATAAAACTGCGATCACTATAATATGATTAAGGATTTATTCTCACAGGATATGGAGACTGTGCAGCATTAATAAGTGGAATCAATCATTCACCACCGGTTATCGTATGCGTATTGAGGGAGGAACTTCGGATTTTCTCTTATGATTATACAGCAACTTGTACGGGGATTAGGTGACCAAGGTAGTGTGAAAAAGGAAGTATATAATTTTGCCGGATTAGGGATGTGCCTTTCCCGTAGCGCGGGTCATGCCTGGTGGAAATTAGTTGGCATGGTGTGGCACGGGGAAGGAAAAGGAAGGAGAGGAAGGAGAGATCAAGAAGCGTTTCGTCCTGTGGGGGAGGTCGCAAAGGGGGAGTGTATGTGGGCGGTTGGGCAGGGGGATCTCACAGAAGGTGGAGCTTGTTGGTAAGATACAGTAGTTGCTTTGTTGTTGCGGTGTCTCGAATGGGCTAACTTAACAGGAAATTGATGGGCTGCCCGAGGTTCTTGTGCATGGCGGGCAGTCTATCCAAAGGGATAGAGGCGCGCACAGTGACTAAGGTTATCGTCACTTGCCCTTCTTACACTAAAAATGCCTATTTCCACAACCACGCGGGAATGCCATTTGGCCCCGATTGGTTATCTGTCGCATCGGGGAATCAAGAGCTGGTCCGAACTTCACGGTGTCAAAGGTTTTAGCTGAATCAGATCTGTTTCGCGCCGTTGGTGGGCCTATTGAAAATCTAAAGTTCTGACATATGCACCTCCCCTGGGGGGCCCGAAGCTTGGAGGAACTTTCGACATGATCGGTTTCTCTTACTTGGACGATCAAGTGTAACCAAAGAGCTCATGCAGAATCTCCGAGTTCCTGACTGCCTGCGAGTGCATTTTGGTAATATCGGTAGCACGTTTACTTGTTAAATTCACCATCTCCAGCACCCCTCTGGTCTCTCTCCAGATTCAAAGATAAAAAGATAAACTTCTCAAAAGGGTTAGTATGGTAAATGATCCGCCTTCAGGATGTGTTTGACCCACCAACCAACGTGCGCAATTCCAGTAACTTGTCAACCTAAACCTATTGTGGGCTGACGGAGATAGCGAATTTCACGAAAGCGGTAGTTGGCGTTGAGGCTCTTCAAGTGTTGCGGTTATGGTTTAGGTCGAATTTCGCTTATTTTGGTGGTTTTACTGGAAGTTATTTCACCCCACCGATATCACTTACGGTCTAAGAAAATCCAGGAACGTGCAGTACATCAACCCCATTGCTAAATCATCTCCACTGTCCAACCCTACCAACCTGCAGCAACCCAAGAAGGCAGTATCAGTCTACCCCCTTCACGGGGTTTATATCAATGTTCGTTTCATTCAATAATGTCCTCAAAACACCCTCACAGCCACCTTCAGGGGCGAGAGGGAGTGGCGGGCATCCATTAATCCCCAAAATTCAGGTCAACTTCTGGACATCCTAGCTACGTCTTTATCGGTTCGACGTATCATGCTCGCCTCGCACAACCCCAACCAATGGTGTCAGGCCTTCATTATTCACGTGGTTAGGCTCGACATCGTCTCTCCCGAGAGGCCTCATTAATTTCCTCATGTCTTTATCTGCACGCATAATGCAAGGGGGTTTGGCCATGATTATCGCCGCGGTTAAGATCCATGTCCTCGCGGTCTATCTGTAGCCCTGCAGTCTTTTGATTGCAAGTACTCGTACTGTACGTTAGAGCCCCCACGAGGAGGTTCTCCTCTGCATGTTTGGTAAGTTTGGGTTGATGCCTATTTGCTCCAGCAATCTCTCCGCCATCCATTCCCGTCCGCAAGAAGCGGCGAGGATGAGTGGTGTCCAAGGAATTGGATATATTTTATCCTAACTAAGCCATTCCTGTCATCTAGCTAGCATCCAACAAACTAACTTACAAATAACAAATAACAAAAGGAATCCTCCACCTCGAACCGCCGACCGTCCAAAACTAACCCTAACCCTAACCATATGCACTTTGGATACTATTGCCGAGGAAGAGGTACTGTTCCTAGCTACTGAATACTGTGTTTTTGGTTTTTGGGTTGGCTTGATGCGGAAGGAACACCCCTTGGGTGTTTTCGAGCGGGAATTTACTAGTGGACACTCCGGGGTTGGGGGGTGTCTGTATTGCACATTTTCTACTGAGGAGTTGCTAGCCGATATGGTGCGGGAAGATGAGGCCTGGGAGTAGGTACCTTTTATCTTAAGTGCCTAAGTTCCACGTGAGTTCTCCTACGCTATCTGTTGGAATAATGGCTTCAATGTGACGGAAGCACGCCTGGTTGGGCATAGTGGGAGCTCACTTATTAGCCCTGTATCTAGATACCTCTCTGAGGTATAAGTACCATCGTCTTGTACTTAAGAGACGACGGACAATCTTGATCCTCAATTCAAAAAGTGTATTCAGTTCATATTCGTTCACCTCACCTTCGAGTTATTCAACAGGTTATGAGCCCAGTCTCGAACATCTAACAGAATACCACAATATCGTCCTTCCTCTCTCTTTGGACCATCAGCAAAAAGCCATCCTGCGTCAGATACAGTGGTGTTGCGTCCTGACTCTCGTAGTGTGGACTCTGTGTCCTGTGCGTCCTGTGTGTCCTGCGCTTAGGCACCACATCTGGTTGCGTCTGGCGCGTCAGGACAGCCTTCTCAGTACCGGGTTCCATCAGGACACATGCAACTAAGCAACCCTGCCTCCCATGCATCCAGACTTCAACCTCAACACCATCGCACATCAGGATTTACCATTACTCCTGGGTACCCTCCCAGCCTTCTTGGAGTCTGAGGCCCAGCCCTTGTTGAAATTCCGTTATATTTCCTATGTGCATTTCATAACACTACCGTGTATTCTTTTACTTAGTTTGAGTTTCGGCTCCACCTGTACACCGCTTACATTACTACAGTTAAGATATATATTAGGGTGTTTTATTGATTGTTTTAGGATAATATTTGGGGATTTAACATGTGCTTTTCTATCCGGTATTAAGGATTTTATGCATCTCTTATGCACTATTATTGGTCATGATATTTCTAATATTCACATCACACCCTCATAGTTTTACGCATATTGTTTAGCATTACTTGCCAGGATCTCAGGGTCAAACATGTTCACAGTTATGTTTCTTATATAGTTTTCCCTAAATTTCTTTCATACATATGGGCGGACACTTTTGTATAAATATGCTTGCTACCGCCCACCTGTTTTGGAATAATTAAGAACCAGAACTCCAACCAAATCTGCTCTATACTCCTCACCAAGCGTGCCTCGCAACCCCCCTCGCACTTGCGCAGTATTATCCACATAGAATAGATTGTGCCCCTGGCATTCACATTTTGAACAGCCCTAGGCTGAGGAAGGGGTAGTTCTTGGCACAGAAAATATAGTTAGTGCTGGTGCCAGGTGAGAAAGCCATTGTACCCTTAATCTTAAATTTACGCTAAAGACCCTGGGGCAGAGTCACACTGGCACTCAGAGTTCTATTTTCAGAACATCATCTTTGAATGAGCGAAAATGCCAGCTCACTCCAGTCTGAAAGCGAGGGATAGCCATAACACTCTCTAGTGCCTGGTGGTTTCTCGGAACTTAGCTTCAAAGTCGACGCGACGCGACAGACTCTTTTTATCACAATACTCAACATCCGCACTCCGGTCTCACAGCTGCAACCCTCCACCACAGTCACACAATCAATCCTGAATCCGACACATAGAGGTTTCTCGGCTCAATGCCAGTTATCCAGCGGTATAAGATTCATCCCCAGAGGGCGATTATTCATGAAGTTACAGGGCTGAATGGGCTGCAATGCTAGTAATCCCAGAACCTGATGGCAGATTCCTCCACAACCGCTTCTCCGATCCTGGATCTGATTATGGGAGATTGTTGGTCTTGACACCAGCTACGCAGCGGTATAAAGGACGTCTCTGTGGCATCAAAGCACATCAAGTCGCTGACCCTGGTGGGGGTTGACTTTATAGATACCCGGGCGATCCCAGAACTCGATAGCAGATTCCTCGACAACCACTGCTCCGATCCTGGATCTGATTGCGAGAGATTGTTGGGCTCGACACCAGCTATGCAGCTGTGTAGAGGAAGTCTCTGTGGCATCAAGGCTAATGAAGTCGCCGACCCTTGTAGGGAGTGTCTTTATAGGTAACCTGGTGATCCCAGAACTCGATAGCAGATTCCTCCACAGCCACTGGGCTAATCCTGGATCTGATTGCGGGAGGTTGTTGGGCTCGACGCCAGCTACGCAATGGTATAAGGTACGTACCTATCCCATCAAAGCTCATGAAATCGCTGTCCTCCGTGCAGGGTGTATCAAATATCAAGCTGGCGATATTTTACTTGATGGCAGATATCTCCACAACCGATGGACGGATTTTGATTCTGTTTGAGGGAGGTTGTTTGGCCTGATGCTAGCTTTCCAACGGTATAGGGTACGTCTCTGTCGCATCAAGGCCCAGGAAGTCACCGTCTTCTGTGGAGAGGATCTTTATGGTAGCTCTGGCGATACTTTACTCGATGGCAGATTACTCCAGGGGACAGGTTTTGCTGCTGTGTGCGGGGGGTTGTTGGGCTTGACACCAGCTTCCCAATGGTATAAGGTACGTCTCTGTCGCATCAAAACTTAGGAATTCACTGTCTTCTGTAGAGGGTGTATTAGGTCTTAAGCTGGCGATAATTTACTCGACGGCGGATTACTCCACAACCGCTAGATGGATTTTGATGCTCTTGGTGGGAGGTTGTTGGGCTTGATGCCAGCTTCCCAAAGGGATAACGTAATTCTCTGTCGCATCATAGTTCATGAATTCACTGTCTTCTGTAGAGGGTGTATTAGGTTTCAAGCTGGCGATATTTTACTTGGTGGCAGATTACTCTACAACTGCATGATGGATTCTGATGCTCTTTGCGGGAGGTTGTTGGCCATGACACAGGCTTCAGAATGATATAAGATACCTCCCCCTGCTCCCTTTATTCATGAAGTTACAGTACTGAATCGTGTGCTGGTGATCCTAGAACTCGATGGCTGATTCCTCCACAACCAGTTGTCCGATTCTGGTTCTGGTTGCGGGAGGTTGTTGGGCTTGATGCCAGCTACGCGGCGGTATTAGGTACATCGCGGTCGCATTAAGACCAATCAATCCGCCAAGCCTTTTGAGAGTGGTCTTTCTAGAGATACCTGAACTCGATAGGGGATTTCTCCACATCCACTGCGCTAATTCTGGATCTGATTGCGGGGGATTGTTGGGCTCGATGTCAGCTAGGCTGTGGTATAGGATATATCCTTAAGCGCCAATTTCCTATTGAGCTACAGGGTCCCGGATAGAGGATGAAGGTGTCAGATTCGGAAGGCTTCCAATGACTTAGTGTTTTTCTGTGAATAGGCCAGTATATTAGAACAATAGAGGACTACTAGTAGTAAATTTAACAGTGTGATGGGATGAAATCTCAGGCTATTGTGACCTAGGTCAGAAAAAAGTAAAGGGAGTACCCGTTGCTTATTTCAGGAAGATGTGGTCTGGCGTCAGGTGGAATCCTGAGTCTTGGGTGGTGCATCAGGTAGCATCCTGGGTATTAGATGCTGCATCTGATGAGTCCTGAGGATTAGGTGGTGCATCAGGTTGAGTCAGATGCGTTGTGTAGTAGGGTGGTTGCGTCCTGATTCATGATTTGCGTTCTAGCGTCGGGTGCGTCAGACCTGAGGAACGCACAGAACACGGGGTATTGTTTTTGCTGATGACCATCCAGCAAGATCATGTCAGCTCTAAGTATCAACGACACAAGCCCCCTCCTGGTAGATCGATATGGGTGCAAGTTTGGTGAGATCGAAAAACTGAATACCACTAACTATACACAGTGGGCAAGGAATTTTCGTGCATTGAGGCGTGGTGAGGACTGCCTCAAGATTGTTCTTCAGGCAGAAGACGAATCATCCGTCAACAACTATACTCAGTGGAAGGAATTTCAGAGCAGAAAGGGTACCGCCTATGCATTGATCTTTGCCTTCTGCACTCCAGAGATTCATGAGTATATTAGCAATATCCACAAGCCAGCTGATATGTGGGACACACTACATGAAAAGCTTGATAGTGCTGCCTCTCATGCAGGTAGAACAATAATCGCAAGGCAGTGTAACCAGTCCAAGCCTGACGCCAATCACCCAATTCAATGGTATATTGTGAAGCTACTTCAGCACAGACGATGCTTAGCAGGAACGGAACAACCTATTTCCGATGAAGTCTTCTCATTTCACCTAATCTGGACCGTGCCTATAATATTCAACAGCTTCGGTGATGTTGTCCTCCATTAGGCAGAGGGATACAGGGTGGAAAATCTGATTTTGAAAGTGGTAGAAGGAGAAGCTCTACAAACAAGAATGAAGGAACAGGGGAGTCTAAACACTAGCTTCACCTTTGGAAGTGAACTCTTTGCCTTGCAGGAAAGTTCACCTGATAGGATCAACCAAAAAAACACTTTCCTAGTGGTATGAGCGGGCGACATGCTTATCGTGGGAACCAAAGAAGCAGAACCGGACGATAAGAGGTAGCCACTTGCTGGTACTGTTGCCTTTATGGTCATAAACACTCCGAATATAAGACCAAGATGTGAGCTGCTCAGTTAAGTCATAGGAGAAGATTTGAGAGTCATGGTTCGAGTACTGCTGCCAGTGTCAGCAGAGTCCAGACACTAGTCAGAATGAAAAACAAGGTCTCAGCCATTCAGGAGTGGGTAATTCACTTGAGAGCCACACACTATATTTGCCATTCGGAGTCAAGTTTTTACAAGCTAGCTGCTTTCTCTAAACCAATTAGTATTATCCTGAGAGACAGGTTGGAGATCTTTGCCTATGAACGAGGCAAGATTCACTTGAATCTTACCTCTGTATACAGCCTAAATATTAGCGCTATCAATGTTCCCACATTTTGGATTTCTCTGCTCTCAATCAGTCAGCTGTCGGCTACACATTCCGTTACTTTTAACAAAACGACTTGCTATCACCAGGGTCACTCTGCTGGGTCCACAAAGCAGCAAATTTAGTTGACTGTTTTTACTAATGGCCTTTACTGAATGAAGGCTCAAGGTACAAGCCAGACAACCAGTGGGGTGAAGATCTTTCCTGCTGCTAGTGCTATGAAGCCAATCCTGGAGCTATAGCACCAGCGCTTTGGGCATATTGGCCAAAGTAGCCTCCGACTAGGTCTTGAAGAATGGTTACCGAAGTGTAATGCCTTTACCCTAGTTCCGATATGTGAGTCATGCATACTCAGCAAGCAGAACCAAAACATTATTCGCACTCCAGTTGCCCCAGTTTCCCGCCCATGTGAGCTTATTCACAGCGATGTTTGTGGTCCGATTGCGGTTCCTTCCTTTTCAGGTCAAAAATATTTTGTTGACTATATCGATGACTACTGAAGAAGAGTCTAGATATACCTTGCAAAAAGTAAGGAGTGACTGGAAATGACTTGTGACTTCCAAGAATTGCTTGCTCAAATGGACAAGGCCTTTCCGCAATGGTCTTTAGCCAGGTTTCGGTGCGATAATAGGAGAGGAGAATACGATAATCGCCTCTTTCGCAGGATCCTTTGAGTGTCTGTAATCTCTTTTCAGCCTTCGCCATCATACACATAAGACAAAAATGGCAAAAGTCAAGGGATGATTCAGACACTAGTAACCAAGGCATGTACTTTGCTAATTGATGCAAAGTTACCGACTGCCATATGGGCAGAAGCAATAATGACATTATACCATCTACATAAGCAGTCACCTAGCTAACCTCTTAACCATAAAAGTGGATATGAGAGAGTAAATGAGGGAAAGAAGCCAGCAATACATCATCTAAGAGGCTTCAGATGTTGTGTCTACAAGCTGATTGCCCCACTCCAGCATTCAAATAAAAAATTCACAAAGAGGTTGCGCTTATGTATCTGACAGGCTAAATTCATGTGGGCACTACAAGGTGCCAGTGGAGACTATGGGAGATGGTCGAAAAGCGCATGATTACAACATCAAATCTGATATTTGATAAGGAGAGGTGTAATGGGGGCACTCTGTAGGAAGATAGATCCTAAGATTGCGATCGCACCGAAGACTCAAAGCAGAAGTAAGGATCAAAATAAAGATAAGATAATTCAAAGTAGAATCAAGCAGTAAAACTTAATATCGTTGAGCCTGAAAGCTTCAGTCAATAAGGTCTCTCGAGGATCATTGGTTATCAGAATAGGGTGTCTCTCACGTTAGTTAGGTAGAATAATGTAAAGCCAGAGAACACCTGTCAACCATGCTGACATTTCGTGAGGACCCTGGTCATCTCAGGGCTGTCCAACTCACCTGCCCAGAGCGAGCTAACAATCGGAGGCAGTTGGACCGCTCGGATATTAACTATCTCCACAAATAGGAAGTGCTTCCGATGATGTCTCTCTAACTACATTTGCATGAGCGAAAACTCTTTCCTATCGGTAGCATGTCAGTGGCTGACCGACATGCCCACAGTAGATATAATATCCAATGGGACTTACTGGCAGAGTAGTGGTTTTGTCTATACAAGCTACGCAGTCCATCAGCAAATCTACTTGGCTATGCTAAGCTCCTAAACCGGACTGCATGCTCCCACGTTAAGAAATCTCCTGCTGCTTGACTGCATGGGCGCTACCCACAGCCAACCATGCGAGACCTTCTTAAATGCTGACAAGACTCACAGGTCTAAAGTCCCCTAATAACCCATGGTAATGCTACAGTTGACGGGTAAGCCTGGGACTGGCTTTGGGGTGGTTGTCCTGGAAGGCTTGCAGCTTCCCCGGTCAAGCCCAAGCTCTCTACTGTTAACCATACAACTACTTGGAGGTCAAAGTATGCCCATAGGTGGTTCCCAGGTGTTATCCAGGTAGCACCCAAGGAGGCGGTCATCCTCGCACCACTTATATATCCTGCGAATAGCTTCTGGTTGGTTGGACCGCCACAACTCATACGGTGTTGTGGGAGCGTTGCTATGGATCTCACTTTACTAGGAATCACAGAACTACACAGCTGTACTGTGCTGTCGCGCCGTACCAACCCTAGGGCCGCAGGGGGATGTTAGGAATATCCCCTGAAAGTTACAGGAGGTTCGGGCCACTCCTGCTCCATCAGTAGCCCGTTTCGTGCCCTACGAAGCGGCCCTATGAACATCTAAAAGCCCGACTATAGTTGGATAACTTCCCCCTAAGTGCGCGGATGACTTTGTCAGTGAAGGTAGGGTAACTGGGTTACCTCAGTAGGGTAACTCGGTCCCCAAGGTAGGGTAATCATGTTTCTCAGGTAGGGTAACTTCACCCTGTTATGCCTTTATTCCCTTCCAGAGTCCGCGCAACCACATATAATGTTGCCCCCGAGACTCGTGCAACATTTACTATGTTTTCTTAACTCTACGCAAACATGTCCTCCTAAGGTTACCCTGCTTGGCAGGGTAACTTTGACCTACCTAGGTTACCCTGTCTAACCTGCTGTCACCAGGTCACTTTGTAGACACTTGTACGAACTCATGTCTAACACTAGTATACTAAGTATACTGGTCGATCCTCAATCTGGTTACCTCTTGGTATACCATATGGCCTGGAGTTTAGTCCACTCTAGCTACCTATCTATAGGGTTGTTACAGGAAGATCGTGAGAAATTCAAGCTTTGAAGATGTTCTAAAAGGCTTACCATAGGAAGAGGTATATTCTGGCGAAGAACAAGAGGCTTAGTGTCACCTGGGCTCCAGGAGTAGTAGAGACGCACAAAGACAAGACAAGTGCGAGCTCTAATAGTGAAGCTAGCCTAGAAGAAATTCCGGCCCAGATGGCGGCCAGAATGGGGAATTTACTAGAGCGAGAAGCGTAGAGGAGTGCCAGGCTCAGAGTCCGAGACCAGGGAACCAGAGAGAACCAGATCATAGATCCGAGGTTAGCCGAGACAGGTCATGTTGCATTCAAGCAAATACAGGACGCATATATGCTAGTTCCAGTTTTAAGAATGATGGCCTCCCAAATATGGTTGAGAACCAACATGATATAAGAGAAACTGACTGCTACTCAGAAGCTGCCTCAGATGCGAGAGGGCAGGAAGCAATGAGAAGTGAGTATGGTTCACTCAATGCTCATGGCACCTTTATGTCTGTTAAGAGCTCCTATAGAAGGCCAATTACCTGGAAATGGATCTTTAGGATGAAAAGAAATGTAGATGGAAGTAATCGCTACATGGAGAGATTGGTTGCCAGGGGATTTTAACAAGTTCCTGGACATGTTTATGGTAAGACTTGTGCTCCTGTAGCAAGGCTAACTTCCTTTCAAATATATATCCTGATAGCATCTGAACTGCATGCTAGTATTCATCATCTTGATGTAGTTACTGCCTTGCTAAATGCAAAGATTGATGAGGAGATTGCAATTGCTATCCCTGACGGGGGCGAATAGCTAGACCCTGGACGCGCCCAGGATCTCATACCGCTCTCCGCCCTTCAGCTCAATACAGTGGTCTATAGCCGTAGACAGGCTCCACGACAAGGTCCAAGGATATTGCAGTGGTTCTCTGCTGTCTAGGATTTACAACCAGAGGAGCAGACATTAGCAAAATGAATACCTTGCCTTTTGTCACAAATCGTGACTAAGCAAGGCAGATTTCACATGACTAATACTTATTAGTCATAAGGTATTTGGGATTTTACACTATGACGTCGCTTGACTCATAGTTCTCACATGACTGCGTACTTGCAAGTCATCGTTATATTATGATTGGTTGATTGTTTCATGAATCACAATTGTGATGTCATATGATTTAATGACTTTGGCACATGACTCAGATTATAAGTCATGCGTTTCACGCATGTGACTCATTTGAGCACATGACTTGGTTTATGAGTTTTGATTGGTTAAAAGATGTTGCGCAGTTGACTCAGAAGAGTCAGCTGATGGGTTTCAGGCTATGACTCACTATGAGTCATAGAGGTTTGCATAGCGTGAGGTAAGTCACCAGGGTTAGGGGTGTGGGAAGATGCCGATAAAAGGAGCGCGGTTCCAGCCAAGAGATAGGCCACGAACCATCTCCTCTCCACCTCCGGCGATTGAAATCTCAACACTACAAGAAATCATCGTCACTTTCCCCCACCCACCTCTCTTCTCCCACGATGGCTACTGCCTCGGAGTTGACATTAAGCCAACCTTCCTCCTCTTCTGGGGCCTGTAGGCCTCCCCCCCTTGGGGTTCTCGTTCTCGTTCGTCGTTGACCCGCTCATGATGTTCAGTTCTCCCCCTTACCCCGCACTTGCTTTGCACCTCGCTTAGCATTTTGCACGGTAAGAAAGCTCCTCGCTTCGTGCACGGTCGGCGTTACGGTGTCGGACTCTTGGTCGAAGTAGGCCTCGGCTTGCTGGGCTTGTACCTCTGATGGGGAAAGCCTCGGTTAGTAACAGCTCGGTCTCGCCTCAGTTGTGTCGTTGTCCCAAAAGCCCTCTCTATGGCCCGTTTGTCGGTTGTGGCTAGCCTGTTCGTGATACTTCCTTCTCCCACCTCCCGGTTCTGTCCGCTTGCACCGTTACTGCTACAGCAGCTGGCACCTTACTGCCTCCTCATCCTCCCCGATCGTTCGTCCACTCCTCGGTTACGCCCAGTCGTGGTATCGCACTATCTTCCTGCCTGGTGTCCAATGCCTTGGATCGATGTAATTACCGGCGCGACTGTACGTTTATGGTTACAATGTCGGCCCACAAATCCAGTGGTTTTCTCTCGCAACGGCGATCACACATCCTCCCCCCCGGGCCCTATCGGGCCTTCGCGAGCCAATCCTCTCCCTCGTCCCAGGGGAGCCTGCTGAAGGGTTTGGGTCTCTCTCCTGTACGTCTCTATGAATTGTTTCCTTACGTGTCTGAGGTATTATTGTCTTAGGTGCTAGGCGAGGGGGATTTTTCCTATGGATTCGGGGTGTTTGACTTTTCCCATGAAGAGGTGAAGTGGGCAGTTGTTGGATATAAGGGTTTCTTTACGCCATATCTTACGATGCATGCGAGTTCTTGTACCTTAACAATGAATATGGTTCCGGAAGACTAGCCTCCATACCAATTTTCAAACAAAAAGTGTGACAATATTATTGCGACGCCAAGTGTAACATACAAAAACTACATAACCCTCATACCTAAATTAGTCAACCCTATCTTCTAAAAGCATAATAGTGAAAATGTTTAGCATTAAAACATAAAATTATTAATATTTTAATACCTCCAACTTGATATCATACCTCACCTCACTGTTAATAATTGAATCACGAATTCTGCACCTATAGGTACGCTTATTCACTGAGAAACATATGCAGATCTAATTAGAAAATTGCTGACTTTGATAATTACAGAGTTAAAAACAAGAATTAGGCAATGGAGATTCAAGAAATAGAGGCTGAGCAGCAAAGGGAACAACGACGTGCAGCAACACGGGAACGAGTACGCAAGCATCGAGCTGCCAATAGTCTCAACCTAGGAACTTTACGACAGGAACCTCAGTCTGGCAAGGAGCGATCACGCAAGAGCCGTTTGAGGAAAAAGCAGCTACGGCAAGCAGTCCCACCAAATGTAGAGAATCAGAATTCTCCTGGTGGAACGGTGAATGTCCAATCTACAACTACATCGATTCAGAGAACACGGCGATATCGGCAGCGGCAGAGGGAACGATCCCATTATCAATAACCAGCACCACTTTCCCAAGCTGAGCGAAATCGCAGGTGCTATGCCAAGAGACAACAAATAAGCCTTCAGGGGCAAATTACAGAGGCGGTTGATGGATTGGTAGGATATAATGTGTGCAGATTTATAAGGGAAATGAGGCTAATCATGAAGCAATAGAACCAGGAGAAGCAAAAGCAAGCTTATGCAAGCTGGCCACGGCTGGCAGGACCTTTGCGTATCATGAAGACTGAAATTCTGGAAAGTGGGCTGAAACGGTTGAAGGGAAAAATGAAGTCCCTTCGTCGGCTACACGGAAGCTCCCGAGTTGACTTGCAGCTCGACTGGAATGCCCAAGTCTATACTTTCAAGAAACTGCAGCTGAAGGCTGAAAAGCAATGGAGATTAGCAGAGCTTAAACGAGAGCCAACTGCAGTGATTACCAAGATCAAGTCAAGAGAGGAATTGGCTCTTTTGGTGGCGAAGCCAGGTGGATGGGGGACATGGGTAATGAGAAGAATCTTGAAACAAGAGGTTGAGTTTATTCGGTTTGGGAAGGAGCCAGTACCAATGCAGGGTAGACATGCAAAGGTTACTAGTTGGCTGACAGATGAGGGGACAATGCTCGCAATGCGAGAATATATGTCAGAAGTTGGAGAAGGTATGTTAATCCTCTATGGTTTAAAGTTGGTATTCAAATTGAGGAAAATACTTACTATAGATGTAAATAGCAATGGATTCAGCAGGACTAGCTCAAGCTGTAACCAATTATTGGTGCGAATCATATGATGAGCAAGAAGAAGGCAGAGCAGACCACGTCCCCCTGCCAGTAATAACAATTGCTGGAATCCATCGAAGGATTAAGCGTGCACTGACAAGTCGCACAGCACGAGCTTGGCTATTAAAATTAGGGTGGAACTGGAAAGAGGTCAAGAAGGGTGTCTATCAGGATGGCCATGAAAGAGCTGATGTGAAGAGCTACCGCCAAGATGTATTCCTTCCCCGAATGCAAAGGCTTCAGTCCCAGATGGTGGAATGGGATGAAGGTCTAAATGTAATCGAAAAGTCCTACGAATCCGGCAGCCGACCTCTAGTATTTATTACACATGACGAGTGCACCTTTAATTCCAATGATGGCCGCAAAAAGATCTGGATACATGAGGACCATGCCCCTATTCGTAAAAAGGGTCGTGGTCAGGGCCTCCATGTATCAGATTTCCTGACACCAGTTGGCCGTCTTGATCAGGGAAAGGTCTGCGAGATGTTGAAGTGTGGAGGGGATGTCTGGTCGACTGGTGACCTTTTATTAGAGCAGCTGCAAGTGAAAGCAATTCCGGCTTTCGAGGCATCATTTCCCGGATGTCAAGGCCTCTGGGCATTCGATAATGCCAAAATTCACCAGAAGTATGCTCCTGATGCCCTTCAGGTTGGTAATATGAACCTTACTCCAGGTGGGAAAAATACAGTACCAATGCGACCTGGATACTATATTGATCCCAATATTCCCCTTACAACACTACAGCAATCAATGATGTTACCGGATGGCCGCCTAAAAGGCTTAAAAATTGTCTTACAAGAAAGAGGACTCTGGCCACAACAGTCAAAGTTTCTTACACAATGCTCAATACAGGGAAAGAATCCTGGCGAAAGAAAACCTAACCCAGCATGCAAACATGCCAGCAATGCCAACTGTTGTGCCCGGGCACTACTGTCTTCCCAGCCTGATTTCCTAGCACAAAAGTGTCAATTGCAAGAAACATTAGAGGCTGCAGGGCATCAAGTAATATTCTATCCAGTTTTCCACTGTGAACTAAATTTTATTGAGTATTTTTGGGGTCGTGCTAAGTTATACACAAGAGCTAATTGTCAATACACCTTTCTTTCTCTTGTTCGCACTGTACCAGTGGCCTTAGCCCAAATATCAAACCAGTTAATCTGGAAATATTATCAGCGAACATTACGCATGATGGATGCATATCGAAATAACATTGTCTATGGGTCAGAGGATTTTAAGCGGCATGTATATACTAGATATTCATCCCATAGGCGGATTGCAGAGTCTGAAATTGATGTAAATTAATTTACTTAAACAAAACATCTTCCCACTTTTATCACTAAAGGTAAACCTAACCTGTTTTAATACATGAAACAACTATGATAATTCTAAACATTTTCACTATTATGGATTTACAAGATAGGGTTGACAAATTTAGGTATGAGGGTTATGTAGTTTTTGTATGTTACACTTGGCGTCGCAATAATATTGTCACACTTTTTGTTTGAAAATTGGTATGGAGGCTAGTCTTCCGGAACCATACATGATTTAAAAAAAGAAAAAAAAGAAACCTGCCAAGCGATAGGCCATGCACCATCTCTCCTCCACCTCCGGCGATTTAAATCTCAAGAGCACAAGAAATCATCGTCACATTTCCCCACCCACCTCTCTTCTCCCACGATGGCTACTGCCTAGGAGTTGACGTGAAGCCAGCTGGCCTTCTCCTCTGAGGCCTGTCGGCCTTCCTTCCTTGGGGTTCTTGTTCCTGTTCGTCGTTGACACGCTCATGAAGTTCGGTTCTCCCCCTTACCCCGCACTTGCTTTGCACCGCGCTTAGCATTTTGCACGGTCGGAAAGCTTCTTGCTTCGTTCACGGTCGGCGTTACCGTGTCAGACTCTTGGTTGAAGCAGGCCTCGGCTTGGTTGGCTTGTACCTCTGATGGGCAAAGCCTCGGTTAGTACCATCTCTGTTCCGTCTCGGTCTCGTCGTCATCCCAAAAGCCCTAGCTATGCCCTGTTGGGCAGTTGTGGCTAGCCCGCTCGCGATTCTTCCTCCATCCACTTGCGGGTTCTCTCCGCTGGCACTGTACTGTCTCATAAGCTGGCATCTTACTACTTAATACCTTCTCGGGTGGCACCATACTGCTCCTCGTCGTTGGCTGGCATCCCCTGTGCCCGGTGGCTCTGCTGGCCCACCTTTCTCTCCCCCTCCTCCGATTTACTCTACGGTCGCAAACCTCGCCTAGGTTACGATGGGTCATGGTATTGCACTACCTCCCTGGCACATTCTAAACACCGATGAGCCGTCACGTTCTGGGCACTCCCGACCGCTGAGCCACCACCCCGACCGGATTCACCGTACACGTTGTTGGATCAGGCATATTCCAATAGTAGTCATATCTAGGCGTCTCCTTGATTCTTTTCTCAGTGTTCCCTGGGGGCCTGCTGAAGGGTTTGGGTCTCTCTCTTGTACGTCTCTATAATTTGTCTCCTAACATGTCTGGGGTATTAGTATCATAGGTGCTAGGCGGGGGGGATTTTTCCTATAGATTCGGGGTGTTTGATTTTTCCCATGAAGAGGTGAAGCGGGCGGTGGATATGCTCTTATAGATGATGTTCTGTTCCTAGCTAGGCTGCATGAGGCTTTTTGTATCTACCAACAATAAACACATGATTACAAAAAAAAAAGACGTCCAAGAGATAGGAGCTGCATGCAACCATCTAAGTCCTTTTCTATACTTAAGTTGCAATACAATTACTCTTTACTCTCTTTAGATACACTCCTTCTATACAAAAGCCTACGCTCTAAGAACCCGGAGAGTATTGTGATAGTCTCGACGGGTAAGCCCGAACATAGAACTATAGTGATAGTTCTATCAAACACGACAATCCAGCCATCTTACCATCGACCAAGATAGTATCCTTCGACGGATCGCTCAAAGACAAGGAAGGCTGTTCCGTAGTATCTGAAGAGATAGTACCCCCTTATCTCTTAGTACAAGGTAACATGACTCGAAGAGATAGGAGACGACTGTTGCTGCCCGTTGCATGACGATCTAACAATAGGATTATTATATTTGGTTGCGTCTTGCCGCATTACCCAACCACAGCACGCCTCAACAACCTGTCGATCCGGAGCTCGACTTAACCGAAGGAGAAATCGACCTAGAAGGACTAGAAGTGGCATTAGTCGAGTCTAGTCAACACTTGCAAACCGCAAGCTCCAAGACAGACAGTCCAGAAGAAGAATCAGACTCAGATGAGACAGACGCAGTACCTACAAGAAGGAACACGATAGAGTCCTCATCCAACCCCAATCCACACCCGAAAAGAGAAGAAACATGACTAGCTCCACTACCCAACCTCATGCCGGAACAGATACCACAAATTAGTGGAACCTTAACCGGAGGAGCTGGAAACACAAAGAACCCCAAGATCAAGAAACCTAGCACATTTCACGGCAAACGAGATCAACTCAGAGGATGGCTGGCCCAGCTCTCAGTCTACATCCAGGGTGTGGGATGGGAATTCGAATAAACAATGACCAAATTGTCTACGCTCTAAGCCTCTTCAGAGGAGACGGGCTGAAATGGGTGATACCATACATTGACAGACGACAAGACGTAACCTGGACCAGCTTGAACGACTTCAAGGACGAATGGCAAGGACAATTTGGCAAAATTGAAGAACAAGGGGTGGCAAGAGCAAAGCTCATAAGGAGGATTCAAGCATCAAAAGGAGCCACAGAATACTGGAACGAATACAGACTCATTGCCAGTCAGACTGGGATGGATGATGCAACACTGACTTACCATCTAATGAAGGGATTCAAACTCAAACTCCAAGACGGGTGGAGAATGGACGGATCAGACTCGCAAGACCCACAATTTGTGGCCAATTGGGCCATTAAAGGGGGAACAAAGATGGCGGCCATCAAACACATGCCACACGGGATAACCAACAAAGAAAAAACCACATTCCCAGGAACCTCCAGGAATCAAAATGGAACCTTCCGACCACAGAACGACAACCAAGGTGATCCAATGGAGTAGGACGCGACCCGAAGAAGTCTCGGCTTCAACATCTCAGCCAAAGAGTACCAACGAAGAATAAGGAGCAATCTATGCCTCAAATGCGTCAAACTAGGACACCGAGCCGCGGCATGCAGCAGTCTGGCAAACAGCAAAAGAAGGAGCAATCTGGGAACCAAGGAACGACAACAAAAAGCAATGGAGGCCGCCAGCCAAAGCAAGAGACATAGAGGTCGCAAGGGAAGCTGGAGGGGAGTCGGGAAACAACGAAAGTCCCCAGTAAGCAATAAGCTGAGGGACAAGACCGAACCAAAGCCCATTGAGATGAGGAACCTTTACCTGGCACTGAACAACACGGAAACATTAAACAATGAGAAAGACCACATAATGGTCCTAATATGCCATGTAAAAAAACAAGTCAGAATCAATGCGATAATCGACTCGGGCGCAACCGCAGACTTCATCGACAAAGGGTCCTGCAGCAAATACAACATCAGAACCACGCAAGCGAAGAGAATGCGAGAGGTTTATCTGCCGGATGGTCAACCCAGCGCTATGGGACCAATCACCCATACAGCGAAAGCACCTATGGACATCGGTAGCCATAGCGAATTGGCAACTTTCCAAGTGGCTTAACTGCCCAACTATGAGGTCATCCATGGGATGCCCAGGGTAAGCAACTCAGTCCCTGAATTGACTGGGGCCAAAGGAAGATCATCTTCGAAAGTGAACGGTGTATGACATGGTGTTTGAGGGAATCACCAACGATATACGCAATACCAGAAGAGGAGGCGCGAGAAGTGAACTTGAAGGTCAAGTTTGGCGTGACACGAAGTAAGAAAGGTCAGAGGATACAAGCTAGGTTACTCCACCCTCAGGCAAAGTTACCGATGAGAGGCTCGGCAACAGTGGCAGGACTGGATCTGTACGCAAATGAAGAAAGGACTCTTTCGTCACGCAGACAAGACGTGGTCACAACTGGAATATCATTCACATCACCAAGAGGGACCTATGGACGGATAGCACCACGAAGCGGCATTGCAGGCAAACATCAAATTGCTGTCAGTGCGGATGTGATCGACTCCGACTGCACCGGTGAAATCCAAGTGGAACTTGGCAACATGGGTGAACAAGATTACCGAGTCAAAAAAGGCGATTGAAACGGACAACTCATCACGGAGAAGATAGGCAAAAGCGACTGTTACGAAGTCCCTACACTGGGAAGAACCAACAGAGGTCAACAGGGATTGGGAAGCATGGGAGCATCCAAAGCATGGATCTGCAAAATCAGTGCTCAAGCCTTCGGAAAGTTTGACCGAAGATCCGACACAATCATAGGGATCCTCAAATACAACAACAACGTAGAACCTATAAGCTTAGGATTGGTTAACATCAGCACCGCACTAGCCATCAAAAGTGGGAAATACCAAAGGAAAAGAAAGCTTGAGGAAATGGTGCCTCAGGAATACCATGGATACTTGGACGTATTCGAAGAGGAAGAAAAAACAAAACTACCGCCTCATTGACCAGGAGTAGACTTGGAGATAAAGCTCGAGGAGGGACAAGCACTGCCAGTCAAGAAAAGCTACGCCCTCTCCCAGGACGAACTGGAAGAACCCTGGAACTAAATCAAGCAAAACGAAGAACGAGGGTGGATAAGAGAAACCTACTCCGACAAAAGGTCTCCTATCATGTTCGTGAAGAAAAAGCACGGAAAGCTTCGACTGTGCGTCGACTACTGAGCACTCAATTACGTTACGCAAAAAGCCCGCTACCCGCTACCACTGATAGGGGAAGCCTTGGACAGGGTACAAACTGCCAAATACTACATAAAGCTAGACATCAAGGATACCTACCACAACGTCAGAATCAAGGAAGGAGATGAATGGAAAACAACCTTCACCACGAAATACAGCACTTACGAATACTTGGTCATGCCCTTTGGGCTAACCAACGCACCGGCAGCTTTCCAAAGATGGATACACAGGACCCTACAGTCATATATTGACATATGCTGCATAGTATACCTGGATGATGTTCTCATATATTCAGACAGTCTGGAACAACACCAAAAGAATGTGGTAGCCATTATCTGCATTATATGGAAACAAGGCATGAAACTCCAGCCATCAAAGTGCGAGTTTCACCAATAGGAAACGGAATACCTATGATTCATCATCAACAACGAAGGAGTCAAAGTCGACCCTATCAAAACAGCAGCCATATGGGATTGGAAAGCACCACCTAGCAAAAATGAAATTCAGGAATTCATGGGGCTCTGCAACTTCTATGGAGGCTTTATTGACGGCTTCAGCAGGACCGCCAAACCACTATACGATCAAACCAAGAAAGATGTCAAATGGGAATGGGGAGACAAGGAGCAAGTAGCCTTTGACGAATTACGACAAAGGCTATGTTCAACCCCGGTGTTGAGATACTTCAAACGAGAAAGGCCACTACTGGTGGAAGCAGACGCTTCGAAATAGGTCTGCTTGGGCATATTATCACAACATGACAAGGATGGAAAATGGAGACTAATAGCCTATCGGTCAAAAACAATGAAGCCCGCAGAATGCAACTATGACGTACACGACAAAGCACTATTAGTCATAGTTCAAGTACTCGAGGAATGGAGAAGATACCTTAGGGGAAGTGGACAACACTTCAAGGTACTAACAGACTACAAAAAGCTGATAATGTTTACGACAGGCAAAGAAATGACCGACCAACGAATCTGATGGACTGAAGTATTGAGTGGCTACAACTTCAAAATCGAATTCCGACCAGGAAAGGAAGGGCGCAAACCAGGTGCCTTAACCAGACGAAAAGCGGACATGCCCGAAGAGTGGGATGAAAGGCTCACATAAACAGAACGGATGCTCTTGCTAAAAGAGAAATACTTCGACATTAGCATTCACGAAATGGAAACAAGGAGATTCGAAGAAACGAGCGACAAAGAATTCTGCAACGAATCGCCCCGAGACGAGGAAATCCAAACCATGAGGAAAGAATTTGGCAAAGGACGGAAAGAAATGTAAGGTGTGACCCTGGGACTATGGCAGTGGAAAGACGAATACCGCTGCCACGAGGGAAAGATTTGGGTTCCTAACAAAGAGGGAATAAGGACGAACCATATACAATAACACTATGATATCCCTCAAGTGGAACATGGAGGAACGGCAAAGACAACGGAGCTCCTACAAGGTAAATATTATTGGCCGCATATGTGAGATACGATAAAACAATACGTCAAGAACTTCGACACCTGCCAAAGAAACAAGGTGGTACGACACGCACCATCTGGCCTGATGAAGCCCAATGAAGCTCTGAATCAGCCGTGGAAATCAATATCAATGAACTCTATCACTGACTTACCAAAATCAGAAGGAAAAGACGCAATTCTAATCATCATCGATCGACTTACAAAATCGCTCATTTCCTACCATGTACTAAGAAAATGAATACACGAGAATTCTCAGAGCTTTTGATAAGTCAAATATTTCGGCTACACGGACTCCCTTAGGACATCATAACAGACAGGGGATCCATATTCATGTCTGATTTAGGAAAGGAAACCACAAAAGAGCAGGGAATTGAACCAAGATTGAGCACAGCATTCCACCCTCAGAGGGACGGGCAAACAGAACGGAGGAATTCCACTTTGGAACAATATCTCCGAGCATATATCAACTATCAGCAGGACAACTAGAAGGAGCTGCTACCAATGGCTGAATTTGCATACAACAACGGATATCAAGAAAGTATTAAACAGAAGCCTTTCTTTGCGAACTAGGGAATCAACCCCGAACATCAGACCATCGGACACCTGATGCAAGGACAAATCAAAGGACCAGAAAACTTGAGTCAATTACACGACATACTGCAGGCGGAAATGACGGAAGCACAATTAAGGCACAACGAATACTACGATGGGGGAAGAAAACCCGATCCGAATTTACAATCAGGAGATAGAGTCAGGTTATTGCCAAGAAACATACGTACCATACGACCATGCAAGAAGCTGGACTACAAGAAAATTGGACCATTTAAAATCTGGGTAAAGACAGGAGGAAGCGCTTATAAGCTCGATCTTCCACCCTTGAGGAGGATCCCCAACACATTTCAGATCTCTCTTCTTAAACTTTACCAGGACAACAAGCTTCTCTCTCAATATACACAACCACGACCACCAATTATCAGCGAAAGAGAGCCAGAGTACGAACTCGAGGTGATAATTGACTCACGACTACACTACAGAAAACTACCATACCGAGCCAAGTGGACCGGGTATCCTCCTGAACACAACAAAGTTTGGTACCCCTACGACGATTTCGAAAATGCAGGCATCGCAAAGCAACAGTTCCACCAACAGTACCCAGGGAAACCCTCTCTCAATCAAGATCATGGAACAAGAAAATGGAGACACCTGGGTCTCAATATCACCAACAGCACAACTTGCACTACCAGCACCGCCACCAAGAATAACGACACAAAGACAACCAACACCCAAGACGCCTCAAGAGGGATGGGAAACCACGGTAGGGCTACAAACGAGCCCCTCATATTGAGCCCCACACGAGTGGGATAAAGCAGAAAAGACAAAGCGAGCACGGCAGGAGCAGGACCAGCTGTCATGAACAGCATGTTACGATGACGGGTGCTAAACACACTTTCGAGACAAGGCAGCCTCGGGAAGGTTTCTCCAAGACCGATCTCAGTTAGCGCCATTACCACCAACATCGTGAAACAACAGGAAGCAACAGCGGAAACACAAGCAAGACAGAATTAGCGCAGACAAGTCCTACAAGGACAAATAGTTCATTTACACCCAGGAAAAACTAAATGCAGGATACTACCCACAGGAAAATGGCGAAAGGAAACCTCTGTTGAAATGGCACAGGCGGCACCCGAAACCTGAACAAATGAGCAGGTTCGGAGCCATGAGGATAGGGCAGGACAGGGAGGAGAGCGAGAAAACTCAACCAGACATCGGGGCCTTAGAGAGCAAAGTCCAGGAACTTTTGGACAAAAGGAGCAGTCCCTAAAAAACGAGCACGAATACCGACGGAAGCTAGCAGACCAGCAATGCACGATAAGCTGAATGCGCGAAGAAATTCAAGGACTGCGCAGAATGGTCGGGGGAACTGGTTTCAGTCTGGCAAGGCTGAAGAACAAAATGGACATTAAGAGGCGAGCAAACAAGAAGCTCGAGCACAGAAACCACAGCCTCTGAAAGGAGCTCAGAAGAGCTTGGGCATGGTTAGTAGATCCGGGCTAGAGCATGGTAGGACCGATGCTAGGGGGAGACGGGAGCTAATGTCACAAATCGTGAATAAGCAAGGCAGATTTCACATGACTAATACTTATTAGTCATAAGGTATCTTGGATTCCACACTATGACGTCGCTTGACTCATAGTTCTCACATGACTACGCACTTGCAAGTCATCGTTATATTATGATCGGTTGATTGTTTCATAACTCACAATTATGACATCATATGATTTAATGACTTTGGCACATGACTCAGATTATAAGTCATGCGTTCCACGCATGTGACTCTTTTGAGCGCATGACTTGGTTTATCAGTTTTGATTGGTTAAAAGATGTTGCGCAGTGGACTCATAAGAGTCAGCTGATTGATTTCACACTATGACTCACTACGAGTTATAGAGGTTTGTGTAGCGTGAGCTGATGAGTCACCAGGATTAGGGTTATGGGAAGATGCCTATAAAAGGAGGGTGGTTCCGACTAAGAGATAGTCCACGAACAATTGCAACAACACCTCCAGCGATTGAAATCTCAACACCACGAGAAATCATGGTCACTTTCCCCCACCTCCCTCTCTTCCCCCATGATGGCTACTGCCTAGGGGTTGACGTTAAGCCATCTTCCCTCCTCTCCTGAGGCAGGCCTGCGTTCCCTCCTTGGGGTTCTTGTTCCTGTTCATCATTGACACACGCTCATGAAGTTCGGTTCTCCCGCTTACCCGGCACTTGCTTTGAACCTCGCTTAGCATTTTGCACGGTCGGAAAGCTTCTCGCTTCGTTCACAGTCGGCGTCACGGTGCCGGACTGTAGGTCGAAGTAGGCCTCGGCTTGCTGGGCTTGTACCTCTGATTGGGAAAGATTCGGTTAGCAACATCACGGTCCCGCTCGGTTTCGTCGTCATCCCAAAAGCCCTTGCTATCGCCCATTTGTCGGCTGCGGCTAGCCTGTTCGCGATCCTTCATCCCTCCTCCTCCCGGTTCTGTCCGCTTGCACCGTACTGCTACCATCCTCTCCCCCGCTGGCACCCTACTACTCATCACCGGCTGGCACCCTACTGTTACTCACCGGCTGGCACCCTACTGCTACCCACCGGCTGGCACCCTACTGCTCATCGTCATTGGCTGGCATCCCCTTTGCCCGGTGGCTCCGCTCGCCATCTACCCTTCCGATCGGTTGGCCCCTCCTCGGTTAGGCCTAGTCGTGGTAGAGCACTGCCTCCGTGGCTTTGTCCAACGCCTTGGACCGATGTGATGACCTGCCTGACCGTACAACATGGTTTCGGTGGGCCCTCTAGAGGTGTTTTCCTATCTCGCCGATCAACCATCCTCTCCCCCTGGGCAGCGTTTCTGGCCATTACAGTTTTTTCTTTTGTTTTGGTGAGCCTTCTGAAGGGTTTGGGTCTCTCTACCTGTATGTTTCTATGTATTGTTTCCTTACGTGTCTGCGGTTTTCAACTTAGGTGCTAGGCGAGGGGGACTTTTCCTATGAATTCAGGGTGCTTGATTTTTCCCATGAAGAGGTGAAGCTGGTCGTGGCCATTGTTTATAGGTTTTTTTCTCTCCATAGCTAGCACTGCATGAGGCTGTTTGTACCTTAAAACAAATCACGCATGATTACAAAAAAAACAAAAAAACAAAAAAAAGGACGAAGAGATAGGCCACGAACCATCGCAACAACACCTCCTGCGATTGAAATCTCAACACCACGAGAAATCCTCGCGACTTTCCCCCACCCACCTCTCTTCTCCCACGATGGCTATTGCCTAGGAGTTGACGTGAAGCCATCTCCCCTCCTCCACTGTGGCCTCGGCCTCCCCTGCCTGGGGTTCTCGTTCCTGTTCGTCGTTGACTCCCGCTCATGATGTTCGGTTCTCCCCCTTACCCCGCACTTGCTTTGCACCTGGCTTAGGATTTTGCACGGTGGGAAAGCTTCTCACTTCGTTCATGGTCGGCGTCACGGTGCCGGACTCTAGGTCGAAGTAGGCCTCGGCTTGCTGGGCTTGTACCTCTGATGGGGAAAGCTTCGGTTAGTAAATCACGCTCTCACTCGGTTTCGTCGTCGTCCCAAACGCACTTGCTATGGCCCGTTTGTCGGCTGCGGCTAGCTTGCTCGCGATCCTTTCTCTCTCCTCCTCCCTGTTCTGTCCGCCTGCACCGTACTGCTACCATCCTCTCCCTGGCTGGCACCCTACTGCTAATCACCGGCTGGCACCCTACTGCTAATCTCTGGCTGGCACCCTACTGCTACTCGTCGGCTGGCACCCTACTGCTTACCGTCGTTGGCTGGCATCCCCTCTGCCCGGTGGCCCCGCTCGCCATCTACCCTTCCGATTGGTTGGCCCCTCCTTGGTTACGCCTAGTCGTGGTATAGCACGGCCTCCGTGGCTATTGTCCAACGCCTTGAATCGATGTAATGACCTGCCTGGCCGTACATCCCCGTTTCGGTGGGCCCTTTACTGGAGTTTTGCGATGTCGCCGATCAACAAACCTCTCCCCGCGGGCAGCGTTTCTGGCCGTTAGAGTCTTTTCTTTTGTTTTGGTGAGTCTGCGGAAGGGTTTGGGTCTCTCTACCTGTACGTTTCTATGTATTGTTTCCTTACGCGTCTGAGGTTTGATCTTAGGTGCTGGGTGAGGGGGACTTTTCCTATGGATTCAGGGTGCTTGATTTTTCCCATGAAGAGGTGAAGCGGGTCGTGGCTTTTGTTTATAGATTTTTTTCTCTCCATAGCTAGCCCTGCATGAGGCTGTTTGTACCTTAAAACCAATCACGCATGATTACAAAAAAAGAAAGAAAAAGAAATGACTAAGAGATAGGCCACGAACCATCTCTCCTCCACCTCCGGCGATTGAAATCTCAGCACCACGGGATATCATCGTCACTTCCCCACACCTGTCTTCTCCCACGATGGCTACTGCCTAGGAGTTGACGTTAAGGCATCTCTCCTTCTCCTCTGGGGCCCGGCGCCCCCCCTCGCTGGGGTTCTCGTTCCTGTTCATCGTTGACACCCGCTCACGAAGTTCGGTTCTCCCCCTTACCCCGCACTCTCTTTGCACCTCGCTTAGAGTTTTGCCCTGTCCGAAAGCTTCTTGCTTCGTGCACGGTCGCCGTTACGGTGTCGGCCTCCTGGTCGAAGTAGGCCTCAGCTGGCTGGGCTTGTACCTCTGATCGGGCAAGCATCGGTTAGTAACATCTCGGTCTTGCTTGGTTCGTCGTTGTCCACCAGCCTGCGCTATGGCCCTTTGTCGGCTGTGGCTAGCTTGCTCGTGATCCTTCCTCTCTCCACCTCCCGGGTCTGTCCGCTGGCATCGTTACTGCCCCCTTTCCTTTCTCTCTTTGGCGGGCACCCTACTGCTCCTCACTGGCTGGCACCCTACTGCTACTCTCCGCCTGGAACCCTACTGCTCATCATTGTTGGCTGGCATCCCCTCTGCCCGGTGGCTCCCCTCACCCACCTACCTCTCCCCCTCCTGCTATTTACTCTACTGTCGCAAACCTCGCTGACGTTACGGTTGATCATGGTATTGCACTGCCTCCTTGGTCTCTCCTAAACGCCGATGCGTCGCCATCTTCCCGTCACTCCCGACAGTGAACCGGCCTGCCCCTTCAGGCGCCTAGCCGCTGGGCCTTTTGGTTAGGCATATTGGCAATAGTAGTTACATCTCGTCATTTCTTCGACTCTTTTCCTAGTGTTACCAGGGGGCCTGCTGAAGGGTTTGGGTCTCTCTCCTGTACGTTTCTGTGAGTTGTTTCCCCACGTGTCTGAGGTGCGAGTCTTAGGTGCTAGGTGGGGAAGGTTCTTCTATGGTCTCGGGGAGTTTGATTTTTCCTATGATGAGGTGAACCGGGTGGTTGTTATTGGGCTTATAGGTTTTTTTCTCTTTATAGCTAGCGCTGCATAAGGCTTTTTGTACCGAAAACAAATAACGCATGATTCCAAAAAGAAAGAAAAAGAGAAAAAAAACAAAACAACCAAGAGATATGCCATGAACCATCTCTCCTCCACCTCCGGCGATTGAAATCCCAACACCACGGGAAATCATGGTCACTTTCCCCGACCCACCTCTCTTCTCCCACGATGGCTACTACATAGGGGTTGACGTTAAGCCATCTACCCTCCTCTCCTGGGCCATGCCTGCCTCCCCTCCTTGGGGTTCTTGTTCTCGTGTATCGTTAACCAGCTCATGATGTTCGGTTCTCCCCCTTACCCCGCACTTGCTTTGCATCTCGCTTAGCATTTTGCACGGTGGGAAAGCTTCTCGCTTCGCTCACGGTTGCTGTTATGGTGTCGGACTCTCGGTCAATGTAGGCCTCGGGTTGCTGGGCTTGTACCTCTGATCGGGAAAGCCTCGGTTAGTAACATCAGGGTCCCGCTTGGTTTCGTCGTCGTCCCAAAAGCTCTTGCTATGCCCTGTGTGTCGGTGGTGGCTAGCCCACTCGCCATCCTTTCTTCCTCCCCTACCTGGTTCAGTCCGCTGGTACCGTACTACAACAATCATCTTCCTGGCTGGTACCCTACTGCTCATCACCAGCTGGCACCCTACTGCTCATCACCAGCTGGCACCCTACTGCTTCCCGTTGGCTGGTATCCCCTCTGCCAGGTGGCTCCACTCGCCTCTCTATCCTCCCCGATCGTCGCAGTCCTCCTCGGTTACCCCCAGTCGTAGTATTGCACTGCCTCCATGGCTGCCGCCAACGCCTTGGTCGAATGATGTAATTACCGACGCGGCCATTGTCTACAGTTCAAGGGTTGGCCCACATTCCAGTGGTTTTCTATGAAAAGCGTGATCTCTATCCGTTCCCTCAGGCCCCCATCTCGAGGCCTTAGCGAAACTTTCTTTTGTTCGGGGTAGCCTGCCGAAGGGTTTGGGTCTCTCTACATGTACGGTTCTATGAATTGTTTCCTTACGTGTCTGGGCTATTGGTATCTTAGGTGCTAGGCGAGGGGGGCTTTTTCTATGGTTTCGAGGTGAATGATTTTTCCTATGAGGGGGTGAAGTGGGCGGTTGTTTTCACTTATAGGTTTTTTTCTCTTCATAGCTCGCGCTGCATAAGACTTTTTGTTCCTAAAACAAATAACGCATGATACCCAAAAAAAAGACAAGAACGGCGACCAAGAGATAGAGCACAAATCATCTCTCCTTCACCTCCCGCGATTGAAATCTCAACACCACGGGAAATCATCGTCACTTTCCCCCACCTACCTCTCTTCTCCAACGATGGCTACTGCCTAGGAGTTGACCTTAAGCCATCTTCCCTCCTATTCTGAGGCACGTCTGCCTCCCCTCCTTGGTGTTCTCGTTCCTGTTCATCGTTGACTCCCGCTCATGTAGTTCGGTTCTCCCCCTTACCCAGCACTTGCTTTCCACCTCGCTTCGCACTTTGCATGGTCGGAAATCTTCTCGCTTCGTTCACGGTCGGCGTTACGGTGTCGGACTCTCGGTCAAGGTAGGCCACGGCTTACCGGGCTTGTACCTCTTGTGGGGAAAGCCTCGGTTAGTACCATCACGGTCTGGTCCAGGCCTTGTCGTTGTCCCAAAAGCCCTTGTTATGGCCCGTTTGTCTGCTCTGGCTAGCACGTTCGCGATCCATCCTCCTCCCCCCTCCCAGTTCCGCCCGCTGGCACTGTACCGCCCGTTTAGCTGGCACCTGACTGCTAAAACTCCTCCGGCTGGCACTGTTGTGCTTCCCTCTGGCTGACACCCTACTGCTACTTGCCGGCTGGCACCGTACTGCTACTCGCTAGCTGGCACCCCACTGCTAGTCGCCCGCTGTCACCCTACTGCTGCTCCTCTGATTGGTTGACCGATCCTCGGTTACGCCTAGTCGTGGTATAGGACAGCCTCCATGGCTATTGTCCAATGCCTTGGATCGATCTAACGACCTGCACGACTGCATAAGTGGTTGTGGTGGGCCCATGGTTTCCGTGTTTTCTCCTGTTGACAATTATCTATCCACTCCTGTCAGGCCAGTGTGTCTAGTCTTCGAACAGCCGGTTTCTTTGGTTTTTTGGGGAGCCTGCTGAAGGGTTTGGGTCTCTCTACCTGTACGTTTCTATGTACCGCTTCTTTACGTGTCTGGGGTATATTACCCTAGGTGCTAGGCGGGAGGGACTTTTCCTATGGACTCGGGGTGTTTGATTTTTACCATGAAGAGGTGAAGCGGGCGGTGGGTTTGCATTTATAGGTTTGTTTTCTCCATAGCTAGCGCTGCAGGAGGCTTTTTGTACCTAGAAACAATGAAGCCATGATTACAAAAAAAAGAAAAAAAGAAAAAAAGAGACCAAGAGATAGGCACGCTCCACGCCGTCTATTTCCCTGCCCCTACATTTTACAACACGCTGTTGTATAGCCCACGATCCTGTCCTCCCCATCATCCTCGCATTCCGCTTAGGCTCCGCGTTGCTGAGCACCTCCACTATGGCCTAGCCTGGTTCGTCCCACTCGTTTACTCCAATTGAGGACCTCTCCTCTGTGACTGCTTCCGTGGCGGGCTTCGAACCAGAAGACAGTCGCCTTCACCACTTCCTCCTAAAGAGAAGGCAGCTGAGTGGTCTCCAGGCCGAGCAGCTCCCCGTACCCTCCCTTAGCGAGATAGGAGACGTCTCCCTCGCCCACAGCACAATTGTCCCCCTCCTCTGTTCCCTGGTCCATGCCATGTCCGCAATGGGTAACGAAATGGAGGAGCTCCGCCTCGAGACGAGCGACCTCGAATCTGGTGTCGCCAATTTCCTTCCCGAACGTGTGGACCACTCCACACAACTAAACCAAATCCAATCTAGTCTACATGACCTGTCACATAGGGTGGCACACGTCCCACCGGCACAGGTCTCTGCACCGCCACCAGCCCAAACATCTCGCCCCCGCCCTTTGGCTGTCCCAGCCCCTCCAGGCCCCCCCGCCAGATGACCTCCCCAACGTCCGGCCAATGAACCCACCCCGTCATATGCAGCAATTGTTGGTGGTACTAGCGAGTTCAACAATGCGGCCCGAGAGGTTCTGGCCGCCAAGAACAGCACCACCAGACGGAAAAAGAACTGCACTACCAGCACCTCGGCAACAAAAGTCGCGCCAGCCACCAAGGAGGCCTCTCCCCTGAGGGCTCCCCCCCCACTTGCCAGTGCTGCCAGGAGATTCTTTGCCCCTGGCTCTTCCCCTGGTCCTCACCCTGATGCGGTGTGGACCTGACATAGAGGCACACCTTCCCGACCTGACCGCTTCTGTGCTCTCTGAAGCAAACTTCTCCCTCCTGCGGTCTCTCAAAGCTATTGTTAACGACAGAGGGTCCTTCACTCTCAGTGCAGTAGACATATCGGTCCCTGCTGCCCCTGATTCCCAATACTTCGAGGCCCTAACCACGAAACTCAACGAATCGTTCCTTGTTGGGACAAACCCCTGGCTCCCCTTCAGACTCGCACCCACCTCTGTCCAGCCTGCTATCCATTCACTACCGGTGGACTACATGCCCCTTGAGGATGAGGACTTGTTCAGCTACCTCTCCAACTGGATACTTAACTCCAAAGATGTCACCATCTTCGCAGCCCACTTTCTCAACCCGAACCGTCAGTCCCGTATGGAAAAACGCGTCTATTTGGTGGTTGTCAACGTCGAGCCTGATTCCGTCCAAACTATGCTTCCGCCCATCTACCTGTTCGGCAACTCCTCGACCGTCGAAAAAGCCTACAGGTCTTCCACCCTCACCCAGTGTCAGAAGTGCTGGAAGTATGGTCACGTCAAACCATTATGCAAAGCAGAGTCACCTACATGCCCAGAGTGCTCCTCCAACACACTAAGGCCAAGCATCGTTACCCCAACCCCTCATGCCCCAGCGGAGGAACCGTTAAAGCCATACTCACATGCTGCCTCGCCTCCCCAGATAGATGCTCCAACTCCGGGGAAGCGCACTCGGTCAGGAGCAGGCACTGCCCTGAACGAACCCCCCCACCAGCCCCACGAGCCGCCCCGCCATCGAAGAGAATCAAGCTGTCCCAGACCCTCAGCAGATCGGCGTCCACCCAGATGCTCCACAGGCTGATCCCAGCCACCCTGCAGCCCTGGGGTCCAACACACTCCGCCAAGGCCTCCTACCACCGTTCCAGGAAGAAACCCCATGAGCCACCCGCACCACCCTAGCAGCCCCCCCAGCTATGACAAGATCAGCCTCCAAGGGCGGCCTTCCCCCCGCGGTAAGGCTAGCCACTCCCCTGCCAGTCGCCATTCGGCAGGCTAAGCCTGGTAAGATGTCATGCACACGCAAATCATTGCCGCCAGGACATGGCCCTGGACACACTCTTTCCATTGTTCAACACAACAGCCTCGGGAGCTGGGATGTGTTTCTTTCCTTATTTAATTGGTTCGCTTCAGCCAAAAACCCTCCTTCCATTGTGTGCCTTCAAGAACCTCTGGTTTGGAGGCACTGATTGCCTTCCCACTCAGGCTTTACTTCCTTTGCCCCATCAGCTACCAGTCACAGCTCTCGTGTGGACTTTTATGTTTTCAGGTCCCTTATTGGTATGACCACCATCACCCCTATCTTTACGGGCAGATCAGATATAGCTACCCTCGAGATTGCTGCCCTCTCCCTCTTCGGCACGACAGTGGAGAGGTTCCACCTAATCAACTGCCACAGTGTGTGGGGTAAGACCATTACAGAAAGAACAGTCGCACCCGCCCTGGCCCTCCCTTTCACTCCCTTCCCTATCCTAGTAGTAGGGGATTTCAACATCCACCACCCGTCCGCCAACCCGCTTAGAAAACACAACTCCTCTGAACTCAAGGCTTCCTTCCCGTAGTTCTCAAGGCCCACCGAGCATGGATATACTCTGCTAAACACCCCGGGAGTACACACCCGCTTCCCACTTCATGGATCCTCCAGGTCCTCAGTTCTAGACCTCAGATTCGCGTCCCCTGCCCTGGTGCCTTTCTTCCAAGAACGGGCAACTGACCTCCCCTCCACTGGGTCTGACCAGGTCCCTATCTGGATAAGGATGGCGTACCCAATCACTTCCCCGCTGCCACCGGCCACAAACTGGGTCAGGACCGACTGGCCTAACCTTGAACCTCAGCTTAAAGAAACCATAATTCCCCAATCTCCGGCCCTTCCCACTAGGCAAGCCTTCGAAGAATGGTTTGATTCCCACCTTGGCATGCTGATCGAACTCCTCAAAACACACACCACGTCCCCCTGACCGTCCATCAGGGCCATACCGTGGTGGTCCCCGCTATTCTCGATCTTTGAGAAAGAGTTCCATTCATCCTCTCGGAAGGCCCGAGCCTCGAACGACCCACAAGACAGGGCAATTGCCAAGGATTCCAAACAAGGATACTTCAAGTCAATTAATGCTGCAAAGGCACAACATTGGAAATCCTTCCTTGCGGACGCCACGCCATGCATCATATGGACCGCGAAGTAGTTCGCTGTAGCAAGAATCGCTCCTAGGTTCCCTAACCTCCCTGACACTACCTCCCCAGAAGAGGTCAACCAAGCCCTACTCCTTCACCTTTTTCGCCCGAAACCCCTTCCTATTGTTCCGTCCGCCTTGAGACCCCACAATGGGTGCCACCCCCTCGTCCCTGCAGAGATAACGGCTGCCGTTTGAAAGTGCTCCTCCTCCTGCGCGCCGGGGCCAGACACGATCCCCTACTCTGTTTGGAAGAGAGTCCACCTCACAGCCCTACGGCTACTCACGGACCTCTTACGAGCCCTCCTGAAAGTTGGGCTATCACCTGGTCTCGATGAACAAGGCCAATGCTATAGTGCTGGATAAACCTGGCAAACCCTCCTATGACTCAGCTGCCTCGTTCAGAGTCATCGTCCTGCTACAGACTGTCTCCAAGATCCTTGAGAGAGTAGTTGCCTCCTGCCTTTCCCTGACTGCCAGGACGCTGAAGCTTGTTCATAGCAACCAGTGTGGCTCCCTCCCAGCCCTTTCTTCATTTGATGCAGCAATCTCCTTGGTAGACACAGTCAGGACCCTTCAACGCCCTGGGCTCAGAGACTCCACCCTTTTCCTGTACATTAAAGGCGGGTTTGATAACGTTAATGCCTCCATCCGGTGCTCATCCCTCAAAAAGGCAGGGGTTCCCCACTACATGATATCCTGGATTGGCTCTTTCCTCTCCCAGAGGACCTGTCGCCTGTTGTTCCAAGGATACCCCAAAAGCTTCTCTGCTGTCCAAGTAGGCACTCCCCAAGGCTCCCTGATATCTCCCCTACTGTTCATCATATATGGGCGTCTCTACACTTTCAAATCCCAAAGGGCCTATCCCTGGCATACGTCGATGACTTTGCACTATCAGTGGGGTCCACTTCCTACAGGATGAACTGTAACGACCCTACAGATAGGTAGCTACAGTGGACTAGACTCAAGCCCGTATGGTATACCAAGTGGTAACCATATTGAGGATAGGCGAGTATACTTAGTATACTACCGGTAGACATGAGTTGGTACAAGTGTCTACAAAGTGACTTGGTGACATAGGGTTAGACAGGGTAACCTAGGTAGGCCAAAGTTACCCTACTAGGCAGGGTAACTTTCGGAGGGTATGTTCGCATAAAGATAAGGACCAATAGTAAACGTTGCACAGGTCTCCGGTGCAACATTATATATGGTCGCGCGGACTCCCGAAGGGAATAAAGGCATGGAAGTGTGGGGTTACCCTACCTTAGAAACATGATTACCCTACCTTGGGACCCCAGTTACCCTACCTTCACCGACTAAGTCATCTGCGGACTTAGGGGGAAGTTATCCCACCATAGTGGGGCTCTTGGATGTTCAAAGGGCCGCTTCGTAGGAGACAAAACGGGCTACTGACGGAGCAGGAGTGGTCCGAACCTCCTGTAACCTTCAGGGGATATTCCAAACACCCCCCTGCGGCCCCAGCGTTGGTACGGCGCGACAGCACTGTACGGCTGTGTAGTTGTGTGCTTCCTAGTAAAGTAAGATCCATAGGAATGCTCCCACAACACCGAATGAGTTGTGGTCGTCCAACCAACCAGAAGCTGTTGGCAGGATATATAAGGGGTGTGAGGGTGACCGCCTCCTGGGGCGCCACATGGATAACACCTGGGAACCACTTACAGGCATACTTTGACCTCCGGGTAGTTGTATGGTTAACAGTAGGGGGCTTGAGGCGGACCGGGGAAGCTGCAAAGCTTCCAGGACGACCACCCCAAAGCCAGTCCTGGGTTACCCCGTGAACTGTAGCATTACTATGGGTTATTAGTGGACTCTAGAGGTGTGAGTCTTGTCACGATTTAAGAGGGTCCCGAATAGTTGACTGTAGGTAGCGCCCATGCAGTCAGGCAGTAGGTGATTTCTTATGGTGGGTGCATCCAGTCAGGTTTAGAAGCTAAGTATAGCCAAGTAGATTTGCCGATGGACTGCGTAGCTTGTATAGACGAAACCACCGCTGGGCCAGTGAGTCCCAATGGATATTATCTCTAAGGTGGGCATGTCGGTCGGCCACTGACATGCTACCCATAGGAAAGGGCTTTCGCTCATGCAGAGGTAGTTGGAGAGACATCTCCGGAAGCATTTCCTATTTGTGGAGATAGTTACTATCCGAGCAGTCCGACGGCCTCTGAGTGTTAGCCCACTCTCGGCGGGTGAGTTGGACAGCCCTGAGCTGAGCGGGGTGCTCGCGAAAGGTCAGAATGTTTGACGGGTGTCCTTAGGCTTTACATTATTCTACTTAACTAACGCGAGAGACACCCTATTCTGATAACCAACGATCCTCGAGAGAACTTATTGAATGAAGTGTTCAGGCTTAACGATATTAAGTTTTACCGCTTGATTCTACTTTGAATTATCTTTATCTTTATTTTGATCCTTACTTCTACTTTGAGTCTTCAGTGCGGTCGCAATCTTAGGATCCGTCTTCCTACACAGTGCTCCCGTTACATGAACATCAGAACACCCCAAAGGGCGTTCAGGCGAATAAGGGCGGATGCCAGTGCTCGAGAAGCGGGCTTTAGTGTCCCCAAAACCGAACTCATTCATTGGAGGAGCCCCCTCCCGAGGGACCCCCTTGGATCCCCCGCCCCTCCCCCGATATGCCTGGATCACCAGGTATTCCCCCCTCTCCCCTGCATCAGGTGGCTCGGGTACTGCTTCACACCCAACCTGGCATCGTCGGCACACTTTTCCAAGACAATAGGACTGGCCTAAGGAGCCTTTGCCACTGTCAAAAGACTCTCACTGCCTGGCTCAGGCCTCTCCCCCCATCTCGCATATCGGCTAGCGATATCGCTGCTCCTCCCCACCCTCCTGTATGATGCCGACCTTATGGTCCCCAGCAGGGAAATGCTCACAAAGATGGACGTCTACTGGTGCCCAGTCCAACGCTGGGTCTCGAACTGCTTCAGATCAACTCCAATACCTGTTCTGGCAGCACAAGCCTGCATTCCTCCTCTGATGGCCATTGTCCCGCACAAGCGACCCATGGCTGGCCTCAGACTGAATTGCGCCGCACCCACGGTCAACCCTGGAGCTGGCCGACTCTGCCCGACCTTCCCCTCCCTACACAAGTATAGGGCCCCAGACTCGCATAGGGAACTCTGCAGCCACATCCCCCTAATGTATTGCCCCTCAGGTGGAAGACCAACCGCCCGCACTCAAAAGTCTGATCCCATCTCCCCTTGGACGAGCTTGCCAACCTAGCGCGCCCTATACTTGGCACCCTGTCCTTTGCCCCCCTAGCAAGGGCTGACCTCCGCCCGGAGGCTCCCTCGCTTCCGCCGCACCACACCATGACGAATGCGGACAGAGCCTTCAAAGAACGAACAAGACTCCTACTGCTAGAAGAATGGAGGCGGCTGGCACCACCCCCCATACTACACCTTCCCATTGGCATTGACCCCCCACCCATTTATGGGACTGGGCAAGTTCATGGCCAGTCGTATCCACCAGAGAAGAGCCCAGAAGAGTTATCTTGCCGCCCACCCCTCATGGTCAAGCATAGATGAACCCAGATACAGCCCTAGATGCGGTGAAGTGGAAGAACCCTTCAGCCCTCCATACTCCGCTGCCAGTCAACCTCCTACCACAGGGATCACCTCCTTCAAGGCCTTTCTGACGTGGGCCCTGACTCTCCCCTCTGGTCTCATAAAGAACTTCTCCTAGCCCTGGCCACCTTTATATGGGCCACGGGCACCAACTATGCCCCCAACATGTTCCCCACCCTCCCCCATCACAGGCCTCGATGGTCTTCCCCTCTTCCCCGCCCAGAATCCCAAAAGGGCTGCTTTTCTCGTCCCCTCCCCACCCCGTTTAGGTTTTGTCATGTGATGGGTGTCTTTTTCCGTACCTAAGACAGCTGTTGTTATGATTTGTCTTAAGTATCCTGTTATTGGTTAGCCGTGAGTTGGCGATGTGTCGAGTACTTGACACGATTTGGAGATGGTTTCATCAATTTCGTTTGTTTTTTGGTTGACTGAGATTAAGGTTTTCTTTACGCCATAGCTAGCACTGCATGCGAGTTCTTGTACCTTAACAATGAATACATGATATAAAAAGAAGAAAGAGGAAAGAAAAAAGAGAAAATAAAACCGACCAAGAGATAGGCCACAAAGCATCTCTTCTCCACCTCCGGCGATTGAAATCTCAACACCACGAGAAATCATCGTCACATTTTCCCACCCACTTCTCTTCTCCCGCGATGGCTACTGCTTAGGAGTTGACGTTAAGCCCCCTTCCCTCCTGCTCTGAGACATGTCGGCCTCCCGTCCTTGGGGTTCTCGTTCTCATTCATCGTTGATGCCCGCTCATGAAGTTCAGTTCTCCCCTTTACCCCGCACCCGTTTTGCACCTCGCTTAGCGTTTGCATGGTCGGAAAGCTTCTCACTTCATTTAAGGTCCGCGTTATGGTGTTGGACTCTCGGTCGAAGTAGGCCTTGGCTTACTGGGCTTGTACCTCTGATGGGGAAAGCCACGGTTAGTAACATCTCAGTCCCGCCTTGGTATTGTCCTCATCCCAGAAGCCCTTGCTATGGCCTGTTTGTCGGTTGTGGCTAGCCCGCTCGCAATCCTTCCTTCTCCCTCCTCCTGATTCTGTCCGCTTGCACCGTTAATGCTACAGCAGCTGGCACCTGACTGCCTCCTCATCCTCCCTGATTGTTCATCCACTCCTCGCTTACGCCCAGTCGTGGTATTGCACTACCTCCGTGCGTGGTGTCCAACGCCCTGGATTGATGTAATTCCCGGCGCGAGCGTACGTTTATGGTTACAAATCTCGGCCTACAAGTCCCGTGGTTTTCTCTCATAACTGCGATCACACATCGTGCCCCGCCGGCCCTATCGGGCCCTCGCGAACCAATCCTTGCTTTTGTTTTCAGGGGAGCCTGCTGGAGGGTTTTGGTCTCTCTCCTGTACGTCTCTATGAATTGTTTCCTTACGTGTCTGCTGTATTTTGTCTTAGGTGCTAGGCGAGGGGAACTGTTCCTATGGCTTCTGGGTGTTTGATTTTTCCCATGAAGAGGTGAAGCGGGCGGTTGTTGGAATTAAGGTTTTCTTTACGCCATATCTCACAATGCATGTGAGTTCTTATACCTTAAGAAGTAATACATGATATAAAAAAATAAATAAAATAAAAACCGACCAAGAGAGAGGCACGCTCCGCGCCCTGTATTTTCCTGCCCCTACTTCTCACAACACCTTGTCGTATAGTGCACGATCCTGTCCCCCCCCTGATTCTCGCACCTCGCTTAGGCTTCGCGTCCCTGAGCATACCCACCATGGCTCAGCCTGGTTCGTCCCTATCCTTCACCCGAATGCAAGACCTCCCCTCTGCGACCTCCTCCGTTGCGGCCTTCGATGAAGAAGATCGCCACCTCTGACACTTCCTCCTGATAACCCGCTAAATTACCGGCCTTTCCCCTGAACATCTCCCCCTCTCCTCTCTCCGAGGGATAGGAGACTTCTCCCTTGCCGAAAGCACAATCCTCCCCCTACTTTGCTCCCTAGTCCATGCCATGTCAGCCATTGGCAAGGCAACAGAGGAGCCCCGCCTTCTAGTATGCGACCTTGAGGCCCGTGTGGCCAACTCCCTACCTAATGGTATAGACCACTCCACTCAGCTCAACCAGATCCACTCTAGTCTACATGACCTGTCACATAGGGTGGCACACCCAACCCCCACGCAGGTTGCAGCACCAACCCCTGCGCAACCGTCTCGCCCTCGCCCGTTGGCAGCCTCTGCCCTCCCAGGCCTTCTCCTCAGAGGGGCTCCTCGATATCCCAGCAAAGGGCCCACACAATCATACCCAGCGATTGTAGGTAGCACGAGCGAGTTCGACCAAGCAGCCCGTGAAGTGCTGGCTGCCAAATAGAACAAAAGAAGGAAAAGAACTTCGGCCGCTAGCACCTCAGCAACAAAGGTCGCGGCTGCCAATGGAGAGGCCTCCCCCCCGAAGGCCTCTCCCCTCATTGCCAGTGCTACAAGAAGGTTCTTCGCACGTCGCTCGTCCCCGTCCTACACCGTGAAGCCGCCGACATAAAGGCACACGTGCCCGACCTGGCCGCTTCTCTACTCCGAGAAGCCAACTGCTCCCTTCCCCGCTTTCTCAAACCCATTGTCAACAATTGGGACTCTGTCACCCTTGTCGTCGTGGACATCTCAGTCCCAGTTGCCTTCTACTCCCCCTATTTTGACACTCTCACCACCAAGCTCAATCAGTCCTTTCCTGTTGGGTCAAATCCCTGGCTTCCATTCAGGCTTGCCCCTACCTCGGTCCAACTGGCTATCCACTCACTCCCCGTGAGCTACATGCCCCACCAGGATAAGCACTTGTTAAGTTACCTCTCCGAATCCATTCTCAACTCCAAGGACGGTGCGATCTCAGAGGCCCGCTTCCTCAACCTGAACCGTCAGTCCAGTATGGAAAAGCCTGCCTATTCAGTGGTTGTCACGGTCGAGCCTGACGCCGTCCGAACTATGCTCCATTCCATCTACCTCTATCGCAACTGACGAACTGTCCAGAAGGCCTACTCGTCCTCCCCTCTTACACAGTGCCAGAAGTGCGGGAAGTATGGCCATGTCAAACTACTATGCAAAGAGGATTGCCCAACTTGCCCTCTTTGCTCTCTCCAACACACGAAGGCGTGACACCACTGCCCCAATCCTTCATGCCCCAGTGGCGGCAACCTCAAAGCCATTCTCAACTGCTGCCTTGCCTGCCCGGCAAAATGCTCCAACTGTGGAGAAGCCCATTCGGGTAGAAGCAGGCACTGCACTGAACGCCTGCCCCCCCTCAACTCACTACACGCCCCAGAGCCTGAAGAACGTCCTGCTGCCTTAGACCCCGACCACATGGACTTCCAACCAGACGCTCAGCATAGGGAACAACCACCTCGCTCTGCACAAGGGTCCAACACCCCGCCGCAAGACATCCTCCCACCATTCCAAGAAGAAATACCAAGAGCCACCCGCACTACGCCTGCAGTCCTACCGGCCATGTCAAGATCTGCCTCCAGGGGTGCCCTGTTGCCCCCCGAGGGGGCGGCCACCCCCTCTCCTGCCGCTCGACCTCCAGTAGCCTCAGCCTGGTAACATGTTGCACCACTGCGAGATCTTGCCACCAGGACTGGGCCCTGGACACATTCTTTCCATTGTTCAACACAACTGCCTTGGGACCTGGGATGTGTTTCTTTCCTTATTTAATTCTTTTGCTTCGGCTAGTCACCCTCCTTCAATTGTTTGCCTCTAGGACCCACTGGTTTGGAGGAATTGCCTACCCGCATACTCAGGTTTTACTTTATGTGCTCACTCGCTCGCCAATTGCCCCCCTCTTGTAGCCTTCTATGTCTTTAAAGCCTTGATTGACATGGCCACCATTACCCCAATTTGGACAAGCAGGTCAGAGCTTGCTACCCTCAAGATATCTGCGCACTCCCTCTTCGTCATAAAGGCCGAGAAATTTCATATACTTAACTGCTACACTGTTTGGGGCTCGACTGCCACAGAAAGAACAGTGTCCCCTACCCTGGCTCTTCCATCCACGTCCTTTCCCATCCTAGTGGTGGGAGACTTTAACATCCACTATCCCTCGGCAGAACCGCTAAGAAGTCACAACTTCTCCGAACTCCAGGCTTCCTTCCCGTACTTCTCAAGGGCCGCAGAATTTGGATACACTCTTCTGAACACCCTGGGGGTACACACCCGATTCCCACTCAAGGGATCCTTCAGATCCTCAGTTTTGGACCTTGCCTTCGCCGCCACTACCCTGATACTGTTCTTCCAGGAATGGGCCACCGACCTCCCCTCCCCAGGCTCCGACCATGTGCCCATCATGATCAAATTGGCAAACCAAATTACCACCCCACCGCCACTGGCCCCTAACTGGATCAGGACTGACTGGGCCTCACTCGAACCTCAGCTTAAAGAAGCTAGAGTTCCCTCCCCTCCAGATCTCCTGACCAGGAATGCTTTTGAAAACTGGTTCAACTCGCACCTCACCACCCTCGTCCCGCTGCTCAAAGCCCATACTCCCCTCTGCCGCCCCTCGATCACAGTCAAACTGTGGTGGTCACCACTGTTAACTAAGCTCTGGAAAGAATGCCACTCATCCTCCCGAAAGGCCCAGGCCTCGAACGCCCCTCAAGACAGGGCAGCGGCTGAACTCTCCAAGTAAGGATACTTCAGGTCGATCAAGGCTGCAAAGGCCCAACATTCAAAGTCCTTTTTGGCGGACGCTACGCCGCGGACCATATGGACCTTGAAGAGATTTGCTGTCGGTAGGGTCAGCCCCAGATTCCCTAACCTCCCCGATGCCACCTCCCCAGAACAGGTCAACAAGACATTACTACTCCACCTTTTCCCACCATAGCCACTACCGGTGGTGCCGTCCATCTTAAGACCCTACAAAGGGGTAGACACCCTTCTTCCAAGCGAGATTTCAGCCGCCCTCAGCAAATGCTCCTCATCCTCCGCCCTAGGACCTGATACCATCCCCTACTCTGTATCGAAAAGTGTTCGCCTCGTGGCTCCCCAGATTCTGAGAGACCTCCTAAGCCCGCTCCTACAATTTGCCTATCACCCGGTCTCTATGAAGAAGGCAAATGGCATTGTACTCGACTAGCGAGGCAAGACCTCCTATGACTCCACGGTATCCTTCAGGGTAATCGTCCTCCTTCTGACTGTCTCCAAGATCCTCGAGAGGGTCGTTGCATTCCCCCTGTCCCTCATTGCTAGGTCCTTAAAACTCGTTCACCATAACCAATGTGGCTCCCTTCCCCCTCTATGGTCGTTTGACACTGTTCTCTCCCTTGTGGATATAGTCAGGACCCTTCAACGCCCTGGACTAAAAGTCTCCACCCTGTTCCTACACATCAAAGGAGGTTTCAACAATGTCAATGCCTCCATCCTTTGCTCCTCCCTCAAAAACATGAAAGCGGGAGTCCCACACTACATAGTGTCCTGGATCAGATCTTTCCTTTCCCAAAGGAGATGCCTTCTACTGTTCCAAGGATCCCCAAAGTGCTTCTCCCTAGTCCAAGTGGGAACTCGACAGGGCTCCCCAATATCCCCCCTGCTCTTTGTCATTTATGTGGCGTCGCTCCACATAGACATCCCGGAAGGGCTCTCGCTGTCCTCTGTTGATGACGTTGCGCTGTCGGCAGCATCAACATCCTACAGGACTGATGTCAGAACCCTTCAAAGGGCATTCGCGCAGATAAGGGCCCAGGCGAATCCTCGCGAGATTCGCTTTAGCGTCGCAAAGACCGAAGTTATTCCCGGGAGGACTCCCCTTCAAAGGCCCCCTGCGGGTTCTGCAACCACGCCCCCGATATGCCTTAATTGCCTGATTTTCACACCACTTCCGTGCATCCGATGGCTTGGGTACTGGTTCACACCCAGCATGTCATCCTCAGCACATTTTTTCAAAAGGCTAGGCCTGGCCCTGGGAGCTTTCGCTGCTGTAAAAATACTCTCCCGTCTGGGTCTGGACTCTCCCCTTACCTCTCGCATCGCTTGGCGATATCACTTCTACTCCCTACCATCCTCTATGGGGCCGACATCATGGTCGCCAGAAAAGGGATGATCTCCAAAATGGACATCTACAGGGGCCAAGTCCAACCGTGGGTCTCAAACTGCTTCAGGTCGACTCTCATACCCATACTATCGGCAGAGGCCTGCATCCCCCCCCCTTCAAGCCATCATCCCACCCAGATGCCGGATGGCCGCCCTGAGGCTGGTGTGTGCTGCCCCAATGATTAAACCAGCGGCTGGGAGACTATGCCCGACCTTTCCCTCCCTTCTCAGATACAGGGCGCCGGACTTATATTGCGGGCTCTGCAGGCGCCTTCCCCCAAACATTATACCCCTCTCCGGGAAGACCAATCACCCATCTGCGAACTTCAGGTCCCACCTCCCGGTGGATGAGCTTGCCAACTTAGCTCGCCCCATACTAGTGACTCTGTCTTTGTCCCCCCTTGCCCACGCGGGTCTCCTTCCAGAGGCTGCCGCACTCCCACCCCACGACATAATGGCCGGCGGTAACAGAGCGCTTAAAGGGAGGACGAGATTAGTTCTTCTCAAGGAGTGGAAACGCCTTGCACCCCCCCCAGAATACTACACCTTCCCGCTGTCAGTAACCCCCCACCCGTTTATGGGATGGGGAAAGTTCATGGTCGGTCGCATCCACCAAATAAGAGCCCAGAAGAGCTACATCGGCAAACATTAATCCTGCGTGTGAGGCGCAGGCGCCACGTCCAGACAGATCCAACATCGTTTTTCCGTCCTTTGCGTCCCCAGCGTCCGGACGCCATTCCCAACGCCGATTGTGTCCTGACGTGACGTCAGACCTTACCGATATCCCGCTGCCACCCCACATCTCCGCTCTTCTCCTGCACCTTATCGCACATCCTGACGTCTCTTTTCCTGCCTCGCATCTCCGCAGTATCCGGACGCCTCCCCAAGGTATCCCCTTTTCCTTCTGCTTCCGGGCGTGCTTATAACAACTTGCCGCCAATATCACCCTATTCATTCCTGCCAGTGTGCCTCCCACTACCAGTAATACTATCGTGCATAATTTGTTTGCTTCTAGATGTTTCTATTCCTCTATGTTTATATCTCTACTATATACTTGTCTATTATACCCATTTATCGTCTAGTCATAATCGTGACGCTACATCTCCGTCGAGGAGCAATGTAGCCCATATCTATGCTATATCGCTCCCCCCTAGCCCCCCCTGATTCCAGCTGTGGTTTGGTCGCAAATTTCTGACACATGCGTAGTATGTTTGACCCTCTCCTCGAATCCTCCATGGCTGGCTCAAAGCGTGGTCTTGCACCGGACGTCAATGAACGACTATTGAAGTTAAAAAATGTAGATCATATCTGGACGTTCTGGAATGTGTGATTATGCTAAACAGGGAAGATTTCTTACGTCCTGGACGCGTCACCGGCAATGGCAGCTGCACGAGGATGGCCTTTTCGGCGTTTTGCGCTAGTGGCGTCAACCCCCGGGGGCTGGATTGTTTGGCGTCTGGGAATAACAGAAACGTTAAGGTAACGCGCCCTCAAATTGATGAAGAGATAGTTCTTACTTTGACCTTTCCCAGTGGCATGCGATTTTCTCAATGGAGCCATTTGATATACGGACGAGGGGAGAAGATGTGTGGAGGTGAACGCTAGACGGATGGTGTAGAGGGGAAGGATGAGCGGTAGGTGGCCATGTTATACTGCGTGTAGACAACAACTTGTGCGGTGCTGTGGGCGTGTCGGACTGTCGTAATTTCACCAGGCGTTTGTGTGTGTGAGATTCGTTCTGTGATAGCCCTATTGGGTACGATGTGGTGTGTCGTCAATAGGCATGATCCCCACCCCTGATGATCACACAAGGGTTTGAGCCGCGATAAGAGCTGCATTGTCAATGGCAGAAGTCTTGGCGCACAAACATCGACTGTTTACCAGAACATCACATTCTGCACGTATACGGGACGGCAACACGATCTAGAAAGAACGAGACTAAATATCGCTTTGAGCTACACACACAATGATGAAACGAAAAAAAGGAAAGGAAACAATCAATGACCCTTTGAAATGACAGTCCAGACAACTAATCTACGACTCATCTAGGTAGACATCACCGATAGTCGGCGCGCCATCGAATCCATCAGTTCTCCTGTCAAGTTCTCCTAACCAGCACCCGTACGCACTCTCTTAGACTTAGGGTCCTCTGTGCTCTCGGCGTCGAAACCAGCACGGCTTTTCCGCGTCTCCTCGGATCTCCGATACTCCTTGATAAGGTAATTCAAATAGCGTTTTCCTGGTCTATCCTCCATGCGATAATTCTCATCAAACTGTATGTCATGCATGGGCTCATCTTCGCCTTGAGCCAGGCAATGGCGGACATTTAATGGTAGCTGTCGACTCTGCACGCTCAACGATTTGGCAAGAAGGGGGATATGATTCTCCGGCCATTTAGCGTGTCCTATAGGCGGACGTGGCAATATTGTAAACAGGATCTCACTACCATGCACAGAGTCTGAGAGGCCCGAGAACAACTAGGATAAATGAGAGGTATCATCCTCACGGGCGTCGTCCGTATCACTACCCTCCCAATCAGCAGGTCTGTCGTCAAATAATTCTCGGGAATGCATCTGGTCTATACGTGGTGACAGATCACAGGCCCAGTTTCGGACGTCATTTTGATTGAGATAGTCGACTCTCCTCAGCGCCGGGGTGTCTTGCCGCTCTGAACCCTGATCACGGTAACAGTACACCATGAGATCTAGCGGCTGGTCGAGCACGGGATTTGAAAGAGGCCAAGCTCTTACCGTTTCATCGCTCTCGATCAAGACATAATCGATGGTAGCCAACTCTCGCATAGGAGACCTATGTAACCTTCTACGCCCTTCGCCTGTAGCGCCAAGTATGTAGCGGATTCGGTGGTGAGGTACGGATCTGTAAATCATAACTGACGTTCCACTGATGTCATAGGAATCCAACTCAGCGAACACTACCCCATTGACAGGAGGGGGACGCCAATGGAGTAAGTTATAGTTTGTGGCGACGTTTACCTTATTCCTTTCAAACTGGGATAGTGCCAGACCACGTCGCGACGGCAGGACATAAACGATATGCACGGTGCGCGGACGCCCAAGTAGAGCGCACCAATCTGTATCTCATAAGTCAGTAAGTAAAAACCTGAAACAGGCTGATGATTTAGGAAGTGACTAACCTGTGGGCCTACCGTTGGGTGCCGGGCAAAAGCCCTGGGCAACAGGTTGGTTTTGGACTGCCGCGGGGCCATTAGCCGGTGGATCAGGTAACATTGGCATCGGCGCAGGGTCATTATCCAGTGAACTTGAATCACTTACCATTTGTGGGTGCGTAGGATCATTACCAGGTTGAACAGGTACATCTGGACCCGCCGCACGAAAATCACCCAGGGGAGCCTGTCTGAGCTGTGTGGCAGCAGGGATGCTGACTTGTGCAGCCGGTACGTTTGGACCAGCTGCACCCGGGGGAGTCTGTCTGAATTGTCCGGCAGCAGCGACGTTTGAACCCACCGGAGCCGGAGGAGCCTGTCCGCGTTGTCTGGCAGCAGTGACGTTGACTTGTGCAGCCGGTACGTTTGGACGAGCCGCACGCGGCGGAGCCTGTCCGAGGTGTCTGGCAGCAGTGACGTTGACTTGTGCAGCCGGTGCGTTTGGACCAGCCGCACCCGGGGGAGCCTGTCCGAGTTGTCCGGCAGCAGCGACGTTGACTTCTGCAGCAGGTACGTTTGGACCTACGGCACCCGGAGGAGCCTGTCCTAGTTGTCCGCCTCCAGGGACCTGGGCTGGGGGAGGATTTGGAGGAAGTTTACCTGGGTTCCCTATAGTCATCACAGACCCCTGCTGATTTGTGGCCCCTGGCGGTAGTAACGATGCGTGCACGACGACCTGCTCAGGGGGGATTGCGGGATTTGGCACTACCATTTTGCCTTTGTGATTTGTGTCATTTAACTTCCGGCAATTGTCCTTAACCAGTTCCACAACTGCCTTCTCAATATCCTCTAGACGATGCATATTATTGGCTGCCACTGCGGAGACGATGAGATCGCAGGCAGGACGCAAGGTCCTTATGCCTGTGCATATTGGCAGGAATTCGGCGTCAGGGAAACTTTTGGCCGTTCACCCTGCTGGCGCAAAGCCCCTTGCCATCATTTGATCCTTCGCATAGTTCCGCCTCTCTGTGTACATTTTCTTTTGAGCTTGGACTTGTGTGAAGCCCATGTTTAGCTTAATATCGCTAATTGGGCGACCGCCTGGGTTGGTGCGATGCATGCTGATTTCCCCTTGAAGCGATCTAGGCCGGAGTTGATCTCTCTGTCCCGGCGCAAGGACTCCGGCATTTTGCATGAATACGTACTGCATGTTGATATTTTGCGCTATGTCCATTGAGGGTTTGTTTATATTGATAGTTGATTTGGAAATTCTAGTCTTGTGAATATAGAGGATGTTGTAGATGTTGTGGATGTTGTGGATGTCGGATTATCCTTGGTATGAACTTGCTGCTCTCGTGATCAACCAACATTAGATATACAACTCTCACACATTCAAGATGGTTTGAAAGAATCATGAATTGTTTGAATTGTTTTCAAGAATTAAGATACGTCAAGAAGTGACACCTCGGACGTCCATTAGTGTTTCAGTCGTTTCCTGTGAAGACAAGATGATAACCAGCTGATACCACGTGACGTCGCAACAAACAACGCTAAACCTGTTCGACGGCTGGTGATAGATCAGTGTGCACAGCGCTAGGCCCAGCATCTCCCGTCATCCGCACGCGTTAACATCAAGACGACGACAACATCACACTACTATCACCCACACTGCACTCCCAAAATCGATGGCGCCAAATTCTATTATGCCGGTCAAATGATTATTTTGTCGCAAAAGGTACGAGCGTGCAGGCGCATACGGGACACACTTGCGAAGCGCGCATGGAAATCTCGATATCGTACTTACATCCACCATACAGAATCCACCTGCGGACGTCCTTACCGACCGGGGGACCGACCTATCTGACGCCAACGAACCCATCGAACTCTCCGATTCAGACTACGAATCAGATCCTGCCGGACATACAGCCGGTTGTGAGCGCGACGCACCTGATGATACACTTAGGCGGGAACCCGAAACAGAAGTACTCGAGGACAACACGTACCCAGTTGCTGCGGAACAGGAGAATTATGCGGGCGCCGGGGAAGCCATTGGAGAGGGTAGACAGTATAAGAAAGAATGCAGGGATTTGTGCAAAAACCCATGGGCTCCGTTTGCTTCCTCACAAGGTTTCAAACTTGCATCTTGGTTCCTTTAGAGCAAAGTCTCAAAGAGGCAGATTGACGATTATTTTCGAATGGTATTGGAAACTCGACATCCGTCGGCGAAAGCTCTATGCATACGTTGGAGAATCTTCTCCACCACTTGGATCCGTATAGCCCGTATCTGCAATGGTTGGAGGGACATGTGGAGGAGGTCAGAGAACATTACCATTCTTCTTTCGGAACGTCCTAGACTCCGTGAGATATCTTCTTTGGCAGATAGCCTATCATGATAAGTTGGTCTATGCGCCACGCCGTGAATACGACCAGACCGGACAGAGAATTTATGCAGAAATGCATACGGCTGACTGGTGGTAGGACGTCCAAATACTGCCGCGTAGCCTCTTTTATGTGAAAGCATACTAATAGATCACAGGAAACACTCCCGGAAGGGGCGTCTGTGGTTTCAATCATTGGGATCTCACATCAGACAAATCTCACGAACTTCTCCGGAGACAAGAAAGCATGGCCGGTTTATATGACAATCAGAAATCTTCCGTCGACAATACGGAACCAACCTGGATCAATGGCGATTCTGCTTCTTAGGCTATTGCCCATTCCGCCCAAGCTCGCAAAGTTCTCTAGGGCCGACAAACTCCAGAGACTAATAAATGCCAACACACTCTGTGGCGTATTCGAACTCATTTTTGCCTCATTGAAAGGTGCGGCGCGTGATGGCACCCCTATTGATTGTGCTGACTGCAAGATCCGGTGATGCTTCCCGATAATGTCAGGGTGGATTGCGGACCATATGGCAAACGTTACCCTACACCGGATCAAATCCAACCCCTGTCCTAAATGTGAGGTGCCTCTAGAAGAATTAGGAAGCGGAGCTGGCCACCATCGTGCTAGAGATTACGCAACATACCAACGCTACGAACGTGAAAACCCGTCCCTAGACTCCGAGACCCACGACGCTGCTCACGCTCGCTACACTAATGAAACTTATGGTATCAACAGGGAGCAAAATGTTTTTCAAGGACTCCTGAGAGTTTCGACGCCTGATCTGCACAAGCCGGATATGCTCCATACAATATATCTAGGACTCTTCAAGCATATGATAGACTGGATTCAGGGATTTCTCAAAAAACATGCGCGACAGCAGGCCTTCGACGACGCCTGGAAAGCTTTGCCCCCTTACCTGGGATTCTTTGTCCCCAAAAAGGCCTACATGGAGGTTACGCAGTGGCAAGGAAAAGCGATGAGGAATCTCGGGCGTCGTTTGTTGGGAGTTCTCACTGTAGCATTGAGACAGCCTGATAGTACACATGTGCAACCCTTCAGACGTGCGCTCACCTGTGTCAGGTCACTGCTTGACTTCACCATGATGGCACAATAACGAAGTCAGACACCCGCGACTATATCTTATGTGGAAGAATATGCGACGCAGTTCGACGAGACGAAGGACATCTTCTTGGAGTTTCGCATATCCAAACAGAGGCAAGAGAAGGCTGATGAGTTGCGCAAGGAGCTGTGTCGTCAGAGAGCCTAGATGAGGAAGCGAGTGCCCCCATCCGAACGGCGCCGGGTCCGTGACGACGATCGTGAAGAAGAGAACGACCAACGTATGGAATTGATACATTCCGAATCTAATTTCAACTTTGTTAAGATTCATCTAATAAGTCACTTTCGCGATCACATCTACATGTTCGGCAATATGCCCCTGTATTCTACCGAGTATGAAGAGCTCGCACATAAGGAGCAAATCAAGCATGGATGGCGATGCTCAAATAAAATCGACACAGCACAACAGATACTAAGCAGCTACGGTTGGCAACATGCGATCCGCATGAGACTTTTGAACTTGGAATTCCATCAACGTGCAGGAGCTGATTTACGAACTGAGGTAGTAGAACATTTGGAGAAGACGAGGCCCGCGCCAGCCCCACCAGCCCATCGTAGGATTCTGAAGTGACGTTGTGATAATATCCACAACGTCGTTGATTTTGGCAGAGCATGCGATATATCCCCGGAGACCATTTGTCGGGAATTGATACGATATAGCCGACTAAGCCTGCCTCCCGAGCGCCGACTGCGGAACATCCGGCAATACTTTGAGCTTGGCCGGTGGCACTACTGACGCAACTGGAAATCCCGGTTCTTGCATTCCAGAAGTCAGGTGTTTACGACATACACTGGGCCCGATGCACGTGTGCTCGACTCTTCCTTAACCAGACCAGTCGAGACGATTGCGTTTGGATACAGGCTGGTGGGCAGAATATGTATGGTGCACTCAGGGGTCGTCTCTTGGCACGGCTCATAGCTCTGTTCAAAATCCGGTCACGCTATATGCAGCAGGATACACTCCATCGCCTCACCGGGGTTCAATTCCTGAGCCTGGTAGACTCCGGAACACCGTCGGACGTACATGGTCTGGTAACCGTTCAGCTCAGAAACATTACCCGAAAGCTCACAATTGTGGATATCGGGACGATCTTAGGCCTGGTGCATCTGATACCGGAGACAGACCGGCCCTGGCTTGTCAACAGTCAGATCACTTTACCCACGGTTAACGAGATCTATTAGGATCACAGAGGGGGCTTGTATAATAAAATAAACTCGGGGAGTGACGTAGCCTAGATGTGGGCTAAATCGCTCCCCAACGGAGATGTAGCGCCACGATTACGACTAGACGATAAACGTGTATAATAGACAAGTATATAGTAGAGATATAGACATAGAGGAATAGAAACATCTAGAAACAAACAAATTATGCACGATAGTAGTAGTAGGAGGCACACCTGCCGGAATGACTAAGGTGATATCGGCGGCAAGTTGTTAAGAGCACGCCCGGAAGCAGAAGGAAAAGGGGGTACCTTAGGGAGGCGTCCGGATCCTGCGGAGATGCGTGCCAGGAAAAGAGCCGTCAGGACGTGAGATAACGGGCGGGAGAAGACCAGGAGATGTGGGGTGGCGGCGGGATGTTGGTAAGGTCCGACGTCACGTCAGTATGCAATCGGCATTGGGAAAGGCGTCTGGACGCTGGGGACGCAGAGGACGGAAAAATGACGTTGGATGCGTCAGGACGCGGCGCCCGCGCCTCAGACCCAGGATTAATTTTTGCTGATGTCTGCTGCATCCTAAGGATTACATGCTGCGTCAGGTAGCGTCAGGTGCGTGGTGTGGTAGGGTGGTTGCGTCCTAATTTCCGATTTGCGTTCTAGTGTCTGGGCATCAGACGCACAGAACCCACAGAACCCAAGGTATTATTTTTGCTGATGAAAATAATTAGAAGGTGTTTGGCCCGCCAATTCTGATCTCAAATTGTGATTTCAGATCAGAATCGAAAGGCCAAACACCCCTTAGATTTCAACCTGTCATTTGTTTAGTCACAGAATATCACTCGTATGTATAAGTGGGGCACCCTACAGGGGCAAGAGTGGGGGATTAGAAGATGGGTGCCGTCTAGGCAATCCGTGGGGAAAGTAAATTACCCGCCCCGCTCCATAGCCCATGCAGGGCCCGTGTCATACGCGGCGGGAAGGAATGGCAAAGGGTTGACCCCGGGCCAGAATAACAGCGGTGTCACAAAGTGAAAACAGGCCCCACCGCGCCGGGTAACGAACAGTAATCGTGGCAATTGTTTGCGAGGAACCACGTATGAATGTTGTCATCTTGATTCTGGAATATCAGCTGGGGTAGTGGGAGATGTTCTTCAAGGTCCTGACATAGTCTGGTAGCGCCATCACCCATCAAGCCGATCAGATACTGGGAGCATTTGATATCCCCTTCAGGGTCTTGCACTCTGGGCAAACAGAGAAGATCCACGATGCTCGGTACAGCCAGGACACCCTAGGCAATTCCCTGATCCGAGTATCTCACACTGTAGGGATGGCTGAGGAATAGATGTTGGGCAGCCGGTGCCCCCATTCAACGAACCATATGGATTCTTACTGCCCACAGGGAATACAGGGAATCCCAATCAGTATGAGCCTCTACCAACACCGGTTAGTGCGGGGCAACGGGAATAATGATAGATAACACCTACTCAGAGGTCCCACAACATGGCCATGACCATCCAACTCAGCCCTTTGAGGCTCTTTGGACCTCTGCAGTCTCTTGGCCGAATCATTGACTAGGATCTTGAGATACCCGATGAGTTCGCAAACAGCGTCTGGGTGGTGATGGTGTTTGATGTACTTAATACGCTCCTTGACGGACTAAAGGCGGAGAGCAAACGATATAATTGAATCCACTTGCCATTAGGTTAGGCAACCACAGTCCATGGGACTAGCTGCGATATAGGCCTTTTTTTGCTCATGCCATGTTGCATAGACAAAGAATAGGCCAAGTGGATGTTGGAATCTACACCATGATTGTGCATATGCAATGTTGCCATATACTGTCCTGGTTTGAGAGACATTGTTAGCATGATGCCAGAATCTTAATGCTAGGAAGTGTGATTTGGCCTAATATACACGGAATCTCAAACAGCAAGTTGCAAGTGTTCGCACTCCTCACACTCTGGTGCTCTGTTCATTAAGAAGGTTGGTGAGTTCGAGATCCTATGATTTCATATAAAGAGCATTTCATGAATGCTTGCACTCTGTCTTCTGCGGGGCGACAGGTAGCCGTACGTGTCAGAGTCCTTCCGTGTATACCGCTCTGGATTTCTTGTAACTGTGGCAGCCCAGAGGAACGTCTACGGGCCCGAGGGATATTATTATTTTTTGCTAATACTAGCAGGAGAGGAGTTTTGCATACTTTCCCTTCGGCACCTGACATCTCAGAATTCCCGGGGGCGCGATTTGTGTGTCGGCGATCCTGGAATCTGATATCCAAGGCAAACAAAAGGAGGGGTTGATTGATACACACTTGGATGGTATTTGATGTTGGTATATCGCAAGATGCCAGACCTGGGGACGCAGGGTTAAAACCAAGGTGAACGTCTTGTAGGTAGGGAGGTAGGAGCGAGGGAAGGGTCTTTTTTTTATATATCATATATTCGTTGTTAAGGTACAAGAAATCGCATGGAGCGCAAGCTATGGCGAAAACAAAACCCAAAATCCAAAACGAACTAACAAACGAAACATCCGGCACAATGGCACTTCAACTGGGGTCCGTACCGGACCCAGGCCCACATACAGGCGCAATATTAAACCAAGAAAAGCAAAGGAAACACTCCTTCAACCAGCGGAAAGAAAAATAAAAATAAAAGTAAAAGTAAACGCAGCTTTCCTGTGACGATATAAAGTAAGCAAAGGAAACTACCTTAGATGGCTGGGAAGAAATGGATTCAGTGGCAGAGGACAGGCGGTTGAACATGCCCGCAGGGAAGGCGGTGGCCCTTGAACTTATGAAGCGTGCGAGGGACCCAAGGAGGGGGGCCGAGGACCAAACGGGAGCGTCGGGGACAATATCCGAGACCCCCTGAAAGTGGCGGGTCATGGCAGGCTTTGCGGGGCAGCGGAGGATGGCATGCTCGAAGGTCTCAGGGGCTTCGGCGCAGCTGGGACAGGTGGTTGGGGCGTCGCTGTCCCGGGAAGGGTGAGCGCGGAGGTAGCTCTTTCCAGATCTCATCTGGTGTAGAAGGCCCGCGGTGACCTTGTCGAGGCCCATGAACGGATGGGGCTTAAGTGAGGGGCGAAACAGGTACCTGGCAGGGCTAGGCGCGGCCTCGCCCCACTGTAGCATGAGGAGGTTCCTGCACTGAAGATTGAGTTGGAGGTAGGAGCGGGACGGGAGGGGCCCGTGAAGAATTCGCATAGCAGGTGTTGGGAGGTGACCGGGAGGGGTAAGTCTCCATCGGGGCCAAGAATAAAGAGTATTGAGTGGGGGAGGGCATCGAGCGGGAGATGAGAGCTGTTTTTCGAGGGAGGTCTTGGTTGGAGCCCTGGGAGGGGCAAGCGGCTCCGTGCATTCCTCGCGGTGAGAGTTCTATGGTCTGGGCTATGTCGGTGTAGGGACGGGGTCTGTACCGAGGGGGTGAGGCGGCCGGCGGCCGGGCTAATCTCTGGTGGGGAGCACAGTACCCTGAGGCATGCCAAGCAGCGTTTGTATGAGAGCAGAATCTCGAGCGGAGGGAGGCATGCTTGACTGGCCAGAATATCGGAGAGTGTGCTTAGGAAGGAGTTGGTCGTGCATGGCTAGACCTTGTGCCAAAAGGCGGAGAGCTTTCTCGTCATCTGGACGGTGGGCGTGAAGGTGTCCGAGCTGTAGCTAAGGATCGGAAATAGGAGCGATGAGGCCAAGCGGTGACACAGGAAGGGCGGGAGGCCCATGCCCAGAGGGGAGAGCCTTTTTACCGTGACGAATGCAGCTTGGGCCTTGGCCAGTCTCTTGACGAAATGGGGGGTTATGGAGATCGAGGGGGTGAACCAGTAGCCTAGCCATCGAATCTCAGCTTTGGGCTTGAAGAACGACCCATCTAAGTGGATTGGTGCTTTTGAAATCGGACCTCTCTCCCTGTTTGTGCGCCAGTGGATTAGTTCCATCGTAGGGATTGAGAAGCGGACACCCAGATGTGCCCTTCTGGCCTTCAGCCTGGCATACTGCCTTGGGAGGATCTGGATGTTTCGGCGGTAATATGCCGATGACGCTGTCAGACCGAAGTCGTCAACGTATGCAAGTGTGAGTCCGTGGGGGATCACGCAGTGAAGGTGGGACACATAGATAACAAATAGTAGCGGGGAGACGGGGGCAAAAGCGCTAGGGGACCGCTGGTAGAAAAGGCGGCAGGTTCTGCCAGAGAGGAAGGATCTGATCCAAGACACGATGTAGGGGTTGACCCCTTTGGCTCTCATCATGCCGCAGAGGGCGGCGGAGTTGACGTTGTCAAAACCCCTTTTGATGTCCAAGAAAAGTGTCGAAACTTTCTTTCCGGCCATCTGAAGGGTCCTTACTTCATTGGTCAGGGTGGTGGTCGTGTCCGAGGCCGACAGGCCTGCCAACGAACCGCGTTGGTGTCGGTTGAGCAGGCCAGCTGCGCGGACGACACACGAGACTCTTGATTCATTATCCGCTCGAGGATTTTTGAGAAAGTTTGGAGGAGAACTATAACGCGAAAAGAGGAGGGGAAGTCGTAGGACGGCTTCCCAGGCTTGTCAAGCACAATGCCGTGGGCCTTTGTAAGGGTCAGGGGCTGGGTCGCGTAGGCCACCAGTGGGGCGAGGAGGTAGTGGATGAGGTGAGGAGCGACCCGGTTAATTCTCTTCCACACCGAGTTGGGTATCGTGTCAGGCCCAGTGGCCGAAGTTGGGGAGGATCGGGCACGTGCTCTGTTGACCTCTTCAGCTTTCAGTGCTCGGCAGTTGCCAAAGGGGAGGAGGATCGTCTCAGGGGCCCCAGCTGGTTCACCAGGGAAAAGGTGATCAAGGAGCGCTTTATGAAGCTCAGGCGGAGTCGTAGCCCCAGCGAGCTCCGGGAAACCGGCGGGCGGGCGACCAACAGCCAACTTCTTTGCAGTCCAGACAGTCTGTGGCGTTGCGGAAGCCAAGAAGGAGCACCATTGTTGCCTTTTGGCCTTCTTGATAGCTTTGAAATAAGCGGACCTGGCAGCCCTTGCGGACGCTAGGAGGGAGGCATCGAACCGATTCCGTTTCGAGGACCGGAGGGCACAGTTGTAGGCTCTCCTGAGCATCGCGAGTGTCTCTGACGACCAAGGCTTTGACCTGTAGGTGACCCTTTTCATCAGAGTATGTAGTGCGAGCTGGGCCGGTATCTTGGTAAGGTTTGATCTGAACCAGAAATCGAGGGAGCGGGTGGTGGGGAGTGGGGGAGCACTGGTTATGGTGGAGGACTTCAGGGAGGATTCCAGCAAGGGCCAATCAGTCAGGACCCAGTTGGGTGACGGGGAGGAGCGTCTAAAAGTGGGGCTTCAAAATGGAGAAGTATCGGTACGTGATCGGAGTCTGTGGAAGGGCGGGGGTCAGACCCTCCGGTGAAGTACCGTACGAGGAGGCGACAAGCGAAGGCAAGATCGAGGACGCCGGGGCGCCCAATGAGTGACATAGAAAAATGAGTAAAGACTCCCGGGGTGTTGAGGAGGGAGTAGCCAAGCTTTGTCGCCCTATCAAAGTAAGGGGCTGAGGTAGCCAGTTCGTCCTTCTTGCAAACCCTAAGGTGGTCTGACGTAGAGTGATGGATGTTCAGGTCTCCCAGAGTAAGGGTGGGGAGAGGGGCTGCCGGGAAGATAATCTCCGCAGGGACAGAGCTGGTAGTGTTCGATCGACCCTTGGTGCTGTAAGAGTTGATTATCATAAATTTAGTAATGGAGCGGTTGAAGAACCCGTCAGGTGTGAAAAGGTCAAGCGCCATGATGTCCCCCCTGTCAAAAAACCTAGGCAGGAGGGCAACAGTTGACAAAAAAAAACTATAGATGTAAAAGGCAACCCGGGGCTTACAGCCACCTTTAGTCGGGGGGGAAAGCGAAGAAAACATTCTAAACGAGTGAAGCTTGCCCTTGTAGACCTGGGGGTCCTGCAGGGCAACAATGGAAGGAGGTTGGGCCAGTTGCGTGAAAGACCTGAAAAGTGAAAGGAACACATCCCAGCTCGCGAGGCAGTTGTGTTGAACCAGTGTGAAAGGTTTTCGGTTGGGGGGATGAGGCCTGCTCCCCTGGCCACCATGCGTGGTTGTGCTGCATTAACGGGCCAGGCCCGAGGGAGTTCTGCTCATCGGTGAGGGGGTAATGGGCTCCGCGGGAGGGAGCCAACGTGGGCCTTGAGTGGGCCCTACTGGGGCCTGCACCGCTGTCGTCCTTCAGGCCCTTGGAGTAGCCATCTCGAATGCCGACTGGAGTGAGCGGGACGGTGAATGGGGGGGCAAGAAGACCACCTCGTCGGTGGCCATATCCATCTCGTCGCCAGGAGGGGGTGGGGGTACGATCTCGGTGGCAGCGGTGGGACACCTGAGAGGATGTGGAGACGGGTGGCTTTCGCAATCCTTATCAACGGAGGTGTGGTTTCCGCCGCAGTTGAAGTAGAGGGCTGGTGAGGAAGAGCAGCAGCCAGGAGTAGCCTTAAGGTTGCCACCTCCAGGACAGGTGGGGTGGGGGCAGTGGTGTGCCGCTCGGGAGTGGTTGAGCGAGCAGATGGGACACACGGGATCGGCAGAGCGGCACCTGGGGGCGACATGACCGTAACCCCTGCAGTTCTTGCACTGTGTGTACCTGTTGGAAGAGTAAGCCCGCTCGATCGTTCGTGAGCGTGAGAAGAGTCTGATGGAGGAACGCATTGTTGGGACGTCTGCGGGGTGGACAGACACGATTACAGAGATGGTGGACTTGCCCTCCCTTGAGTCCGCGTTTGGGTAGAGATACCTAGCAGCGAGGATGCAAATGTGTTTGGAGTGGAGGATCAACTCCGCAAGGCACAGGAAGAGTTCCTTCGGATCCTCTGGGAGGAACGCAATGGGGAGGGAGTGGATGGCAAGCTGAACCTCGTTGGTGGGAGGCGGAAGCGCAACCAGGGAGAGTCACACACCGGGAAGGACTTGTTAAGTTGGCAAGAGAGTGCATCGAAGTAGGCCGCGAAAGCCACGGCAGGGGTGGCAGCGTTGGTGACTAGCCGGGTGACTGATCCACGGTCATTGACCTTGGTCGTGACAGCGAGGGGGAGAATGCAGTTGGCATCCCTCAGGATGTGGGCAGCGATGTTTGGGAACGTAGCAGCAATCAGAGGTGCTTGTTGGTCCTTGGAGGGGGAGGAACGTGGAGCATACAATGTGCTCTCAGCCGTTGGGAGCAACATCGGTGCCTGGATAGCAGTGGCGACGTTGCTGGCTGACGCGCTTTTGGCGGCCGGGAGGGAGCACATATTCTTTCTACCCTTCATGGCACCAGCAGAGTCGGCCTGGGTGTACGATGGTTGAGATTTGGGAAAGTCAGGAGCAAGGCACCCCGATATGCAGGTGGTGGGGTCAGGGTACTTCCCCTCAAAGAACGCGTTGGTCTCCCATGAGTCTGGGCACTTATCCACGTAGGCCCAGCTGTTGCCATAGAAGGCGCAGGTGTCCGCATCATCCCGGGGTATGTCCGGGTCAAAGGAGGAGTGGGGGCCCTTGTTTAGTGGGGGGGCTCGGGACTTTGCCTTAGTCTGCATCGGCAGGGGAGTGGGACGCGTGGTAGTACCAGTCGGGGAAACTGGAGGCCGAGAGGGGGCTGGCGCTTGGGGGGGTGGGACGGCTGACATGCTTTGTGACAGGTCACGAAAGGATGCGTTTATGGGCGAGAGGCCGCTCTCGAGCGTTGGAAAGGTAGGCACAGTTGCAATCACGCCTTGAATATTGCCTATTTGGGTTGTTAGGGTGCCCAACTGATGCGTCATGGACGCGAGCGCATTGAGAGCAGAGCAGGAGAGGGGAATGAGCACTCTCTCACCCTCCGAGAGTTCAGAGAGCTGCTGGTCGTCTAGGATGGGGAGTTGGACAGCGGTGAAGTTCAGCCTTTGGCGGGTTTTGCGAACAAAATCGCGAATGTAGAGATGGGTTTCAGTGAGGTCCGGAGGGCATGACGGCCTTGGGGGGGCTCTTGATAAGCTCCTCGACCAGGGGAGGGGAGGATAGTCTTCCATAGCGGAGACGAGGAATGAGGGACGAGAAGCCTGAGGAGCGAGAAAAGATAGGAGGCATGGGGGAATCGTGCAGTGAACGACGTGGAGTTGTGATTTCAATGACTGGAGGTGTAGAGGGCGCGGAGCGTGGAGCAAGGAAAGGGTCCTTTTTTTTCTCTTTTTTTTATCATCATGTATTCGTTGTTAAAGTACAAGAAACCACGTGGAGCGCTAGCTATGGCGTGAACAAAACTATAAACAATCTAATGACCCGCTTCACACCCTAATGGGAAAAATCAAACCCCTCGAACCCAGAGCACACAACTCCCCCTCATAGCACCTAAGACGAAAGCAAGACGAAGCAATACCTTCCTCCCGACACGTAAGGAGAGACATGAATAGAAACGAAACCAGAGCAAGACACAAACCCTTCGGCGGGCTCCCCTCAACAAAAGAAAACAATCATACGGCCCAGGGGCGAGGGAGCGGAAGGATAAAACTACTATTGCCGGAGTACCTAAAGGAATTCCCCGAACCTATCGGCATACGGGCAAGGTGGGACAGGGGCAGAGTGCCCATTGTATCGGTATGCCGCAGAATGAAGTCCAAGTCAAGGAGGCAGTGCTATACCATAACCCAGGGTAACCGAAGCGGGTTGCGACCGTAGAGTAAATGGCGTAGCGGGTGAAGATGGCGAGGGGAGCCACCCGGCGCGGAGAGCCACTCAGCAGTAAAGGTGCCAGCTATCGTGAGGGGCAGTAGGGTGCCAGCAGATGAGGCAGATAAGGTGCCAGCTAAAGAAGGACGTAGCAGTACGGTGGAAGCAGATCAGAGGCGTGGGAAGCGGGAGAAAGGAAGGCTGGCCAAACAACCGAGAAGTACCAACACGGAGTACGGAGACGGGGTCACTGTTTTTCAAATGCCAACCGTACCGATCCTGCAACTCAGGTGAGAGTGCAAACTAAGAGAGCAGGGCCACCAGGGCAACTACTTTACAGATAGTCTGAAACTAGCAACCGTGTATTGACGGGGGAGGGAGGGTTGCCGACCGTGCAAATCGCTAAGCGAAGCGCATCGCGAAGTGCGGGGTAAGGGGTAGGAACGTCAACGCGAGCGTGCTCAATAAAGACCGAACAGAACCAGGAAGGAATCCATAACCCCTGGGAGGGGAGGCCAAAGGCTCCCGAGAGTGGAAAGGGATGAAGGCATGATAACCCCCTGAGCAGTTGCCATGGGCGGGGAAGATCAAAGGCGGAGGACACTCTAACGATCATTCCTCCTGGTGTTGAGATTTCAATCGCTGGAGGTGGAGTGGACGAGAAAGATGAGCAAGGGAAGGGTCTTTTTTTTTTTCTTTTTTTTTTTTTTTTTATATCATATATTCGTTGTTAAGGTACAAGAAATCGCATGGAGCGCTAGCTATGGCGAAAACAAAACCCAAAATCCAAAACGAACTAACAAAGGAAATATCCGGAACCAGTCTCTTCATCTGGGGTCCGTACCGGTCCCAGGCCCACACACGGGCACGACATTAAAGCAAGTACGATAAAGGAAACCCTCCTTACACCAGCGGATAGCATGAAAAACCAAGAAATAAACCTAGCTAACCTGAGACGACATAAAGTAACCAAAGGAAACTACATTAGATGAGCGGGAAGAAATAGAACCGGCAGAGGACGTCGGGCGTGAGAACATGCCCGGGGGGAAGGCAGTGGCTGTCGAGCTAATGAAGCGGCTGAGCGCCCCAAGTAAGGGGACGGAGGACCAAACGGGAGCGTCGGGGCCGATGTCAGAGACCCCCTGAAGGTGGCGGGCTCTGGCCGGCCCCTTAGCGGGGCATCGGAGTATGGCATGCTCAAAGGTCTCGGGGGCCTCGTCACAGCTGGGACAGGTGGTCGGGGCGTCGTCGCTCCAGGAGGGATGTGCGCGGAGGTAGCTCTTGCCAGATCTCATCTGGTGGAGGCGGCCAGCGGTGAACTTATTGAGGCCCATGAACGGGTGGGGCTTGATCGAGGGGCGGTAGGGGTATCTGGCCGGGTCTGGCGCGGACTCTTCCCATTCTTTGATAAGGAGGCTCCTGCACTGGAGCTTGAGCTGGGGGTAGGAGCGGCCCGGTGGGGGGGCTGGATAGTGTTCACATAGGAGGTGCTGGGAAGTTACCGGGAGGGGTACGAGCCCGCCAGGCCCCAGGATAAAGAGCATGGAATGCGGGAGGGCGTCTAGGGGGAGGTGGGCCCTGTTCTTCGAGGGCGGCCTGGGTTGAAGCCACGGGAGGGGGAGGCGGCTGCCCGCATTCTTCGCGGAGAGCGACCTGTGATCCGGGGAGTGGCGGTATAGGGAGGGCGTCTGAACCGAGGGGGGGAGGCGGGCCGTGGCCGGGTTAATTTCGGGGGGAGAGCAGATAATCCTGAGGGCGGCTAGCCGTCGCTTATACCTCAGGAGGAGGTCAAGAGGGGGGAGGCAAGCCTCGATGGCCAAAATGTCAGTGGGGGTGCTGAGGAAGCAGTTGGTCGTCCACCTCTGGACCTTGT
>Ga0307517_10000127_pt1 | contig 114637 bp, 87 predicted proteins | sample 23_EM_MG_FD_194515 | JGI IMG/M metagenome (GOLD analysis project Ga0307517, IMG submission 194515) | Populus trichocarpa ectomycorrhiza microbial communities from riparian zone in the Pacific Northwest, United States - 23_EM | ecosystem: Host-associated > Plants > Roots > Unclassified | place... | reverse complement strand
GGTTCTTGCGTTCCAGGAGTCAGGTGTTTACGACATACACAGGGCCCGATGCACGGGTGCTCGACTCTTCCGTAACCAGACCAGTCGGAACGATTGCGTTTGGATACAGGCTGGTGGGGAGAATATGCATGGTGCGCTCAGGGGTCGTCTCCCGGCAAGGCTCATAGCTCTGTTCAAAATCCGGTCGGGCTATATGCAGCAGGATACGGTCTATCGCCTCACCGGGGTTCAATTCATGAGCCTGGTAGACTCCGGACGACCGTTGGACGTACACGGTCTGGTAACCGTTCAGCTCAGAGACGTTACCCAAGAGCTCACAATTGTGGATATCGGGACGATCATAGGCCTGGCGCATCTGATACCGGAGACAGAGCGGCGCTGGCTTGTCAACAGTCGGATCGATTTACGCACGTTTAACAAGATCTATTAGAATCACAGAGGGGGCTTGTATAATAAAATAAACTCGGGGAGCGACGTAGCCTAGATGAGGGCTACATCGCTCCCCGACGGAGATGTAGCGTCACGATCATGACTAGACGATTAACGTGTATAATAGACAAGTATATAGTAGAGATATAGACATAGAGGAATAGAAATATCTAGAAAGAAACAAATTATGCATGATAGTAGTAGTAGGAGGCACACCAGCAGGAATGACTAGGGTGATATCGGCGGCAAGTTGTTATGAGCACCCCCAGAAGCAGAAGGAAAAGGGGGTACCTTGGGGAGGCGTCCAGATGCTGCGGAGATGCGAGGCAGGAAAAGAGACGTCAGGACGTGAGATACGGGGGGGGAGAAGAGCAGGAGATGTGGGGTGGCGGCGGGATGTGGGTAAGGTCCGACGTCACGTCAGGACGCAATCGGCGTTGGGAATGGCGTCCGGACGCTGGGGACGCAGAAGACGAAAAAACGACGTCGGATGCGTCCGGACGCGGCGCCCGCGCCTCAGACGCAGGATTAATTTTTGCTGATGCAGATTGAGCTCAGCAATGAGCAAATACCTGAAACCCCAGAGAACAAGGCAGTCAAAGACCTTTTAACCCAATGTATTAAACAAGCATGGATTCTGAATGCTGCAAGGGTGATTGCTGATGAAGAGGTTATCAAGGTTAGACAACTGGTCAAACCAGCGAAGGCTGACAGAAGACAACTAGGTGGTGGACTGCTTCTTAGCTCAAAGCACCTGGCTAAGCTTTATCATAAGCGTATGGCGCTTGACAAGAAGAAGGCTGAAGCTTCAATGAAGCGTAAGGAAAGAAAGGCTTTGGCCAAGAGACAGACTCAATCAAAGGGCCGCAAAGGCAAGAGAACTCATGTAGAATCAGAGGAAGAGGCCATGGCCTCCAGCATTGACTCTGAGGAGTCTGAGAGTGGTAGTGATGAAGAAGCTGTTGAGAATCAACTAGTTCATTCTACTCAGAAAGTATGTATCCTTCTTGTTAAAAGTTGCTTATATTAAATCTCACGACTTGACAACAACAGGACTCCAATCAATCTGCTTCCATCCGCCAGCTACGCCCCAGAGCTGCACCTACCTGTTACAGGTATTAGAATATTTTTAAAATTTATTCTACCTTCTACAACCTTGGCCAAGTGGGTCAATCATGAATTCTCACTTGCAGGATATATTTACTAATAGATCTTGCAATATTAGTGTAATTACAATAAAAGTGATAGATGATGTTGGATGGATTCCTGGCTTTTCAGATTCCAATTTGTAGCTTTTATAATGTACTTTGGGTTGAGTTACAACTGCTTTTCAATCATGTAGTATACTATCACTCTCTGTCCCATTTCTAGTGAGTGTCCCATTACTAGGTCAAATACGTTAATATGATAGTGCATATTTGGGGGTTGATTGAACGCTCAGTACTGTACTGTACTGTACCCATGAGGTACAGTGCTGGACAAAGTTAGAGGTCGCCACGATTTGTATTTTACCAGTAAAAACCCTCCAATTAATGCGAGTTACCTTATCTACCGGTATTGTCTCAACTCGTTCTCTTCAGGAGCCACTAAACTCCCGCTCATTGTTTTTGAAACACAGCAAACCTGACTAGGACAGCTCACAATTAACGCATCCCCTAGGAACTTTGACAATAATATCATAGGTTAAACACCACTTCAGTAATTTTTCAAAACCTCATTTTTTTCCTTCCCACTACTATTAAATATTCTTGAGAAAAAAGTCTCAGCTTCCTCTAAATGTGGTGAGTTCACTAGCCGCCTGGTTTGGCTATGCGGGCTATGAACAATATCATCACCTGCTCTAACAACTCGAATAAAAAGACCCGGCCATGTCCTAAGTAATCCAAACCCCCTCCCCCACGGAAACTGAGCGAAAAGACATAGTAAAAATAATAATAAACCCTTCTTTCAAGATAAATGGAGAGAGTAATGCCAGATCTTGCTAGGAGAGGCAACTCTAGCTCTTTGCACAAGATCCCCTCATCCAAGTTCTTACGCTGGTTCGTTCAACATCTTCCCACTGAAGGACTCATTTCAAATCCTAATCGAAGGCGAAAATAGCTCAGTCACCCAGGCCCAACCAAGCATCTCAGTCAAGACAAACTCTGGATCAGCCACCCAACATGCGGGAAAGGATCTACCATGAGGTGTCGGAACTTGGATCGCACCCGCCCGGGCGACGAACACCCAGCCATGGGACGTGACCTGTCTTCAGCCGGGCTAGACTAGAATAGAATGGGTTCATCGCGAGCGCGCTTCAAGCAATTATTTGACATCATACCCTAGTATCCTGAGCTCGTGGATAGCCTTGTCCGAGGTAACTCTAAGCTGTCCTGCAGGTGGTGCTAGGCGATGACTTCAGCAAGGGACTGCTGTTGGAGATGGTGGATGCAGAGGTAATGATCGACGATGCGGGTTTTACGTAGCGGAGCGGCTCGAGTGAAGACACACAGTTCGTATTAAGCAGTGAAGAAGTTCATGATTGATTGTGTGGAGAGTTGAGAGTTGAGAGGGTATAAAGAAAGTTAAGAGTAGGGAGCGAGAGATGAGGTGAAAGAAAGACAGGGAGGAAGGAAAAGAAGTAGGGGAAAATTCTTCATAGCTTGAGCGTCCCTTCACTAATGCATACATCTGCGGCTTCAGACCATTTCCAACAACAGCGTGGTCACTTCCCCGAGTAACTTCCTGTGGTGGAGCCACACTACAACCAAGCGAGGGTGGTAATAACAAGTCATCCGCTTGGAGATAACAGCGGTCAAGGGCAATAGTGTGTATGAACATACTGAAAGAGAGTAAAGCATTTGTATTAATTTTTATTTTTATTTTTGCAGTTAAGTTACTGCACTATGATTGACTACCGGTAGCTTTTAGCTAGCAACTCCCAATAGACTGCTCACACCTCTGCATCTCCTCTCGTCAACAGGTCTGAGCGATTCCTTCACCTCCATCATATTCGTCGGTGTATCTAACGAGTCTATAAACCGCTACTTAGGCTGGTAGTCAAACTGTATTTGGTTTTAACGAACCTACCCTTCATATTGGAAATATGGGGTATGGCAAATAAAGCAACCCACTAGCGTTTGCGGGTGGGTGCGGCTAGGCTGGGTTTGGGGTGTCAAATGCTGAGACACGTGCCGCCCTGCTCTATGGGAACTGTTCTGTACTTGGTGGTCCCGATGGACATCAAAAGGGAAAGCCCCTATCCCGATAAGCCCTAACTTAGTATATATCATATCATACGAAAATGGCGACAATAAATCGACCCTATCTGGTTTCCAATACAGTACACAAAATTCCCAAGTTCAGCCAACCACCGCCAAGGTGGATAACAAATCTTGTCCTTTAAAAAATAGTCAAAAGAAGGGGAATCACAGAAAATTTAGTGTACAATATGACCCTTTTTCACCACCCAGCTGTTGGTGGCAAGCGCATGAAGCCAACCGGTGCGATTGCTACGCAGAACCCCCATACAAATCTAGTGCCTTGTAGCTTAGCAGTGTTTGAGGCCTTTCTCTTAGTACCCTGGCACTCAGAATTCCTAGCATGTTTTCTGCGATCTGGTGTTCTTGTGAATCCTCATGTTGGGTTGTATGCTGCTGTCTAAAAATCCATAGATTTTTCTGATGTTATGGTGGCCAATGGGAATCTTCGGAGAATAGGTATTTTGTATGGGAAACCCGGTGGGTATCGGTTTCTTTAGTCCCTTCGTACGAAGCGCGGAGAGGGCTCCGTAGCCATATCAAAGACTACAGTATGCTACAGTGCCAGGACAAAGCTTTTTGTCCGGCACAGGGTTTTGCGCCAAATTCGGTGAAAAACGGACATTTTCAAACTGATAGTTCCAAGCGCTGTTTGCATGAAAACACTTCAAATCCTTCCGTCAGCTGGGGAATGACGATCCATTCAAACCTCTGGAAGTAGAAGTGCAAAGGATCAAAGTTGCTTTCACTGTTTATGATTATGTCCACTGGCCGGGGTGTAAAAGTGACCTAGATTTTTGTATGGCCATACGAAAAAGTACACGGAAACCAATTCCTAATACCTAAAAGATCTTTTCTACACTCCTTTGTAATCGTTGAGAATTCTGTAATACTCCTTATATTATCTACGGGCTTACTGATGCATGGCCAAATTTTCGCAGATTCTCAGGTGTGGTGCTATGATGGGGCGTGGTGAAGGTGGGTGGGTACTTTTGGTGTAAAAAGGGCATCGGACGAGAAGTTTTGTCCTTGCGCAGTACTGTATAATGCCTTAAGCCAGGCGATATATAGGTCCCCAACTATGATACCTCATTCACATGGGTCGGTGCACCGGTATATATGCCAAGCCAGCCGCTTCCACCGCAGTTAATCCAATTCTTATCACAGCAGGCACTCTAGGGTATTCGCTTATGGCGGCGCAAGATTTATACTGTACAGTTCTTTTACCACAGAACGGCGCTTAAAAAGCTGTCGCACCCCACTAGCGGTCGGGTGGATGCGAAGAGTCGGCAGGGTGTTGATAGAATTTAGGCGAGATTGACTTGACGGCCTGAGCTAACTACCGGTATGAGGTTTCACAAAAAACCCCGCTTTCTTCAACTCCTATTTTATAAGTTGAATAAAGATTATCGAATCTTCAGCTCCCAGAAATTCCAGTAACCTGTTGACTCCATTCATCACTTACTCGAGGACAATACCCTAAGCAGCAAAAAGAGAAAATGGCTCAATTATTCAGTAATAATATCAACTCCTTGAACACAGCCGTTAACGTATGGAACAACTATACCTTTGCCGAAGACCGGCCTCAAACCCTGACCTGGTTATCTCCACTAGAGCCCAGGCTGCGGCACCAGGACATTCAAGCTAGCCGTGTCGAGAATATAGGGGAATGGCTCATACAAACTAAAGAGTTTAGAAGCTGGCGCGCCGGTGGTGAAGGAGGTGAATCCAGTAATGCAGCTTTGTTTTGCTATGGAAACCCAGGGGTTGGAAAAACTTATATTAGGTAACAAGGACGAACCCCAAGGAATGGAAGAAAAAGGGCCAGCGCTGACAAGTCGCGATGTTAGCTCATTGGTGATAGACAGGTTGTGTGATTAGGCTGAAGGACAAAATGCCACCGTCGCGTGTTTTTATTTTGACTTCGCCGCGCAGAAGGAGCAGTCACCGACAAGCATGCTGGGCGCCCTGCTGAAACAGCTGGTTTGTGGACTAGAGGAGATCCCGGAGGAGATATCGAGAGTATACCAAGCCCAAAAAAATGCCATTGGTGGCCGAGGACCGCAACTCTCCGATATCGTGAAAATGTTGCAGATTACCTCTTCCGGAAAGCCCACGTTCATATGCATCGATGCTCTGGATGAATGTGCAGCAGGATATCGAGTCAAGCTTCTCGACTCGCTAAACCAGATCCTCAGAGAGTCTCCAGACACTCGAATATTCGTGACTGGGAGGGCTCACATTCGACCCGAGATCAGACGGTGTCTTCCCGGAAGGGTAACAAGTGTGCCCATAAGTCCTAGGAGAGGCGATATTATCACATATCTTCATTCAAGATTACACGAGGATACAACACCAGATGCGATGGATAGCAGTCTTGAGGCAGACATTCTGAGGAAAATTCCAGATGATATTTCTGAAATGTGCGTAGAGGCAACGACAATCGGGAAACCACCCGGAGTATCCGCTGACAGATACATATTATATCCAGATTCCTGCTCGTCTCGCTAAATATCGATGCCATCCTGCAAGAAACCACAATCCGTCGCAGGCGGCAAAAGCTCAGCGAAATGACCTGTGGGTTGGGGTTGGGGGATGCTTATAGCGCGATGCTAGGTCGGATAAAGGGACAGGGTGGGGAGAGATCGAGGCTCGGCATGGCTGCTTTAATGTGGATTACTCACTCGGAACGGCCCTTAAAGCCAGATGAACTGTGTCACGCCCTGGCTGTGGAAATAGGGTCGCCGAATCTCAATACCGACAATGTTCCTTCAATTGGGACATTACTAGCTTGCTGTCAAGGACTTATTGTTGTTGATGAGAAGGCTTCCACAGTTCGGTTGATCCACTCTACCCTTCAAGAATACCTCCGAGCTCATCCCGAGTTTTTCGGTAGTGCTCACTCAAAAATGGCGGAAATCTGCTTAAGTTATCTGAATTCGCAGCAAGTAAAGTCTCTTTCGGCTAGCCCCTCTCCCGATCTCCGAGGCATGCCTTTCCTCGAATATTCTTCTTTATGTTGGGGAACGCATGCAAAAAAGGACCTTTCGGATTGCGCGAAATTTCTGGCTCTAAAACTATTTGACGACCTCAATAACCACATATCCACCAAGATCCTCCTAAACACCCAGAGGCCGTATTGGTACGCTATTAATCGCCATAAACTCCCCCAGCTCGGTGGTCTACACTGTGCCTCCGCCTTCGGGGTTGTTGAGATTGTAGCTAGCTTGGTCCAAGCCGAAGGCTGTGATATCAACCAGGAAGACTGCATGGGTCACACACCTCTCGTGTGGGCTATCCGGAATGGGCACGAGAAGGTGGTGGAAATATTGCTCCGACAGGACAGCGTCAATCCCGAAAAACCAAGTGAATACGGCCGAACACCACTCTGGTGGGCTGCCCGGAATGGGCAAGAAGGAGTGGTGAAAGTACTACTCAACTGGGGTGATGTCGACCCCGACAAACCAAATGAGTATGGCCAAACGCCACTCTGTTGTGCTTCTCAGAATGGGCACGAGGGAGTTGTGAAAATACTACTTGGACGGGATGGCGTCGACCCTAACAAACCAGATGAAGATGGCCAAACACCACTCTGTTGTGCTGCTTGGAGTGGGCATGAGGGAGTGGTGAAAACACTACTCGGACGGGGCGATGTCGACCCCGACAAACCAGATGAGTACGGCCAAACACCACTCTATTGTGCTTCTCGGAATGGGCACGAGGGAGTAGTGAAGATACTCCTCGGACGGGACGACGTCAGCCCCGACAAACCAAATAACTATGGTCAAACACCATTCTGCTGTGCTGCTTGGAATGGGCACGGAGGAGTAGCTCAAATATTGCTCGGACGGGACGACATCAACCCCAACGAGCCGTCTAACGACGGACAAACACCACTCAATTGTGTTGCCCGTAATGGGCACGGAGGAGTGGTGGAACTGCCGGTTGGGCTAGAGGATGCCAACCCCGATAGATCAGGTAATAGAGGCAAAAATACCATCCTAGTCGACAGCTAAGCTGCAGCCCCGGCGGTCTGCCGCCCCCAGTACAGCCAAACACCGAGGAACATGGTCCTTCATATCGTGCCGTCCCTGGATAGGGATGGCTCACGCCTTATTTGTGCCATAGCCTTAAATACGCCTCTTGCTATCATTGCCATTCCCCCTCTCATTCCCATCCAATACCCTCCCGCGATTTACGACATCACCTCGTAGTGATTACTCCCCTCCTTCCCTCCTGGAGTAACCCTGCCACAGGAGCCCAACTCCTGTACTTTATTTTGGTCGAAGGAATCACATGCGATGAGGATGCATATATCTATCACAAAATATCACTTACCCGTCCTAATCTATAAGGACCATCTTACGCGGTCAGAACAGAATTTCTGAGTTTCTACAATACCCGTAATCTAAAGTTCGGTGCTAGAGAGGGGTTTTCTGGTCTTGAATCCTTTTTGAATGCTTATTCTTCATTATCCCCCCCATGGTTCCCCTTTTCCCCTTTCCTCACCTCTGAAGTTTAAATATAAGACTTATTTAGATGTAGGGAATGAAAGAATATATACACGAAGTGTAAGTATTTCTGACGCTGGTAAAGGGTGCCATAAAAGCTAGCCCCCAACCAATGTAGATACGGCGGTGATTAGATGCTATCATACTATGGACATAGTCTAACGAAAACCCTACTTACATACCACTACCCTCCTAGTGCATGCCTAAAAGTGAGTTTGGGAGGCTGTCCCGCTTTTGGCTCTTGCTCATCGGGTATCATACCCCAAACTAACTATCATACCCTAACAACTATGGGATTCCAGATATCAGAAAAAAGAAAATCAGTTGAGGAGTTTCCGATTTATTTCTTTAGCTATCTGATAGCCTTGAGATTATCTGATAAAATTATGGTATAGGCGAGAGGGTGATACGGGAGGGATAAAACATGAAAATAGGTGGTATGGGAGTCCTTTACCGTAAAATAAAATATACAAAACTTATGGGATGCACCTCCATGTGCAGAAGCTCTCACTGCTTAAGTAGTGGCTAACTAGCAACCCCCAATAGACAAGCACGTACTAGGATGTGCGCAAAATTCTGTCGAAGTCTGGTCTGGCAAGTTGAAATTACGCGAACTATGCTGAATACTCGAGCAGCCCATAGACGCTAATTTTTGATAAAGGAAAAAGGCCCGTCGAACTCGTGGCGGAGCGGCTGGAGCAGGCCTGGGGCCAATCAGAAGGACTTCGACAGACCAACCCTTGATACCGGTACCGTACTCGAGTACCGTAAAAACTCAAATAATCGGTCGGTGTGCTATGTCGTTGGAGTTGCCTCCTCTGGTAAGGTCTGGTGTTTTTTTGTTTTTTTATGTTTCTCAAGGGGGCTGAGCAGCTCTGTTTTTGCTGCGTTCTTCACCCCTTTTCTGAAGTGGGTAATTCTCGACTACATAGCACACCGACCGATTATTTGAGTTCTTACGGTACCGGTACAGTACACCATGACATCTCCCGTCTACTAGTACACACGGCACGCACTGTTCCGGATAAAATTCGGCTTTCCTCTCTTGCAGCCTTTTAGCTTATCTGCGAATAACCTAGACAGAGTACCGGTACTCGAGTACGGTAGATAGCGGCTCATGATATTTGCCTGGGAAGGCATCACGTTTTCTGCAGGGGTGGCTGTTGCCTAGTCTTGGCAGACAGGGGGGGCTCTATGCAAGTTACGATCTTTCACTTCTCTCGCGCTCTCTCCCCACCACGACCACAACTGCGACAAGGAACACAGTACTCGAGTACAACGGAGGAACCGTTTGGACTGTAAACCGAGGGAGGAAATTTGCGACAGCGGAGGACAAGAGGAGGATCTCCTGTACCTAGTTAGTCGGACAACCAGTAAGGTTGGTCTGTCTTTCGGTGGGTTTTTTTTTCTCTTTTATGCGGTTCTCTGGGTTGGCTTTGAATAAGAGGTTTGCGAAGTAGCTTAGCGAATTTGAATTTATCGTGACTTGTGTGGTTTTCCTTTCTAGTTGTGATTTCTTGATAGTAGTAATTGTTTGCCCGTACCTCTTTCGTTCCGCAGAGTACGGAGGTACAGGGCATAAGTTTTGTAGGTTCCACAAGCGAGGTTTGCTGCCCTGTGCCTCCGTAGATACAGTATCCCGAGGTTCTTTTCTTTTCAGTACTGCATTAGCGGTCTCAATGAACAAAACGGCCCCTGCCTTCATAAAACCTAGCACGAGGCTGAGGGGGGGGTTTCTCGCCTCTATCGATGCTACGAACTACTATAATCAGCTTAGTTGGCGAATGGGGGTTTTCCACCGCTTCGCCATAAAGCGTGATGGACTTGTATGAATACACTAGGCTAGCCGATTCCACCGCAGATGATCCAAATATATCATACTAGCTGCACTTACCCCAGGAGGCCCTCTGGGGGGCTCGCTCGGACAGCGCAAGATTTGTGCTACACTAGGGCGCCGGATAGCACTTGAAGAGGTATCGCATTTCCCAACACCGACGTAGTGGGCGCAGGCAGTTGAAAGCAGAGTGCAGTTGGTACAAATTTAGATGAGGCTACAGCGGTTGGACAGCCCTGGGTACTACTCGAGTAGTGGGTTTTTACAAAGGACCCCGCTTCTCTTGCGCAGGAATTCGGGTAGTCGGCTAGCTCCATCATCCATCATCTACAATATTCTTAACAGCAAAGGCAGAAAATGTTTCAATCTTTCAGTAATAATATCAACTCTCTGAACACAGTTAATAACTTTACTGTTGCCGATGACCGATCTGGTATCCTAGCCTGGCTGTCCCCACTAGAGCCTAGGCTACGGCACCAGGATATTCAAGCAAACCGCGTCGAACACGTAGGGGAATGGCTCTTACAAACCGAAGAATTTAGAAGTTGGTACACCAGTAGTGAGGGAGGTGAATTCAGTAACGAAGTTCTATTTTGCTATGGAAATCCGGGCGTTGGGAAGACCTATATTAGGTAACAGCGACCTCAAGGAATCAAAGAACAAGGGCGAGCGCTGACAAACCGCGATGTTAGCTCACTGGTGATAGACAGGTTGTGTGATTGGGCTGGAGGTCAAAATGCTACCGTCGCATGCTTTTATTTTGACTTTGCCATCCAAAAGGAACAGTCACCGACGAACGTGCTGGGTGCCCTGCTTAAACAGGTTGTGGGCGGGTTAGAAGAGGTGCCAGGGGAGATAGCGAAAGCTTATGGAGATCAGAAAAAGGTCATCGGTGGGCGGGGACCGCAACTTTCGGATATCGTGAGGATGCTACAAACCGCATCTTCCAAAAAGCCCACTTTCATATGCGTCGACGCTATAGATGAATGTGTGGCTGGATATCGAGTCAAACTCCTCGATTCGCTAAACCAGGTTGCCGAAAAGTCTCCAGGCACTCGAGTGTTCGTGACTGGGAGAGCCCACATTCGGCCTGAGATTGGAAGGTGTCTTGGTGGAAGAGTGACGAGTGTGTCCATAAGTCCTAGGAGAGATGATATCATTACATATCTTCGCACCAGGCTACACGAGGATACAACACCAGATGCGATAGACAGCAGCCTTGAGGCAGACATTCTGAGGAAAATTCCTGATGATATTTCTGAAATGTGAGTAGAAGTGGGGGCAGTGGGGAAGCCACCTTAAATTATTCACTAACAGATAGACGTCTAGATTCCTCCTTGTTTTGCTAAATATCGATGCGATCCTGCAAGAAACCACAATCCATCGCAGGCGACAAAAGCTCAACACAATGGCCGATGGTTTGGGATTAGGAGATGCTTATAGTGCAACGCTAGGTCGGATAAAAGGGCAGGGTGGGGAGAGATCAAGACTTGGCATAGCTGCTTTAATGTGGATCTCTCACGCAGAGCGGCCCTTGAAGTCCTATGAACTGTGTCACGCCCTAGCAGTGGAAATAGGGTCGCTGAATCTCAATCTCGGCAATGTTCCCTCAATTGGGACATTACTAGCCTGTTGCCAAGGACTCATTACCGTAGACAAGGAGGCTTCCACTGTCCGGTTAATCCACTTTACCCTTCAAGAATACCTCCGGGCTCGCCCCGAGCTTTTCGGTAGTGCTCACTCGACAATGGCGGAAATCTGCTTAAGTTATCTGAATTCGCAGCAGGTCAAGGCTCTTTCGACGAGTCCCCATCCTGATCTCCGAGCTATACCCTTTATCAAATATTCTTCTTTATATTGGGGAATTCACGCAAAAAGGAACCTCTCGGAATGCGCCAAATTTCTTGCTCTGAACCTATTTGGCAACTTAGTTAATCACATATCCACCGAGATTCTTTTAAGGGCGCAGAGGCCGAATTGGTACGCCCATAATTACCATAAACCTTTCCTGTTCAGTGGTCTGCACTGTGCATCTGCCTTCGGGATTGTTGAGATTGTGGTTGGTTTAATAGAAGTGGAAGGTTGTGATATCAACCAAACAGACTGCACGGGTGGGACACCTCTCATATGGGCTGCTTGGAATGGGCATGAGAGAGTGGCAGAGATACTTCTCGGCCGGCGCGACATCAACCCCGACAAATCAGACAATGTCGGACAAACACCGCTGTGCCGTGCAGCTCGGAATGGACATGAGGAGGTGGTGAAAATGCTTCTCAGGCGAGACGACGTCAACCCCGAAAAACAAGATGATCTTGGCCAAACACCTCTCTGTTGCGCTTCCTGGAGTGGGCGCGAGGGAGTTGTGGAAATACTACTCAGATGGGGCGGCATCAACACCGATGAACCAGATATGTACGGCCGAACACCATTCTGGTGGGCTGCCCGAAATGGGTATGAGGGAATCGTGAAAATACTGCTCGGACAGGGCGACGTCAACCCTAACAGACTAGATAAGTGCGGCCAAACACCACTTTGTTGTGCTGCTCGGAATGGTCACGAGGGAGTGGTGAAAATACTCCTCGGATGGGACGGCATCAACTCTGACAAACCCGATGAGTCAGACCAAACTCCACTTTCCTGGGCTGCTTGGAATGGGCACGAAGGGGTGGTGAAAGCCCTACTCCGACAGGACGACGTCGACCCCGATAAGCCAGATAAGTACGGCCAAACGCCACTCTGTTGTGCTGCTCGGAATGGGCATGAGGGAGTGGTGAAAATACTACTCAGGCGGGGCGACGTTAACCCCCATAGACCAGATATTGCCGGCAGAACACCACTTTGGTGGGCTACTAAACACCGCCATGCAAGAGTGGTGGAGCTTCTACGCCTCCAAGGGTCTACTCTCCCCGCAACCGCGTGCCAGAGAGGTGTGGCCCACCATACCGCCCCCGAATAAGAAATGCCCGTGCCCCATTCCGACTACAACCCTATAAGCGTTTTTGTTGCTATCATTATCACCCCCCGCCGCCTACGATCCCGTTACTATTAACACCTTTCCTTTCCTGCTAGACTAAGCCTAACATAAAAAATCTGCTTAAATTTCCTCTCGTCGAAGTAAAATCACATACGACGTGAATGCGCATGCCTATTCCTACCCACCCAAACCTCTACCCCGATACCCTCGGGTAGTCGAGTAGAGACTCGTGAGTTTCTGTTTATGATCTGGAGTTTTTGGTGTTAGTGTGGGGCTATTTCCATTGCATTGGGGTAAACTGGCCTGGCTCGAGATTTTCATCGTCGTATCTGCTTTTATTACACTTTGATCTTCTGCCTAAATTTATAAATCCTTTGTATATTTACTGTTTATTCATTTTTCCCTTCTCCCCAAAGCACAGACCTGAGAGCTATTTAGACATAGAGGGACAAAATGTACACAAAAAGTGCACGTATCTCCCTCACTCGCAAAGTGTGACGTAATAGATAGCTCTTAGCTATTGTATGAGGATTGGTTTCCACTATTGACACAGTCTAATGAAGGCCACACTCCCATGCTACTGTGCTTCCTGATGTGGACTTAAAGGTGATTTTGGGAGGCTACCGCTACTTCTAGTTCTCCCCAATCAAGTTTAATATATCATAGTAATGTGTTTTTTAACTCCGAAACCAGCTTCCATTCCGCACCATCCAACCTTGAACACCCAGCTACGCAGTCAAACCCTCCATACATAGTCTCAGATAGCAGATCACCCCGCAGCCTAAGGCTTTAGGCGGCGGTGCTCGCCGTATGCTGGTATTCCACTCATCCCTCTGATACCACAATTTTATCAGATGATCTTATGATGATCGGATAAGCTAGTTCTAGTCTAATAATATATAGTAAGATGTTGGTAACTGGTTAAATACAGAATATCACCATACGATATTATTGCAATTCTCAGTGGGAATATGGTTACTTAGGCTTTCAGGTTCAATTTAATTGCCGGCACTATTAGAACAGCAGAGCAAGCCGAGCCGTAGAGGGAAAGAGATAGAGGCCAGCCCTGTCCACCCTCACCCAGCCAGCCCCCCTAATACGGTTTGGGGTTTCTTCTCTGAACAGAGCTCAACAGTTGCTGCCATAATCCCTACCTTTCTTGATCACTAACTTTAGTGCCTGACTCAAATTCTCCATATCCCTACCCGCATCCCCAAGTGCTAGCGAGTTTCTCCAGCATATACTTTACCCACCCCAACTTTTCAAGACTAATCGAAAAGCCCGATATCAACCGACTACCAGAAAATTGGCAGACTTTTTACTCCCCCATCTCTTTTTTTTTTTTTGGCTCTTACTCTCCCTACCGCGAGAGCATGGCACTGGTCAGTGTACACCCGGTAGGTAAACGGAATCCTTTTTCTTAAAAAGAAGTGGAACAGGTCGGCGATGCGAACTATGTCGTCAACGCTGGCGGGTTAGGTTAACCCATTCCGAAGTCAATCTTGATTATCTACCCGGCACCGAAAACCCCGCAACAGAGCGACCTCCCACAATTCGCTCAATAAAACCCCCGAAGCCCAGCATATTTCAAAGGCCTCTGAGCACTTGCGAACCCTAGAGTTTTTGGTACATTAAGATAAGTAATCAACTAAGGCTGTTCTTGTCGCATCACGCATGGCCAAATGAGCAAGATTCATGGCAATCCGGGCATAAGCACTACGAGCGGCCAAAAATCTGTAAACCCGCCCGTTGCCGCGGCGCTTGAACTATTCAGACCTCAAGGCCTAAGCACATACAGTATATTCCCACCCACCTAACGATCTTGCATGCCGACACTATGCTTATTTCCCACCCACCTGGGATAAATCCCCTCTCTTCCACTCGAAGAATCCGCTATATTAACTAACACAGAACCCTCTCGCCTACCATATAAGAAAACCACCTACTTCAGCGTGACTCCTCATCCAGGCAATCATATAACATCACTCGTCTAACCACACAGTTGGCAATTGGCCAACTTACTCAATATTATACTTCCCTTAACTTAGCTTCATCCCGTCACAATGAAACGAACCCACTTGTTCGGTATCCCACATGTAACCCGGCCGGTAACTATCTAGCGTCCGATAGACCGATCAGCGACTCAGAACCCGAACGTGGCTGCAATTTCCTTGCGCCGTTCATAACAATATTATCACTGCTGCACCGCAAATGTAGGGGGTGCCCGGAGCGGAGAAGTTTGAATGGGAGACCCATCCAAGGCATCTGGCTGCACACAGCTCCCAAATAGTGGTTCCTGAAAAAAACGAGCTTTTGGTAAGACATTGGATCAGGCAAGAAGTTATTGAATAGTTATTTAAGGTTAGCCAGTCAAATTTATCCCTGTCTGTTCGGGTTAATTGCTTCTCACCCTCGTCAAATCCTAATAACAACCTGTATTTTTAACTCTGGCTCTGCGCAATTAATATTATTATTACTTTCGCTTGGTGTCACTGCCCTCTACCCACCAGGGTGGATTTGGCCCCTCACACTGATTAGTAACTTTTTCATTCTCCACAATTTACCTGAGGTGTTTGAGAGCGCACCCCACTCAAACATCACTGTGCCAAACAGCCCCTTAATCATTACAGGGCGGTGACGATGTGGTCACCTGATGAGGCAGGCTATCCCACACGCACAAGCTATCGTCTCCCTTCCTAACTCGGTGGGGACCCCACATCCAGTACTCGTAGCACAGTGATCCTAGAAACACTAGCGAAACACAAGGAAGAACAGGAAGCCCTTGTGAAACACTTGCTGGAGCAACACCGACCCTCGAAACCCCGGGTATTGAGGAGGGCTATTCTACGATAGTTCTATAATGCTCCATCATTCCAATAAGGAAGAGTGTCGGAGGAAGAGTGTCGGACAAATTTAGAGGTTTCTACCACCCGTAGATAACCCCTCCTTCGGCTAGTGATCCTAGACCATGAAACTCCCCCAACCCTGTTCATGGCTTTCGAGACAACACCGCGAACCCCTACTTCCAACGAACTCGCCCACGATCGACCTTTTCCCTAGGATCAGTAGTAGGCTAAACATCTCTTCTCTTCAATAAGTTCTTAAAATCTAGATGTTCTCCCCGCTATCATACCCTGCCACTAAACATTCTTGGAAATGGCTGAGATTACTCCAGGCGGGGTAAGTCCATTAAGGGCCAGACTCCACAGCATCGTATGATAATAATATAATACGGTCACTTATATACCATAAGAACCTGAAAAATGTGCTAGATATGATAGCCCAAATTTTCCCCCCAGGAAAATAGGCGGGAAAAAAACACAGAAAAAAAACCTACTGTCAAAACAAATTAACAAGAAAGTACTAGTAGATCCCGCCAGGAGAGGCGACTCCAACTTTTTAGCACAAGGTACAGTACCACTACTCCAGTTATCAAGGCACGTTGATCCGTTCAATGTCTCCCCCCTCCCCCAAAACCCCAACCCAAGACTCAAAGGTCCCATCATCATAAACCACGGGATCAACCAACCAACGGGTGGGAAGGGACCTAACACGAGCCGTTGGCGTTCACATCACATCGCATCAGGACGTGCGATGAATATCCAACCGCGGGAGGGGGGTGATCAGCTGGACTAGACAGGGCTACTTTAATCGTGAGCGCTGAAGATAAGCTATTCTCTAAATTCGCGCTCCTATATACTAAGCCCAATGGTAGGCTTATGTACAGCACCTCCAGGACGAAGGACGAAAAGTTTTAGGTGACAACGTGAACAGTCGGTAGTCGGTGATACCTAGACGAGTGACGACCTGTGACGGGGTTCAAAACATCCCAGGGAAAAGCTATAATAACTGAGTCACCTGCTTGGTGATAATAGCACTCAAATGTACAAGTTACGGGCATATAGTGCCCGAACACTAGCCAGCAGTCCCACCGCAACATTTGGCGGGAATTGACCCAAGGCCATTGCCAACCCTAGACCTGCCCCCCAGCAAAAAAGTGATTCGCCGAGCACTTTTCCCAATGCTCGACTACTCCACTGCCCCCCGGATTCGAACTCATGATGGTCCCTGTTTCAAATCCCTGTTTCAAATTAGCCGACCAGTCTCCTAAGCCATTAGACCATAGGAACTGGCCGATAATACTCTTTCTTCTTGATCTTTTAACTGCTTCTTCAGAAAATAGACACTTCAGGCACCTGATACTTTATCTTTGGTAAAAAGGGACATCGGTATCCAATCATAGTCCTCTCTCATGATATCGGTAGAACGAGGAACGGGGGGTTCCGGTGTATATCTGTGCTCTGCCTCCGAAACACTCACTTTCCGCGTTACAGGGCAAATGTTCCCCGAATTCCATGGTTAGTATCCCCGATGTAACTATTCTTTGGTACAGGAAAGGACAGGGATAAAAAAATTGTATGGTAAATTACCTATGCGTATCCGGCCGCCCATACAAAATTCGGACTCAAGTGTTCGAGTTTTATATGCCTGTAACTTGCTGTAGTTTTCCCCGACGCACCGAAGTAGAGTTAAGCCTTTTTCTCAGCACAAACTGTCCTGGCCATACTAGTTTTTCTTATGCTTCGGGGCATATCTGAGGAATAGTGCGTCCATATGGTAATTTCTTCCAGAGCGGCAGCCGGCAAGCCGGAGATTTACACCGTGGTCTCGGCTAGTGGTAAGCATTGAATCCTGAATCAACCCCTGATAGAAGACTATTCATTACCATACCCAACCACCCTTCGGATTACTACCTAGGTTAGCCGTCAAGCTGTATCTGGTTTTAACGAACCTGCTCCTCAATGGTTGGAAAGATGGGATAAATTATGGTAAATAGCAACCCACCATGGCATCCACTACGCTGTTCTATGAGCACTGCACTTGACAGTCGGGATGGACATCTACCGCACAAGAGTAACAAGCGCACAAAGCACTGATTCTGTTTTAAACCGCTGAGAATCTCTCATTAAACACCTAAGGAGTAAGAAACACCATTGAAATCTACCAGCAACTCGGGAAGAGACACACTGCCCACCTATAAAAATCCCAAAATCAGGCTTCCAGTAGGATAAATATTAGTTCCCAAGTTGACATTTCATGAAATACCTAGCTGGCGCAGTGGTTAACACTCCTGTCGCATTAGCGGGAGCCCAGGAGTTCAATCCATGCTGACAATCAGTTATTATTGAGCGATCCGTCATGTAGGGCAGGAGACTTAAAAAATCCTGCCCTATGGGAACTGGGAGATTGGAGAACTTAGCCTTCATCAATAGGGCTGTGGGGTTTATCAATCCTGCTACGAGGAGGTAGAATCCGACTCTAGACCTTAAAGGTTGGCGATCGGCGGGTAGCAGAAGCGAATGGGACGGGGGATTGGCAAAGAAAGAAATATTAAAAAATATAAAAGGAAATAAATAAATAAAAATAAAAATAAAAATTATTATTATAAAAGTAAGAATAGAAAATAAAAATAATTGCTTCTTTTACCTTGGGAAGGCAGCTGTTGCCCCTCTCCCTATTTATTGCCGTGTATACATAGCCTCTTCCCTTAGTAAAGCGAGGTAGTACTAGTGAGCACTGCACTGCACTTAGCGGTCGGGATGGACATCACGGTCCCATCTTCACAGAACCTAGTACGAGGCTGCGAGGAGAGCTTCCCTGCCTATCGACACCACGAAGAACCATGTATGCTATGACACTTTAAGTTAGGCCATACATGAGTTCTCCAACTGGTTCATCCACAAGGCTCGATGTGCTTGTATATATATACCAAGACAACCCATACCATGGTAGTTAATCAAAATATATGATACTGGCTATATCAACCTAGTTCCCACTAGTCGAAATACACAACCACGGCAGGCACTCTTTGGTTCATTGGAGCGCAAGATTTGTGCAGTGCTCCAGGATAGCACTTAAAAAGGTGTCGCATTTCCAGCTAAGTTACCGTTGTGGTAGGCATAAGCAGCGTGTTGCTGGTACTAACTCGGGGAGGATCAACTGGACGGTCCTAAGGTATCCATGAGGTTCCACAAAAAGCACCGCTTTCTCCAGCCCCCAGGAATTCTAGAGTCGACTAGCTCCATCGTCCATCACCTACAATATCTTAAGCAGCAGACAGAAAATGTCTCAATATTTTAGCAATAGCATAAACCCTTTGAGCACCGTGACGACGGCTAAAGTGTCGAATAACCCTACAATTGCTGACGACCGATCTAGTCTCTTAACATGGGTATTCCCACTAGATCCTAGGCTACGGTACCAAGATATTCAAGGCAGCCACGTCGAAAATGTAGGAGAATCGTTCTTACAAATCGAGGAGCCTAGGAGTTGGCACACCGGTGGTGAGGGAAGAGAATATAATAAGGCAGTTTTGTTTTGATATGGAAGCCCGGGGGTTGGAAAAACTTATAGCATGCTCTTTTTTTGACTTCGCCGTTCAAAAGGAGCAGTCCCCCAGAAGCATGCTGGGTTCCCTGCTGAAACAACTTGTTTGTCGACTAGAGGAGACCCCGGATGACATATCAAGAGCATGTCAAGCCCAAAAAAATGACATTGGTGGTCGGGTGATACAGCTCTCCCATATTGTGAAGACGCTTCAGACTACCCCCTCCAAAAAGCCGAAGTTCATATGCATCGACGCTCTGGACGAATGCGAACCAGGTACCGAGTGAAGACTCTCGACTCACCTGTCTATCACCAATGAGCTAATACCGCCCCTTGTCAGCCCTTTCTGTCTTTCTTTGATCCTCTAAGGTCCTCCTTGTTGTGCTGCCCAGAATGCGCACAAGGGAGTGGTGAATATACTACTTAGACAAGACGACGCCAACCTCGACAAACCAGAAAACGACGGCTAAACACTACTCTAGTGGGCTCCTCACAATGGGCACAAAGGAGCGGTAGAAATGCCACTCCAAAGGGGCGACATCGACCCCGACCAGACAATTCCGGCCTAACACTACTTTGCTGAGCTGCTCGGAATAGAAGCTACGGAGTGGTGAAAACACTATCAGACAGGACGACATCAACCCCAACAACCAACTATGGTCGGCGAAACACCACCTCTGATATAGTCCCACAATAATATCTGCTGTTATCATCACCATCCAACCTCTTATTCCCACCCCCGCAACCTACGACCTCGCCCCGTCATGGTTACCGCCTTTCCCCCCAAACTAACCATTGAGGCCCGGCTTTTATATCCTCCCCTGGTGGAGAGAGTATCACGTGCGACGGGAATCCACATATCTATCACAAACCCTTCCAAATCTCTATCCCAACTCTCTGATGCAGTCGAGTGAGAACCTGTGATTTGTAGTATAATCTAAGAGTTTGGCCTTGGTGGGGTGCTATTTCCACCGTATTGAGATAAGCAGGTCCGGCTTGAGATTTCCATCATCGCCGTACCTGATTTTCCTTTGCCCTTCTGATTTTAAATCCTTTTTTCACATTTATCCTTCGTTTACTTCTTCCTTCCCCTCGGAAGCATAAAAGTGAGGGTCTAGATATATAGAGAAAGTATATGTAAAGCGCGAGTACTTCTGACACTAGTCAAAGGCGAGGCAAAAACTAGCTATTAACTAAGGTATCGTGATGATCGGTTCCCACTTTGGATATAGTTTGGCGGAGATCATGCCTTCATACTACTGTCCCCCAAATGTATGAGCCTAAAGCCGAGCCTGCAAAGTTGTCCATACCCTTTAGTTCCTGCTCGCCTAAGAAATTTAATATAGCATACGCACACTCGCCATGCCACTTTTATGCCATTCAAGCGACCTCTCTGTTTATGCCATACAAGTGATTTCTCTGGCATAAATTTCTCACTACAGAACTTTAATAGTAAGGGGCCGGTAGGCATGGCCAAAAAGATATGCCACTTTTCCCCCATATTTTTTTTATATTATAGCACATTTTCAAAAAAAAAAAGTATAGGGCAAGTATAAATTGTGAGTGTGATTTGGAACGGTCCATAGAATCGCGGATATATGGGTAGTAGAATCAGGGTCATTCGATAAATCGATATCACCACCACATTTATCTTCTAGCGTTTGTAAAGTTTGTACCATGCCGAACACTCATATTTCAGAAGCATGATTTTCTCCAGTCCAGTGCCTCACACCCACCTTGGCTCCCCAATACGCTCGACTTCCCTTGTGGTTTTCCTGAGACACTACTAGGAGTCGAGTGGCCAGTGGCTGAAAAGTGAATTAGTAACATTAATTCTACGATTAATATAACTCTCCATGTGTATAGAAAAATAATACGAGGGATGATCTTGGAGAGGAACTTGAAGACTTCTTTACTATTGGAAATACTAAGATTTACCTGCTATTCGGGAGGCGGCTTTGAGGAAAGAGAATTTCCCCCATGGAAGTTACTGCCCATCCACCAAATTTCTCCCTCATTGATACTTTTAGTCTCTAATGAAGGATGTGCTTCACGAGCATTATCCCGACCTAAATCTCATCAAGAGGTTTGTTCATAAGGTAAAAACAAGTGATAGAAGAGGCCATTCCTTATTCTTAAAACTTCTGAATTCAAAGGATGTAAATTCTCTGGCAGGGTCCATGGCAGATTGTATGGAAGTAGCCAATAAGGCTAACGGATGGCATTCCCAATGCTAATCTCTACTACGCATTTACTTTTATTTCTGTTCCCCTAGTACTATGACCGTAGCGTTCATGGAGGAGGGGTACCATTGTCATGATCAAAATTAGTTCTCTATTCCTATACTATTCATCTTAACTAATAACCCTCCATCGCTAAGTTACAGATCCCTAAAGTTAAAGACGCCTACCGCCACCTCCATTTTGCGCAGTACACAAAATAAGAACATCGAAGCTTAGAACTGCACTAACCCCACCCCCGCCCTTCAATCCAAGCGGCCAAGACCCACATCAGAATATACAAACGCTACTACAAAAGCTCTAATATTCGATCAACATGACATTGTTATGTTGTTCAGAACTCCCCACTCTAGAAAAGGGGTATAAAAAAACTACAAAAAAGGAGCTTCTCAGCCCCTCTGAGAGACATACCAAAGCAAAAAAAAACCGCCAGATATTACCAGAGGAAGCAAGTCCAACGACACAGCACATTATTCAATTATTACAGCTTTTACTGTACTAGTATAGTAACCCGAACCCAGAAGTTTAGTTGTAAACAAAAAAAAAAGGAGAACCTTGATGCTTCGCAAATTACAAGTGCGCATCTAAAATCTGACATCATACCCCAGCTTTAAAAACAGAGGACCACTCCACCAACACTCCTATCCTAGCTCTCTAATACGAATACCCAACCTAGACAAACGTATCACAACAGCCTGCTGTAAAAAAAAAAGTAATCGGAAAACGTTGAAGGGGCTTCCGGGTTTTCCGATTGGAAGGCCCACTGTGCTCGAGCCAGTTGAGCAACCGTGCTTCGGATCATTCATTTCCACATCTTCCGATCTCTTTTCCGTTTCTTGCAGGCTGTACGATACATCACAAGGCGAAGTGAATCAGACTCAATAGTCGACCACTCTCGCCCAAAACCTGACCACAGTAGGCGCTCCCGACAAACCCAAACCTCCAAATCCAGAACAAAAAGGAAAAAGGAAAAAGGAAAAAAGTGCAAGCCTAGCAATATGTCATGCCCCACCACCACCACTCAAAAGATCTCCTATTCTCCTATTCTCCTATCTTCCCCCCTTCCAGAACCTCAAACACCCCTCGAGATCTCCAGATCCCCCCTCTTTCCTTTTTTTTTTCGTACGTCCCAACTAACTCCCGTCGGCCCCATCCGAACCCAACCTTCCCGGTCCAACACGTTATGTCAATAACGCCAGGGGGTGGGGGGGTGGTTCAGATCTACTAGTACCCCTTCCAAAGAGTAATCCATAATCTCCTTCTCCTCCACACCCAACGCCCCCTTCCGGGCGCAGCCCCATCCAGAAAAACGCCGTAAAAAACTCCATCACAACAATCGAGGATCATGCAATGTAGTCCAGAATTCCCTACTTTGGAAAAAAGGGGGCGAAAATCATTGCGAAAAAAAGAAATAGTCTGCTCAGCCCCTTTACCTCTGAGACATACAGTAACTCGCTGTAAGAGTACAAAAGCAAAAAGGCAACTAGACCTTACCGGAGGAGGAAAGTCCAACGACATGGCTCAACCAACGGATTATTACTATTATACAACAGATTCCATGGTTAACGAACGACCCACCGATCAACCACCACAAGACTCGGAAATACGGTACGGTACCACTTAATCTCGAGTACGACGACGACCGTTTCTTCATCGCTAATTAAAGATAACTTGATCGATCAGCCAAGACTGTTCTCGGCGTGCCATGCGAGGGGGAGGGGGGGTAAACAAGCAAGTGCCATCTCATCGTAATCACAACGTGACGAATGTGAACCACTAAAAATTTTGTAAAACGTTACCGCTGCTGCGGTACAGTGCCATGCTCGAACTATTGCTTTTTTATCAGAGCAGAGATGAAGTCGGAATTCCTATGACGGTCATAACCATTCGAGGCAGACAGACAGACAGACAGTCATCCGTCAGCATGAAGCGCCCACTCGCTAAAACAATAATAATAATAATAATAATAATAATAATAAACGGTCGTCCGCCAGTGCCAGCATGGTACAGTAGTCTTCCATGCGTCACCGACTCGCCGGTCAGCCTCCCATCACAGGTTCCTGGACGTATCCCCACATGGTGGAGATCCTTCCCCCCTGGTAGCTACCGGCTATTCGCCTAGCCCTCATGCAGGATATGGAAATTCGATTCTCTCCTCTCCTCTCCTCAACCTCTGTATTATACCTCCCTCCCTGCCCCTCCATCTCTTGCATCAGCCACATTTACCCCACTCTCAACCACAAACCAGGTCCCTGCAGGAGTATACCACACTCGCGCTTAACGGCCTAACCTACTATACACCCATAAACAGAAAACGTAATCTACTATACAAACATGACTGACCACCACCACTACGACAATCCAAACCTGCCCCTGCCAGTACAATCCAAAGGATATGGTACTACCACCGCAGTATTCCGATATACCCACCTAGGCGACCTACATAACTTACCGACACCCCACTCTACTCACGATGCCGAAGCGGGGGGGGGGTTCTCTCTTGGGTTTAACTTAGGGGGTAACTTATGCAATGGGAGTAGTTTTTTTTTTAAAAAAAAAGGCTTCGACATTGCAAGTACTGTACTATGATAATATGTCTACGCACCCCGCTCTTCTACCCGGACCGTTCGCCCTACAGCTCAAGACAAAAGCCCTCCCCCTTGCTTCTCACAACACACAAGAAAAGCCCTGATTCCAAGTCCATCCAGTCATTAACTATCACTCGCCTAGTCAGTGGTTGCCAATACTGAGGCTACATATAATACCTAGTCTACGGTACCCACTTAGGCACACCCCAAAAACTCCAACAACCAAACCCCAGTCCACCACCGTATCCTGTAACAGTCAGAAGTTGGACTTGCCTTACCAGTACCAGTACCAGCATGTACCATCCAACACTTTTTTTAAATTCCTATCTTATATAACAAGTTAACGCCGAAGCGATCATCTTTCCCCCAATCCAAGACAGGAAATTCCAGACGTCCTAGCCGCGCGAAAGTTTCAATTTTTCGAGTTTCCCGCCGCATGATACAATACTCCTATCATACCTAGCAACGACGAAACCCCATTCGCTCGCCGGACCCGCTCGGTTCCCTAGTATGATACGCGCAGCCGAGTGGGTCCCCATCTAACTACTTTATATCATAGCGCAAGGCGCCCGCAACGTGTGCCAAGCCCGCTGCATCGTGGGATGCACCCACAATAACATTATACCTAATACTAGTACTAATACTAGTTAGTATAAGGGTAAAAAGGGTAAGTAAGCATGGGGGAAAATTATCCTTTATGATACTATTAAGATCAAAGCCCTCAATTCTGCTCTGCTTCTTCTACTTCTTGCATTTGCTGCAAGTTTGATAAATGAAAAAATAATTAGTGACAGCGCATCACGACAAATTTTTATTTTATTTTTTACCAAGATATTGTACTTGTATGATACCATAACTTGGGACGTAAATTAAATACAGTATGATACTCGAACACGAGGGCTTGAAGACTAGCGTCGCTCCTCATCAACCAGCTTAACTATGATATCCTACCACACACCAGCTACGACAAAAAGTTTCCAGCATTTCCCCCCACGGTTGTTTTTTGCTCTAAGGTTATCTATCTTGTATAATAGAATAAATATTTATTATTTTCTTTCCATCATAGCACTAGGTTGTGCTAATTTTCACTTGTTGATTGATGAAGACGATTGTTAGCGAGGGGCGGCCGTTGTCACTAGCATTTCGAGTACTATATTTAATTTGTGCCCGAGTACATCAGAAAATTGTGTTGTGAGATTTCCTAAACACGAATAAAAGTAATAAAACCCCTTGACCAGACATAAATTGAACTCAGGAGCTTGGAAAGCTATCGTTCCGGCCTATAGTTCCGTACAGTACCTTGTAAAATAGCCGTTCCACAATGCAACGGGCTTGGTACAGCACACGGTGGGGATCCCCCGCACCATACCCAGTGCTAAATTGACTAACCCGGGACTCGGAGTTATCACAGTGGTGGGGAAAGATACGGCAGTGAGGAAGGGAAAATAATATGTTCAAAAGAAAGGAAGAGAATGTACAAGCCCCATCCTGCTCTGTCGGCACTGTTCACGAGGAAGACACAGTTGGGTAGATAGAGAATAAGGAAAGAAAGAAAACTCCCGGTGCCTAGCGCAACGAATGAACATACTACCCACCCTCTAATAAAGATAAAGTTAAAAAAGGGAAGGAGTCCCGAAATCCCATAAGAAAGAGAAAGGAAAACACGCATCAGCCATCAACCGTCACCCTCATTTTTATCCCATGTATCCATCATCCACCAGCGCACCCCTATTTACCTATCACGCCCACCATTCAAAGACCGCACTTCCTCCTAAGCAAAACCTCCATCCCCAGCATCTCGGTCACAAATGTGAAATGTTCCTCCGGCTCCTTAACAACGCGAATATCAAACTCGCGAACCACAGCAGCAGTGAACTTCATCAGCATGAACATGGCGAGATGTCTCCCAATGCACACCCTGCCGCCAGCGCCAAAGCTGAGCCAACCGGCCTCGATGTAGTTCTTCATACTACGCTTTTCACCATCGAGCATCTCGGTCGGATGGTCTTCCAGCCAGCGCTCTGGGCGGAACTGCGCCACGTCCGGGCCGAAGTAGCCCTCGTCGTAGTTGACCTGATAAGCGGCCATGGCGACGGTGTAGCCTGGCGGGATGTGGTACTGGTGGAGTTGGCAACCGGCCGGGGGAACCTTGCGGGACAGGGCGAAGGAGACGGCGGGTTGGAGACGGAGTGCTTCGCGTACAGCGGATTCGAAGATTGGGTACTTGTTTTGGCCGTTGTTGTAGCGGAGGAAGTCTTTGATGTGAAAAGTGTTGTTTGTTGTCGCAAGCTCCTCAATAACTTTTTGCAGGACGTCCGGGTGACGGGTGAGTTCCTGGATTAGTTTTACCTGGGTATGCGGGACTACGGCGAATGCGCCAGCACTGGAGGACGACTGTTGGTCTCGTGAAAAATAGTTTTAAGGGGAGTGGATCACTTACATCAAGTTGAAGAGTTGAATGGTTGTGCCTTCCGCTTGGTTGCCATGGGGATAATGCTCCCTCATCTTACTCTGCGCATTATGAAACTTTGCCAATAAGTGATTGGGGTTCCTCTCTTTGAGGGATACAAGATCAGCCTATTCACTAACCGTTAGCCATCATCCTTGAGCCCAATATTATGAAGAGCACTCACAGTCCCAGTACCAAAGGTAAATGTCGGCAAGAGCAACACATTGCGATAGAGGTTAATCAAATACTTGATCAAAAGGCTCTGACGGATAGCACGGGTGGTAACCGACAATACCCATGGCAACGTCATAAGAATACCAACGGTCTTGATAATAACTCTTGTTCCATAAGCAGTGTTGTTAACATCTGTGCCGGCAAGGCAAAACCCCGCAGACTGGTCTGCCGTAATTTGTGCACACAAGTCCAAGGCGAAGAACTCTGCCCAGTCAACCACCTTGCAAAGAGTTCCGGTCTTTGCATGGTGTTTGTCGAGACCTTCGATCAGCTCATCCACGGCCTTTCCACAAAAATCAGTATAAAAGTTCCAAACCAATGAAAAGAGCAGTCGGAGGGAAGAGAACCTTATCAAAATTCTCCTCAAGACCCAACAATCCCTGTTCCGAGTAAAAATGCGACATATGGTACTTTCCCAGGCGAGCCTTCTCGGGATCTTGCTCGAAAATGAAGCTGAAATCCTGATTGATAGACCCCGTCTCATACGATTGCGACTTCCCGAAGAAGGTAAACTCCTTCTTATGATTTTGAAAGCCATAGATAATATTCCTGAGATGAGGATCCGAGACCGAGATATCATTCGGCGCAATCCAGATGACTGGGCCATATTTCTTGTGCAGGTCCATCAAGTCCCTGTGCCAGGTGTGACGCATGACATAGTACCAACGATAGGCATACGTGAACTTGCCTAGGAATGGACCGGGGATATTTTGTGCGCGGAAGGGACTTTTCAGGTAGGCGCGTGTCCAGTGAGCAAGTGTCAGGATAAGAATACCAAAGAAAAGGTAGAGTTTGTGTTGTAGGAGGCTGTATACAGCCTGAATGAGGAGATTCAACAACATTGTGAGTAATGGAGATGGTAAGAAAAAGTAAATTGAATCCACAGGATGTCCTTTTTAGAATGGGTGGAAGGGCAGGAAGGAAATAAACTTCAGAGTGGGAAACTTGTCAGAATTATAGAAGCACTTTATAGGGTAGGAGGGGAGGCATACGTTCGTAGAAGTAAAAATAAATCACAAGGGAACAAACCTCGGCCAAGCGAGTTTAAGACGGTGGAGGAAGATAATGCGGGAAAGAAGAAAAGGAAAAGCCTTGCCCGAGGAAATATGCAGAGGGGGGAGGAGAAGGGAGGGTGGGAGAGGGGAGGAGGGAAAATGTGGTGGGTAGGTGCAGTACTAATGACCGAGGAAGGGGGAGGGAGGAAGGGCCCAAGGCCGCGCAGAACAATGGCAGCTCTGGGACCAGGCGCGGCAGACCTAAACCCTTCCGTTCATTTTATTAACCGCCATTAGTATTTCCGTAGAAATAGAATAGGCAGTCAAAGTGATGCCCGGTGCGCAGAGTGATCCAGCACCGCACACGGCATGTTGGCTGCTGTGTTGCCTCGCGCCGACGGGATGCCGGTACAGCACTCGTATCTTCTTCCCCCCCAAACCTCAGTCACTCACTCGCTCACTCACCAGCGCATATGATATCGTCGCCCTAACCATCGCAGCTGCAAGCCATCATTCAGTCAGCCATTACACATTACCGACCAAGGCCACAGTGCTGGGCTGTGCTCGAGTAGGGTAAGTCTACCATAAGCGTCGTTCGCACAGTAAGGATAGACCTGCACTTTTGTCCAAGTAGCCCCCGAGCCCGTGAAACGAATCATACCTCAGCACCCAATTGAGCCACACAGAGAAAAAAGCACTGTTCCCCAAAGTATTGTATTCCCTTTCCTCTTTTTTTTTCTTTCTTTCTTTTCTTTTTTCGCCTCTCCCCTTCCCCACTAATCGTGCCAAGGTGGTGGCGTCCACCACACCCCGGTCGCTCAAAAAATCGCGACCAGGGGCACTCCAAAGGAGTGCCCGACAGCTCAACGATAATTTCATGCTCAACGATAATACACCAATAAAACGCCAAGAAAACTCCAATAATTTATTTTACACGACGGCGTCTACTACGCCCCACCTTCCTGATCTCAAGACATAACGTCTTCATAAGCTTCTTCCTAGCTGCACGTATCGTTCTCATCTTCTGCCGATATTCCTTCACAGCTGTCAAAAATGGTTGGCGCTCAGCACTTCTAGCCTTCGTCATTGCAAATTGGGCGCGGCGAAGGGCGATTTCAGCTTTCTGTAGATCCTCCTCTTCTCTCTGCCGTACCATATTTCGTGCTTGATGGGCGTAAAGCTGGCCGCCCTTCTGAACTGTTCGCCGAGACTTTTGCCTTCCTGCCCGGGCCTTTTCTGCTGCCTTAGAATCTCCCAAGTCTGCCACTGCCCGTTCCCCAGAAATTGCTTGTACCATGCCACCTTTTAAAACAAGCCTGAGATTTTCTTGAAATATTGGTGACAAATTCATGTTGATAGCTGCTTGCTGTAGGTCCTCTCCTTGTCGCTTTAGGGAATGGGTAGTGAGTGGGGGTTGAGCCTGAGCCAGAACGGGTGGTTGACTTAATGAGGAGCGGGGTAGTGTTGCGAGCGGGGATGTCGACACTTGGGATTCGCGCAACCGGGCAAGAACCACACTTGGATTATAAGGTACTAAGCCAGTAGCGCGGAAGGCTGAACAAATTGTTGATGGTTTAAAGGTTTGCTGCCGTATAGAGTCAATGGCCGTGAGGAACTCCACTTTATCAAAGTCTGTGCATCCTGTGCGAGTGGCAGCCTCTATAGCCTCGCTGTGGTAGTGCTTGTATGGTTGGAAAACAACCACATCAAGCGGCTGTAGCAAATGGCTTGTGTGGGGAGGTAGGCAGAAGGGTATGATTTTAGCATTATCGCAGTACTCGATAAATTCTCTTGTGCAATGTGAACCGTAACCGTCCAGTAGAAGTAATCGATAGGCACCGATTTGTCGTTGTGCTGAATAGAGGTCAAAATGGCCAAGCCACTTCATACATAAGAAATCGTTTGAGTACCCGGTATCAGAGACTGAAAGATAGTAGTCATCAGGTATCTTTGTCTCAGTATACCAGTGCTCTTGATGAATTATACCAGATATGATTATCATCGGTGGTAAAACATGACCATCTGCACTAATAGTTTCACAAACTGTAACCAATTCCCGGTTTGTAGAACTGCCTAAATAGGCCTGCCTAGTAGGATCTCGGGTGACTATCCACTGATCTCGTCCTATTCCAATCCGAAAGCCTGTTTCGTCGAAATTATATCGGTCCCTTGACTGAATCCCGTATTTATCGCAGACTTTTTCATAGCGACTAAACCAATCCAGAATACTTTCAGGATGATGGGCGTTTTTGCGATCCGCGTCGAGGGTATACTGCTTGCGGATATGGTATTCTGGATGCCGAGTGAGAAAGCGCCGAGCCCAGTGCTCACTAACGACAGGTGTGGGTATTGATGGGTCTTCCTGCGCATGCAGTAAAATTGCATTGGCGCATGTGGTGATCATATGCAAGCGCGCTGATGTTCCAATATGATCCAACCGGTCCAGATACTGGCAAACAGCAAGCTCCTCCTCCTCCGTCAGCTTCCTATTAACTGGTACTCGCTTCTCCTTTGATTCCCTCCCATTCCATCGTGCTCTCAAACGCTGTGATGGAAGATTGAACTCCCGTGCTGCAGCCGCTAGATTGGGATTTTCTTCCCCCTTTTGCAAAAGCACCGCGATTGCTTCCTGTATCCGAGACTCTACAGAGCCATAGGACTCTTTGGACCCAACCATACTCGTGGGTGACATAATTTGATGGAGATGTGGTGAAAATGGTTGATTTCTATCGGAGTTTTATCGGAGTATTATCGTTGAGCATGAAATTATCGTTGAGCTGTCGGGCACTCCTTTGGAGTGCCCCTGGTCGCGATTTTTTGAGCGACCGGGGTGTGGTGGACGCCACCACCTTGGCACGATTAGGGGGGGGATGCCCCATGTTTTTAGGGGGGGGGGGGGATATAAACATTCTCGAACCGCAGGGTACAAGTACGATGCAAAACCGTTTACCCAATTTCCAAGTTCCCCCCTTGAACAACCAGTGCAGGGTAAAAGGAAGCGGTGGTGTGGTGCTCGAGTCTCAGTTCTGTCCAGTCGAAGCACTCAGTACTTCTGTTCCACCCCCAGCCAGCCCCAGAACAAATTTCAACATCCACGTTAGATCCCGCTCCACGTTGCCAGAAAGGAAAAAAAATAAAGAAAAGTGAAGAAAAAAGCAAAGAAAAGGATACGGAGGCCCCCCAACCAACCAGGGGCACACCCACGAAACCCCCCCAACTTTTGCTTTTGTTGTGCTGTATTTTAAGGGTTAATTGGAGCTCCCGAGGCTATGATACCCCACAGGGTGGTGAAGAACCCAAGCAAAGCGGTGAGTATCTCCAGTAGTGAAGGTTGTAACGTACTGTACGCGCATACAATACAGCATATTAAGAGCACCCCGCGCATAGCGTCTTACATGTATTTACGAGTTCTACACGTTTTTCTCCCCCTTCTTTACCCTTCTCTCCCACGCGAGTAAAACGGTTTTATTAGATGATACAAGTAGTACGGTGTCGAATAATGTGGTTCGACATCGCAATCGGTGGACAATATCGGCGGACAAGGGTTATTATACCTTGTCCATGCAGTACTTTGGACTCGCTCGAGTAAGGCGTTCAATGGCGATGGGGCCCAACTGAGTCTTGGGAGAAAATTTCTCTGTGGAATCACTTAATTGGCTTCTCTTTCAACTCCATGAGCTTGACTCTATCAACCTGGTTCCTTGCACTGGCTGGGAAGGATGAGTGGGCTATTTTGAACAAAAAAAAATGTGAGCACGCATACGAGTTGATGCCGACGCGCCACTTTTCCTGCCTGCTGCGTGAGATATTACTAAGCCAAAATAGTAGAAAGAGGGCAGCTCCTAATACTTGCTGCTTGCACTGCACCCGAGCATAGAACGGCGCTCGCAGATCAGAACTCCTCTCTCGCTCTCGCTAAGAAAAAAAACCGTATCAGCGCAGGGGCCCTCTCCTCCCAAATACCCAAGCACCTTAAATCCAAACAGACATACCGGTACTCCCCGCCTGTCGGCTCCACTTCACGGATTCTCTAGGCGAACTATCGAACGGTACTTGTACTTTACATACGAGCAGAATAGGGGGGGGGGACGCCGCAAGCGGGACAAAGACAGAAAGAAATAGCTATCAAAACATGCATAAGTAAAGAGAAAAGAAAAAAGGAAAAGGGGGAAAAAAAGCAAATATGATATTATAACTAGGTAGCCCTCCCTTCCTTCCTTCCTTCATCCCTTCCCCCGTATTTGGACCATCATAAGTTCGACTCAATTCTCCGTATGGACTTGGTTTCTAACCAACTCCTTCCCTCCCAGACACCCCTAACCGCAAGCGTTAAGAAGGCTACCCCAAATCAACCCGACAGAACACAAACACCCCTGTCCAGTTAAAGCTTATTGACCCGCCGCTCTGGGGGGGGATCCACCACAACAACCGATAGTGCGAGTGCGGCGCGGTACTAACCTTACTTCACCTCGACATACATACCGGTATTAGCACAAATAATATATCGGTACGGCAATTCACAGCGAGAAGAGAGGAGAAGGGAAAGTGTGTGGGAAAGGAGGGCCAAGTTAGCCGATATACCGACAACCACCCTACGGTATTCCTGCCATGAACTACTCGCCCCAAAAGCCTTGACTCCTGTTGTCCAACCTCACCATTGCCGTAGACTCCGCTTAACCAATCATACGATGGCGCACGCCCCTTTTGCCCATACGGTGCCGGGCGTCTGAAATCGACCCTCATCACCACTGCCGAATCCAAGCAAACGGAACGGGGCCCCCCAACCACAAAATTTTGGGGAAAAGCTCTCTCTATTCGGAACCATTCCCCTCCGACTCTGCGAGGGGACATTTTTAGAGAAGGCGAACACGCATAAAAATTTATGCCGGGCGCTACTTTTTTTTGTACCTATTGCTAAGCGAGAGAAAAAATTGCGAACTAAGAAGTTTAGTTCCTAGTGTCCAGCACTTACTCGAGTACACTTGCGCCAGCATCGCTTTTACTGTGTTTTTTTTTGTTTTTTAATCCTTTATTATTTTTTACCCTTTTTTACCCTTCCACCGTGCGATATTGCCATTCCGACGAGGGAAACGTGGTCCGCGCGCTTAGGATATAAATTTACTCACCGAGTGTCACTCGAATATAAGTGGCTTGCCGTGGGCTTGCAGGTTTCTTTTCCAGGATCACACCCCCCACTTGGAAGCATAAAATGTAAGTAGGCATGAGGCGAGGCGCAGCAGCAACCCTCACGGACAACAGATAAGCTGCTGTTTTCTGAGAGAGAGAGAGAGAGAGAATGAAACCCGTGACCGAAGGAATGCATCGACCCAACCCAGCAGTCGTTTTCTTCCCGTAGAAAGGGCGAAATTTCCCATCGCAAACCATGGTAAAACTTGGGTGGGACAAATTCCTTAAAACGAGGAGCGAAGGTAAATGGAAGAAAGAAGTCCCCCCGCAGTTTAACCCCGCAAACCACGTGGATCGGATGGAGTAGGAGGAACACCAAATATCTGATTCTGCAAGAGATTGTTGCTGGTGCGGTATGATCGAGGAATGCTATCTAACAAGGGTCAACTAGTGGAGTGGTGGACACGAAATCAATTCCACCACCCCATGAAACTATTGTCTTATATCCAATCAATCGGTGTTACAAGCAATCGGCTGAAGTTTAGTGATATCTGACATTTGAAAAATACCGGTATCATGCCAGGCCAGACTAAGCCCACGTGGCGTTTTTAATTTTGCAGAAAAGCGTGCATACATCTGTGTTCTCCAGATATTGTACGTGCTAAGTTTGCTATGGTATCAGGGCGGCGAGAGCGCTTATCATGTTAGCAATGGGAGCGCCTGAGGCGCCGTGATGGGGATAGGTGTGCGGCTTCGGCAGTAGGAGATATGGGTGGCAGAGGTGCTCGCGGTATTGATAGTAGATTCCCAGGGCGAATGACTCCCAAGTCATTCTGCAAACTCTGATTAGAAAGCCTGTATAGTATTGTCTCATTGCCCAAAGTGCAGTAAAAAAACCCCGGGTCGGGCACAAACCCCACTCTACGGGAAGACCACCTTGGGCAAACCGCGGGGTAATCCTGACCCGCTAATATTATAAAATTTCCCCCGAGGCTATAGGCGAACTAACGTATAGCCCGAGGGATCGGAGGGAAACAATAACTGAATTTAGCTTTAATGATTTGTGGAAGTGGGGGGTAGAATTACGGCTCATCTAGACCTAGTTCTTGAGTAATACCAGCGGATCCCTCGTTTCTCCGACTATCCAGCTTGACACCCAAATTCCTCCCTATGTTTCACCCGCCAGAGAGATTGATGGCCGAGGTGTGAATTTTCATAGTAATTCCGAGATTAAGTACCCAGGTGAGCTAAGTGGAGCTTAAGGAAGTCTGCATATGCGGAGAGGAACGGAAAGGAACGGAAAGATGCTAGATCAACTACGCCAATCTAACACGCCTAAACCACCTAGTTTCGATCGGAAACGCTCCCTTTTCTCAAGGCGTTTTCGGCCAGACACATCAACAAGCTCCATGGAGAGCGCAACAAAGGCCGGTACGGCACGGAAGGGTAGAAGCGATGCGCCGGTCCCCTGTGTACGCCATGAAGGAGGTCAAACCCCGGGAGAAAGAATTCCTCTTTCAAGCCAACTTTTAGTAGGATCCTATTGGGAATAGTCCTTCTGTAATATAGAGGTGCCTAAGCAAATAGCAATGTATACTGCTGATTGAAGTACCACATTTTATAGCATTTCTGTCACCTGTTACAGCCCCAATGGTGTATTTATGAAGCTGCCCTGGCTCACAATGCATGAAGAGACGAAAAGCAATCCCTCCGTAGTGCGGGTAAGACGGACTCCCGCAGTTTTCCCCGGGAATCTGCCGCCGCGAGGTATCATATCGAGCGTCATAGCTGGAATAAGATATTTTGTTTGTTCTCCAAACGAATGGGGCATGGACGTACGCACGAGAACTCGCAGTATGTCGTCTCTCGCGAACCGCGGGCCGAGGCTTGTGTCGCAAGCCTAAGTGGACGTTCTCCGTGACCTCCAAGGAGCAGATCCTCAGTTCGAGTGACCATCCATGAATACGACCCCCTCGCCTTCTTTCCAAGCAACTCATAATTTTCGACCGTCCGCTATAATCGGGTCCTTTGAAGGACATGCCTAATTGGGCAAGAGGCAGTAATCCAAGCCAGAGATGAAAATGTAGCACCCGAGTGCCGACCTTATTCCATCGGAAACGATGGGGAGAGGAAAAGCAAGGGGAAAATATCACCGACCGTGTGACCTGACAATAATGCGGGCGCAGAGTACGGGAGCATTTTCAATCCCAATAGCGCAGGCGTCGCAGTCCACCCGAAGAGATGCTGACCGGTGGGTTTTGTATGAGGAGACTCAAGTTATTGTTCGATGGAATAGAAAAATACTTCGTACACTTCGTGATTATCAAAATACGTCATCCCCCCCCCCCTACGATAATATCGATTCCGACGATAAAGTTAAACTCAGTCCGTAGGAGCGCCGGCAGCGATAACCCAATTCCAGAATTTGGTAGCACCGTGAGTTGGTCTCGGTATTCCCGACTGTGTAACTTTAGATGCTTCCCGAGGGCCCAGGCTGTCACACCTGCAGGGAACCGATTCAATGGTGGTCACGACGGCGACGACCTCCCGTGGATCTTCAGCGGGGTCTGGTATCATACTCGAGTATAACTAGACGATCCACCGAGGCTGGAGGAATTCGGCACTTTTTGGAATTGGATGGGATCGCAAGGTCATCCCCCCTCGTAAAAAAGAAAGGAAAAAAAAGTGTTGGAAATGATCTGTGGCCAGCCGAACTCTTAGAAGCGGTGGGCTGAATGAAGAGTTTATAAGGCTGCCTATTGGGGTATAGAAAGTGCGGGAAGAGCTTTACTGAAGGTGAGGGCGAGAGAGCGGTTAAAAGGTCAAATAAGAGTCGTGCTAAGACTAGTTTTATTGGGCTCGTTCACTGTGAAGAAATGGAACATTTTGAGAAAGGAAGAGAGAAAAAATGAAAAGAAAAAGAAAAAGAAGAGAGGGCAAAGATAACCCATGATATCCAGCAATGTCCAACAAAAAGGGACTAACCTTCACGAAAACTCACTCGTGTCACCAATTTCCTCCTCAGGCGATCCCCCCTCACACCAACCTGCCCGCGCATCCCTTTCCCTTTCTTCTTCTCCTCGGCTCTATGCGTTCATTGCTACCATCGTGGAAACTATATAAAAAGGGTTAAGCTAGAAAGCAAGTTTCTTTTCCAATTTAGCTTTCTGGTTGGTATGATACCTCAGCCCCAATCGACCGGAATTCTTTCTCTTACCGCCTGAGATGGATGCGGCGGTAGTGGGTTAGACTACTAATACCCTAAATACCTTATCCTAGGTCACATGTACTGTAGATATCGCGATAGAGCTGTTGAGAGCAGCTCACCCACACGGAATTGCCCTGGAGTCACGGAAAGAGTTGCCTGCGCGAAACCTTGGTATCGGGAACCTCATTCGGAGATAGGTTAAGCAGAGTGACATGCGGGTATATATTATAGCTGTGATATCACAAGAAGGTAAGGTTGCTTATATGGGCGATCAGCCACCCTCGGGAACTATGATACGGTGGCCATAGTTTGGCTCTGGGGTTGGTCCCAGCTCAATGCCCTAGCTTCCCGCGACGTATTTGCCTGCCTCTGCATGTTCGAGAGTAACATACCACTCAATATGTAGGGTACGGATACCGTATTTCTAAATCTTCATTCTTGTATGATTATCGTATCGTGGTGATAGCTATCATATGACTAAAATTACAACCCGCAGGCACATATAAATCTTCCAACAAGGGTAAATGAAAAAAAAAAGACGCTTCGAGGAAAAGAGGAAAAGAAAACCCCCAACACCGGCCCAAAAAGAAACGAGATTAATTACTTTTTTTTATCCTTGTGGCCACCGTTCATACTTCTCTCCATGGCCTGTCCCATTGCCCGTCCGCGTTCCTTTGCATTCCCGGCCTTGCGTCACCCCGGTACACCTGACCGGATCCGGCAATGCTGGGTGTGTACCTGAAGCTTGGATCCGTCTGGTCGTCGGGAAGTAATGGCTCCGCGCTTGGTTGGGACGGCGGTGGGCGAGGGCGGCTTGTTTGACTATTGACTTGAGGTATATAGGATTGCACGTCCGGATAGGACAGAGGAGAACCAGCGCTGTGTGGATACGGCTGGGATGTGTCTGGGGCACGGGGACTGTCAGCTCTTGTTGGCTCAGGATGATGAGGTAGCTGTGATGAGAAGGGTCTTGATTCCCCGGAGTTTCCTGTGGTGTCTGGTGGCCCCATCCTCGGATCGTCGTACATGCGTTCCGTGGGGGTTTGGACGTCTTCTGTTGCATCTCCGGGAGTAGGGTGATGTACTTGTAGCCCTCCGGGCAGCGGTTTCAAGTCTGTTATTCCCATTGGTGCAGCATACTCTGTCAACCATTGGTTTTCCTTCTTTCGGTTCACAATCTTTTCCACATCCCGCTGTCTTTTCCTCCAGCCCCAAAGCATCCATTTCAGTCCCCTTGTCGTTGCACAAATGGTATCCCATGGGTTGAACGCATCTAACAATGTCCTGAAAACAGATGTCTTCAGCTCAGGGCCGCGGTCGAAATCCTTCCATGCAAATGCCCACAGATGAAGGGTAGCAAAGATGATCATTTCAAAGCAAATAAGTAGAGAATTGAATCCGACGGAGATATCACCTTGCGACATAACCTTACTTGGCTTAATGACTTTGAACGAAGAGAGGAGATCTAACACTACCTTGGCAAATGTTAATGACGGTGCTGATTGCGAGATAGGAGATACTTATACCATTTGCCAGAAAGAGAAGAAAATAACTAGCTTTATGCAAAGTAGCTTGAAAAAGGGTCTATTCGGGGCGAGATCCCGCTTGAGATCAAGGTAAAATGCAATGAGACAATACATGGCGATTGTCACAGCTATGACATTGAAAATCATGCACCACAGATGCGCAAATGCCGGATGAAGTGAGTCTTCACAGTAGTTTCCGGTGGCTTGTGTTGCCGTAGCAGTCACAGTGGTTGCGACTCTAATGAAGATGTATTGAAAGACACCCATCCATATCAGCTGTATACGCCATTGTCAGAATGTACCGCATTGGTGGATCAAAGGGTGAATCGAACGTTAAACCATGTCAAACCGTTCGTAGGTTTTCGTATTTGTCGATTGCTCATGCATTTATTGATCCACGTTATTGGCCAAGGCCACGGCTTCACTTCCATTGTTGAAAAGAAGTCCTTTTGTCCGTGGAGATCCGGCGCAATATATGCGCACAAGAGCGTAAAGAATGATGCAATTGCGAAGGCCTCATAACAATCCTGGCGACAAATTAGATCCCAGACCCCAAAATGTGACGCAAACCATTCTCACCCGCCCGACTTCCCAATATATTGCATGCCAATACCATACATATGAAAGCCACGAAGTTATAGCATAAATGGGAACCATGAGCAGAATACGAATAATGCTGGTTTTGTTAGCCAGAGTGTTGGTAAGATATCTAACAGTGGACCTACTGTTTTTGTTCGTTTGGTTTTGTGTAATGGGTGGCATGTTGGAACATTAAGAAAAACGAGATGATTGAGGCTATGATAGCGCAAGCCTGTGGACAAAACCTCAAGTCAGTATTCCTCCCGCCGACGCGTTCGCAGAGAGCGAAGCTGAGCATTTGAAGTGAGTAGGAGTTTTAAGTAGGCGCATACACCGCATATCATCCATCCTAAGGTATGTAAAGTCAAGTTTCCCACAATCTTGTCCGTCTCCCCTAGATTTGCAGGTAGTAGCCGTGGAATCAGCTATCACTCGAAGTTCGGGGAAGGGAAAGAAAGCCTACAGTGGGTTTCGGATAGGGTCGCGTTGCAGTGAACCATTGTGAGCGTAAGTCTAGTCACCAGCAGGAGGTGAGAAAGGGAGACACCGGTCTGTGTTGTGCTTGTAGAGCGAACGAGAGAAGGATGCTCTAGTCCAGAATCAGAGGAAACGGTCGGATGCCCAGTTAGACATTTAACACCTTGTAGGAGAGTAGGTGCAAGTGCAGTCGACAATCCCTCGAGTATGATAAGGGGGACACAAATCTTGGGCCGCGTGGATTGCTTGGATTAAGTCGTATCGGTATTGCGATACCGGTCTCACATTTGGCTGACCCCCTTTGAATTTTGCGGAAGGGTTTGTGGCGGGGGCAAAATTCGCCCCGTTTCCACCCTGATTGGGGAAACAGGCTTGGGGGAAATTGGGTTAGCTGTGGCTTTGCCATCGGTGCCACTCTAGGACTCGGCCACTTTAGGCTTCTACCACTTCTCATCACGGTAAGGTTAGACACTAATTTAGTAGGGCCAAGGCTTTAAATGCGGAACCCGGCGCTCAAAGTTATCAGTGGCTTAGAGATCAAAAAACTCGTCATTCTTTATTTTAGTTTCTCCGTACGGAAAGATCGACACCTGCCAAGTTTCAGCTGTGCTTCCAGCAGAGAACCCAATGAAGATGTATGGTGCGAAGATCGTGTCATACTGTCAGACTGCACTTATACGCTGATCTTTTGGGTCATGCGTCTTTTCACGGGTAGATTACTGGAGCACTGGTATTGACAGCAGGGATATCTCGGTAGTCGGAACCACAAGGGTTACGCCTTATGTCCCCTCGAGTGCTGGCACCTGGGTCTCCAGATTAAAGTTGCTCTTGTTTTGGTGGTGACGCACCAAAAAAAAATGCAACCTCTCTCTGGCGGCATGAATATATTTCCATCAACAACGAAGGCTTTTGGACACAAGTCCCCGCCCGTTGGATGGGCGGCGTGGGTTGGTCACAAGGAAGGGATGGATGGTAGAGTTTGAAGTGTAGAATTCTCTCTATCGGGATATGGGAGCAAAGGAACATATTATTTGATCTCAAGAAACTATAGAGGAAAAGAAATGTGTAAGGATTGCCGCTCTTCTGGATAATTATAGTCCTTGCTCCCCCGAACGGTAGGTCTCAAATCCCCCTTTAATACGGTCAATCCACCATAAGATGTCGACATATTCGCTATGGACACTACCGTAGAGCTGCGATGTTACTAGTCTATCATACCGCCGGGGTCAATGCATTAAGGATAGGGCCTTGTGGAGTAGAACAAAAGGTGTCTCGGCTGAGCCAAAGGAGCTGGGGATTCCTCCGCACTAGAGACTTGCTTCATCACCTAACCTCGATCCAATTGAGAATGTTTAGCGGACCCTTAAGCAACCCGTCGGAGCGGGGGACTGCTTCCCCAGAATTCAGGCAGGAATGCGTCAGGTTGTGCAAGAGGAAATGTTTTGTGGTCGTACTTGTCTCACTATCCTACCGGCGACTTTTGACGCCAAGACCGTATGTACTACCTGACCCGCGGATGGGCCCAGTAGGGTCGTATCCTCGCTGATTGTAGGAGTCTAGTCCCGCAACTGATTTCAACACCTGCTCAGGTCAGTTAGTGTCCACCTTTTTGCTTTCTGCTAACTTGGAGGGAGGTGAGTTCAGACTTACAGTTATGACTAATGGCCCTCATACTGCCATTGACCCTTTGTCGCTATTGAACGCATATTGAATACCACCATTGCGGTAGTGTTGAGAAGGGAGTCGTGTCATCTAGGCGTGGCCTCGACGAGAGGTATCAAATCTAGCCCCGTCACCGTATATGTTTTCACCATCATTGCCTTAGCTTATCGGAATGCTTAATCGAGCAGCAAAGTCTTGCTTTTGAGCGCCGTGGTCTGCGAAGGGCTCCTTGAAAGCCTCACACCGTATATAACACCCAGTAGCAAGTGCACATTGACTGGTATTCAGCTGTAATTTTCAATCTAGCCTGCTGTTCTAAGCTTCACCGGTATAATATTCTGCCCTCACAATTGCGTAAGGTTCGGGTTAGGTGCCGAAGGCCGCGCTGACTGAGCTTGGGTGGTCATCTAGTTCACTTGCTCTGCTGACGATAAGTGCTCGGGCGCTTGCCGAGCCGAACCACCAATCGCCTGTTGAGCAATGCCGGTTCGACATGCTGCCTCGTCCTGCGAAGTCCCCCGGTCTGGGATCATCGGGGCTCCAGTCCTGGTTGGGGCCCCATCCATCGCCAGCGAGCGGGGTATCGTGGTTTGGATGAAGACATGGCGGTTGCTGTGTAGAGGTTCGGCCGTGCGGCCATAGCGCTCTTGGCTCTTGGCTCTAGGGTCGTACTGGTAGTATCAGACCATTGTTAGATGAAGAAATCGGGACGAGGCCGTCCTTGCGCATCAACTTACCCAGAATCTCAACGGTATCGCCAGGCTAGTGCTCAGTATCAGGGCTGGGAGCCGGATAATTAAGGCGGGGGAAATTTCTTACAAGAGAATTTGCGGGGCTTATCTGAACACGCTTTTTTGCCTTGGGAGATGGCACACAAGGATTGCAGTGGACCTACGGTAGCTTTGCATACTGTAGTTTCCAGGAATAGCAGGTGAACGTCATTCCAGGTGAGTTACTCGGGTGTGTTAACTAGTAAAAATCAGAAACAGTTCTCTTAAACCAACAAGGGTTGCCTTTTCTAATTCTTATGAACACACCTAATAAACACTCTAGTCCAACAGGGAACAATTAACCAGAACGCACAGGGATGTATACTATTCGGCCGGTTAGCCCCCCTTTAAATAACTGTCCAATGACTTATTGGGCCTTGAAGAATAAGGTGGGGTGTCCAGAGAAAATTCGAGTCCTAAATATCCAGCTGTCAATGAGGCATATTGCTGTCTAATACCCTACCGGCCTTCAGCAGATGCATGCATCCGCATCCGCCTACCCCCATCACCGAGTCAGCTGGTAATAATTTTATATATCCGAATATCGTGTTGCGGTACTAAGGAGTACCACCATTGGCCAAGACTGATAATTGTATTTTGGAGAGATTTGAAATTTAGTTGGTTCATAGGACAATGGAGGGGCTCTTCTTGTGTAAGTTGCTGCATCTATCCTTACGACGACCCCATGCGTAGAGATCTAAGCTCACAGGATCATAGAGAAACAGACCCCGCCTTAAACTACAAGGACACGGCTGAACATCGGCGACATACGGTAGCTACCCGAGTACCTGCAACAGCTAGGAAGTATCCGAAAGGAGAGATTCACAAAATATATTGCAAAAGAGCAGTGAGTATCAGAGCGCCCATACAAATCCACGGCCCTTGTTTTCGGATATTTCTTCCTCGCTACAAGTACAATAGTAGGGACATAGGGGGCAGAGGGGTCTACGAACGACGCATCAAGAATCTAGTGGCGAACATCAAATTTGGTCGGGCTGTTAGCTGTACCCTCCTGTTCATTGTCCCATACCGGGTTTTTTTACCTCAGAGCCAAATGAATGTGGCCCAGGACACCTGGAGGAGGACAATTTCGGTACGGGCTAGGCAAGAATATTCCTCTCTTTCGGATACCGTGCTGTAACTTACTCGAGTACTAGTACAAGCTACGGGCATATAGTACCCGAACACTACGATAGCCAGCAGTCCCACCGCAACATTTGGCGGGAATTGACCCAAGGGCATTGCCAGCCCTAGACCTACCCTCGACCAAAAAAGTGGTTCGCCGAGCATTTTTTTAATGCTCGACTACTCCACTGCCCCCCGGATTCGAACTCATGATGGTCCCTGTTTCAAATTAGCCGACCAGTCTCCTAAGCCATTAGACCATAGGAACTGGCCGATAATATTCATTCTTCTTGATCTTTTGACTGCTTCTTCAGAAAATATACAGTTCAGGCGCCTGATACTTTATCTTTGGTAAAAAGGGACATCGGTATCCAATCATAGTCCTCTCTCATGATATCGATAGGACGAGGAACGGGGGGGGCTCCGGTGTGTATCTATGCTCTACTTCCGAAGCACCCACTCCCACTGTCAGAGGACAAATGTTCCCCGGATTCCATGGCTAGTATCCCCGATGTAACTACTCTTTGATACAGGAAAGGACAGGGATAAAACTTTTATATGGTAAATTACCTATGCGTATCTGACCGCCCATACAAAATTCCGACTCAAGTGTTCGGGTTCTACGATATATGCCTGTAACTTGTCATGGTATTCTTCTTATATTTTCCCTGATGACCCAGCCGCCAGACGATCACGGTTCAGTCAAACAAAGGGAAAGGGGAAAAAGGTTGTTGGGGGCTGGGTACACCCCTCCCTTTCCCAGCGACCAAATTGCAAATAGCCTTTTATCTACATTATCAACACTCCACCAACAACCACCCCCTCAGCCAGCAGTCCACTCGTTTCCGAAGCCGCGTTTTAAACTTTCCAGAGTGTTATTTCTGGCGAGGAGTCTTTGATTGTGTCCCCTGACTGTATCCGCATGACAACATGCTCGAGCGGGATGAGATGTCGCAGCTTACTACTCCCGCCTGGGAGGTTTCTGGATGCAATTTTGTGTGTGTGCGCGAACGCCCAGATATCAATTACTAGTTGTGCGTGGGCTTAGCTGCTATACCTGTGTTTCGTTAGTTTGGTAGTATGATATCTGCACGACATCATGAGATTAAATACGAGGATGCTTCGTCTAGCGAGTGGCGGAACACCCTATCTCGAAGAAATGTCCCTGGTATGATATTTCGAGCGCGGGTGTGCTTTTTTTAGGGAGGGGGGGCTATGGGCTCATATGCGGGTCGCCGCCCACAATGCCTTTGGCCCTAATGCCGCTTGGGGACTACCACAGGTCTATTAGATATGCCGGGCACTTACGAATATGGGGTTTAAAAAGTCAAACTCAATTAAGGACCAGACGTCAAAGCGCGACTGAGACCTCACACCAATGAAATAGCCCGCGCCCCCAAGACGACATGTCTCCTTCTGAGCAGTCATAGCTCCTCACTCGTTAAAACTATTCATACAGAACCCGGTTTTTATCTCATTAAATTTTTAAAATTATTCCGGCGTCCAGAAGGGATACTAGCGCTCAAGTGTACAGAATTTTATAAATCGCCACTCACAGGCCGTCCCAAAGCCCCACAATACCGTGTTCAACGATTTTCTGGGGGTGGCTCGGGATATATCGATTTGGAGCACCAGCTAGCTCATCCACAGATCACGGCAGCGTCCAAATGATGCTTTTTCCAACCCTAGCCCCAGAACTCCTCCAGAGCATGAAAGAAGGGGTTCACGGCCATTCGGCCAGCTTCCCTCCTTAAGTATCATAGTTCGTCTCTTGAAACTGGAACAATGAGACTTCGGAACAAGGTGCTCGAAATGCGCACGAAAATCTGGAGAACATACTACAGTTTCTCCCGACCCATTTATTTGTCACAATAAACCCGGCGAAACTTATCCACCAACGCGTGATCCTACTGCACTAAGAATATACACGCTAAACACACGAAATCCTCCCGTTGCCCAAAGGCTTCTCGTCAAGTATACCGCTGGAGCCTAAAAACCGTAGAACGAAATTTTCACCTATTGAACTAATCGTTCAATAACGAGATAGCCTAGCTGAGTGATAAGTTTGACCACCCCTTCCATGTCATCTCACACACCTCCCCCCCCCCCAGGCAGTTTAGCGGCAGGGATGCACAGTGCAGTGGAGGGTGCTCAAGCCCGTCGGTTCCCGCGGGCCGGTACAGTCGGACCATTGCGCCGAATACTAAGCGAGGGTTTGGGAATGCATGTGTACTGTATGGTGCACTGGGAGTAGGTAGCCGCCGGGGGATAAACCGCCCCCGCGATGACGGCCACAGACCACAGCTAACTTACGTCTCAGGCTCAATGTGAGTGACCACTCGTGAACATCCCCCCCACTATTACCAATCGGCACCTCCAAGGTGGCGGAATGGACTACGCCAGCACAAAAATCTGTCGCGTAATGCGGGGGACATACCCCCAAGCGGATAGCATTGCTGGGGCTTGCTCGTGAAGGAATGTCGTTTCCGCACCTGCTACCGTAGAATCTCATGAATGTCGGAATGGCGCTAAATTAGTGTTGATTTTTCTTGAACCTGTCCGATCGTTGCTCTCTATATGCTTAAACTGTGGCAACTTGGCGTTCTTCGTGCTTTTTTTCCTGTTAGTTCGGCTGCCTTGGTTTCACGTTAGTTCGCTTTAGCGCCATTCCGACTCTCATGAGAATATACGGTATAGGAGGGGGAGCAGACATGGGTTGAGAACTATGTTAAAGACACCCGGTGAGCCGACGTCCTGTTCTTCGGCGGTTTTTACTACTGGGGAGGGTTTACAGGTGGATATTTATGGCTAGTGTTGGGATGAGAGCATGTCCGAGCAAGGAGACTAGAGAGGAAGATATGGCCTTCATACTTGAAGAGTCTGCTGTGCTCAAATTTTTTATAGGGCCGGTGCAGGCAATGGTGCATTCCGTCAAAGTTGTACTTTTGTTATTATTATTTTTATAACAGCAATATCGAGGATTCGGTGGATCCATGCGGGAACCTGATGGCTTGACCATATACTCACGTCTCTCGATAGAAGAAGAAAAGGACCAGCCCCCAGACCTCAGCTAATGAAAATAAAAAGGGAGATGGGCTCAGTTGCTCTAGTTCGTACGGCACTTTCCTGCAGTTTCTTAGAGCATTTCTTACAGCTTGCTACAGCCTGCCGTCAATGGCTACGGCATTCGGCTCCAACTAGCAATAAGGGTCCCCGAGCAACATTTTCCAACTTCTTCCGCACTCTCTGATCACATAGTCGAACGTTTTAACTAGGGGATGTGATAAATGTTGCTGCAACGTACATCTCTCGATATCGCACTCTCGGGACCCCTACATGGCTATAAACCTCTAGGTAGACAGAGCCCTCTTTTGCCCTTGATCCAAAGATGGCCTTTCTTGAAACAGCGCGCATAGGCTGCATATCCCAAGGGTGATGGAGGTGGGAAGAGCGCTGGCCGGGACAATTTGATTTGGTTTGGACACCACTTCCGTGCCATCTTTGACAGGAGGAGCAAAGGGAAATTGACCTCTATTGCCCAACATAAAAGGTGGGCAGCCTCAGGCCTCTAGCTGGTAGCGACGACTGTGCTTCCCAAAAGGCAAGAGACCAGAGAGCGGTGACGAAGACGCGCTTAGTGAAGCGATTGTTAGTGGTAGTATCGTAGAAACTTCGCTATGCGTAAATTCACGCCAACGATTTGGCGTCTTGAGGTAGGTTGAATCTACTCCCTTTTTCCAGACAACTGTTAATAATCCCCAGATTCAGCGGGCTATTGCGCCCATCCAAGGCCATCTGGTGCCCAAGCTCGTGAGGTCGCCCACAAGGCAGTATGCCCACTAATTTTAGCGAGACGAGGGAAGGCAAACGATGTGGCTAAGAGTAGGCCCTTGCAGGATACCCTGACGACAGTCGGAGATAGGAATGGGGTAACAGGAGGGCTGACATCACAATGGCTTCGAATAATTTTCCGGGTGGGAGGATAGTTGTGATCAGGTTATAACCCCTTGCGAGGGTTTTCTTTGCTACTGTATGACAGGGGCTGGGTGCTGGCGACGGGTTGAGAGGCAGTACAGGTGGCGAGCCGAGCAAGATTTGAAGTGTGCCTGGTGAGGTCTACCGTTTTTCAACTAACGATCGGGCTAGCGTAACTATCAAGTTGGATGGAGGAAGCGGTGGCTGGACCTTAGCTCAGGAATCGTGGCTGGTGGGTCGTGTTGTGGTGGGACCTAGTGGGGTCGGAAGCGTATGATGCCCCACCCGGCCAGAACTCACCGATACTCCCCACAGGATGCCCCACAGCCGCCTACGGACATGTAACCGCGAGGGCCACACCTTTCCAGGGGCAGGGGTGAGGTATTGGGACAAGCAGGGGTAGCAGATGATTGCATATACATACCTTGGAAGAAATATCAAGGAACCATAAAAGTAAGATTTCTACTAATTAGAGTGATTCTACCACCCCTGTCTTGTCCTAAGATTTCCCTCCTCACATGAGTACGCCCCTCCATATAAGTGCATGTAGAGATCTCCATCACATCAGCACCATAACCGCCACTCCCAAAGACTTCACAGGTATACAAATTCCCATTTGTCGAAGCAACAATGGGGTAAGAGTGCGACCATTTTCTCATTCTACTCAAGTAGCAAGCAACGATGACTTGAGAAATTCTTCGTGGATTCCCAATAGTGTAGTAACTCCCGCATGTACTCGAGTAGCGTACAAAGTGGCTAGAGAGGGAGCTCAGTTGAGAGAAGTTCGGCAATTGTACTAGGATTTTCCTCCCCAGGGTCCCCGATCCCGTAGATGAGGGATAGTGTTTTGAGTGAAAGGGTAACTTCATGGGTTGCTTGGGTTTCTGAGATTTCTGCTTTTTTACGGCTTACTGGCATCCGGTGGTAGCCATTGGCATGTTGAAGAGAGAAAGGAAGGTTGTCACAGAAATAGTAAACAGCAAGTGAATCCTAGTGAAGTGATGAGCTCCCTCCATCCCTTGTTCCTGCACCCTCGATCTTGCATGCAGTGCGACAGCGATCACACACAGTGGCAGATTCTAAACCTGTGCGGACGGGGAATCTAACTTCACATCCAATCACTCGTAATAAAATTCGTAGCCCTACAACAGCGCACCGCATGATAAAACCGTCCATTGCGTTGAAAGGAAAAAAAATGAAACGGCTCCACTAGTCACCGCCCAACCGGGAAACGCGAATAGCCCGCCCAATCCAACACTGGCAGATCTGTAAGTCGGAGATACGGGAGATTAGCGGTAGATGAAGTCGAGTTACTAATATCGCCACTCCACAAACCCTAACCCACAGATGTCTCACAGGATGCCCTACTGGGACTTGCATTTGAAATCCACCAAGATCCTACCTTCTCAAAAGCTCCCTCTCACTCTAATATTTTTTTTCTCTCCATCCCTCGAACAACTACGCCACCACCACTACTACAACACGAACTGAATTTTTTTAGAGAAAAAAGACAGACAAAGCAAGACGAAATGGCTCGCAGACCTGCTCGCTGCTACCGTTACTGCAAGAGTATGTATTAGGGCTATGCTGCAAGGATATATGAGGAAGAACTAATAGAGATTGCTAGACAAGCCGTACCCAAAGTCCCGTTTCAACCGCGGTGTTCCCGACCCCAAGATCCGCATCTTCGATCTGGGCCGTAAGCGTGCCAGCGTCGATGAGTTCCCTCTCTGCGTGCACCTCGTCTCCAATGAGTACGAGCAACTCTCTTCCGAAGCTCTTGAGGCGGCTCGTATCTGTGCAAACAAGTACCTCGTCAAGACCAACGGAAAGGACGGTTTCCATATGAGAGTTCGGTATGCTTCCCCCCTCTCCTAGGAGTTTGGAATATACGGTGGCTAATAAGTGACCCAATAGTACTCACCCCTACCATGTCACCCGTATCAACAAGATGTTGTCCTGTGCCGGTGCGGACAGGCTTCAGACTGGCATGCGCGGAGCTTGGGGAAAGCCCAACGGATCTGTCGCCCGTGTCAATATCGGGCAGATCATTCTTTCCGTTAGGACTCGTGATAATAACCGTGCATCTGCTATTGAAGCCTTGAGGAGGTCACAGTACAAGTGATTCCCCCCACACTCCCTCCCTCCCTCTCCGCTTCACATCCATCAGACGGTTGCTGACACAGTATTCACAGATTCCCCGGCCGCCAAAAGATCATCGTCTCCAAGAACTGGGGTTTCACTCCCCTCCGTCGCGAGGAGTACCTAGAGAAGCGTCAGAACGGACAGCTCAGGTCTGATGGTGCTTACGTTCAGTTCTTGAGGCCCCATGGAAGGCTAGAAGAGAATATGCGCAGATTCCCGCAGGCGTTCGTCTCGGCCTAAGGGTAGCTGTGTTGTTATTCTTTTATCGGCGTTAAACGGCTGGTAGCGGGCAGGGTATTTTAGAATAAAAAACTTTCTTTTTTTGTATGCATGTTAGGTACCACCGAATGAGAAATGCTGTATACCAAATTTTGGGTGGAGGACTCTGGATATCTGCGTGAATTGTCGAACTGTGTGTGATTTTGAAAAGTCGCAAACTTTTAGCCGAGAAACTCCTTTTTTCAAAATATTCAGGCCTGCAGAATTTCTGTCAAGATATCATTGGCATGAGGCTTTTTGCCGACATCTCAATATGCAAGAGAATCAAGGCTGTCAAAGTTACCGCTTTTAGCATCTCACAAAGTTGATAAATTTCCGGTATTTTGATCTCTGTAGAGGAGGGAATTGCAAGGAATCGCTCTCCCATGAGGTAGACCAAAGAATTTGCCCCTTTCCCGTCTTCAGAGCACCCAAGATAGGTAAGACGGTTGATGACAAATACCCCACTCCTTATCGATTGCCACCCGAAGCTCCTTCCCCACCAACGCCTCCCATCCCAAAAAAATTTGTTCTACTGCAACTGCCACCACACAACCTCACCATAAAATAACACTCGAATACATCGCAGCCTGACAAACAAAAAGAAAAAATACCCTAACACAATCAAACTATGAGCGCAATCCTCAGCGCCGACGACCTAAACGACTTCATATCCCCAGGCGTGGCCTGCATAAAGCCAATTGAAACACTTCCCGCCGCTCCCGACCCGCCACGCTCTAACTCTTACGAAGTAGTTCGAGAAGACAAAGCGCCTCCAATAGATCTCCCGCCTGCGCAAATCTCACTAACAGACTGCCTCGCCTGCTCCGGCTGCGTCACATCCGCCGAAGCCGTCCTCGTCTCCCTTCAATCTCATAATGAGGTTTTAGCGAACTTGAACGCTCACCCAGAGAAGCTATTCGTAGCACTGATATCCCCGCAGTCGAAGGCGAGTCTTGCAACGGCTTATGGAGTTAGCGTTGATGCTGCCGGACACATGATTGAGCGATTGCTGTGTTCGCCGGAGGGGATTTGCGGAGAGGGGAGGGGGTTTGATTTTGTCCTGGATACGAATGCCGCTAGGGAGGTGGCGGTGAGGTTTGCTGCTGAAGAGGTTGTTACGGCTATCCGTGGGGGTAGAAATGGAGTTGATGGGAGGAAAATGCCGATACTGGCGAGCGCGTGTCCGGGGTTTGTATGTTATTTGGAGTCTACCCAGCCGGCCCTAATTCCGCACTTGTCAAGATTGAAGAGCCCTCAGGCAATTTTGGGGACAGCGGTGAAGTCACTATTGCACAAGGATGTGAAAAACGGCGCGGAGGGGATTTATGTCGTTGGCGTAATGCCATGCTTCGACAAGAAGCTTGAAGGGGCGCGTGGGGAGTTGACCTCTGGGGCATGGATGGAAGGAGAGGGAGAGGCAGTCCGAGACGTGGACTGCGTGATCACCACCCGGGAATTAATCTCTCTCGCGCAAGCCAGAGGCGTGGACTTTGCTACCCTCCCGCAGGATCCACTACTCCCCTTCCCTTCCAATATCACCTCCACACTCCTACAAACCCTCAAATCCCCCACAAAATCCTCCACTACCACCAAAACCAATCCCACACCAGGGACCAGCGACGGCTACCTCACTCACATAGCAAATCACATTCTAACCCTCCACCCAACCTCCACCCTGCGAACCGAGCCAGGCCGCAACTCGGACACAATAGACTACGTAATTTCCACCCCCGAAAAGACAATAGCTCGTCTATCCCGCTGCTACGGATTCCGCAACATCCAAAACCTCGTCCGCCGCCTGAAGCCCGCAAAAGCCCGCGTCCTCCCGCGGTTCGGGAAAGCCTCCGCCATAACCTCGCAACGCAAGCCTCTAGCCGCTGCTGCCGCAAGACAAGCGGGTGGAAAGTCGGATGCGGAGTACACTTATGTTGAAGTCATGGCCTGTCCTGGCGGCTGCACCAACGGCGGTGGACAAGTTCGGTACGACGACGAGATTATCGCTTCAGGGCTCGGTGCGGGGACGCAAAAGGAATGGCTTGGGAGGGTTGATGAGGCCTACTATTCGTCCGCTGAAGATGAGGAGAATGTAGAGGAAGGTGGGGCACCGCAGGGGGAGTGGGTGGAGAGGTTCGTTGAGGAATGGGAGAATAGGACGGGCGTTTCCAGAGATAAGCTACTGTTTACTGGATATCGGAAGGTGGAGAATGATCTAGGGGGCAGGTTGAAGGAAGTTAGTGTTGTGGAGTTGGCCAGTAAGGATGGTGGAGGGTGGTGATTCCTCTTTGCTCTACTTTGTTACTCTGGAGCTATCTTGCTGTGATAGAGGGGGATGTGATTTACGTCGGCGTTGGTTAGATGTTTTTTTGATTCAAGATTATTGGTTTCCGTTAGCTCGGTATCATAATATCACGGCTTTTGACATATAATTTGCGACTTGCTTCAGTTTGGTCCGGTTTTCACCATCACTGGGTGTCACTCGGGTTTGCTTTTAAAATTGTGGGGGGTGCAGCGGAAGCCTCAGCCTGAGCTCTTTCCCTTTACCTTACCGCACCATGTTCACGGAAGGGCACCCACAGCGGTTACCATAGCAGGCAAGCAAGCACTCCACGCACTCCATTGTCCTCCGGATCCGACCCGCCCAAAGCCCACCATCATACGATACCGCCCCCCCGCGCATTTCTAAAATTGCTACACAATACAACAAACAAACAAACAAAAACAAACATAAATTACTCGAGTGCCATCATCATGTACTACTACCCCCAGAAATAAAAACATTACGGCACACCCGTGACAAACACTAACCGTACAGTAGTAACCCTTATTATAGTTGTTGTTGCTGGAAGTGCGCAGCCCACCACTTTTAGTTTTCCCTAATTGGCGGAAGACACCCGGATAGACCTCTTTGAAGACTTGGAACCACAATAGACTAAAAAAAATACAACTATTCACACGCAAGCCACCGACCCCCCGCCAGGTGGCCTAAGGCGGAAAAAAAAAAGCTCCCGCAACCGAACCAGCCCCCAACCTCCCCAAGTACTCGTACGTACAAATATAGGTAATTATTTACAGCATGATAAATGAGTGAGTGAGTGACATCACATGATCAAAGCGTTAGTTGCGGACTGACTAGCGTGTTTTCGGAAATGTGGGTCTGGGTATGATATGATAATAATATTATGGAAATAGAAAGCGGGAGGTGGTCATTTGGTATCACTCGGTTTGGGAGACGGGAGAATTATAAGCGCCGCGCGGCACCGCCAGTGCTTGTACTATACGAGTTATCTGGGTGGGTCATGGTGGTTTGGTTGTTTATTCCTCTTTTGTAAAAGGCGTGAGGGGTTGAAGTGGGTTTGTGAAGGTGAATGGAAGGATGGAGGGAGGGAAGGGAGAAGGGGAAACCCCCCCCTCGCCAAAAAAAGGTTGTATTATGGGTCGAGTCATGGTAGGCGAGGGGGTAAGAGTCAACTCTGTGCACTACAGTGCTGGTTTTGCACTCCAGATCGTGCCCGCCTGCAGTCGCGAAAGGCGCAATGTCGAGATAGTGGTACTTTTGTTTTTTTCCCTCTTACTGTGCTTACGAGTAGATGGGTAAGTATAATGAGGTATTTACTTGATCATTCACGAGTTGCGAAAACTATACGTGGGGAAAATCGATGCAGAGTTTTACCCGCCATACTCGAGTACCGTAAAAACTCTTGCGATTCGCTAGCGCCAAATACCTCTGCAAATCACGGCACCAGACCAAAGTAGGTTTAGCTGGATAAGCTGACACAATTGCGACAGCAAGTTAGTGAGATCCAACACAACCTTTGACTCAGGCTATACTATTCCCGGAAAGCACTAATCCTTCTTAAAGGCTTTTGTCTCTGAATCCAGAGATTAGCGAGCTAACGGAGCTACCGGAGATAGCGAATCGCAAGAGTTTTTACGGTACATGCTCATAGGTCAACAGTACTCCGTAGAGATGTGCAGTCCGGTGAGAAGCGATTGAACAGTTATTTAAGGTTAACCAGCCAAATATATCTCTGTCCATTCGGGTTAACCGTTCCCTGTGCTAGCGCGATCAGTTAGGAATGCTCGGAACAAAGAATCATAGGAAATAGAAGGAGACGGTATCATAGCTTACCTAAGAAAATAGTGGCTGTCCAAGCCCCTGCCAGTCACAGGCCAACCATAGCAGCACAGCATCAACAAAGGCGAGTGAGTGAGCGAGGAACGAAAGCGATAGAGCGCTAGTACGGTACCGTGCCATAAGTTAAATTTATCCCGAGCACGAGCTCTCGCACCAAATCCGGACCAAGATGCCCGGGGTCACTCTTCAACGAAACCCCACCCTTCTTTTGCTTCTTTATTCACGTGACGATGTACCTACCAACTGTCTTTGTGCCAAGTTATTATTATGATACGCGGTATCGCACCATACCGATCCTCCACAAGAAAAACAAAATAAACAGGAGTTGGGCCCATCATTGGAACCCCCCCCCCTCTGTTCCACCACCCAATCCTCGAGTGCTGGTACTCGGGTGAGGGGGGAAATATTGGGACAAGCAGGGGGTTGAAGAATTACTCTAATTAGTAGTTATCTTACTTTTTTTTGGTTCTTTGATACCCCTTCCAAGGTATATGCACAGGCCTCTGCTACCCCTGCTTGTCCCAATACTTCACCCCTACCCCTAGTACTGTACACTTGTATATCGTAGCGGTTCGTCCAACCATGGGATGCCGTGCCGGCCCCCCCACCGCCCGAGGGATAGGAACAGGGCGAAAGGTACATTTGCGCGAGAGTGAATAACCCCTTACATTGTAGTACAGTGCCAGTACTGGTACGGTACCCACTCGTCCCAGCAAGAACTACCGTTATCCCGCCGTTTGGAAGTGGAAGGGATACCGTATCTCAGGAATCTTTTCGGGGATATTTCGCATTTCCCCGATGCCGTTGTTTGCCTTCCCTTCCCTCCCCCCTCTCTCGTCTAGGACGAGTACTAGCGGATACCTACCCGTAATCGTATTGTACGTGTGTGACAGTTCCATTCGCTTTCTATTTTCAAATCCTCCCAGGTAATTTTTGTGTACCGGCTGTTATTCTGTTTGTAACAAAGGAAGGAAAGAAATTGATGATCGTGACCGAATCTGGGGAGTGTCCGAGGTTTCGGATTACCATATGTCTTACTCGTAGATTAGTAGGTATGGTGTCGGGGGTGGCGTCGGGGTTTAGGAACGGTCGTGATTGATTTTTATATGATACATAGAAAAGGTGCTAGAGTATGATATGGCAGCCGAGGGGATGTGGTGGGTTCTGGGGCTAGTTGGATGGATTGGGAGTCGGAGGGAGGGGGGTCAGAGCATTGGGCTGTCCCAAGCAAGAAGTATCGGTACACAGGGGTTTGCGAAATATCTGTGCCTTATCTGAGCGCCCTTCTGATACTATCTATACTCGAGTACTTGTGCGAGCTCACGACGCGTGTTCTTCGGGTATGGGGCTTGAGTTGCTGCATATCGAGTGTGGGTAAGGGTTTTCGGGGTTTTGTGTATAAGGTGAGTTTGCGGGATGGGTTTGTTTGCTAGAGAGAGGGGTCTGTACTGTACTGGAGCAGGGATTGGATTTTGAGTTGTGGTTGGGGTTTGAGGTGGTGATATTTTGATCCAGCCACGGCACAGTGCAAGCGGACTAGATGACCGTTAGGCCAAGGTGGATGCAGTGCTGCAGCAGGGGCGGTGAGAATCAAAATGTTGTGATTGCGGTGATGGTTAGTTGGCTTTGACCTCTGGAGGAACGCTGAGCTGCAGGAGTTGCATATTATGATACGACGCCATGGTTCACAGCACTGAAGTTGAGAGTGAGTTGTGGTGCCTTGAAAACTAGTGAAGTGGCTAATACTGCTAGTTCCTGGGATTGAGGTAAGGTACAGCACTAGCACTCGTACTAGTACTAGTACAGTGCCATATCAGTGTCCCCGCATGCAGTCCTTACAGGCACACAACACCCTGAGGCTCTTGCAGAAAACCATTATCAAGACCTACTGTACCATATCACGACAACAAACCTTCTCCCAACAACAACAACACATCAAAAGAGAGAAAAAGGAAAAATACGGTAGACAAACTACCGGTATGCCGTTACTTTTTTACCAGACTCCGCTTGCCGAATCTCCACGGTGCCCCAAACTCACGGTACTCGTGCACCCTGATCTAACCATCATATCCCCAAGCGCCTTATCAAGATACTCTATCGACGATCGCACCTCGCTTCGCCCAACAACATGCAAAAAACGGCAGAACCGAAAATAGATTACCTCCGCTTGTCCATCCCAGCTCAGGGCACCAACGAGACTCATTGGTCAGGTTTGACAAGTTTTAGACAGAAAAACCCGGTTGTGGTTGGTTGGTTGGGCGGGCGGCTACAGAATGGGAGGGGGAGGGGGATCGACAAGGGGAAAGAAGTACAAATTGTATTGGGTTTAGGTAAAGCGCCGGTATGGTAGGGGTTCGGTTTGGTGACTAAGGGAACCGTTGTGCGGTTGGAATGGCATTGGAGGCGAGATGTTGCGGGTGTCGTACGGTATTCAGGCACGGTATCGTGTGGGCGAGTGGCGGACAGGCGTGTGGGGGGGGGTTATTTATAGGTCCTCTTGTACTCGAGTATTTCTGTTTTTGTTTTTTGTCCTTGCCCCCCTTCTTTCGGGGTTTTGCGAGTCGGACTTGTTTACAGGTATCGTGGACGGACACACACAATCCTAGAAGCATGCTACGGTATGATACCGGTATCATACTATGGAATGTTATGCGTTCAGAGTGCATTATTCAAGGGGTGGGAAATGATAGTGAGGCATGCTGTGGATGGGTACAGGTGGGTGGGTGTGCGCGAGTAATGTGCTCGAGTGGTTATGGGAATTTCGCAAAGGAGGGGGGGGGGACGAAATGAGATGTTAGAGAGATAGGGTGTGTGTGGAATTTTGCATTATGGTTTGCCCAGTTCGTGTTGAATTGGCTGGCAGAGAGGCTCTTGCGAGTTTTGCTTGGGTGTAATGTATTTATTTCTCTCTCCTTTTCTTGCCTGTTCATTGCCGGTACCATTTGTACCTATATACGGGACGAGAGGTTCAGGCGCGAACAAGGTGAATTGTCGGAAACGAATTACGCTTCGGGATTAGTTCATAACTTATTTATAGATTTCTGCTCCATGTCGCGAATCCCCAAAAATTGCCTGTCCCCCTCACTCAATCAATCCACTCCTTCTCTCTCTCACACTCTCTTGGCCTCACACGGGCTTGAACAGAGGCCTCCTCTCTTTCTCCCCCTCCCTCCCTTTACCCTTCCTCTCCCTTTCACCCCCTCTCCCCTTCTCTTCCAACCCTATCACCCTACGGTACTTTCTTTCCCTTTGCCCGTTCTCTGATCCTACCCACCCACACTCCTTCTCCCATTCCCCTCCTCATATATTCACTTCACCCCACTCATCTGTAGTCCACCCCCCCTCTCGCGCCGCCACTTTGGCCTCTCTCTGGTTAAACTGTTTACCGCGCCGACACCTGGTCACTAGGAATGGGAGTTTAGGGAGAGTTTTCGAATCACGGACAATCACTACTTACTAACATTTCTACAATGGCGTCGCCATATGCTTTCCACAATAACCCAGCTGCCTATGCTCGCTACAATCCAGCACTCTACCCAGGCGGACTCGGTGGCAGTCCGACCGTTGGCGCCGCCAGTGCTCCTGGCAACACTCCGACCGCGCCAGCGGGGTACGGTCCACGACGACCGAGTGTGAGCCCTATGAGGAATCCTACCGACAGTGGGGAGGCAAGCGGAGAGTACAACCCTCAACACTACGGCCCTGTCGCGGCGGACGGTAGTGGCTCTTTTGTTCCTAGACCCGCCGGGGAGGATGGTATAGAACCTTTGTTTCCTAGATGAAATCACCACTTTCCCAACATTTTTCATTTCCTTATTATTGTCATTGTCACTTTTTCTCTTTGGGGGAGAGGGGATCCTTTCTCACGTTCCCTCTTATTCCCTCACTTTTCCTCCTCACCTGTAATTGCTTGTAATACCCCCCTCCTTTTCATGTTGGTAATGGGCTTCTGTCTCTATCCCATTCGTGAATCTCTACTTCCGTAATTCGCATGTCCTGGACTGACGCCTCTGCAGCTCCACCGCCATACTCGCCTCCGAGTGCCCAGCGGCACCCAAGTAACCCCAGATTGCAGCTCAGCCCGCCCCACCAGAGGCAGCACTCATGGCCATACAATAGCCAGAGCACAACCCCTATCTCGCCACTGCAAGTCACTCCCTCAACAGCGACCACGCGGGATTTCTCTCCGATTTTCTCACAGCAAAGCAGTGCTACCAGTACGGCCAATACGACCCCCTTATCACCTTATGCGCCTTTGCTGCAGGAACAATTGGGGTGGAATGGCCCCACTCGCAGAAGAAATTATTCTCCTCCAGGGGTAGCTGGCGGACAGGGGTATGCGCCCTCGGGCTTGCAGCAAACGTCTTATCCTTCTCCTGATATACCCCCGCCTTCGAGTCCCATCGCCGATAGCGTTGAGCCGTCATCCCGCGCCGGGAGTCGGCGTTCAACATTACACAACGTGGTGCCACCGCCGCCGCCGGGGCCACCCCCAGCCCAGAATAATTATGTGCGAGACGGCTCACCGATGGCTGCACAGGGTAGGAGGACGCACAGCAGTAGTAGCCCGGCTATGCCTGCCGGGCTCGGAATTGGGATGAGATCCGGTTCCCGCTCGCCTCCAGTGGTGTCACTTCCGCCCGGAGCTATGAGAGCCGATTCTCTATCGAGGATACCCCCTCCCCCGCCTGGGCCTCCTCCACGGAGTGAGTCTGTACCGAGGAATGTCTATGCTCCGGGAGCTGTGAGGAGCGATTCTCAAAGCGGAGGTGCGATCCCTCCCCCACCGCCCGGGCCACCTCCTAGAAACCCGAGTCTACCCAGGGTCATGAATCAAGGTCGATCTGTTTCCTCACCTGTGATGAATCCCGCTGCCATGAGGATTAGTAGTAGATCCCCTCCCCAGCAACCAAACAGGTTATCGGCCGAGAACAACGGTTCGGATATTTATGAACCAGCACAGTCTAGTGCACTGTCTGGCTCGAGGAGTCAGCCCCCGGCTCCTCCCCCAAAACGAAAGATGGAAGGGGAAGAGATGCCCCACAAGAAGAGCTCGCCGGGGCCAAGGAGCGGGGGTGAGGAAGGGTTAGGGATCGCTTGGGATCAGAGGCGACCAGACATAAACAATAATCCCTGGCGTCAAGCACCAACTAGTCCGGTGGTGAACTCAACCGAAGAAATGATTAGTCAAAGGGAGCGTGGATTGAGTTTTAGCGCCGCCCGTGGTCAATCTGTCACAGCGCCTCCTTTGATCGATTACGGAGAAGGGGGATCCCCCCCACCCCCTGAGGCAACACCAAAGCCTTCCTTCAGCCCAGCCGGATATCCCCCTTTCTCATCGGATAATAACAGGGTCAGGCGTAAGCCGATACATATCACCTCACCACCAGCTAATAATTATGAACCGCCAAAGCAGCTTCCTACACCCCCTCCTGGCACTGAAAAGGATTCCAAATTCAGGCCGGTTTCACATTTGTTACATCTACCTAATGCGGGGGGGCAACTCCAGCCTCCACTAATCGAGGAGGAGGATGAAGAAATGGACGCATTTTACCTATCCGCAATGGAAAGGCACAGAAAAGTGATTCGGTTGGAGGCCACAGCGTCAACCGATGAGGAAAGGCTGGGATTGTGGCTGGATTTTGTATTGAAGGAATGCGAATTGAGGAAGGAGCGGTATCCCCGGGCTATTGGGAAGATGGGATCGTCTCTTGCGACAAAATTGGGTTCGGCATTTTCGGAGGAGACACAACAAAATTTAACACCAATTTCGCCGGTAATGAGGGGCATGGACGGAGAGGACGTAGAGATGGAGGGCACGCGGGAAGGCAGGGCAAGACCAGAAACACAGTGGTGGGGGCAACACCTAAACAGTGATTCTTTCGATAATGGTGATCCTACGGGCGCGGCTCTCGAAGCGAGAATCAGGGACGAGGAGTCCTCGCGTGGACGAACATCCTCACGGTGGTGGGAGGCGAGCGCGGAGGGCGGGTCAGTCAGCGATCACTTGGCTGTTCGTTCTGATGGGATGGGAGACGATGAGTTCGGCATGGCACGGTCGAGTCACAGACACGCACGCGCTCCTAGAGCATCGCTTCGCGAGATAGCCGAGCATGTGACTACCCCGCGGAATTCACAATTCCCTGGCGATCCCACCAGTTATGCTGGCAGTTCCGCATATCCCCCTGATAGGAAGACTATGTCCGTGTCTCGTTCTCGATCCCGACCCGCTCATTCTCAATCACGAACTCGTACTCCTGTGCGACCAGTCAAGACGAATCTCGATATTGCTCCCCTCCTCACTCTGCTACCGCCTTACCCACGAGTTTACCCAGCAGTGAACAACGCGCACCCTCAGCTTGCAGTATTCCGGAACCTTGTGCGGACGCTGAACGACCTGTCTTCTATCACAGAGATCAGGGCTGACTTCAACGCTGCTTCATCAACGCGGAAAGAAACCTTCACCATCGAGTCACTAAAGCGCCGAAACCAACACTCAGAGTACATACAATCCCTCTACAGCATGCCTTCGGGAAATAAGGCCCAAAAACGCCTCAGCTTCGACCAACTCGAAACCCTCAACACCGACTTCCAGAACCGCGAAAACGTTCTCTCTGAGGAATCCCTCAAGTCTGAATTTGACTTGTTCCAATCTCAAGTTGTAGACGCAGTCCACACTGAACTACAGGAGCGCATCTCCGCCGCATCGGCGGCCTACGGCGACCTTTCTGCCGCGATTGTCGCGAACGCGGACAACCCGCTCGGTGGGCAAGAGGAAGGCGGCGACCAAGTCCCTGAACTTCTTGAGAAGCTGACATGCCTGAAATGGGTCTTTGACGTGCGAGAGCAACTCCACCGTGAGGTCTTCGACCTACTATCGGAGCGCAACCGCCGCTATAAGGAAGTGGTAATAACCCCCTTCTTTGCTTCCCGTCTCGCCGACAAAATCCGAGAAGCAGAGGACTTCTTCACAGCAGACGAGAATGCCCGCCGCCTCAGGGCCGACAAAGAATCCCTCACCCGATACGAGGGCTTCCTAGACTTGGTGGAGAACCACGTAATCAAAGGCGTCGAAAAGCAAATTTCGGCATTCTGGGAGGTTGCGCCGCTGATCATGGAGTGCTTTGAAAAGATCCCGACAAATTTGACGAACGTCCACCCTATTGTCCCACCCGAGGAGTACCATGAAAACCCCGCGTATCTGAGAGAGCCATTGAGGTACCTCCATTCGAAAATTGAAATGGCGGAGAAGTCGATATATCAGTTTGTCGAGGGGCAGACGAATTTGCTCTGCTTACTACACGAGGTCAAGACTTTGAGCGTGGCGGCTGGATGGAAGGTTCGCTTACCGGGCCCCGAGAACGCAAAGATTCAAGAGGAGCGCCGGGAGAAGGAGGAGGCAGTGCTCACGGAGGACTTGAAGGAGAAGGTCAAGATGCTGGAGAGCGAGTGGAGGGAGAGCCTTGGGGGTCTATTTGAGGAGGTGAGGGGGAGAGTTAGAAGGTGGATTAGTGAGGGAGAGCCTGTGGAGTAATTTTTCTTCATTGGTAGGAGAGTCGCTCATCATGTTGGAGGAAGCGGGAGGGCTGGAGAAAAACCCATCTATTATCTACCGGCATTCTACTTACATTCATGTACTGTACATATTCCTCTTCCGGCTTGATACCAATATTTTTATTCCCTTTTTTTCATCCTTTATTTTACCCAAGCTTATCATGATTACCTTTTTCTTTCTCCTTACTTTTTCTCTTCATTATTCATATAAGGGATTGTATTTTACACTCGCTTTCTTTCTCATCACTTTATCGCAACGGACATGCATAGAGGGGCGTAATGTACTTTACACTCGCTTGGAGTTTTTCCCTTTTTCTTCTTTTTTCTCTTTGCTACTTTTTCCGTTGTTTTGGTCTGGGTTTGCTTGCTTGATCGATTGATCGATTGATGATGGATAGATGTGGTAGGCGGTAAAGCGGAGAATTGTATCGTGAATACCCACCGCTCTTACATACATCGTCAATTATGTCCTGCGAAGCATTTCGTGTGGTGGTACTAACTAGTACATTCGTAGGTGTGATACCATTGTTGATTGTCAAAGTTGGCACGATGAGGGGTTTTTGGTTGGGGGGTGTTTTTTTGTTGGTGGCGGGATGGCATTGGTGACCGCGATCATGTACTGTCACTCGCTGTCGAACAGGTCTGAATAGCGCTTTGTGATGGACGGGGGGTGTTTGGTTTCGCTCACCATCACCGAGTAGAAACCCACCCGCATGTCTAGGAGGTACTGTACTGGGAGATCTTGGAGTGTTCGTGATGTTATACGCAAGGTCATGTTGAGACGTATTGGTAGTTAGGTTTATAGAAGCGGGATGGACCAGTGCGCTCCCGTCCGATCGCTAAACCTTACGGATACGAGTGCGCAAAAAGAACAATTGTGATACTTGCTATGTTTGCGAACCCGGATCTGTTCGGGATATGGGTATGATGGGATGCCTGCCCAGTTCGCTGATTAAGGGCTACTACCGGACTCGGTGAGGCTCGGGAAAGCTTTAGGTGGTTCTGTTTGCGACAGAGGGAAATTATAAACAGTAGTTCGACTGAATGGCTAGGGCCTAAAGTTAGTTAGAGACCACGCAGCGTGTTACAGGTAGAGATCCTATGCGTTCCGCTCTTAATCGTCCCATCCGGGAAATAAACAGATGCCATTAGACTCGAGAATAGGAGAGGGTGGCCATGAACTCTCTAGGGCCAAGTTGACATCCGCGTTCCAAGTGGTTGAAATCGGGTTGGTCTGGGAATGGGGCGCTGCACTGGTACATTTAAGTAGGGTGGCGATTCGTATTGATTCATCTGTATGATGCTGTGAGCCAGCCGCCTTACGATCTATACTGCGATGTATAGCAATTTTTCCACATATGATACCAAGGACCAAGGGAAGTACAGGAATCACAAGGGATCACTCGTACCTTGTTCTCATTTCCTGAGATTGTGGTGCTGGAAACCAACGATCGGGAAGGCTGCAAGGTAGGTTTGATACACCGCAGACAAGAGCCTGTCTGAATGGGTGGGGGAAGAGGTAGTGGGCTGGAATCCTCGGAGAGAAGTAATGGGTGCTTCGTGCACACGATGGAGATGGCCTAGGAGGAAGTAGGACAAAGATCGAGTGTAATAGAAACTAGCATAAAACCCCGTTATGCGAGGGAGTTTGGAAGAGGTCCGGGAGTGATTTGGGGCTGTGTTTTTTTATTTTATTACTTTCCTCCCCATTTTTTTTCTCTCCCGGTTCATTATTCCTTCAGGTACCCCCGGGTTGTCGGAGGTGGTATGCTGTTTTCTTACTCAGGTGCTGTACTACGATCCTGAGAAGTGCGACATGATCATGTAACAACGAAATCATATAGTGGGGTACTAGGTTAGTATCGTATCGTGGGGGGTCTTGTGTCTTTCATTAGGAACTATCTATATACCACGCTTCGCCGGGAATTTTATTTTATTTTATACAAGGGAAGGAATAGGGAGAGCGTAGCTTCCTAGAGTGAAAATGGATAAAACTTCTCTAGGGTCCCAGGAAGGGCCCATACTTGCGGCTGGTTTTCCGAGACAAATGAGGCGGGGGAAAATTTTTCATTCCTTTCTGTCGTCCGCCGATCTCGAACCTTGAGGTCTAACTTAAGGTCTAGAGTCGGATTCTACCACCTCGGGGTAGGATCGATAAGCCCCACGGCCCTATTGATGAGGGCTAGGTTATCCAATCTCCTAGTCCCCATAGGGCAGGAATTTTTGAAATTCTCCTGTCCTACATGATGGTTCGTTCAGTGATAACTGATTGTCAGCGTGAATTGAACTCCTGGGCTCCTGGTAATTGCGACAGGGGAAAATAGGTTCTTGGCCTGTTAACCACTGCGCCAGCTGGGTGTTTCGTGGAATGTCGACTTGGGAAAAAATATCCTACTGAGGGCTGGGTTTCGGGGTTTAACGTGAAGGGTAGTGTATCTCTTCCTAAGTTAGTAGATTTCAATGGATGTCTTTGGTGAGGGGTTCGCTGTGGTTTTGAACAGAAGTTGTACCTCGTTCATCTTGCCGCGATCCCCGGACTCTACCCACCTCATTTCTTGGTTCGCCGGACTTCATCAAATCGATAACCCTGCTATGATATCCTATGTAATTCTGAGGGTCCTAGAATGTAGAAGTTCTACCATCAGATATACTGCTAAGTTTGGATTACTATCTTTTGGCCACAGCCTTTAAATGTGCCATATAGTAAAGAGCAATGAACCAGCACTGGTCTCAAGCGCCCTCTGTAAATGCGTGCAAGGTAAAAAAATATCATTATTGGACAGTATTCTCATCCGAGCAGCTCCTCCGCTTCCCACCCTATTTCTTCAAGTTGGAGAGCTACAGTTAAGCTCTCGGGAGACTCACTAGTTCCACAGCCCTGATGTCCAGCTGCGTAGTCTCTCTCCCACTTTCTAGGAGTGGTCGGTCCATCTTCTTAGTTTCAGCATACTTTCCTACCGATTCCCATGGCATATTTTCTGTCTCCCATGTATTGTTGGTGTTCAGCTGTATCAGAAATTCTACTAGTAGTTTGGAACATTCCCTTCCGGTTTCTGTTAATACTTCTAGGAAATGTTTAGCGTATTCTAAGGAAAGTCGGCACAATCACCACTGCAAGTGTGCTGGTACGTTGGGGGAGGGGGCGCATTGGATTAAGTCGCCATATGTGCATATGGTGGAGATTGGTAAAGAATTGCCAGGTTGCTAAGAATGGGAGCTGAGGACTAACGTTCTAGTATGGTCTTCGACCAGGAAGACCCAAGATACGGTAACAAGCTAAGAAGAAAAGGTATGAATCGGATTCTAGGAGGCGGTGATAAGATAATATTGGAACGATATTTCAGCTGGATTATACCGGTACCAGAGATAGGAATAAACCACCCTTGAGTTATGCTCAGGGGGTTTTTTTGGGGGGGGGGGAGCGGTTGAGGCGAATACTAAATTCAGAAATGCTCTGAAAAACCAAGTTCCCTGAAGTATTGACCATTTAGAGCAGCCTGTTGGAAACAGCCTTCTTAAATATCGGGTTCTTCAGGGGCTGTGTAGCTAGCAACGCCTATGGACTTATAGTCGCTGGCTCCCTTGCAGCCGCGGTTCCCATAAATTTAAGAGCCTGTTTGGCCACAATGGTTCCGTTCTGCTGGGCGACCGTTTCTGCTGTGAAAACGACCTCCTCCCCGCTTTGAAACGGAAGGAAAGGGGCCATTTGTATGGGAGAACGGAAGGGAACCGTTGTGGCCAAACAGGCTCTAAGTTGCCTCTTAGTACCATAGTGTGGCCCCGCCAGGCGGCTGAGAGCCAAGTACGAGCACTGCCTCCACTGCAGACTTGCTCTGGTCCTGCTCATGCCTTCGAAGCCTCCCCCTGGATCTCAACAGTGAAGCCCTTGCATAAATTTGTTCCCATAAAACCTCTTTTACGCTGTTCGCGATTTGCGCTCAACTTTAGGCGCCTTGTCGCGGCAGCTTTGCGGCTGGGTCCGGGCGCCTAGGCTATTCCGTAAGCTAGAAAATATAATAAAAAACAGAGCCACAACTCTCTTCCGTTCTGGCATTTCCCAGCTCGTGTTTGCAGAGTTTCTCATCCCTTTCGGTCTTTGTGAAATCCACCCTGAGCTTCACTTGTGCCGGGCCTCTTGAGATGGAGATGTATGTTAACTTACTCCCGTCAAAACCCGCCATCTTTTCTTCAACTTGGAACAGGCCTACTAACATATCTCACCTGTCTGGGCACCAGCGCAAGGAACTATATCCCAGGACGTAATGTGGTGGGCGACTACAGCGGCAACATCAATAGCTTCAATACCGTTAATATTGACAATCATTACTGGTCCGATGAGGAGGACGATGGGGCGGGCAATGGTATCGAACGTATTATCGCATATTCAGCTCATTACAAGTCTGATTTCTAGTGCCCTTACAGATTCCGAAGCAAGTTCAGGTCCCCGTTGGATGGTCCCGTATTCCCGGAACCTCGAGTTCACAGGGCGAACCGGTATCATTGAAGACATTGAGAGGCGGACTAAGCGCAAGACCCATAACCGGATTTCGCTCTATGGGTTGGGCGGATGTGGGTGTGTATAAACCTTGCTTTCCATCTCTGAATAACTTGTTAAACCCTTTTAGAAAAACCCAGATCGCACTCGAGTATGTTTACCAGCACAAGGGTCTCTGTCATGTCTTTTGGGTGAACGCGAGCGGCTTCCTTAAATTCAGCAAGGACTATCGGCGTATCCTGCAGATTGCCCAAATCCCAGTTAGGGAAGGTGTGGACGACGAGGGGCTATTGATGGCGATAAAAAGGTGGTTTGAAAGTCCAGATAGCGGTGACTGGATCCTAGTTCTTGATAATGCCGACAATGAGGAAGACTTCAGAGGCAACAAGAGTTTGATATCAAAATTCCTGCCACAGGGCTCAAAAGGCACGGTCATCCTTACTACAAAGTCTCGGCAGGTAGCGGAGCGAGAAGGTTGTCAGTTTGTCGAGGTTGGAAAGATGACGGTAGAAGAAGCGAAAGATTTGTTATCACGTAGGATTGTGAGCCCGGGTCTGGACACTCTAGGAGGCGACGAACGGGCTATAAAAATGGTGCTTGATGCTGTGGATTATCTGCCTTTGGCTATCATGGGAGCAACCGCTTTCATGAGGGAGACCAGCTCTTCACCCTCCGAATATTGGCAAATCCTTCAGGGAAGCGACGAGCTAAAAAGCCGACTGCTCTCACAGGCCTTTCCAGATATTCACCGAGAGGGTGTCTCGGAGAGCGTGTTGAGTACCTACTTCGTCACTTTCGAACGAATTTCAGAGCAAGAGCCAGCAGCTACAGACCTTTTAAAGTTGATTGCCTTTCTCGATCGCCAGAATATACCAGAGGAACTTTTAACATCGTCGAACTTGCCCGGTATGGATAACCCGCTTGAGTTCCGGACAACTATTGGGAAATTAATCGGCTTCTCGATGATTACCAAGAATCGAGGCCATAGGCCTGTATACGAGCTTCATCGTCTAGTGCAACAATCTATCCGGGGATATCTCACACCTGACGAAGTCACTTACTGGAGAAATACAGCGCTCGAAGTCATGTGGCGATTGTTCCCCCGATATAAGCACGAATTACGACATGTCTGCTCTCTTTATCTTCCACACGCACTCGCTGTGACAAAAGGTTCCGCATATCCAATTGATGGCTCCCTTTATTACCGTATGGCATCATATCTCTATTCCGCAGGCTACTACAACGACGCAGAAATACAAATAAAACGGTGTATTGATTTCCGGGGGGAGGTCAGCGACGAAAACGAAAGCCAGGTGCATCTATCTGAGCTTAGCCTCCTAGGCTCTATCTTGCTTCACCAGGGAAAGTATAACGAATCAGAGGAGATAAACCAGCTTGTACTAAAAGGCACGACGAGGCTTTTGGGGGACAATCACCAGCACACACTAGCTAGTGCCAACAATCTTGCGATTGTGTTCAGGAACCAGGGGAGGTACGAGGATGCAGAGATGATGCATCGAACCGTGCTGGAAATTGAAGAGGAGCAGCTCGGAGCAGACCATCCCAAAGTCCTCGGTTCCATGTACGGTCTGGCAGCGGTATATCAGGCGCTAGGGAGGTACGCTGAGGCAGAAGAGCTACATCAGCGGGTATTAGAGTCTAGTGAAAAAGCTCTAGGACTGGAACACCCTGACATTCTCCGCAGCTGCGATGCATTGGCAAGCTTGCTCGGCACCCAGGGAAAACATGCTGAGGCAGAGGCCATACTGCGACGGATACTGAGAGTTAAAGAGGGGTCATTCGGGTTGCATCACCCTAGCACCTTCATCGCTATGAATAATTTAGGATTGGTTCTCTATGATCTTAGAAGATATGAGGAAGCAGAGCAGATAAATCGGCGCACACTTGAACGCATCGAAAAAATTGTGGGACCGAATCACCCTCGCACGTACCCGACCACAAGCAACCTAGCTCTCACTTTAAGCGAACTCGGAAAGTGCGACGAAGCAGAGAAGCTGCTTCGGCGTGCACTTGAAAGTTCTCTGAAGACCCTAGGGCCGGACCATCCTGAAACTATCAGTAAGATGCACAATTTAGCCACGATTTTGCATAGTCAAAAGAATCTCGTTGAGGCCCAGAGCCTAAACCATAAAGTCCTGGAAACGAGGAGTAAAACCCTAGGCTCTGAGCATCACGATACCCTCACTAGCATGAACAATTCTGCAGTGATACTACGGGAGCTAGGGCAGTTCGAAAAATCGGAGAAAATGCAGCGGCTTGTAATGGAGGGTAGAGAAAAGGTTCTTGGGCAGAAACATCCTGACACTCTTGGCGCTGTTAGCAACCTAGCCCTAGCACTGCAAGATCTGGAGAAATATCACGAGGCAGAGAAACTGCACAGACGGGCATTAGAGGGAAGGGAAGAGGTGCTCGAACCAGACCATCCCCTAACATTAGACAGCCTTTCCTACCTGGCCGGAGTGCTTCAATTACTAGGAGAATACGACGAGGCCGAAAGCCTGCATCGACGTGCGATGGAAGGTAGAAAGAAAGCGCTTGGGCCAGGGCACCCCGATACACTCCTTAGTTTCAATCACTTGGCTGGGACTTTGGAAAAGTTGGGTAGGCATGAAGAAGCGGAGGGTCTGTATCGGTGCGACCTCGAAGCCAACGAGAACACCTTAGGGCCAGACCACCCGAGCACACTCGGGATTGCCAATAACCTGGCCATCGCGCTCCGCAGCTGGGGGAAATACTCTGAAGCCAAGGAGTTGCTCCGGCATACAATAAAGATCGGGGAAAAATCTCTCGGACATGAACATCCTCAAGTTCTCATCAGTATCAGCAACCTAGGCATAGTTCTTCAAGATATGGGGGAATACGACGACGCAGAGACAATGCACCGATCTGTGCTAGAGGTGAGAGAGGAAACCCTTGGGCTCGGGCATCCAAGGACTCTAGAGAGTATTCATGAGCTGGCTAAGGCACTGCGCGACCTAGAGAGGTATGAAGAGGCTGAGGAGATGCAGCGTTACGCGCTTGATAGTAGGGTAAAACTGCTTGGGCCCGAACATCCGGATACTCTCAAGAGCATTTATAACTTAGCTCTACTCTTCCGGAGCCAGGGCAGAGATGATGAACTAGAAGAAATGAATCGACGTGCACTAGAGAGCACAGAGAAGGCATATGGCCCAGCCCATCCGGACACCCTTCTCTGCATGTACAATCTCGCCTCGACCATGTACAGACGTGGCAAACACTTTGATGCAGAAGAGATGTATCGGCGGGCCCTACAAATAAGAGATGAGGCGCTCGGGCCAGCGCACCCCGACACCCTGGCTAGCGTCAATAAACTAGCCGATATTCTGGAGGACTCAGAGAAATTTGAAGCAGCAGAGGTGGTGTACCAGCGAGCTGTGGAGACTACTGAGAAAGCGTTTGGGTCAGAACACCCGGAGACTTTAACATTTATTAGCCATTTGGTTAGGGTGCTATACCGGCGGGGAAAGGTTGTAAGGGCCGAGGAGATGCTCCGGCGTGTGCTGGAGGGTCAGGAGAAAGCACTCGGGCCAGAACATCCCGATACCCTCAGAAGCGCAAACAACCTGGCACTCGTCCTGCGTGAGTTGGAAGAGTATGAGAAAGCGGAGAGGATGTATCGCCGTATACTAGAACACAAAGAAAAGACACTTGGATTAGACCATGAGAGCACTCTTGAGTGTGTCTATAGCCTAGGAAGCGTTTTACAAGACCTGGGGAGGTTCGAGGAGGGAGAGAAGATGCATCGACGCATACTCGAGATCGTGGAAAAAACTCTCGGGCCAGAGCATCCTAAAACACTTACCAGCATCTACAACGTTGGTATGGCCCTCCAATTCCGAGGAAATGATGCCGAAGCAGAGGAAATGCATCGACGTGTTCTAGAGGCCACCGAGAGGACCTTTGGGCCAGATGCGATTGAAACTTTAAGGAGTATGAACGTTGTTGCCATTGCTCTCCACTGTCAGGGTAAAAGAGTCGAAGCAGAGGAGATGTTCCTACGTTCAATGCGAGGTCACCAGAGGGAGTTAGGACCAGAACACCCGGAAACTCTCGACATAGCCGATAATCTAGCAGCCCTACTTCAAGATCTCGGCAAATACGACGATGCAGAGGAGCTATATCAGCGATCAGTAGAAGCTAGAGAGAAGACTCTAGGTTTTGACCACCGCTCCACATATACCACCCTTTGGCGCCTAGCTACCCTCCATGAAAAACAGGGGCAATTCTTGGAGGCAGAGCAGTGTTACCAGCGGACAGTAAAAAGATTGGGCACAACTCTAGGAGAAGACCATCCCGATTTTATTCGGTGCTCGGAGCTCTTAGCAGAATTAAAAGACAGAATACCAACCAGCCAGGGGCCCGACATCGCCGACTGCGAAGCAGACAGCAATGCAACCCCTCCAGTAGCTGCAAACGCCGGAACCGAGAGCGCAAGAGTTGGATTAGGAGTCATAACGAAAGTCGGAGTTAATCGAAACGGTGCCCCGGGAAAGTTAGGCTGGGCTGTTAGGTTCATGCAGCGAATGAACCGGTGGGGTGGAGACCGGTGAAACCCCCAGGAATTCCCTGAGGTAGATGCAGGACTTCGGGATTCCATATAATTAAGGCTCTGGGGCTGATTTGCTCACAGATAGGATACCCTCCTTCTATTTTCCTAGTCCTGTGATATTTTGCCAAGTCTAGACCATATGGGAGAATATATCTAGCGACGAGACAAACGTAAGATTAGCTCTAGAAACTATCCTGAGAGTGCACAACGTATAGAAAGTTTTGATATTCCTCTAAGCGCAGTCGTTTACCAACTATCAATAATAGCTGCTACAGAAGCTCTAGTTTTGTCAACCAAAACTCCCACAGGAGGCCACTGGCCATCCCCTAAGCGGGTCAGACCGAAAGTCAGCCGCTCGCTTTACGAGTGGGGGCATGAATTTATCTCGATATCTAGGCCAGAAGAGATACCGCGCTTTTATTGTTTGAGCACTCCCAATGCATATATGACTGGTTACTTATGTGTGCCATCATGAAAGATCACCCGTTCTAGCGAACTAGCCTCTAGCCTCTAGATTTTTATTTCACTAACGAATTCCATGCCATAGCGAGCCATCTGCAAGTTTAGGCAATGTAATTGACTGAACCTTAGTTCGGATCTAAATAGTGGCTAGTATTTGGGTGGATGGTTCGTTATGCCAGGCGTTCGCTATGGCGTGGAATACGGTAACGAAAATACAAATCACAGCGCCCACATGTCCAAAGCACCGACCCTCCATAAACCCATGGGAATGACACAACAAAAAGGCCCCAAAAGATCTTAGACTAAGCATCTAATCTGCCGGTATCTCGTCCATGGGGCCTTCCGATACCCAGCCTGTCCGCAAAATTTCCGGAGACCGGCATGGGGCATGGGCATATATGATAGATGATTTGGTGCTAGTGGCTTTTATGGGTTGCTGATGCTAGATCAAGCCGCTGAGCGTTAGTCACATCCACCACTTTTCCTTCTCCCGGAGTCTATACCCCGGCACTCAGTACTCGTAATGTCCTGACGTTTGTGAACACAACTGCTATTGCATACCGCCAAAATTCAGCTTTTTTGCGCTGATCTTGGCATCATGCAATAGCAGTTGTGTTCACAAACGTCAGGACATTACGAGTACATGACAATCAATCTTATCTACCCAGTTCCCCATAAAGCATACTTTTACCAAATCTTAGGCACATTCTAGTAGACGAGGCCACAAGCCACCCGGACACCCCCTCACTTGGACGACTAAACTTGGGCAGGAAGCCCTCTTGTGGTAAACTTGATAAAATGTTGTAAGTGAAGAGATCAGCCGGTGATTTCCCCATAGGAAATTGGCAAAACAGCACCCGTCTGAGTGGAGGGGGGTGTCGGAGTGCGTCGTAGCTACGTCTGATGGGAACTGCTAGCCCCCCCGTTTCGATAGTTCACAGATGGGTGACATAGTTTAAGAAACACAACGGTGGTAGGGGATGGAGCAACCGCACGAGCAGGGGTTCTTGGAAAGTCTGATAGCAGATATGAAACCCCAGCATCCCCAGGAAACTCAGCCCCTGCTCGGCACAGCCGGACTGGACCAGGAATCGGACCCAAACTCTGGACTGAGAAAGCAAAGTCTGGAAACCTGAAAATCTAGATTTCGGGAGCAGGTCTCACTAAAGACAGCTTGATTTAGATTTAGACTTCCATCAACCGGTAATCATTTGTGTATTAGATGTAGGTCTCGCTGAAGGTTGATTAAAAAAACCAAAAAAATATCGTTCATAAGTACGTGGGAGGAAATTAATGATTCGGGCGGTGTGACAAACAAATTCGTGGTTGCAATATGGATGTTAATGTATTGTGCTTTCACAAAATGGTTATAACCGTACATCAATGGACAGGAAAAACTCCGGCGATGACAACGAAACCCCCCCCACCAACCCCACTATCATGAAAATCCAAAAAAAAAGATATAAAATGTAAATACATAGTAGAATACATAGTAGGAATTAATATTTGATCCAGAGGAATTTCTTTAGGCGCTGTTGAAATGTGGGGTGGTGAGGAGGGTTGAATTGGCATGGATCGTTTGTGTGCGGTTAATTTTGTTGACGGACAATAAATACTCTTAAACAAATATGCTAACAACCTAACGGGTTTTAGATATCGACCATTATACTACTAAGAATGTAGAACTTGATGTAAAATCTGCTATTTTTACAGTAAAATCACTTGTATCCACTTATTTTTTTTTAGCCATACTTGTAGTATAAGTTTAACCTATTCCATCTCCTATCTTAACTAAATCCACGAGTAGAACTCACTGCTGTATCATATTACAAAACTATAATAGGTTTAGCAGAGTAAGATAACAAAATAATAAATCTCAGTTAGTGAGACCCAGAAAGCCCAATCTCTTCAAGTTATATATGACTTAGAATATACTATTTTTTCATATTATATATTGTTATAGACTACAAAAACTAAAGCATTAATTACAATAATATTATGTCAATTTACTAGAAGTGCATCTCATTGCCATCTTGAACTCTTGTTTTAACCCTAATTCTAAAGTTTTGCTGCAGAATACTATTTTACTTTTAAATAACAGGTGGAGTTATAACCAAAAATCTTAAGAATTAAAATACAATAATAATATTAAAACAAAGATTTCTGAAATACTAATCTAACTAGCATTTTACAAATTCTCATTTTTTACCTTGAATAGTTCATGCCTGTGGAGGCAGCAATAACTTACTACAAGAATAAATTTTGAAAATAAGAAAATTAAAGCAATATTTTTATTGTAATGTATGCATTAATATATTTTTTATAATAATTGTTCTGTTTTCTTGTTTTTTTTTCCTAAATTATATCATTTAGATTGATTTTTGTAATGGTTAGACACACTTCGTAAAGGTTGAAAATATTCAATTATGACAACTTAGAATTATTACAACTACAAACTACAACTCTGGTTTCATAATTATAAAAGTTTGAAAAGGCTTGACTACCCGATGCGTTCTAATATTTACTATAATATCATATAATACTAGAAAAATAAATAATTATACGATTAAACTCCAAGATACCAATATCAGATAGAGAGTCATAAAAACTTATTAAATTTGCTGTTAGCGATTAAAATATTGAGATTTGCAATTGGAAACAAAACGTTCTATGAAAAACAACATTTTCTAATCAAGATATAGCTTAATAAGGCTGAGCTTGCTGGGTCCCGTTAACTGGTATTTGTTATTTTGTTCACCTTCTATGCTAAGCCTATTGTGGTTTGGTAATGTGGTACAGTTCAGATCTCCCATAGTGGGTTTAACTAGCTTATTTATCGCACTTATGCCTGAAGGGGTATGGATCCGGGTGCCTGACAGCGGGTGAAGGAACAGCCGCCAGCGGCAACGCGGCAATTACCCGTCCGGGAGGTACCCGAAGGCAGGGGGAGGCTAACGCCACGTTCAGAAACGGCGAAATATCCCTGAAATATTCCTGTTTTCCCGTCTAAATCTTCGGGTACTTCTGGCTTGGAATGAGTGCTGTCCAGTACCGGCAGTGTTGAGAGGTTATGAGAGGCAAGTGCAATTCTTACAGGCTGGGTGTGCTGGAGCGGTTGTTTGTGCATAAGTAAAGGTCGAGAACAGACTTTCGACTTTGGCGAGTCGCGCACCAAAGGGACCTCATAGTAACGTAGCAGCTAAAAAAAAAGACGCCCCGGCGCAGCCAAGCAAAGGAATGAAACACGGTGGATAATGGGCCTCCGACGAACAACAAGAAGGTATGATACCACACCCTCCTGCACAATAACATTCATGAGTCGACCCCACCGTTATCCTTCCGTATTTAATCACTACGGGATTCTCTTATTCTGCATACTAGGTCCGGATTTAACACACTATCATCTCCCGGATTCGGCTGATTTTTGGATAGGACAGAGGCTCACGCATGCCACTGTAATCCAGAGGTTCGCACGACTCGGGCTGAATTTTGAACGGCAGTTCTCCCCTTACCACCTATACGCTATTAGTACACAACAGAGTAGCTGTCGCCTGGCTCCTCTTGGGCACTGGGGGAACCAGCTGCCTCGGGGATATCGTGCTTGATCGGTGCGCTCCCTCCGGGAATGAACACGATGCCACCGTGGGTCTCCCTGCTGTCAGAACTGAGTGGAGTTGGCCAACTCAAGACCTCCCATTACCCTTACCCTTGCAGTCCGAGCAAAAGCCGAGAGACTTTGGTAACAAGGACTAACAATCTCCTCTGAAGCAGCGTAAACGAACCCTCTGATGGGGACGGCCTCAGCGGCGACATAAACCGAACCTGCATTAAGGGCCACTTCAGCGGCAACACCAATAGCTACAACGTGACGACTGTCGTCAATCATTACCACAAATCTAAAGGGGGGGCGTCCGGGGGTATTACCGATTTTAATCATAACATACCTACTAGTTCGAAGTTCTAATGGTCTTATATAGAACCGAAAAACGATAAACCGTCCGGTCCTTACTGGATGGTCCCATATAGTCGGAATCTTGGTTTCATTGACCGCGAGAGTATCATTGAACTTGTCCAAAAATTGGCTGAGCGCGAAACCCATAACCGCATTGCTCTCTGTGGATTGGGCGGTTCCGGGTATGCCCACTCTTTGAATTTTGTCCCTATGAGGTATCCTGCATGCAAAAGATTTTTTTAACACGTTTCTAGAAAAACGGAAATTGCCCTGGAATACGTTTATCGGCAACGAGAGAATCGTCACGTCTTCTGGATACATGGAAGCGAGTTTCCGAAGTTTAGTGAAGATTACAAATACATCTTAGAGTGCGCCGGGGTTTCTCCTGTCATTGATCCAAAAGATGAGGGCACAGATGAAGAGAAGCTTCTTTTCTCAGTAAGGGAGTGGCTTGAAAGTCCAGAGAGTGGAGACTGGATCTTGGTTTTTGACAACGCCGACGACGAGGAGAACTTTTGCGTTAACAAAGGCGCCATATCAAAGTTCGTGCCACAAGGCTCAAAGGGTACTGTAATAATGACGACAAAGTCCCGCCAAGTAGCTCATCGAGAAGCTTGTACCTTCGTCGGAGTGGGCAGTATGACAGATGAGGAAGCTAGGGAACTGCTTTACCGCCGAATTGACAACCTTGGGCCCCTAGATGAAAGCGACAAGCAGGCTGCGGGCATGCTGATTGACGCATGGGGCCGCCTTCCGTTGGCCATCTCGGGTGCGGCAGCCCTCATGACTGAGATCAGCATTTCCCCATCCGAATATTGGAACATTTGGCAAGAGAACGATGAGCGGAGGAAGCAGTTGCTAGGGAAACGATTTCGGCAAATCCACCGGGAAGCAGACATGCCAGAGTGTATTCTTGACACTTATTTCATCACATTTGAACAACTCGAACGGAAGCTACCTGCAGCTGTTGAAATTCTTCGGTTGATTGCGTTCCTCGATCGCCAGAATATATCAGAACCGCTGATAGCCCAGGCTGGCCTGACGGGCCTAGACGATCCGGTCGACTTCCGTTGGGCTATCGGAAAACTCCTGAGTTTCTCGTTGATCACCAGAACAATCGCCAGTCCAGTTTACGAGTTACACCCTCTCGTGCAACATTCAATACAGTCATACCTTTCCTCTGATGAGGTGGTTCATTGGAAGAATAAAGCTCTAGAGATAGTCTCGGAATCGTTCCCTCCGTACGATCACAACATGCGAGATATATGTGCTACATACCTTCCCCATGCGCTTGTCGTTAGTCAGCGGTCGGACGATCCTATAACTAGCTCTTTATCTTTTCGCATGGCACAATATTTGCACGCAGTAGGGCACTACGGCAGTGCGGAGATACAAATCAGACGATCGATAGCCATCCGGAGGAAGACCGATCAGGGAGACACGGGCGACATGCATTCCATAGCGGAAACTGATCTGCTGGTTCTAATACTCCGGTGTTTGGGAAGGTACCATGAAGGAGAGAGGATCAATCGGCGTGCACTCGAAGAGAGAGAGAGATCACTTGGCCCGCAGCACCCCGACACCATTGCCAGCACTCATAACCTAGCCACTATTCTTCGTAAATTAGGGAGGTACGGAGAAGCAGAGAAGATGCATCGATCTGCGCTTGACGCTGCCGAAATCTCGCTTGGACCAAATCATGCTACTACACTTGCTCGGGTCGACAGCTTGGCTACGGTAATTCAGGATCTGGGGAAATATAGCCAGGCGGAGGATATGCATCGACGGGCGCTGGAAGGGTTTGAGAATACCCTTGGGCCAGAACACCCTGAAACCTTAAACACTGTTCACAATCTAGCTCAAGCACTAGCTCACCAGGGGAAGTATGCTGAGGCGGCAAAACTAGCTCAACGCGCGATGGAAGGCAGGGAGAAGGCACTTGACTCAGGGCACCCCGACACTCTCACTAGCATCAGCGGTTTTGGTCAGGCACTGCGGATGCTAGGGAAGTACGATGAAGCGGAAAGGATGGAGCGGCGTGCGCTTGAAGAAAGGGAAAAAAATCTAGGACCAGAGCACCCCGACACCCTTGCCAGCATCAACAACTTGGGCACGATACTACAGGAGCTCGAGCTCTATTCCGATGCGGAGGCTATGCATCGTCGTGCTCTAGAATCTAGAGAAAGGATTCTCGGAAGTGAGCACCCGGAAACCATCGCTAGTATGAACGATCTTGGTCTGGTATTAGAGAACTTGGGAAAGTACGATGAAGCAGAAAGAATGCATCGCAGGGCGCTGGTGTATAGAGAGACCAAATTCGGGCCAGACCACCCTGATGCACTAGCCAGCGCAAATAACTTGGCTACTGTGCTAGACAGCCAGGGTAAGAGCGAAGACGCAGCAGAGATGCACCGACGCGTGCGGGAGGGTTGCGAGAAAGTCCTTGGTCCAGATCACCCAGATACCCTCACCAGCATTGCAAATTGTGCTTTCGCCCTGCAACGTCAAGGGAAATACGACGGAGCGGAAGAAATGTACAGGTGTGTAGTGGAATCTAGAAACGAGGTTCTCGGACCGGAACACCCCACCACTCTCGCCAGTGCCGCCAGCTGGGGCGTAGTGCTGCAAAAGCTCGAAAGGCATAAAGAGGCAGAGAAGGTGTTTCGGCGCGCACTCCGTGGCTGCGAGAAAGCATATGGCCCAGATCACCCCGACACTCTAAACAGCGTGGATCACATGGGTGCTGTGCTGTATGAACTAAGGAGATTCAAAGATGCAGAGAAGATGCAGCGACGTTTAGTGGAATACAAAGAGAAACATTTAGGTCGGGAGGAACTCAGCACCATTAAAAGCCTCATCCAGTTGGGGAATACACTACATAAGTTAGAGAAAAACGATGAATCTGAGGAAATTCATCGGTGCGCCCTTGAATGCGCCCAGAAAGCACTAGACCCAGAGCACCCCGAAGCACTCGTCATCATGAACTACCTAGGGGTATCGTTGCGTGGCTCAGGGAAATTGGAAGAAGCAGAGGGGGTGCATCGGCTTGTGCTTGAGTTCCGGGAGAAGATTTTAGGCCCCGATGACCCCGTCACTTCTGAAACCATCCACAACCTTGCTCTAGTACTGCAAGACCGAGGGGAGCTTAATGAAGCCGAGAGCATGTATTGGCGTGCCCTAGAAAGCAGAGAAAAATCACTCGGCCCGGATCATCCCACCACCCTCAACATTGTTAAACACCTAGCCACAGTTTTGGCCTCCCAAGACAAATTCGATGAGGCGGAAAAGCTAGCTCGGCGCCTCGTCTCAGGTACAGAGAAGGTTCTCAGTCCAGGGCACCTCAAAACCCTCACTTCTATAGACTCGCTTGCTGCGCTTCTGTGTAAAATTGGGAAATTCGAAGAAGCGGAGAAACTCCATCGGCGTGTGCTTGAAGGTACAGAAAAGGCGCGCGGCCACGCACATCCCAAGACCCTCGCCCATGTTTTCACCCTAGCGGGGATACTAGAGAAATTAGACAAGCTCACTGAGGCAAGGCACATGTACCAGCGTGCGCTAGAAGGCTACGAGATAATATATGGACCTGAGGCGTCGAAAACTCTGACTGTGGTCGACAAATTCGCTGCTATGTTGCTATGCATGGAGAAGTATCATGATTCAGAGAAGATGTACCAGCGAGCACTGCAGATCCGTGAGAAAACTCCGGAACCCGACAACTATCATAAAGGCATCACCCTCCAGCATTTGGCACGCCTTTACTCAAAACTTGAGGATTTCCCAAAAGCGAGAGCTCACTACAAACAAGCATACGAGGAGCTAAGCAAAGCCCTAGGAGGGGATCACCCCGACACACGAGCGTGCCTAGAGCAGTTCACCGAATTAGACGAGCGTTTACAGGTTGCTAGGTTGGAGGAGGAGAGAGGGGAGAGACTCACGAAGGGCGAGAGCCCGCCTGCTGCGAGGGATATGGACAGGGTTGAAACGAACCCAGGCGGAGCTGTGCATTTCATCCAACATGTAATCTGCTTTTGCGGTCGAAAGAAGTCCCTGCTAGGGCGCAGGCGGTGAAACATGTATACACAGTTAGAGAAAGAAAGTGTACCCAGAATTTAGAAATCATAAGTTAGTATCTCATGGACCCCCCCCAGTTAAGCAACATCATGGCAGGCCGAATAACTAAAAGTACGCAAGATATCGTAGCGATTTTGCCACCCGATCCTAAGTGAATCAAGAGCACTAAAGTCCCTACACCAGAAAAGCTCGTGAAATCCACCATCTTTGTCAGCCCTGTAATCTCCGGATTCTGAGACGAAGGCTTTTGAGAATGATTAGCGTTTTCCCAACAACAGCACCCACGTCGCCCGATTGAAGCTGCGCCCAGCCCCAAGAAGTTGTTGGATCTCATGAATTAGTACATACCGGTATTCGCAATTCCGTCAACCTGCCAAACTAAACACATCCCAGGCCGGCGGGCTCACCCAGAGGCCACGATAAGAAAGCCTGGGCGGCGAGGGAGGGTTGAAAATACAAGCGCAGTCGCACCTCCTCCTCTATACCAGACGGCCGAAATCCAAAGGATCTATCCGGGACAACAGGCTAGGCTCTGACATAAAGCGGTTTGGAACTCTCGGAGGTTCTACGGGACAGTGACACACCCGGATTATACCCGGGACAATAGGGTGTGACTAAGTAACGGTATCGGGACAGTGCCGGTTGTGGAAGGGGTCGATTCTTCCTTCTTCCTTCCTTCCCTCCTCGGGGGGGGCAGCGCACGGTGTGTTGACTGCGCTGCGGCTGGGTGCAGGAGTCGACCCACGATCTAATCATTGGCGCTCCACCTAATGACAATAGTACCAACTCAAAAGTTTTGGTCCGACAACCAGGTTTTGCACGAGATTTGGTGAAAAGAGGGACATTTTCAAAGTAACAACTCCTAGTGCTGTCCTGTTGAAGGCGATTAGAACTTTGGCATTAGTTAGGGGACCACTTTTTATAGACTCACCCTTCGTCTGTTCTGAATTCACTCTCTTTTCGCGCAGTCATAGGCAAGGCCATCACCCTGATTAGTTCGAATATCACCCGTTAAAAGAATAGGCTCAGTCACGGAAATCTGACCTAGTCAACCAATGAACTTGACCTTCCCATAGCTGAAGATAAGCCACCGTTTATACGTTTTAGAGTTAGGAGGTGGAACAAAATCAGTGATTAAAATCACAGCGGAGCCGGCTCATTCTTTACAATTATGTCAACTGGTGTGAAAGTGACTTAAGGGACAGGCTCAATTTCTCTAAGACTTATGAATCGTAAGAAATACAATCGTTTTAGCAGAGCCTTCCGCTTGACAGATGATTGATAGTCCAGACCCCCCACAACACGGAGGCAAAATCCTCTTTTAACAAGAAACGAAACACAAAATATAGACCCAGCACAATCGGGAGCGCAGAAAACCGATCGAACGTAGATACACAGTGATATCCCAAACATCCCCTTTCTAATGGATCTTGCGGATTCTGTTGTGAGTGACAGCGATTTGGTCATCGACATGATCGGTCTGTTCGTACAGGTTAGCAACATTCCCGGTAGGTCTACAGTAAAGGGATACCGCACCTTCCCCATAATCCTCTCGATCTGTACATTCTGACGATCAACTTCCGCACTCGTAGACATCGCCAACCCTTTCAAGCGACCCGTGATGGCCCCCAGTTGATCCAGGTTAGCGGAAATCGCTTTCTCTTTTTCGTCATCGCTCTCGTCTGCCTCGAACTGATATCTCGACCTCTCGGCCAAACTAGTTGTAGCTCTACTCTCAACACGTCCAGTTGCATCATTGAGCGCCCTTCCAACTCTGTTCTTACTGTCGTAGCCAAACTCCCTGGTTCTCTCCCTCTCCTCTCGCTCACTGTGGTGGCGCGCAAGGATCTTGGCCTCCTCCTCCTTAGCGCGGGCTGAGGAGCGAAGTGGATTGCTCACATGCGGGACAAACATAGATCTGTTAAGACTCTTGAGCTCGCGGGCTTTCTCCTCGGCAACACGGTTCTGGCTTGCCGCAATATCAAGATTCTTTTCGGTATTCTGTAGGCGTTCACCCTGAGTACCAAGACGCTCAAGAGTAGCACGGCCACTTGCTTCAGCCCTATTCGCGGCGTCTAGGGCATTTTGGGTTGAAGAAAGGGTCTCATATTTCTTAAACTTAATCTGCTCTTTCACCGCTCTGACTTCCTCCTCCTCTTCATCCTCGCCGTCGCCCCCGGCACCCGGTTCACCGGGGTACTGTCCGTGGGAGTAGCCATCGTCCCTACCATACCCTTGTTTTCTCGCCCCGAAGAGCTTTTCACGATCGGGCTCGTTGGGTGAACCGTACCCACCGCTATCTCCGCCGCGGGGAAGAGCGTAGGGGTTTGCTGCAGCGGCTGGTGCGCCCCCATATGCCCCGCGGTTTCCAATCTCACCACCACCGCGACCGTATCCACCCTGAGGGGCTCCGTACCCGTCCCTACCGTCCCCACCGCGTCCAGAAGCGTACGGGTTTGCGGCGGCGTTGGAATTGTAAGGAGGAGGGGGCGCTGCCGTTCGATTGCCAAAGAGGGCATCACGGTTGTGGTCTTCGTCCTCGGGTTGAGCCCCCCCCTTGGATTTGCGCAAGAAGTGTTTCATTTTCGAATTTGACGGGTGCGAAACTGGATGGTTTTTGAGGAGGTTCCGTTGATGGAAGGAAGGAAGAATTTGTATTTTTGGAGTGAGAGGAGTACTCGAGTATTTGAGCTGAAGGAGGAGGGTGCGGACGGCAGGGACAACAGCTCTTACCGGGCATGAGGGGCAACCCTCTTCTGATTAGCCCCAGGTACCCTCGACCACTCAGAGAACGGTGTTTGCTCCAGCCACTGCGCCAAGAGCTAGATAGACCCTTTTCCTCAACCAAAATTTACAGTAGCATATCTGGCCTATTCAGCTCCATAATTCGCATTACAACACATGTAATTTCGACCAACCAGAGCAGAGTTCGACGGACTCTTGTGCACGCGAGCACACGCTTGTACTAGTACCGGTACAGCACTGTCCACAAAGTGTTCGCTGAGAGAGAGGCCTTCTAGCAATTTCTTGGCGGCGACAAGAGTATTCTACGAGGTAGACTACCGGTACCGGTACCGCCAGATATGCTGTCTGGATTTTCATAGCTCATTCCTAGATCAAAGCAGTATCGCGTTTTCGTTCATATCTTGCACTATGCTTGAGCACGGGTGTGTGGAGGTGCCATTGCCAGACTCCAAGCTGATGGGTAGCTTTGTTACCCCGCAGAATTTGGACTACGATACGCATACTAGGATATGATATTTCGCAATATCATACCTTGTGCGATACTAGTCCCTTAGTTTGGAAGGGGGCTATACTTGAAGCTGGGCCCTGCGGCCCCATTAGATCCACTGCCAGACAGTGCCAGTGCCACAGGCCTAAAAATATTCGTTATCCTGTTACCTGATCGGCTAACTGATCAATTTCTGTTTTTAGTGAATCGGCGGCGGCCAGGCCTCTAGCTTTCGCAATCCGAGACAAAACATCCCGGAAAGGAATAGTGTTTTCCAGACAGGGTATAGCTTGGAGAGGCTGAGCTTGCTGGATCTTATTAACTGGTATTCGTTATATTGTTAACAATACTCTTCTAGGCCCATCATGGATTAATACAGTGATTCTGTGGAGATCTTCGGTAGTGGATTTAAGGAGTTTTTACTGTATTCGGTGAGCAAAAGAGGGAAAATCATCAAGGTAGGGTAACAAAGGATTACTCTTTGTTCGTCATCCGCCCTGCCTCGTCGTAGTCTGTGGCTGTTCTCCAGACCCGCTTCAGTACCACCCAAAAGCCATCCCCCAAACAGCCGAGAGCATCAAGATCTCTCTACAGTAACCAACCTTCCTCGCTATCCATCAACTTCCCCGACATTCATAAATCTTGAAGCCACCACCACCCCCGGAGAAAGAACGCTTTAGCGATGAAGATCTACTACATCGGCGTACTCACACCCCCTGAACAAGGAGAAGGAGAGCATCTAGCTAACCAAGCCCCTAGATTGTTCGAAACGCACCGAAGCCAGCCTATGAGCTGGTGTCGGTGAAAGATCTTAGTTCATTCTCTTTTTTCCAGCGAACTCCAGTCTCCGAATTTCTAACGATGTTTTCTGGGACCGTGGCGGAACGTACCGCCCCTGCGTCCCGTCAGGATATCGAGGAGCAATGTACGACCCCACAATCTCCCGTCAACTCTTGCTAACTGCGTGACAGCATACACCTTCCACGTATACGGTCGTTCTGAAGGGATCGCTGGAGTGATTATCTCCGACCACGAGTACCCGAAGCTCGTCGCACATAAACTCCTCTCTCAGGTCGTTGACGACTTTCTCACACTACATCCTCGCTCTAAGTGGGCGGAGGGGGCCCCAAAGCTGGAATTACCAGTCCTTGGGGAATATATTGTCAAGTACCAAGATCCACGGCAGGCGGATAGCATTATGAGGATCCAGCAGGAACTTGATGAAACGAAGATCGTCCTACATAAAACTATTGAAAGTGTTTTGGAGCGTGGGGAGAAGATCGATAGCTTGGTACAAAGGAGCGAAGGGCTGAGTTCTGCCTCTAAAATGTTCTACACGCAGGTATAATCATCCCATATTTGTAGGGAATTAAAGGTGGGCGCTAATCGATGTCATGGAAATATAGGCCAAGAAGCAAAATTCGTGCTGTATTATTGTTTAGATTACACTATCGCTGCTTCTTTGTTTTTTTGTTGTCTTTGTTCGCGATGCACAGTGCCGTTAGAAAAGTTCAGGGACAAACGGCAAAACACACCAAATATGCCACATTTTGAGGTGCCCCAACACGAGAATGCCTAATAGCTTTGCAATTCTCTGAAATTTTAAAAATCAGGTACTGTCTCAAATTCAATATACTGAGCTGGTAGAGCCTCTAGGTAGTTCTAAGCCTTGAAGACCCTTCTTGAAGTGGTACGAGCGCGGCCGATAGATATATCCGTCACGTGGGTCAAACTTTGGTGAACTTTCCCGTCGCAGTGTGCCCTGATAAAAGCACGTGACGGATATATCTATCGGCCGCACTCGTACTAGCCAGACATCTGGGTTTCACATACTTAGTGATCCAATATGTAATCGGACACTCTTGCACTGTTTAGTAGCAAAATGATCTCAACACTTATTAAATTGTAAAGTATAAAGCAGCTGTCTTGGCATTCACTTCTAACCACAAGCTAGAATACACAGTATACCTCCTCTTAAAGGTTCAGAAAAAATATGTAAATTTTTTACAAGGTACTCCAGATACAAGATGTGGTATCAGTAAAATTAAAAGCTCTAATTAAGTGAGATGGGGCTGTTCTGGTGTGCTGGAAAGTGAGACTTTTGGTGTGTTTTAGCATTTGTCCCCGAACTTTTCTAACTGCACTGTACCGAAGATAGTAATTTGTATGATTGATGAGATGGGCAGATGGTCTTCAGTACAAGGGGCAGGCATTTAGCTATCGAACACCTGGCTTCAGAGTCTCACCAGTTTTTAATGGCTTTGGCTGGTAAGCTACTTTGGTGTGCGCGAAGACTTTATGCCGGCCCCTTGTGCTCTCTTGTGTTAGCAGTGGTTAATGGAATGGTAATGATTTGTTGACTCTTCTTCTTGCCATTTCTAGGGAAGGGTCTCTTTGCTACAGTCACACCGCCAGTCACGTTGTAGACAGGAAATTAAGACAGCATTTTTTCTCGTTTTCTAGGGCTCCGCCGGTGAAGCGTGCCTGGAAACATGATGGAAGCGCCTCGGCCATTGGATGCCGGTATGGTGCCGAGCAATTGAAATTAACCCTCATGGCAAAAGTAACTTCGAAAATGACCGTCCATGGGTAATTCGGAATTTTACTATCTCCACTAATATTGCCCTGATCGAAGATCAGAAAACATAGAATCAAAAGAGGAGTGTCTTCTGAGCACTTCTATGGGGGCATATCTTCCCAAAGTTGTGGTGCTTGGAAATTTTCAAGAATTATTCTTGTGCTGGTTTTCGGTTGGTTTCAAGTGCCCGGCATACTAGTCAAACTACCACATTCCATTACAAAAGGCCACCCCTAGCTCGTTTGCCGTGCGATCCCCGTCGTGTCTCATGGGGGCCTTCTGGAGGCTAGTATGCCATTCGTCGACCATTTACCGTAACCCTACCACTTGGTGTCTTCCAAACACTCCCCCGCCGTCTAGAAAGAGGAAACTCTTGTATTCCCATCTAATCAAGCTATTGCAGCGTCAGTGGCCATCTAGCACAAACAGAGAGGGAGCCTACCGGAATCAAGAGCTTTAGCGACGAAACGGGCTCTCGCATTCAACTACCCGGCAGTTAGTGTGTAGCTAGTGAGCAATTGACAAGGGCTAATACAAACAATTTCATCTCCGATATCTCCTTGTCGACCTCTTCCATGAAATGGATAGTAAAATCCACCAGCTTATGTTTTAACATATCCTCCGTATGGAAACAAGCCATACCCAAATAATAGCCACGGTTGCAGTTCCGGCCAGGGTGCTCGGATCCGCATATGGCTCGCGGTGCCGTGGAATACGTTACCGCAGGCGGCCTCCAAGGCTACCCGGACGCAACCCACCGGGGCAGATGCTGACTGGTGGGTTTTGTACAAGTAGAGGAAACGAGCGGTGGTCAGCACAGTAGCCACAGTTCATCCGAGGAAACCGCTCGAAAGTGTCTTATTTGGGTTCAACTAGCCGGGTGAGGGTGTCTGCTCGAGTAGTGTCCAGGTGGCCCGAGTAACCGTCTATTTTATTGGTTAGGGAAAACCAACCCCGTGCAAGAGCTATCAAATTAACAAAATTCACTCATATCCCGCCTAGCAAACCCATCAAAATTTCGTCCCTTAATCTGTGTCTAGATTTCGGACCTTTTAGCGCGGCTAATGGGTTTGGCTGAGCTCATATCTCCAACAAAAGTGCGATGGTATTAAATTATACGTTCGGGGGAGCTCTTGCTGTGACCCGACCAGCAGAAAACATCTACGTGATTGCCACACTTGAACTATATCTCGGAATATCCTAAGGAGCCAAAGGAGCCACAAATACAGACAAAGGGATGGATTTATGCTATCATACCAGTAGTTATACTAACCTGGCTCCCACTGCTTATAAACAAACAAGAATAAAATGAAAACGAAAATAAAAATAAAGATAAAAACATCAAAACAAAAACAATCTCAATAATAAAAATCCAATCCAATCGCGATCACGGGTGCTCGCTCGACGAGCCAAGCCCTGGATTGATGCAAAACATTCCTCATTCTCAGCATTCCTGATATGCTTCCCCAAGCTCCGAACACCAGTATATATAGCCCCTCAAATCCAAGTCAATATCTCCTTCTGCCGTGACTGCGATAGCCAAACCGATCAACCTCATCTTGCCTACCATAACCATCGTCGAATCGATATCGGGACACATTTGCCTGATCCTGACGGCTAATCTCTCTAGCCCTTCTCTCCTCCATCTCAAGCTGCTGTTGGCGGGCAATCATAGCCTCCTCTTCCTGAGCTCGGCTCTGAGAGCTGTATGAGTTCCCCGCCCTGGAGGCATACTCGCTGCTGAATGCGGTGCGGTCATTTGCCCCGGTATAGCGTGAGCGTTGGCCCTGGCCGAGGAGTTCGAGTGTACTCGCGCTACTAGTTGCTTCCGCCATTCGGGGCTCACTCGGGCTATTTTCGGCCGAATTTAGGGATTCCCTTCTGGCATACCTAATTGACCCCCTGCCGGCCCCAATTTCCTCATCTTCGCTTTCATATCCTTGAGCCCTTTGGCTACCATAGCCCCCGGATTGCTCCTGATACTGATATTGCTGCCGGTGCCCGTAATTGGGATCACCGCCACTGTGGGAGCCACTGTAAGCGTAGGAGCTTTGGCCACCGTAAGAAGAACCTCCGTATCCACGGTCATAGCTACCGTGCTGAGTGTAGGAATTCCCGGCGGCGTAGCCGCTGTGCGAACCCGAAGGCGGATCTTGTGAGGCCCAATTACCATAGAGATCGTCGTCTGTAGCTCGATTATGTCTGTGAGAGCGGCGCGACATGTTGGAGGAACGAGTTTGCTTTTTATTTGCGGGTGTGGGGCTGGTGTGGTTTTCGATCGATGTATATTCTGGATGATGCAGGTGGAGAAGTGCCTTTCGAGAGAGGGGAATATGGTCAGTATTTAAAGAATTTGAAGCAGGGGAGAGCTGACGCCAGGAGCTTGGAGCCCACTGCTCAGCACCAAACTGCTGCCGGATGATGGGTGTGAGTTACATTGGAGAAGTCGCGCCCTTGGATCGCCCTGAAAAAGCCATCTTTTTACAAATGGTAGCCGCGCACAGGGCGCGGCAATGCAGAACCAGGAGCCTGTGTTGGTTACTGTGCAAGGAGTGGGCATATAACAATCTCACACACTTCAGGATCTCACCAGTTTTAAAGATTTTAGCTGATATGCCACTTTGGTGTGTTCGCAGAGTCTTGATGCCGGCCCCCTGTAACCTAGGTTAGACGCCTGAGCCATCACCTTAGAGTCTTGTGCCAATAGCACCCACGGCAGGAACAAAATTATAATAGTGCTTGGCGATATCTAAAGTAATCGGAACGTGGGTTATCTGACTGAGGAAGTTTATGGTTACCCCCACAAATCTAGGTATCATACCTGCGGAGGCAGGTTGTGCTAGAATCGGGTCACCTACCTCTCCCTTCTTAAAAAGTCATTTTATTTGTACATGTGTTGCCTGGGCACTACATAGTGCCGTGCCGGGCACATCGATTTGAAGGGTTGTGCCATGGTACAAACTCTGGCGATTTAGTGCCAACAACGCTATCCGCCGCGCATTAAACCGGGAAGTGGGTCGGGCTGCAGAGGACTTCGCTGTTGGGCCTGTTTGCTATGTACCGCATTTTTTGGGAGTGGCCAATCTCAAGCGCCTAGCAAGGTGTCACAAAACAATCCTCTCAACCGCTAACTTAATTCCTAAGCGCGCTCTCTGAATTTCTGTTCTGCTTGCCGTGAAGGGGAATTCGAATACCGGTAAATTAGGGTACTTGATTCCAGACAACAGCACCTAAATTAGAACCACTGAGACCCGCGCCGCCAGCACTAAGCCTCACACTTCATGGCTCTGGCCAGAAACTGTCCACACAATTCCGAATTAGCATGAGAAGGTTTCCCCCCGAGCTGCTAGACTATTCAGTAGTTACCGGCAGCCAGTCATAGCATCTTCGGTTGGTGATACGCCAGCGGCAAAAGCTTAAACTCCTTTCGTGGCCCGCTACCCTTAGTAAACTAAACTATCTGACAACTGCTGATCCGAAACCCTTCTCCAGCAACGGTGTGTAGCCCGGGGCTGGCTGTGAGGCTCAGAAAGGGATGGAACCACTAGGGAATACCAGAATAATGTAAATTTGCCTTTTTTATAGATGTGGAGGTTAGAGTTTCGTTTGGTAATTGCATCATACCATGGAATGGTGCCAGGCACGTGAAATCAACCAAAAACCAACACAAGAATAATTCTTAGAAATTTTTCAACCATGAGCACATCTTTGGGAAGATATGGCTTGATAGAAGTGCTTGGAAGAAACTCCACCCAATTCTATATATTTGTTGAACCTGGATCAGAGCAGTATTAGTGGAGGTAGTAGAGTTTCGGATTACCCCCATGTAGGGTCATTTACAAAGTTATTTTGCGGTAGATAACGAGGGACCTTACCACCATAACTACGGAAAAAGGTCTTACCGCCCAAACCGCCGTATGCTTCATGGTTGGAATACCAGTAATAGCTTTGATGGGTTTTATTTAAGAACTCGATTTATGATAAGTCTCTTTGTTGTACACACACAGATAATGCACTTAGCTAGTGTTAGAGTGTGGGTTTGAAATGCCCTAAACAATTTCACCATTACCCCGCCCGTGACCATTCGATATAACGTATTCCATGGCATAACCCCGGGTATCGCTCAAATCTGCATATGGCTCGCTAAGATGGGCGCTCGCTATGCGGTGGAATACGTTACCTCAGAAAATTCCCCAGGCCACCCGGACACACACCCCGGCAGATGCTGATTAGTAGATTTTGTATATACAAGTATTAGGACGGGCGGTGGTCAGCACAGTAGCCACAGTTCATCCGAGGAAACTGCTTGGGAGTTTCTTATTAGGGTTTACATACTAGTACAGTAGCCGGCCGGGTAAAGGCGTCCAGTGTCCGGGTGGCTCGAGTGACCGTCTATTTTATTTGTTGAAACACCTGAGGACAACAGGAACTGGCAGAGCAAACCAACCCCGTGCAAGAGCTGTCAAATTAACAAAATTCACTCATATCCCGCCTAGCAAACCCATCGAGATTTCGTCCCTTAATCTGTGTATAGATTTCGGACCTTTTAGCGCGGTTAATGGGCTTGGTTGACCTCAGATCTTCAGCAGAAGTAGTATTATATCATACGTTCGGGGAGCTCTTATTGTGACCTGACTAATAGAAAGCATCTACACGATCGCCATATTTGAACTATTCCTCATCTCGGATATCGTAAGGAGCCAAAAAAGCGACAAATACGGACCAAGGGATGGATTTATACTACCGGTAGCTATACCAACCTGGCTTCCACTACTTAAAACGAACAACTAATAGAAAGATGAAGATAAAAGTAAAAATAAAAGCAAAAAAACAAACAAAACCAATCTCAATAAGGGAAATAAAATCCAGTAGCAATCACGGGTGCTCACTCGACCAGCCAAATCTCTGGTTAATGCATCATTCCCAGCATTCCTGATATGCTTCCTCAAACTCCGAACACAAGCATATCCGACCAATTTCACGGATTGATCTCTCCTGACGCGTTCGGTGTCCTCTGCTTCATATCCTTGAGATCCTTGGCTACCATAGCCCCCAGATTGCTCCTGATACTGCTGTTGCGGCCAGTTCCCATAAGATCACTGCCACTGTGAGAGTAGGAGCTTTAGGCATCGTAAGGAGAACCTCCGAATCAACGGCCATAGCTACCGTGCTGAGTGTAGGAACTCCCGGCGCCGTATCCGCTGTGGGAGCCCGAAGACAGGTCTCGTGCGGCCCGATTGCCATCTTGGCTACCATAGCTACCTTGCTGAGTGTAGGAACTCCCGGCGCCGTAGCCGCTCTGGGGGCCCGAATACGAGTCTCGTTCGGCCCGATTGCCATATTGGCTACCATAGCCACTCTGGGAGCCCGAATACGAGTCTCGATTGCCATATTGGCTACCATAGCCACTCTGGGAGCCCGAATACGAGTCTCCATTGCCATATTGGCTACCATAGCCGCTTTGGCTACCATAGCCACTCTGGGAGCCCGAACCCGAGTCTCGTTCGGCCCGATTGCCATCTTGGCTACCATTGTCGTGCTGAGTGTAGGAACTCCCGGCGTCGTAGTCGTCGTGAGAGCCCGAAGACGGGTCTCGTGCCGGCCGATTACCATAGAGATCGTCGTCTGTAACTCGTTTATGTTTGTGAGAGCGTGACATGCTGGAGGAACGAATTTTCTTTTTATTTGCGGGTGTGGGGCTGGTGTAGTTTTCGATCGATGGGTATTCTGGGTGAAGCAGATGGAGAAGTGCCTTTCGAGAGAGGGGAATATGGTCAGTATTTAAAGAACCCGAAGCAGGGGAGAGCTGACATCTGAAGCTTGGAGCCCACTGCTCAGCACCAAACTGCTTGGATGATGGGTGTAGGTTACATTGGAGAAATCGCGCCATTAGATCGCCCTGGAAAAGCCATCTTTTCACTAAGGGTAGCCGCGCGCCAGGGTGGCGGCTGTGCGGAACCAGAAGCCTGTGTTGGCTACTGTGCAAGGATTGGGCATATAGCAATCTCACACACTTCAGGATCTCACCAGTTTTAAATATTTTGGCTGATATGCCACTTTGGTGTGTTCGCGGAGACTCGGGGCCGGCTTCTTGTAACCCAGGGTAGATGCCCGAGCCATCAGCTTAGAGTCTTGTGCCAATAGCACCCACGGCCTGAATAAAATTACAATAGTGCTTGGCGATATCTAAAGTAATCGGAACGTGAGTTACCCGACTAAAGGAGGGGGTTTATTAACGTATCATACCTGAGGAGCATTGGTTGTGCTAGAATCGGGTCCCTGCTTTTCTCGCCTCCTGATATCATACTTGGGAAGGCCGCCCTGTGCTGGTGCTGGTACCCTACCACGTATTAAACCGGCAAGTGGGTCGGGCTGCAGAAAACTTTTTCCCTAAAGGCCAGTTTGTTACCGCATTTGGTGGCAGTGGTTCATCTCAAGCGTATGGCAGTGTCTCAAAACAACCCTTTCAAGCGCTAATCCCTAAGCGCGTTCCTTTTCAGTTCTGCTTGCTGTGGCGGGTATTGGAATAAATTAGGGTACTTGATTCCAGACTCTTAGGAACAACAACACTTGAATTAGAGAGATTGAGACTTGCGCTGCCAGCGGTAAGCTTCACACCCTGTGGCTTTGGCTCGGAACGGCCCACACAATTCGGAATTAGCATGAGAATGTTTCTTTTTTGAGCTACTAGACTATTCACTAGTTACCGGCAGGCAGTCATGGTATCTTGGTTTGGTGACAGTGATACGCCAGCGGCAAAAACTTAAACACCTTTTCATAGCCTGCTACCCTTATTCTCTGACAGCTGCTGATCCGAAATCGTTCCCCAGCAACGGTGTGTGGCTCGGGGCTGTCAGGCTCAACACAAAATAAAGGGATGGAACCACTGGGGAATGTCAGAATTATGTAAATTTGCCTTTTATAGATGTGGCGTTTCGTTTGGTAATTGCACCATACCATGGAATGGTACCGGGCACTTAAAATCAACCAAAAACCAACACAAGAAATTTTTCAACCACGAGTACATCTTTGGGAAGAGTGGTTGGGGGATGCTCCTCCCAATTGTATATATTTGTTGACCCTGGATCAGAGCAATATTAGTGGAGATAGTAAAATTTCGGATTACCCATGCAGTCATTTGCAAAGTTATTTCCCCGTAGACAATGAGGGGCCTTATCACCATAACCACGGAAAAAAGCCTTACCGACCAAATCGCCGTATGCTTCATGGGGTGAAGGCGTCTAGTGTCTGGGTGGCTCGAGCGGCCGTCTATTTTATTGGTTGAAACACCTGAGGGCAACAGGAACTGGCAGAGCAAACCAACCCCGTGCAAGAGCTGTCAAATTAACAAAATTCACTCATATCCCGCCTAGCAAACCCATCAAAATTTCATCCTTTAATCTGTCTGTAGATTTCTGACCCCCCAATACGGTTAATGGGCTTGGTTGACCACAGATCTTCAGCAAAAGTATTAAATTATATGTTCGGGGAGCTCTTATGGTGACCTGACTAGCAGAAAGCATCTACAGGATTGCCACACTTGAGCCATTCTTAATCCCGGAATATCGTAAGGAGCCAAAAGAGTGATAAATACAGACGAAGGGATAGATTTATACTACCGGTAGCTATACCAACCTGGCTTCCACTACTTAAAACGAACAAATAATAGAAAAATGAAGATAAAAGTAAAAATAAAAGCAAAAAACAAACAAAACCAATCTCAATAAGGGAAATAAAATCCAGTAGCAATCACGGGTGCTCACTCGACCAGCCAAATCCCTGGTTAATGCATCATTCCCAGCATTCCTGATATGCTTCCTCAAAAATATCTGCGCACTCGTCTAGATAGCTCCAAATACGCAGCTCGAACTTCTTGACCGGGATGCTGATCCTCATCTCCCATATCGGAACCACCCTCGAATTGATATCGGGACCTTTCTGCCAGATTGCAACGGCTAGACTCCCTAGCCCTATTTCTCTCCTCCATCTCTTGCTGCTGGGCGGGCAATCATAGCCTCCTCTTCCTGAGCTCGGCTCTGAGAACTGTATGAATTCCCCGCCCTGGAGGCATACTCGCTGCTGAATGCGGTGCGGTCATTTGCCCCGGTATAGCGTGAGCGTTGATGGCCGAGGAGTTCGAGTGCACTCGCGCTACTAGTTGCTTCCGCCATTCGGGGCTCACTCGGGCTATTTTCGGCCGAATTTAGGGATTCCCTTCTGGCATACCTAATTGACCCCCTGCCGGCCCCAATTTCCTCATCTTCGCTTTCATACCCTTGAGCCCTTTGGCTACCATAGCCCCCGGATTGCTCCTGATACTGATATTGCTGCCGGTGTCCATAATTGGGATCACCACTGTGAGAGTAGGAGCTTTGGCCACCGTAAGAAGAACCTCCGTATCCACGGCCATAGCTACCGTGCTGAGTGTAGGAATTCCCGGCGACGTAGCCGCTGTGCGAGCCCGAAGGCGGGTCTCGTGCGGGCCGATTACCATAGAGATCGTCGTCTGTAGCTCGGTTGTGTCTGTGAGAGCGGCGCGACATGTTGGAGGAACGGGTTTTCTTTTTATTTGCGGGTGTGGGGCTGGTGTGGTTTTCGATCGATGGGTATTCTGGGTGAGGCAGATGGAGAAATGCCTTTCGAGAGAGAGAATATGGTCAGTATTTAAAGAACCTGAAGCAGGGGAGAGCTGAAATCAGAAGCCTGGAGCCCACTGCTCAGCACCAAACTGCTTGGATGATGGGTGAGGGTTATATTGGAGAAGTCACGCCCTTGGATCGCCCTGGAAAAGCCATTTTTTCACTAGGGGTAGCCGCGCGCCGGGGGCGGCTATGCAGAACCAGGAGCCTGTGTTGGTTACCGTGCAAGGATTGGGCATATAGCAATCTCACACACTTCAGGGTCTCACCAGTCTTAAAGATTTTAGCCGATAAGCCACTTTGGTGTGTTCGCAGAGACTTGATGCCGGCTCCTTGTACTTGTATCTAAAGTAATCGGAACGTGAGTTACCTGACTGAAGGAGTGGGTCCATGGCTCTTTCCACAAATCTAGGTACCTCGGAGGTAGGTTGTACTAGAACCGGGCCACCTATCGCACTTTTTCCACACCCGGATACTTGGGAAAATCGCCCTGTGCTGGTGCTCTACCACGCATTAAACCGGGAGGTGGGTCGGGCTGCAGAAGACATTGCTGTTGAGATCTGTTTGCTAACGCATTTGGTGGTGGTAGTCCATCCCGAGCGCCTGTCACAGTGTCACGAAATGACTCTCAACCGCTAATTCCTAAGCGCGCTCTCTGCATTCCTTGCCGTGGCGGGTATTTGAATAATTAGGGTACTTGATTCCAGACGGAACAACAGCACCTAAATTAGAACTACTGAGGCTTGCGCCGCCAGCGCTAAGCTTCGCACTTCGTGGCTTTGACTAGAAACGGTCCACACAATCCCGAATTAGCATGAGAAAGTTTTTGAGTTATCTAGACTATTCACTAGTTACTGATAGGCAGTCATGGTATCATATCTTCGATTGGCGACGCGCTAGCGGCAAAAACATAAACTCCTTCCGCGGCCTGTTATATGATACTTTGTTCTCTGACAACTGCTGACCCGAAACCCTTCTTTATCAACAGTGTGTGGCCCGGGGCTGTCGGGTTCAACACCAAATAAAGGGATGAAAGCACTGGAGAATCGCAGAGTTATTTGCTTTTTGTAGATTTGGAGGTCAGAGTTTCGTTTGGTAATTGCATTATACCATGGAATGGTGTCGAGCACTTGAAGTCAACCAAAAACCAACACAAGAATAATTCTTGAAAATCTCCAACCATGACAAGATCTTTGGGAAGATGTGGCCTGATCGAAGTGCTCAGAGGGTACTCCTCTCCGATTTTAAACATTTGTTGATTCTCGATCAGAGAAATATTAGTGGAGATAGTAAAATCTTGAATTACCCAAGTATGGTCATTTCCGAAGTTACCTTTGCCAAGCCGCACTGTAATGCAAGCAAGATCCATGAGCGTTGATCTCAAATGCTAGTCATCATACCTAAAATCATACCACGGATTTAACGAAAAAGGAAAAAAAAGTGGGCCACGATAAAACGCTTCCTCGACAGTCTACGCTAGCGCGGCAGGGTCGGTCGCTGCGCGGGAAGAGTCCAACTTCCGCTTTGCCGCGCGAGTATTAGCGCTGCATAGTCGGACGCTTGTAGACTATGGGAATTGCCACCTTGGGTGCCCAACTTGAATTTTGCCCCACAAGTGCAGCACAAGCGTGGCATAGTCGAACACTTTGTATAAGTACCGTAGGAACTGGAACACCGACACTGTAGAAACTCTTGTCGTTCGCCGTCTCCGTAGGAGGCTGTAACATGCCTGTGGGCATACCGAAAGATCTGCACAACGAAAAATCCAGCGAGTGTGGGAAATATTTTAAGAAGTAACTACGCCGGGGAATCTTGACTGCCATTTTGTTGTGTACAGGTTACAGGCATAAATAACCCGAACACAGGGATGACGAGTTTGTATGGCAAATTGTCTGTGCGTGTCTGACCGCTCATACAAAATTCGGACTCAAATGTTCGGGTTCTTTATGCCTGTAACTTGTAGATGTGGTGTTGCTCACCAAATATTTCGTTGTGCCGTATTTTTCGATATGCCCCCAGGTATGTTATCTCGGGATCAAGGCCTTTGGCCTTGAAAAGGACTAAAGTTAGTTCTTTGTGATGGATAAGCTCGGCTTTCAAGACATGTTGGAGTTTATTCACTAACATACGCAATCCTGTTAACTTGTCAAACTAAGCAACTAGCCCTATCCTGGGCCGACGGAGACAGCGGATCGAAAGAGTTACGGTAGTTGAACCTCGATCAAGGACGCTGGAGTTGCCTCTACTGGAAAGGTCTGGAGCTTTTTTTTTTTGTTGTGAGCTTGGGGCTGGGGGGGTTGGTTTTCGCAGTGCTCTCGCCTCCTATCCAAGAGAAGAATTTTTGGACGTCTTAGGGCGGGTTTCAATTATTCTACCGGTATTATAGTTCTTATGGCATGGGAATTTCTGCCGCTGGCGCCCAACCCCAATTCGGCTGCACAGGGCTCCTAGTCGTCCAGTCGGACGGTGTCGTCCTCGTCGTGGAAGGGACGACAAAAGACGAGGACCAGTCTCGCCCGACGGCCATCGGCAGCAGTTCGACTACCACTCCTGGTATGATAGGCCGTTCTGGCACCATCTTTTTTTTCTTATTTTTTTTTCTATTTCCATTTTTAACCTTAACTTATTTGAGTATGATACTATCATACCCATGAAATCGTGGGGCTTGGCAAAAGTAACTTCGAAGATGGCCATATATGGGTAATTCGGAATTTTACTATCTCCACTAATATTGCTCTGATTGAAAATTAGAAAGCATAGAATCAAAAGAGAAGTGCCCCTTGAGCACTTCTATGAAGCATGTCTTCTTAAAGATGTGGTGGTAGTTGAAATTTTTCGAGGATTATTCTTGCGTTGATCGGTTGATTTCAGGTGCGCGGCACCATACCGCCAATAGTAGTTTGTGTGGCTTCCCAAACCAGTGTAATTTTATCCATGCCCCTTTTTTTTCCTACTAAGTATATTCCAAGCACACTCACCCCCGTTCAAAATAGAAGGAAACAGGTGAAACCACAATCTTCAAAGTCCCACTTAATCGAACTGTGATACTATCAGTAGCCATTCCGCGCAAACAGGGAGGATCCTACCGGGGTCAAAAAAGCCTCTGCAACGAAACGGGCTCTTGCATTTAACTACATGACGATTAGTGACTAATTAAAAGGCGTTGCGCAAGGGTCATACAAATAATTTCATCTCTGATATCTCTTTATCAACCTCCTCCATGAAGTGAATAATAAAATCGACCAATTTATGCTTAAGCATATCCTCGGTATGGAAATTGGTGATCAAGAACGAGATATCATATCCCTGCAATCATTTTAGCCTAGGTCCTCGCGCGGCACCTTCATAAACTCACTTTCACAGCTTTCCTCCTCAAAATGAAAAAATTCTCTGCTCTCTGAGTCAAGAATCTGGTAAATTTATGGACCAGAATATGTTCGATTTCATCTGCCTGCTTGATCTTGATGCTCACACGGATAGAATTCACACTGGGCTCTATCAACACGCGTTCGTTCTCGTTCCGAGATACAGTGAGAGGGTTTAAGAGAACCTCGGGGGATTTGGCAGCTTCGATTTCCGGAACGTTATGGCGTTCTGCAGTTTGGCTAGCAAAGTTGCTGAGGGTGATTGCGGCGGTCAGGGAGGAGCGAACGCATTTCAGGTATGGCCGGAGAGATTGAGACTAGATATTGTTAGCTATTGGCAAGGAGGACGAATGTAAGAGATATTTACCATTTGTGGTGTGTTCCCGGCTCGTGGCTAAAGTTTGATGGGTTCAACAGAGGATCGGGTGATGGGGAGTGGTGTGGTTGGTGCCCGTGGAATATCAAGCTGTGGTGGAGTCGACGTCGCTGGTTGAACCCTAACCCCGCCCCCACTAACCCGACTAAGACTAAGACAGCAGCGACCCGCCGGATGGCACCCGAGTGCAGTTTCACCCCGCTACCCCAGATCTTGATAATCCGGACGCCCTGCTGTTCCGTACGAACCTCTGAAAGTTCTAGATTACTTTTTGCCAAAACCTGACCTGTTGTCCTGGATCACCCGCCGTACCGGACACATTCCTTGGCCGTCCAGGATAGCAGAATGCGATTGTACTTCATGAGCACTTGTACAGTACACTACTGCTCACTTAATTCTCATACCCCCACATGTATCTGTGGCAGAGCTGTTGCCGGTGAAAATGTACCGTACCATGGCAACCGAAGATCGCTCGCGATGGTACTGTACGTTTTCACCAGCCAGAACACTGCATAGGTGCATGTTGGGGTATGAGAACTAAGTGAATAGTAGCGTACACACGTGCGTTACTTGATGCTAATCCAAGGAGCTGTCTTATCCGAGTATATTTACCTTTTTACATCTACTCGAAGAATTGAGGACCCATTTCCTATTTTCGGGATTTTATCGCAATTATTGAGTGTTAACCGTAAAACTGCAAAGCCTAAAATGAAATTATAAAAAAGAACCCAAACGCCAAAAGCTAAGGCACGCGACCGCTAGGGGGCATCTTTCTTCGCTTGCTGCCCAATTTGTTCGCCTTGTCCTGTAGCTTCCTCTTCCTCTTCCCGTATTCATTTTTCCCCTCTTCCACTGCCATGACGGCAGCTCGTTTCTTCTCACTGACCTCCTGTAGCATCTCTCTAACAACTCTTCCCTCTAGACTAACGCCAGGCTCATCGATGTACTTCTCGAGCTTTCTACCAGTCCTCTTCTCGATTGCCTCGATAAGTAAGATATCATGCTGGGTGATAAAAGTAATTGCCTCGCCACCTCTCCCGGCTCTTGCTGTTCGGCCGACCCTATGCACATAGTCGTCTGGATCTCTTGGGACATCGAAATTGACAACTAGTTCAACCATTGGTATGTCGAGACCACGAGAGGCAACGTCTGTCGCAACCAAAATGCGTGCCGCTTCAGCACGAAAACGGCCGAGCGAGTTAGTTCGCTCTCTTTGAGGAAGTTCGCTATGTAGCGGCGTTACGCGGTGAGATAACTGTTTAAGCGTGTGGGTTAGGAGGTTTGCGGTATGGGTTCTGTTTGTAAAAATTATTACAGACTTGTTTTCATTAAGTGGAGTTGTTAGGAGAGTGTGGAGGTAGGCCTCGCGAGTGTGGGGGACGAGGAGAAAGTATTTCTGCGAGAGACTTGGGGGGATGGCTAATCTAGTAGTGCCGTTATATGTAAGTCTACCTGCATAGAGTCTGGGGAATCTAGAACATACTTATCAGTATCAACCTCGCAAATAAACACTTCCCGTCGGCCATTTGTTCCCTCCATTTCCTTCAGTGCCCTTACCTCTGGTGTTACAGTGGCAGTGAACAGTAGTGTCTGCCTTCCAGAAACACCACTTTTTGGAACAGCACTTAAACACTCCTCTAGATCCTCCACGAAGGTCTCGCTGAGCATTCTATCCGCCTCATCAAGGACTACCACTCTTGTCCTTCTAAGGCCACAGATTGTGTCCTCCCCGGAAGACCGAATATGATCTGCCAGACGTCCTGGGGTGGCAATGACAATGTGTGGACGGGTGGCTAGCAATAGCGCTTGTTCGTTCATGTCTGCCCCGCCAATTAACAAGCAAGCCTTTAGATTTTGCGGCGCTCCGAGAGCTTTGAATTGCTCGGCGATCTGAAGAGCTAGTTCTCTATAAAAAAAATTAGATTCCGTTTCTCGTCATTAACACCCCGACTAGAAAGGTTAATACCTGGTCGGGGTCAAGATGAGCGCAAAAACACCAAATGGGTCCCTAGCCCACATTTGTAATATGGGCGCCGCGAATGCAACAGTCTTTCCTGAACCAGTTTGTGACCCTCCGATGCAATCCTTCCCTATATTCTTGTTAGCGGTGTTTTCTAGGTAGTGTGAAATGGAGTGAGCAAATGCCTTCCAGAATAGGTCCAATGCAAGCAGCCTGGATCGGTGTCGGCTTTCGTATCGCCATTGCGCCTAACGAATCGGCAAGCCATCTTTCAATTCCAAGCTCCGTAAAACTCGTTGGTTCTGGCATCTTCGGGGTCGGGGTGTGGAGAGGGATTCTCCGGACGGAGGGAAAGAAATATAAAAAAATGCGGCTCTGTGAGACGAAACTAAAGTTGAAAAAAGCCTTAATTCAGTCCCTTGGCATTTAGTTACCCTAAACCCAGCTCAGTTCAGAGATCTATGATCCTAATAATGCATTCTGTCAGTGTTCCTAGTTTGATCCTATCGGTGTTATAATACCGAACCGGTAGCATTTGGTGGCAACTTCACAAATCGATGTTTTTCATACGCCTCATACCTCGTCCAACAAGTTTCACACGGCCCACTGAGGCTAAGGCTGGACTAGCATTCTGGAGTACATATAAGGGACCAAGTAAAGAAGAGGAGGAACAGATCAAACAAAAAAGGAAATGGCTCGCAGAGTTCATTCCAGAGTCGATCCCACGAAAGAGTTGTGATTTATTCTTCTCGAGAGCTTCAGGACCCGGTGAGAAATCGTCTTTTAGAACTCTCGATCGTGAGACTAATTTTCCTTCTAAGGCGGGCAGAACGTCAACAAGTATAGATTTAAACCTCGCGCGATAGACTGGTTGGTTATTGACTTGGGGTAGAGTGAATTCTAAAGTCACCCTCAGACTAGATTTATCTACGAAGGGCGATTTTATCCCGCCCTATATTCTCGGGGAGGTTCTGAAAAAGGTGAAGGTACCTCCCTGAAGGGATCCACCAGAGACTTTCTAATTAGGGTGCGTAAAACAGTCCAAGTACAGGACCAAGAATGATGAGATTGTGATTCAGTCGGACTCTTCGAGGAAACAAGCTGAAAATATTGAGAGTTGTTTTCGCAAGCTGTACACCAGTATCAAGGAATGTATTCAGGTACCCGGTGAGACGAGCGAGGACACCAAGAAGCGAATTGAAAAGTTGTACGTTCACCTTACAATATAGAACCTCTGAGAGTTACACTAAACTTAATCTATGTACAGAGAAAAATCAGGCAAGGAGAAAATACTTAGGGAGAAAAAGGCAAATAGCTCGAAAAAGACATCTAGAAAAGGGGGTAGAGATGACTATTGATACACGGAAATATAACTTTCTTAGAAAATGTACTTCCACTCAGATAGCTCCCTTTGGAGATCGAGCTTGCGATGCAAGTGCCTTTAACCTCTCGTGATTGGGATATTTGGAAACCCCTCTTTCCAAAGTTCCCTTGATATCTACACCGTCAATATTGCTCCTCCCGCACAACTTTGCGAAATCAAGATATATTTCCGGCGCGATTTCCCCCTGTTCCTCTGCCTGCCGGAAGTACCTCAATGCCATCGATGCGGCGACCTTGCAGATGTCCGAGTCTACCTCCCGGAGGACTGCTAAACCAACCATAGACCTTATGAAGGAGGCATATAGGGGCGCCTTTGCTGGGGCAGCTTTCACAGCTTGAGCCATCCTAGAAATAGCAGTTTGAAGGCGGCCAGGGAAGACTGGCTCAGTGGGGTCGGCCCCGATTAGAGGCAGTTTGACAGACATGGCGAGTGTTTGCGGAGCTGTTGGGGCGACCTCCTGACAATAGGCAATGACATGCTCAAGGATCTTCATTGTGCAATGCAGGTGGCCGAACTGTGCAAAGACGTTGAAAAAATCCTCAGCAAACTCGACGTCATCCGGAATTTCCCTAATTGCCGAATCGAATATGGCTAATACAATGGCACCGTTGAGAGCTGGATTTGCGCCCACATCTTCCAAAGCCGCCGTATCGAGGGAGTGATCCTTCTTTAAAGAGGGATCGATGTCTTCAGCCGAAATTTGCGGTAACTTTATATTTCCTTCCCCATCCTCTTCTCCAATTCCATACTCATCCACTGTAGGTGCGCCAATCCCCAGCAACGCTCTTCTGGCAAGCACCTTCGCAACAAAAACCATCTCCAATTTTGCATACTCTACCCAGAGCGCTCTCGAAGCCTTGTTGAACCTCAGGCCCCTCTGTAGATAGCTTCTACCTTCTGTGATATCCGTGTTGTCCTCAATTGCGCATGATGCCGCAAAGACCCAAAATTGCGGCTCCGTAGGATGAAGTCTGAGAACATTCATAAGAGCCTTATTAAGTATCTTTCCCGCCTTCTCTTTCCGAGCATACTCAATATACTGCATCCACAGCACCCGATCCCCGTAAAACTTCTGAGTAGCCCGGTCCATGATGAAAAAGATCCTGCGCTGACCAGAGCTCGCATCACGGTTTAGTTTGACGCCCAGTCGCTTTATTCGTTTCTTGCGGAGTTGGTTAAGGTTGATTTCGAATTCAAGATAGCGGATGTAATCCTGGGCATTGCAGCCTGGGGCATTGACTCGTAACTCGAATTCGTTGCGCTTTTTGACCACGTTGCTAATTTCTTTCTGAGTATCGTTAGTTTTTTTTGGCACAAGCAAGAGGGCTACAGCGCTTACCTCGGTGAAAATTTTCTTCTTCTTGAGTTCTTGAAGCTCAGGAAGCGATTGTTCCATATAGAACCGGGCTTTATCCGCAGCCATGTTTGGTGTGAATTGCTTGTGGGGTACGGAGATTTTAGGGAGGTGGGGTTGAATTAGAGTTTGGGTGGGTTTTTGCTCTCCGGAATTGCTTGCGCACCACTTCAATGCAAACTTGGACGTCCCAATAAATTTACATAAGCAGAAGATTTTACTATAATAATATGATACGCGGTATCGCTCGTGTGCGGGGCTGCCGATATTAGGGTTTCCGAGTTCGGAGAAACAGAATAAGGCAGTGGACTTTACACATAAACGCATAGAGGCATAGAATCATACCACTTGTGGGCTGTATCTATGATACCATGGATTGTGTTACAGTATGACACTAGTGTGTAATAATAGCATGTAGCCTCCCACCTTTGATAAACAAAGCCTAGCCAATTACCATTTCCACTATTTCTGCACCTGTTGTAGAAATGGGCGGCGACTCAAACAATAGAAATAGAAATGGACAGTTATTTTTTCCCCCTATTCCACAGATACTACTGCTTAATGATTTCAATTTTCGCAAGGATTTCTCCCCCAAGTCTCGAAATCTCATTTAATATAGACCTCTTGTTCAGCACCAAAACATTCTCGTTGTCTCCCCTCGCCTGTGGAATCGTAGAATATGGGATGTTAACTCTCCATCTCCTTCCGCTCACAGATGAAGGATTCCATAGCCCAGCTATTATATTTCCATCTGTGAAAAAGACAATAGTATCTCCGTAAATGCCCTATTTTGGTCAGCATCTACAATTAGGAGAGTGCGCGAAAGTTGAGCAATCGAGTAGGGACTTACGTTAAGCTCATCAACAAAGGTGTGGGGAATGTTTAGGCCTAACTTGGCGATATCTTGAGGAGCGATTCCGGTCTTCTGTAGGTTTTTGAATTTCGAGCCCTTTGAGCGGATACCAGGTAGAGTGTATTTAGGGTCGACATGTATCACGAAGTCGTAGTCTTTTGTTGAGGAAATAAACATATTCTACACGCTATAGGTTAGGCAAACATCAAGAGAATAAGATGGCTGTAGGAAGGAAACCTTAAAACTAGCACCAACGGCAGACCTCGCCAAAGCTGTAACCCTTGCTGCGACAACCTTTCTCGGACCGAATTCTGTGAAAGTAGTTCCCATAGGGTCATACTCAGTAGGAATAACCATAGAATGACTGTTCATAGCAGGATCAGATCTTCGTATTGCGTCGAAGGTTTCTGAAGTGTTTTTATCAACTGTACCAATGATAGCTGGCTCAGCGCGCCAATCCCATAGTGAAATAAAGTGTAATGTTCGGAGGAATCCGCTCATAACGCTGTTGGGTGGAGGGGAAGTAGCAACGAATGTACGGATGGTCATTAGTTCAACGAGCTCTTCCGAAACCTCTCTTGACAAGAGATGTGCTTGGAACCACCTCTTGAGTAGGCGTATACTGGGTGAGAGCGCTGGGAAGCGATGAGATAACTTCTGTACTTCTTGAGTGTGAAGTGGGCCAATAATGAACCTTCTGCGATGTTCTGAGAGTGCTGCGGTGATCTCATCACGTTTCTTGCCTAGGAGATCTTTATTCAAGAGCTGTCGCTCTAGGAGTGTTTGTTCGCGATCATGATAGATCCGAATCCGGAACGCTGAACCTTCGCAATAGACGACCTCCAGAAATGCCGAGTTCATTGTTGGGCGGTCGATGTTTTCTAGCCCAATGCGAGTGACAACACCAGCCTTTTCTAGAAGCTCGGACATCTTAAGGAGGAACGCGATCTTAGTTTTTTGAATGGCGATCAGATCGTCAGGCCATCGGCCAGAACTTTCGAACTGAACAACCACATCTGCGGGCTGCATTAGCTGACCAGATGAGAAGAGTGGCACTTCCACGCTCGAATATCGTAAGGCTGGCGCCACAGGGGAAACCTGCCGGATAGCTAACGGAAGCCCTTCAAGACTCCCGAGTTCCCCAATGAGTTTCTCGAAAGCTGCCATAGTGGGTTGAAACAAGCCAGCGCCTCCACTTCCAACCGCATTCGCGTATTCGTCTCCAACAAATTTGACTTTATTGCCTATCTCATCACCGAGGTTTTTGATCACCAGGTACTGAATGATTTGATTAGGTATAGATTGTTTCGAATCCTTAGTATCCCACACAACACTCTCAAGTATGCTTCCGTCCTTGAAACGGCGGAGTTCAGCCTTATCCCCCCAGAAGACACGATATGAGGCACCGTCCTTGTGGCCGGCTGGAGGCCCGTGATCAACAACGCGGTTGCATTGTGCTGCGTTGAGCAGGAAGCCAGCAATTATTTGCCTGGCCGGCGCAAGGCTCGGGTTGATTCCACAAGCTCTGACCGGCTGAGCTGAAGTAAGAGGAAGAGTCAAGTGGATGAGCTTTGCCCTGTCGGTAAGGCCTGTAGATAACATATCATACAGTTTCTGGGAAAACGAAAGTAGAGGATTAGACCCATTATCTTTATTTAGGAATTCAGGGATTGGGATATAGGCTAGTGCATCGAATTTGAGGCAGGGGTTATCCAGCTTGTACAAGAAAACTTCTTCGAAATGATCGATTACTGGATCACTCAAGAGCTTTAACGTTGTTTCTGCTTCGTGTTGTAACTATGAAAGTCAGTGTTATATCAATTGGTGAGCTCAGATAAAATATACCAGACGATAACCCCACTCTGTCATTTTGAATAATATGTTCAATCCAATTTTCCCATCAAACACATTAGGTCCGTTCGGCCACCGGACACTCTCTGATTCTGCATCAAAGAGTAATGGATTCGTGATCAAATCACGGGTGGCTAAAAACTGCAACATAGCCTTGAACATCTGATAATTGCTATACCCCTTTGCGAGAACACTGCTCCCTTTGCTGCTGCCGCCTTTCAGCAGAAGTGACATCAATATTGACCATTCAGCATGACCAAACCCTCCTTGATTGATATTGGAACTAAAGCCACGTTGCTTAAGCCATGTCCTACCAAGCAGGCAGGCGTCTTTGAAAGCCTTGGCTTCGGAAGAGATTTCGTGCAGCTGCGCGAGATGCTCGAAGTAAGTTGTATCGGCCAAAATTGAAGAGTTGTATCGAGGGGTTGGTGGGAGTGAGCAGTTGGCTGTGTCTCCCTTCGCAAGGAGCCTGACGGCGTTTCTGTCGGGGCGTAGCTTAGAGACCGAGAAGGTGTTCTTGGAAACGGCGGGAATAATACGGATAAGGCACCTTGAAGCTGCGAAGGCTGTTTCACTGCCTGTGTTTTCCTTAGCTAAATTGCAGAGTACACACCTGGGCCTACTTACCAGTGCTTGGCGCAACCACAATGATAGGCCTTAGAGGGTCGTCATGAAGATCAACATAGGAAAACTGTAAATCCAACTCAGAGTCCTGAACAGCCCTTGCAATCGTAGCAAGATAATAGGCTCTCTTGTGAAAATACCGATAATTTAGATAGTCTTTCTCCTGCACAATAGTCTTGTGTTGCCAATTAGTTTCCATTATCATAGTGAGTAAGGTATACACACTGGAGGCATCTGAAGAATTAGGTCAATCGCAAAGCCTTCATGCTGTTTTGCGACAGTCTTAAGCGCATAACTCCCCGCGATATTTACGTATGCCGGCTTTTCATATGAGAACTTGTACTTGATGTCTGCTCTTGGCCTCGGCTCTGGGAATGGAATCTGAATCTTGCACCCTCGCATTTCCCCCTCAACCTCGTGAAGCTGTGGATAGTTAGCATAATTTAGAAGTATGAGTGACTCAATATACGTACTGTGGCATCTGTTTTGCGTGGGATCTCGTCGATGATATTCTTAAGTCTGTGTAGCATCTTTTCGACCGGTGCCATTCTTTTGCGAGAGTCCACGCGGATTTCACAGAGTAATTCCTCAGTTTCCATTCGGAAAACGCTGGACTTGGATTCGTAACTCTCGCTCACGGCCTGCGCTTTTTCCTGTTCAGAAGGTGGACGTTTGGGGGTTTTCCTTGTCCTTAATTTCGCCTTAAACGTTCGATCTCCAACGTCGCCTTCCTTGGAAATAGCCTCCGATTCTTCCTCCGAAGAGAGTCCACCTGTAGTCGCCCTGGCCCCAGCTTCCCCATCTTCTTTCTCAATTTCGGTTCGGCGTTTTTTTGTGGCGGGCGCCATTATGGCAATTTTTATTTGCTGTTGAAGGGTCAAGGCAAGACGTTAGTGGCCTGAATTTTCAGAACAAAATTACCGGTGGGCCTGTAGTGTGTGGGGAATTAGGTGGTTTGTAGGTTTCTCTTATGATACCGCGCTATCATACTTTTAGAGGTGGGCTGGTTGGTGGCTTGGCAGGTATTCTCAGCAGAGCCGCATGAGGCTCGCATCATTCGAATCCTGCTCCCCCCACCCATAAAAAGCTTCCTGAAAAAGCAACCCCGCCAACAACAAAATGCTCAGCGAACAGGTGGTGATTTCGACTTTCCGACCAACGCCAGATACCTCGAGTGCTGCAGCAGCAGAACCCGCAATTTCCGTTTACGATTTACACACATTCTCTCAGACTGCAGTCTTCAAACGGTCCACGACCGCTAAGAATTGCTTGGCAATAACAGATTCGCATCTGTTCGCTGCGCAAAGCGATAAGGCAGTTGTAAACATATACAGCCGAGAGAAAGGGAATTTAGAGACCACAGTCCCGTTCAAAGAAAAGTTCACTGTTCTTGAGGCCGGCAGTAAGGAAATTATTGCCGGAGGAACGGAAGATGGAAGGCTAATGCTTTGGGAGGTTTGTTCGCAATAGTTTCCGAGTAAGAAGGAATTCTAATAAGAATAGACTACTACGGGACGATATATATCTACCCAACAAGCTCACCTCCAGAAAATCACCAGCGTAGTCTTTGATTGCTCTTCGAATTTCGTTATCACTGGCTCCGCCGACAGTAATGTGTATGTCTGGTCGATACCTGCTCTCCTCGACATACGGACCGGCGAACGTTCGCCCTTATATATTCTGGATCGACACACTCGAGAGATTACTGCTCTTGTTACTGGGAGAGCAGCAGCTGGTGGGCCTTCCGATATTCTACTCACTGCTTCCCGGGATCAATCTGTTTCCGCCTGGGACTTCCACACCGGCACACATCTGCGAACTTACATGTTCTCTTCAATCCCGACGTGTCTTGCCATCGACCCCGCAGACCGAGCATTCTACGCGGGGCTAGAAGATGGAGGAATTCAATGTGTGGACTTCTTCAACCCAACTGATGGAGCAGATGATACCGCCTCAAATCAGCTATTCACCAGAGAATTCAGGGATATACCCGTTATACTGCCCGAGAAACGATGGTTTGCTTCTGGCATTGAAGGCGTCATAACCGCTCTAGGTGTAGCTTTTGAGGGAAACTATGTTGTTTCGGGGAACGAAAACGGAGATGTCTGTGTCTGGGACGTTGCGACGGGTCACATGTTTCGGAATCTTGTTAAATTCAAAGGTACTACTCAGACTCCATAAACACTAAGGTTCGGAGGAATATACTCACACTTACTAGCAAGTATCGCAAGTTTAAAAATTCTTCCTCCAATTGGCTTCATGCCTGTGCATTCAGAAATTTCAGAGCAGAAACATCAACAAACCAACATATCAAAACCTCGCTATGATGCTGTCGTATCACCCTCGGTTGCCGACCTTCACGGATACACCGTCTCAACAAAATTGCTTATGCCCTCACTTCCCGGGGTGGTTACCTCTCCATTGGGGTCTATGCAGGTCAGCTTGTCAAGTTCATTTTCACCTGAAAATGACCTGGGCACACTGCAGCAACAGGCAGATCAGATGACGGCTTACAGGCCTGCGTTGGTGCCAAAGCACAAGACCGAAGCGCTGGAGGCCGAACTGAGAATCCTATATGAACAATATGACCGGCTGGCAGCGCTGCATAACATGACATGGGAGGGAATAGTAAAAGAGACCCTAGAGTAGATCCTTTTAGTCGAAATGTATTGGCAATTCAGTTTGTCAACGTATCATAGCTGTATAATACCGGTAGATTTCTCAAAACTCCCACCCCATCAATTGATAGATGTTTATCATTACTGTAATACTAAAGTCAAGTGACAAAGAACTCGAGCCGACGGCCATTTTACACCAAACCAAGCACTTTTTACCAACCATCTAATCACCCCCAATAAATCTGGGGGTTCTATTTTAGACTAAATTAAACCAGGAAACAAGAGAGTAGTTTCCAAGAAGAAAAATTAGGTAGAAAGTTTGTGGAATTGAGAGGTCAGAGATAACCTACAACATAGGTGGTTGTCATGTATCTTTTGTATGGTACCATCAAACAAAGTCTCAAGTCAATTTCTGATCCTACTACACCATTGCACGAAAAATCATGAGTTACCAATTCAGAGGCTTGAGATTTTCATTATAGCAAGAAATAGTTGCTCTCATTTTTCTTTGCAACTTCTTGAAATTTCTTGCCTAGGTAGTGCCAAGCTATGTGTTTACGAAGACGGCTGTTTTCGAGTTTTTGTCATCCGACTTTACTTATGGTGGCCTCAGATGGGTGGCCAGTACCCCCAGATACCGACATTTCCTTGTATTCCCAATTGCTCCCCATTGTTCCCCATTTCCCCTCAAGCGAGTAATGTCAGAGAGACTATTAGTTCCAATGGCGTAAGTATCTGGTCGGGCCGGCACGGGTCCCCCGGTCTGGAAAATTGAAGCAAAAAATGCGCCAAACCCGGATTGAACGGGTGACCTTCAGATTACCCCGAGTTTTGTGCCGAAGAGAACTTCAGTCTGACGCTCTCCCAACTGAGCTATTAGCGCTTGATAGGCTTTATGGCAGTTAATTAAGGATCTCAACAACCTTCATCATGCATCCTCACTCAGCGTGAAACACTACCGGTAATTGGGGTCACCCGGTAACCAGACAGACCAAACAAAACACACGAAAATCGCAGGTTTTCGAGTTATCATTACCCCCCCCCTCAAATTCCCCTAGAGTATCATACCGTAGTGAGGAGTATAATCTCCTTCCCCTGAAGTTACCCGCCAAGACCAGGGTTTTTGTATGGGAACAATGCATTGAAACACACCTTACCCAGTTCATGCGCCCACAGCTCTGTACAAACTCTACTAGTAGACAAAAGCCTGAGATATATATATTATATTTCAGACATGCTGTATTTTTCCATAAGATTTCCGGAGCCGAGTTTCGAGATATCTGTGGAAATATAATGGCTCGAAAACCTGTATGATGGTTTTGATGTGTTTTGGCCACTATCTGGTTACCAAAAGACCTCTATTGATACCGGTACTACCAGTGTGGGCTAGGGCGATTTAATGGGGTAGTTTTAGCAGTCGCAGGTTGTTTTTCGCTGACCGTTGTTGGGCTGATTTCGCAGGACCCGTTTAGTTTGGATGGTGTGTCGCGCGTGCCGAAATCACCCTCCTGTGCGTATGTGTGACCTATTGATATACCGGAAGACAAACAGGTGGAAAGTTGACCAGACGATGAATTGCCTAAAGGCCTTGACAAGGGTGAAGTAGGGAGCTATGCGCTTGAACGAATTAAGAAGGAGAGGAAAGGTTGTTGATTGGCTTGCTTTCCTCGGTGTGGTTGTTCGTTGATAGTTGAGAGAATAAGGATAGAATAGAAGAGAGAGAAATGAACCCAATTGGAATAGAAAGGAAACGATATCTATTGATTGATTGCCTGGGTGTTTATGACCATCCGTTGTTGTTGCTGTTGTTGTGTTCCTTGTTGTCTCTTGGGAAAGAGAGAAGGATGCACGCTGAGCTAGATACAAAGTGGCCAGTCATAGTGGGAGAAAATTCTCCGTGTGACCGCCAAACTACCCTATGACAGTCCATGCCCTACACCGTGAATCTCACACTAGTCGATAGCTTGGCGCCTAGAATTTCTGCATAAAATGCGTCTCTCCTGTTTCCGTTAGACAAGCACAACTACACTTTTCTCAACCGTTCAATTGGATCACGACTTCCTTCCTCTCAATTGGGCTCAACTTCACCACCCCCTTTCCTTTCTGTGTCGGCGACGTTACATCGTATGGGTCCAGATCAACTTTACTCTTCCGATTACTCGGTATAGCGAGTGGTCACAAGCGATATTTACGGCACAAGGCCATTCCCCTTGGGAGAAAGAAGAAGACACATCCCACACCAGTATATCATAAGCGTTGCTTGATAAGGCCAAAAGCGCGCCGAAAATAGGGGCCCTCGAGTGACCCTTGTTGCGCAGATTCTGCTATACTGACCTTCGGGGGAACGTAAGAAATAGCTGGGTATCCAAGGCACACGCTAGAATTTCTGTCGATTTTTAACTGCCTTATACAGAAAGCGGGAGAGGCATTTGAGGTAATTGGGGCTGGCTGCAATACAAAAACCCTTGTCCTAGCAGGCACCACAGAGCCCCAAGGGGAGCATACGCCATCTCAGCCAGGCGGAAGAATCTGAGCGGTTGTACCCAAGGAGACCTTAGGGTAATCTATTTTTTATTTTTTATATCTTATTTTTGCTTCTGTCTCTCCAGGCAATCGCATCTGATATTACCCGTCGTGTAGCAATCGTCCCTAGTTCAATCTGAGTCGCTCGAGATTGTCGGGCGCTGGAAGCTTCAACGCACCAACTCCCCAATCAAATCCAGCAGCTGCGCAAAAAAAAGCTTGATGGCCCATTTAGCAGATGCGAAGGCGCTTCTCGACAATCGAGGTCACTACACCGGTCAAACCTTCCATGGCGTTAATCCGCTGCTACTTGTTGAGAAAATTATCCGCGAGCGTATCTTTGAGAGCTTATACTGGAAAGAGCAAGCATTCGGCCTGAATGGTGGGGACTGCTCTTTTTGTCCTTCTACGCATACATTGTTTTCTGCTCCTGCTAACTGTCTAATGTAGCTGCGACATTACTTGATAGAGCGGTCGAGTTAACGTACATTGGAGGGCAGTACTCCAACCAACGGCCCACACCATTTCTCTGCCTCACCTTTAAGCTCCTACAGCTTCAACCTAGCCGGGAAATAATCTTAGTCTATCTTAATGACCCCGATTTCAAATACCTTCGTGCGCTCGCGGCGTTCTACATACGATTGACGTGGAGTGCTGTGGATATTTACCGAACCTTGGAGCCATTGATGGGGGATTACAGAAAACTGAAGGTTCGTGGCATGGGCGGCTGGAGGATGACTTACGTTGATGAGTTCGTTGATGAACTCTTGACTAAGGAAAGAGTCTGTGATATCGCGCTGCCGCACATTAAGACACGAGCGATGCTTGAGGACGCCGATGAGTTGGAACCTAGAGAGAGTTTGCTTGGAAGCGAAGTCGAAAGCGAAGAGGAGAGTGATGCTGAGGATGAAAAGGGGGCCAATAGTGGGGATGAATAATAACTCGGCGATACCAGGTTTCCTTTCCCTTCTCCTTTTCCGTGGTGTTGGATGTCTTAACATCCTGCCTTTCAAGCCGTGGTCAGTCAGGGCAATGGTTAGTGGCCCTCTATTGGGATGACTGCCTATATTTGGGATACCCAGATATGTAGGATTAGGATATAACATATTTCAAATTGCCTATTGCTTTACATCCTCGACCTACTGTCTCTCTAGTGTATCATATCAAGTATTCGCTATCTCCATCTAAACTTACAATTTTCCTCTAGAATAGTCGTCCGAGTACTACCACGCCCGTAAAGTCCTCATACCCTCCCTCCACCTCATGAACAATACTTCTGAACAAAAATGGAACAGGAAGACCCTTTTAGATAACTGTTCTCGAACGCGCCTCTAAGGACATTGTAAACCTTTATCACAATTTGTTTTACTGGATAGTGGAAGGAGAGGGCTAATGAAGCATTTCTAAGTGCTGGCAGTACATAGGAGGGAATGGGAGCTTTGCGGATGTAGCCGTGCGCCTGTCCTTCCTACAATGGCCTTCCTGGTTCGGGGTTAAGTCAGGCACGCCCTATTAACTCCCAAAATGTGCGTAAGTGGTGGCTACTTAAACGTGCCTTGATTTATTTCCTTTTCCTTTCTTCTTGGAGAATCCTAACTCCATCAGCCACACCCAATGCTCCTCGTCTCCAGACTTCCCACTCCCATCTCACAATGTCAACTTCTGTGCATAAATCTTTGACATAACCTAGCCCCCCTATCCACATAACTAGTTCCCATAGTCTTCTTCCGCCTGTAATCCAGTCAAACATCCCACCGTTGCCACCCAAATCTGTAACCCTCATCCAAGCCGTAACCGAGAACCAAACCACTGCGAACAGCGCACCAATGAAGTACCCACACGCAACCTGTCCAATTGTATGGTAGGACAAGTAAATTCTACTCAGCGCTACTGTGGCCGATACAATTAAAATTCCACCGCTGAGTGCCCATCGAACCATCGGACTAAACCCTTTGGACCGGCGATGGATCCAAAGCGAAAAATATACGGCGAAGAACGCCATAAACTGGGCGTGAGAAGAGGGCATTCCGTACCCTTTTCCATACATCCCTAGTTATAATCATACTTGTTAGCTTCGTTAAACATAGGGATAGGGGGTGAAACGTTTTGGCCGGCCCTGTTTGAAGTATCTTTTGAGCGCCCAGTTCACAGCCTCACAAGATAATTGTCCCGCAAACATAAGCACGACTTCTATTTCGCGTTGGGCGATTACCAAAGTCGCGTAAGAGACACCGAGAGCTTGTGGGAGGAGGGCCAGCCATGCACACAGCAGTGATACTGGATCTTCGGGGTTCTAGTGTGGGTCCGGTTAGCTAGTGAATAGGGACCCATAAAGGGATGTACTAACATAGTAAACGTGGGAAAAACTGAGGGAAGCGAGAGGGGGTTCGAAGTGCTCCTCGGCCATTATACTGGAAGTTCGGCGGAGTGAGGTGTTGATAATTTATGAAGGGGTCAGTGTGTTTGAGCCTAAGGTTCGGAGGTGATGGGCTGGATTGGCTCGAGGTTTAGCGACATGGGTTAGGGGTCTGGGTTTTTGGAGCGAGTGAGGCGGGGTGATCATTTTGCACTCGAGGCATGGTGCCAGGCACTTGAAATCAGCCGAGAACCGGCAAGATGATAATTTTCGAAACTTCCCAACCACAGCCACATCTTTAGGAAGCTTCATTTAGGTGCTCGGAGAAAAGTTTTTTTCTAATTTTCAGTATACAAGACTAATATTTAAGGAGACGGTAAGATTTGGAATCACTAATGTACATGTACCTCGTACTTGTATGGTAATTTTCGAGGTTCTTTTAGCTAAGAGCCACTACTGTATTTTGCATGCATTAAATAAGCAAAATAAACTACCGATAGGTTGTTGATTTCAAGTGTCATACCCAGTGTCATACATCCAGTTAATATCCCGTAGTATGATACGCAAATTCTAAGGTCTAAGATTAACTAATGAATTGATTTACCATGTTTATAATCCACGGATTATTCATGATTAAGTCTACGACTGAGCTACTGAATAGGCAGCTAAATGTTTTATGGTCTGTCCCCTGATTTACTCCTCTGATGGGCTTTTGAGCTCGTCCTCCCCAGCCCGCGTGAGAACAGCAACTCCTTCAACGTGATGTGTTTGCGGAAAAAAATCAAACCCGCGAATTTCATCAACTCTGTATCCACTACCTCCTCCATTAAGTATATATCCCAAGTCCCTCGCCTGAGTATGCACATTGCAACTAACGTAAACCACTCTCTTAGGTTTAAATTGCAAAAGTTGGTCTAGAAACAACTTATCACAACCCTTCCTCGGAGGATCAATGATCACGCTCGTTTCAGCGCCGGGAAAGTCTATTGATTCGAAAATCCTTTCCGCATTGCCGGTTATAAAGCGGGCGTTATTGATGTTGTTGGCAGCTGCGTTAGAACTTGCATAGGCTATGCTGTCGGCGGCGATGTCCACCCCAATTACGCTTGTTAGGTCTTTGCCGCAGAGGATTGTAAAGAGGCCACTTCCGCAGTATGCGTCTACTAGGTACTTCGGAGGGGTAGATTGGGTAGTTTTTGTGCCGTCAGGAGAGGTGGTGACGATTGGGTAGTGCAGTTTCGAGCGAACATAATCGGTGAACTTAATTGATTAGTCCAAGGGTAAAAGTTGGCTAGAGGGGTGGCACGACCACGGTCAATTCTGGGGAACATACAGTTGGCAGTATAGAATTGTTGTTCTGGAAGAAAGCTCCAGCAGGATTCACAAACTTGTAATTCCCGATGTATTCCGTGGTCTGGGCATTGCTGTCTGTGATACATTCTTTCTCCTCCACCCATTCCGTATCTCCTTCTTCACTTCCCTTTCTTGGCCTCCTAGTTGTGCTTTCTCGAAGTAGTAGCGTAGCGCCGCGTTTGTAAGTATGGAGGTTCTCCTCTACATATTTCCTAGCAGACTTGATCCCTTTCCTCAGAATCTCTGTTCCGATCGGGCAATCCTCAATATCCAACACTCGTCTCTGACCTTTAACCATAAAACCAATGTCCGGTGTCGGATCCCCAGTTTTAAATCCTCCCTTACGTGGACCGTCAAAATGTGGTGTCAACTTTGTCCGATAACCGTACTGTAGTGGGCTTCCGACTGTATCCCCGACACCCGGCAGTAATTTCGGATTGAGGTTGGAAAAGTTGTCGTAAGCTTTCTGAATCACATTCTGTTTATGTTCCAGCTGCTTTGCGTACGGAAGCATCTGAAATTGACAACCAGAACAGCTACTGAAGTACTTGCAACCAATGAGTGAATCATCGCGATCCTGAGAGGGGCTCTTCACAGAGAGGAAGTCGGTTACTGAATGGGTAGGCGTGTGTCGAATTACTTTTGCTGTGATGATGTCCCCAGGAATAGAAAACGGGACGACGTAAATTCGCCCACTATGCTCTGCTAGACCATCACCGGTAGATGAGAGCATTTTTATGGTGAGCTCTATTTCACTGAATTTCGGAGGGAGGCCTTGTTCCGAAAAAGGAGTTTCTGACTGCGAGAGACCCAAGGTCGACATCAGGGAAGAGATGTCTGCTTGGAGAACCTCCTCCATCCCGCCTTCTTTGACGGGCTTCACGGACCATGGTAAACGGCGGCGTTTTTTGTTTCGAGGAGGGCTTCCATTATGGGGGCGGCGTTGAGGGTGAATATTCGAAGGATTTGGAGGTGGTGGAGGCGGGGCAGACATCTTCGGCCAGACCTGGGGTGGGGTGTAGGCAACAGTAGACTTAAAACATCGAGAAGGGGTCGGCGTGGGAAAGGACAATTTGAGGCTTGCAGGCCGGAAAAGCAGGAGATATCGGTTTATCATGCACTGGCGTGTTTCCTTACTTTGCCACTGTTTGCCGGAGTGAGTTTGGACGTAAGGTTGGTTAGGCTTACACTTTGGTCTTTTTTCTAAAGGCGAGAAAATTTCAAATCTACCAAGACAGCCCTAAGCCCTAGGCCATAATTTTCAAACACTGTTTCGTGCTCAAGACACTTGAGTGGGCTGTGGGAACTTACAATGACATATACCGGTATCTGGAATAACAATGGCGTGAACCAGCGCACTGGAGACAGTGTGAAGTGGGGCGTTTATTAGGGTGGGTAAGGTAGAACCCCGTGCTGTATTAAATATGTAGACTAATCCGCTGACCCCATTTCAAGCTCCCTTCCCTCAATTCTCCTACCCCGCTTTTCACCTTCCTATTCGGGAAGGTGTAGGCGGAGTAAAACACCACACACACACCAAATCAACCTCACGATCCTGACCTGCCCCTGAACTTGG
>Ga0307517_10000126_pt1 | contig 115090 bp, 112 predicted proteins | sample 23_EM_MG_FD_194515 | JGI IMG/M metagenome (GOLD analysis project Ga0307517, IMG submission 194515) | Populus trichocarpa ectomycorrhiza microbial communities from riparian zone in the Pacific Northwest, United States - 23_EM | ecosystem: Host-associated > Plants > Roots > Unclassified... | reverse complement strand
GCAAGTGCATAGTCATGTGAGAACTATGAGTCAAGTAACGTCATAGTGTGAAATCCAACATACCTTATGACTCATAAGTATGAGTCATGTGAAATCTGCCTTGCTTAGTCACGATTTGTGACAACTAGTACGTTTTCTAGTATTAACCAATTACCTATCAGTCACTAACAGCTAACCCGTAACCAGGTAGTATCTTTATAGAGTGCATATCTACTATCCTAGTTGACTCTTCAAGACGTGTATAAAAACCGTCAGTGAGAAAATCCTCATTATAAGACATGAGTCAACACACCTGAAAGAAAGTATAGAGCTAGTTTTCCGAAACATCAGGTATTAGTTTCAAACAAGATACGAAGTGTTAAAGTTCCCAAACTTGAACTGGAACAATATCAAAGATGTCTGTATTTGGAAGTATAATGGTGACTAATATAACTATAGTGGTAATAATAGGGGTAGTGAACATGGAGAAACATATATAGAGATGTTGGAGATACTAAAAGGCCAAAATCTGAAGAAGATAGAAGGAAGGTAGAGTGAAGTTTTGGTAGCTGGTGTCTGATCATAGTGGATGTGCCAGGTTTAAGCTCAGTGAATTTGAATCTGAAGGTGCTAGTAGGGACGATAATGGTGGGAGTGGTAATGGTCGAGGTGGATAACATTCGGTAGAGAAGGATCAGATACTACTTACTAGTAGTAAGTTGTTGGCATTTCTTTATCTATGCACTCAGCTTCTAATATTGCTAGGTCTCGGAGTGCAACACTGATGCCAGATTCACAATGATTGATTTCTCAAGAACTACACACTCACCCTCTCCAGCTATGCCTGCCAGCTAAACCTCCCGAACTTGAATAACCTTGAATTGACATGGGTAACTATTCAGGAGCACATATCAGCGGCAGGTTTTAACACCTTTCGTGACTGGTATACCACCGCCCTGGGGCACTACTATGGGGTCATGCTGAGATATACTTTATAGATGAAGTTTACCTATTGACACATTGATGAGTTGTGGGTTGAATATAAGCTTATACCAAACTGTGTGCTTGGGCTCGGTCAACCCAAGGAGTGGTGTGTGTGAAATGGCTGGGAGTTAGTATGCTGTAGTTTATTGTTAGCTGGACTGGTGAAGCAGGAAATATGGCAATATGGTTTCAATATTATCATTTTTTTCCACCAAAACTCTTTTCTTTAGATCTCAACAGAGGTATAGTGAGGGAACTCTTTTGTCACTAAGACTATACTAAGTTAGTAGACCTATTAATAGTTGACTATAATATAAGGATTAGGGATAAAATAACTTGAATGATATGCTATATAACTAAAATGCTAGTAGTAATAGTACATATAAGAAACACGATCCTGATTGGAACTCTACTTCCTCCTCCCTTGATCAGGTTTACCAAGACATAATTAATAGACAGATACCAGACCTCTTGTTGAATACAAGTATTATAGGGAATGTTTTCAAACAAGACAGGGGTGATTTAGTACTACCAAAATGATCCCTGCTTTGTACAAAAACATCACCCATGGCGCTTATACCTCAATTAAGGGAAACAAAAACAATTCCCTCTAGGCTCATATTAAGCAATGGAGGGCTTGCATTTCTGGACAAGCTGGCTGCTGTGTGCCACTAACTTTAACCCAAATCAACATTGATACCCCTGCTCCGTACCACTATTTTATCCCTGACCCTTGTATAATACCACCTTTAGGTAATCAGTATACCGCAAAAACTGGCAAGAACCGTCAGGCGCTAAGTATGATACGTTGAAATAAGAGGCGGCTGAGGTGAAACTTACGGTTGCGTCAAAATAAGAGCCTTGAAAGGCCTAGTCCTGGCTACAAAGAGTTGGCGTATGGCGTCTCATTGCGATTTCGAGACAAAACTAGGGTAGAAATCTTATTATTTGGACGTACTTGTACTGTACCTAGCGCCTGTCGGTTCTTGCAAGTTTTTGCGGTAACATCATGGAGAGTCTGTTGAATAGTGATCCCCTTCTACCCCGCCTGTCACAGGCGTATATCTCCCAAAGAAAAGATTCTTTGGAGGCGGCTGCTGCAGCAGAAATGCTTGGCTCTGCGGTTTGATTGGAGTTCCATTTTTTCTAGGTGTTAGGTTCGTCGCCTTTTCGGATCAGACATAGAATAACTCAGCCGCCTGCACTACGGTAATAGGAGTAGCATCCCGGGCAAGCCCGTAAATATCGGTACCATGCTCAGGAGATCTTCTCAAAAACCAATCTGGGGCTCTGCTAGGGGACCGCATGAGAGTGCTATTCTTCTCGGAGGTCTCCAAGGCGCCGCGACGCGTTGGCAGCCCCATCAAAGGAGTGCGCAGGCGGGGGGAAGCCATTAACGATAAGGAGTTAAGACCAGAAATTGTCCAAACAGGCGTTTGGAAAGAGAGAAAGCTTGCCAGTCTCTGGCTTCTTTTTTAAAATATATATATATATAACTAGCTACCGATGTCCCCGGGATCGGGACCACAAGCGTGATAAGACGGTCAACCCATTTGGAAGAGAAGATATGAAGGAAAACAGATCTCGCGATGTTTTTGTGACTGGGGGGGTTGTGGGAGCGGCCAGTTTTGTGGTGACGGCTCTCAGGGTTTTCACTCGAGTGAAGATCATACAGGGCTGGTGGACTGAAGATGGTTATTCCCCTACAGCTGATATTATATTTCTAATAGATGAAGTGGGACGATGGCTGACATTTTCGCTTCGCATAAAATAGTGCTGATCGTTATTGCGGAGGTTTGCGTTTGTTCCTTTGACATTCTGCAGCAAGGAATTGAGAAGGGGCCGTGACTGATACCACTTAGTTTGCACAGTTGTTTGGGGTTGGTTTTCTAATATGCATGCTCCTCGGTGAATTCACCTCTACCTCCCCTTTCGATTTGAGATTTTCGAACCAAACTCATAGCTACTATCGTAGGAGCCTTCAATGGCATGGGGACCCATATAAAAACAGTAACACCACAAGAATTCGTCATATCCCTGAAGGTACCAGTCCATCGGTCCGTTCCTTGGGGTGCGCGGGCTGACCTCCCAACAGTCAAATTGGGCCAGCAGTTTTACTTACAGCCTTCAAACAATGTTTGCTAAACTCTCTGTCCTCGTTTTCTACAGACGGGTTATGGGCCTTCATGACTGGCTTAGGCGGGGAGTGGATATCACGATCGTATTCGTTGTCCTGCTTGGCATCGCGGGTGTATTATTTCTCTTCGCGGGTTGTCGGCCGCTTAGGTATACTTGGGACAAAACTATTCCGAATGGATATTGCTGTGACATGGTGCTTTGGTATTTCATTAACGCAGGCATAAATATTGCCATAGATGTGGTTATCACGGGTTTACCTCTTCCCCTGTTGTTTCGACTGTGAGTGACCTAGTAGGAGGGCCTAGGATGTTTTACTATTACTAACGCATGCACATAGTCAGATGCCTACAAGACAGAAAATTGCTCTTTGTGGGATATTTAGCCTTGGAGGCTTGTGAGCTCTCAAATGCCATCCTATTCCACGAAGTAACTAACGTCGTCCAATAGAGTTTGCGCTATTAGCGTCTACCGTGTAGCCCAACTTCCGGTTCTCCATCATAGCAAAGACATAACCTGTATGTATTTCTTCCCAATTTGGTTCTAATCTAGTAGAGAATCTGACCCAGATGTTTAGGGGATATTACTAGTGCGATGATTTGGTACTTTATCGAAGCAGGCCTCATTGTGGTAGCAGCGTCTGGCCCTGCGCTAAAGCCCTTCTTCCTCCTCTACTTACCTGCTCTCATCTGTAGTGGTGGGGATACCCACAAGGGCTCAACCTCACACGAAATTGGAGAAGGCTATGATCCGCAGCGGTCTTGCACATTCACTAGTATAAGCGCAGGGCCAAGGACCGGGTCTGGCGACGGGGACGATGTGGGGCATATAGCCGATGAGGAATGGGGGATAATAAAAACTACGGAGGTGTTTTTGACAGTGGAGCATATACCCGAGCTACAGAACGGAGGAAATGGACTCCAGGAGAGCCGAGCGCCGTGATAGTTTTCTCACTTTGGGTTCAGGTGGGGGCCTTCTGGTACCCTAGCCAGGAGTTTTTTTCTTTATACTCTTCAAAGTTTTTTCTGTCTTATTTAATGTGTATGAAAATTTCTTGCAGGCACGGTAGCCTGGTCAATTTAGTATTCCCAGAGTTCGGACCCACGAAGAACTAGGGAAGACTATCGAGGCAGTTAGCCCTCATACCAAGCTACGCATGTGCCGCTCCTTCTGCAAGTGGTTCGTCAAGAGCATGTATGCAACAGCGTGTGTTTCCTATAGCCGAGCACCTCATGCTGTATCCGGTTGGAACTCTTTTGGCGAATAAGATACACGAGTGACCAAGCGTGATCTCCGCTGAGACCCAATAAAGGATAGTCTATATGATATTATCCAGACCACAATTACCGTAGGAACTGGAATAATTCAACCTCGCGCCAAGACGTTCGAAATTTCCTCTCTTGGATAGAGGGGCGAGCGCACAGCGAAAAGTCACCCCCTCAGACCGAGCTTAAGACAGAAAAAAAAGAAAAAAGAGCCAGACCATACCAACAAAGGCAACTCCGACGTCCTAGCGTCAGGTTCAATTGCCGGTATTCCAGTTCTTACGGTAACCATTTTAACTATTTTGGTTCTCGAATTCGGTCCAAGTGAAATTTAGCACAAAGAAAGTCCAGCCACTTGAACACAAGTTGCTGCATGGAAAACTATGAGTGCTCTAGCATAAGCGGCCTTCTCTGACTGTTCTTCTACCATCCTTCTATATTAATATTATCATAGCTTGTAACTTAGCCAACTACAGTTCCCATGCTAAAACTCCTTGGGCGATCCATTTAGGTGCCTCGCTAGATCTCAGTGCGCCTTACGGTATTAATTACGGCAGGCTCTCCAGCCACGTGAAAGGCCTAACGGCCGGTTCCACACCCAAACCCTGACGTTCACTCTGACAGGTATGGTGAGGAAGAATGGAAGAATTGAAGGATATCAATATGGGGGCTCCTCCTCACAGAGGCTGAGTCTTCATATGATATCTTAACAATTTTCCGAGCATATAGCCCTGAATTGTGCCCCCACCCCATCCATACGTGGCATTTTGCTTTCAAAATACTTTATGATATGTATATTTCAGCAGACAGAACTTCCGCCGCTCCCGCCACTTCGCTTCTCTGCCGCATACACATTACCTAGGTCCCAGTATAAGTTAAATTAAAGTTAAGGATCGCAAGGGGAAAGCCAAAGCGAACAAACCAATCAGGCGTCGAGGAGAGTGTATGTCGGCCATATTATAGGGTAAATTTACCATACCACAGAGAAAGGAAGAAAAAACATTTAGCAGAACGATAAGCCTACACTAGCACCAATACCACCCATACGAGAGCTTGCGGTGAACCTACCAGGGGTCAATGGCCAGGAATGAGGTTAGTTTCTAGTCAGAAAGTGTAGCCCCGAGTGCGAATTTATGATCACGGTTAATAGGGGTTGAAGCTGATTGGCCTTGCAGGTGTTATTACATCAGCAACAGGACCCCTCTTTTCCCTCTGCTGAAAGAAAAAACCCTGCGGATAGGCCGGGGAAAATCTAGACATGAACGATGCACAAAAAATGTCGCCATGGAGTTTAAATACCATTCAGCCCATGGTCCTCAACGAATTGGAAGAGAGAATATTAAGTACATACCATACGGGTAATCAGTCAACAGGCGTGTACAAAACATGCGTTGATCGCAGCTTGTATCCGGGAAAAAGGGGTGCACGGGCTTAATTTCAGCTCAACAGTGGAAAATAAAGAAAGAAGTATGATACGCGTTTATTATATTGCCAAGTCGGGCCGCCGTTTGGGAGTTAGTGGGGGGGGTATGCCCGGCACTAAGATCTAAGCCACCCCGTGCGAATTCATACGGTAGTTCCTGATACCAAGAACTAGAACAATTGAACCTCATTCTAGGAGGTTGGACGAGTAGCGAGACTACTAGCATTCTCTTTTTATTTGTCTCAGTGGAAGGCTGAAAGCCAGTTTTTTCCGGGGCGATTCCCCCCGTTTATCCACAGAGGAAATCTTGACGCCTTCGCGTGCCGTTCGATTATTTCAGCACGGTAGTGTGGAGCAGAGCGAAAGAAAAAGGCTAAGGAAAATGACGTCATAGGAGTTGGGCTTATCGAAGGTCAACAACTGTTGTTACCAATCTGGGCTCAGCTGGTGGGCGTTAATCTGGTGTACGAGTATTTGCGGGTGAAGGGTGGGTGGTTAGGTTGCCCTATCAGCTTAATCCATCCTTCCGAGGAGCCTTTTCTCCTTTATCTTCTCGGTCTACCTGCACTCGAGCACCAGTACTCGGATATGCCCGTTCACGAGAATGGGAGGCATTGATAGAAGTAAAGTTGTCATGATTGAGCACAGACTTTAATCGAGAAAAACGCCGGATTTCACTTAATGATAGGTAAACAGATAGGCAGGCTTTTCTTGGCCCAGGGGAATTCCACAAGTGGGGTGGATATCTCGTATCAGACAGTGGTGCGGGTTCACGCCTACGGCATGGAGCAGAAGCGTTAGGACATGCCAACAGAAGATCTCCATTACCAACCAACCAAACAGCAAGGTAGCATTTTAGAAAATATTAGATTTGTGGATGATAGTTCTTATGCATCTTCTCGCTTATATAGAAATCTTGGGTGTTCATACCGAAATCTCCTCCGGAAGAGAGCTCCCTCCAACGAAAAGGCCTCATCCTCCTTCTCCTAAGCATCACCCGCGGTGAAACAAAAAAGAATCGAGAACCCCTGGCTCCTGGGTTTTGATAATTTCGGCTGGTTCTCGCCTTGGTGTTGGGTGGATTGGAAGGTGTTAAGGATAAAGTTTTATGGGTGGGCTGTACCATTAAATTCCGACAGTTTACACATAGCCCTTTTAACAACCATTGTTTGCTACCCTATTTCGTATCACCTGTGCATATGCTATATATTTCTTGCCCTATCCACCACTCGTTCCGTTATTCCAACAGGACATCTTCTTGCCCCTCTTTGTCCCTCCATTTTACACTTTTTGTGTCCCTTGTCCGACACTATCTTTTACTCTTCACCTTCTAACCCTACCGTTCATTCCGGGGCCAAAGATGGTGAAGCACGGCCAATACGAGTATCTTACGCAGGAGGAAAGGAGATTGAAGGAAGACAGGGAACGAAGAAAGTATTGGAAGAAATGGGGCCCCTATCTCAGCGAGTGAGTTTCTTCTATGTTTCTCACACCAATTCTTCTCACTCGTGAGGAAAGGCCAATGCTAACAATTATTGTCATAATGAAGGCGCCAATGGGGAACTGTTCGTGAGGATTACTCGTGAGTTCTTTCGCCAGCCCCTACCTCTGGATCCTGAAAGCTGACTGATTGGGTTGCTAGCGAGAACGGGGATGCCTGGAGCCGTATGCCATTGAAATTGATTTCCTAATATTGAGCGTTTGTTAACTGCCGTGCTAGACTTTCCTCACGATCATGCTAAAGCCCGCACCTATCGCTGGGGTGAGGATGGAATTGCCGGAGTGTCAGACACTCATGGTCTTCAGAATATCTCTTTTGTGTTCTGGAATGAACACGAGTATGTTTTCCATGCCCGTAGTTTACTCCTAATAGCTGAAGGTTTGCAGTGATTTCTTGAAAGAGCGTCTCTTTGGTCTTTCGAATCCCCAGGGAAATCATGGGGAATCTCTAAAGGAAGCACATTTCCATCTCGACAACACACCTACCCACTCCTATATGAAATATCTATACAAGTATCCCCAGCGAAAATTCCCCTATAAGCAGTTGGTTGAGGAGAATGCCAACCGGAGTCGAGACGTGGGGGAATTTACTGTGGCGGATACCGGCATTTTTAAGTATGGACCCCTTTTCTATGTTTGTGTTAGGTTTGTCATTAATTCATGGTTAGGGATGATCGATATTGGGATATCTTCATTGAAACTGCTAAGGATACCAACGACGAGGAAGAGCTTCTTTTCCGTGTCACGGCTTGGAATCGTGGGCCCGAGCCTGCACCTCTGCACATTGTCCCCCATATGTGGTTCCGCAATACTTGGGCTTGGGGGCATGAGGATGAATCTAAGAAGCCAAACATCAAGCAGGAAAGCCCGTTAATTGCTGGGTCGAAGCATTGGTCACTCGGAAATCGTTATCTCCAGCTCTCGCCTTCACCAGGCGTCACTCCGGAATCTCCGGACGTGCTGCCAGAGCTTATGTTTACGGATAACGATACCAATTACAAGTGCCTTTATGGCGGCGAGAATCAAACACCATACGTTAAGGATGCGTTCCATAAGTATATCGTTGACGATGAGAAGGATGCCATTAACCCTGCGAAAACTGGTACCAAGGCTGCGGCCTGGTACGCATTTGAGGAAGGCGAGGGAGTGCCTCCTGGTGGCTGCGCAGTTGTCCGGTTCAAATTCTCCCGAAATGTAGAAACCCGTACATATATCCCCGGTGAGCCGGAGATTGGGATCGACGAAGAACTATTTGACGACATCATCGAGCGCCGTCGCTCCGAAGCCGATGAATTCTACTGGCGTATTTCCCCGCTACCGATGGCTGATGATCTTAGAAATATTCAACGGCAGGCGCTTAGTGGGATGCTATGGACGAAGCAGCATTACCACTTTGTGTGGGATCAGTGGGCAAATGGAGACCCATCGCAGCCACCTCCACCTCCTGGGAGAAAGGGGATTCGAAATCAAACTTGGAAACATATGTACCTGGATGACGTCCTTAGTATGCCTGATTGCTGGGAATATCCTTTCTTTGCTGCATGGGATACTGCGTTCCATGCAATTCCGTTGGCGATGGTTGACCCAGATTTTGCGAAAAAACAGCTGGATCTGTTGACCAGAGAATGGTACATGCATCCCAATGGCCAGGTAGGTGAAATTCAAGCCTGTGGTGAAACACGCTAGTTGACAAGTTTCTCCGTCAGATCCCCGCCTATGAGTGGAATTTTGGGGACGTCAATCCCCCAGTCCATGCATGGGCTGTCTTTAGAACTTTTAAGATTGAGCGGAAGATGTATGGCCGCGAGGATCTCGACTTCCTTGAGCGTGTCTTCCAAAAGCTCCTCCTCAATTTCACATGGTAAGTTGACAAAGTTCGCTATTTTCGGGTGACACTGATAGAAGATTTCATAGGTGGGTTAACCGGAAAGATTTTGATGGCAAGAATGTTTTCGAGGGTGGTTTCTTGGGGCTGGATAACATTGGGATCTTTAACCGCTCGGAGCCGTTACCCACCGGGGGTGTCCTCGAGCAAGCTGATTCCACGGGGTGGATGGCGTTTTATTCTCTGAGCATGCTCAATATCTCACTCGAGCTGGCTAAACACCGGAGGATTTATGAGGATATTGCGAGTAAATTCTTCGAACACTTCATCTTCATCAGCGATGCTATGACCTACAAGGATGGTGGGGAAGAAGAGAGCTTGTGGAATGAGGGAGACGGGTTCGTTTCCGCTTGGTTATTTTGACTGTTCTCGGTGGACTGACGCTCCTACTAGCTTCTATTATGATGCTATCTCATGGGGAGGCCCATTCTCGCAGCAAATGCCTGTTAAGTCACTTGTTGGGCTTATCCCGCTGTATGCTGTCTTGACTTTGGAGCCCGAGTTGATCAACAAGTTCCCAAGTTTCAAGAAACGTATGGACTGGTTCGTTGAGAAGCGTACTGATGTTGCCGAGAGAAACATCGCCAGTATGAAAAAGAGGGGTCAAGGCGACAGGATTCTGCTGAGTTTAGTCAGCAAGGATAGATTGAAGAGGATTTTGGAGAAGATGTTGGACGAGGATGAGTTCTTCAGTGATCATGGGATTCGATCGTAAGAGTATCATATACCAGGACGCTAAATAGGGCTAACAGAATTAAACAGATTATCGAAATATCACAAGGAAAACCCTTATTCTATGAACGTTAACGGACAGGAATTCAAGGTTGATTATGTTCCTGGTGATTCAAACAGTGCATTATTCGGTGGTAACAGTAATTGGCGTGGCGTAAGTGGTCGCCTCCGAAGTAGGTATCTGGTATATGGCTGACATTTAACACGCAGCCCATCTGGCTTTGTGTCAATTTCCTTCTCATTGAATCCCTTCTGCGTTTTTACATGTTCTACGGAGATTCCTTCAAAGTAGAATGCCCCACGGGCTCTGGGGATTACATGCATCTTGGCCACGTTGCTGAGGAGCTCCAGCACCGCCTCCAACACATCTTTGCTCGTGGAGACGACGGTCGTCGTGCCTGCAATGCTAATAACAACAAACTTGACTTCGACCCTAACTGGTGTGACTACCTTTGGTTCCATGAGTTCTTCCATGCCGACTCAGGTGCCGGCTTGGGGGCAAGCCACCAAACCGGGTGGACTGGATTGATTGCCAAGATGATTCACGACTCTGGAATTAATTGCAGATTACCACAGACACCAAGGACACCCAGCACAGCAGCCAATCACTACTTTGATGATATCTTCAACAGGATTTCCAAACCCAAGCCCTACATGGGGCGCAGAGCCAGCACTAGGAGCATTGATGCCCGCAGCGATTGGGCTGAGGACGATGAGGAAACCGAAGATCAGAGAAGAGAGCGAGAAAGGGATGATGAAGAGGTTTCTGGATACGTCAGCACTCGGCTGGAGCGGGTTAAAAGCCACGCGAGTGTATTCGATGACCAAGACGACGAGTACGCGGTCTGTCTGTGAACTAGCGCTTTCGCCATGGGGTTCGGCCTCCACTTCTCCCTCGCCAGCTCTTCTTTTTTTTCTTTCTATCCCTGTCCTATTTCGTTTCGGTGTACCCAGGGGGGATTAGTGGAATTAGGAACACACAACTTTAACAAGTAGAGATAGAGGACAGCAAAACTGAATGAGATTTTACTCTCCCTTCTCCCTTAAACCCGTGTGCATTAAGTATATTGTGAATAAGGGTCTAGGGTACAAATACCAGACACAAGCATCCCACTAATGATGCGTAGCCGATCGATTGTGATTCAAAGCAATTATCCAACTCGTAAAGTCGCTCTCCCGACTTGATGCTGGACCTCAGGACTTGCACCGCACAACTTATCGATCTCCTCCAAAGCTTCCACAAAATCCTCATACTCAACTTTCCCTCCAGTCAGCCTCTTCACCCACTCCTTCGTCGAACCGTCTCCAATCTTCAACCCCCGTCTCAAAGCCACATGGAACAAACATGCGGCCGCAACGCTCCTCGCAGGAAAGAAGTTGCAAATCTTATAGCTCGTCATGACCCTCCCAACAACACTCCAAACCTCCCTCCCGAGCCCCGTCTCGCAGATATCTACAATCTTAGTCTCCGCGCACTCTTCTTCTCCAGGGGTGGCTACCGGAGGTAAAACCTTCTCAAGAAATCTCGGCAGGAAGTCATAGGGCAAGGGAACACGTAAGTCGAATCGCAGTACGCGAAGCAGCAATAACTCCGCGGCCACAACCGTTGACCTGAGCGAGTCATACAAGGGCGAGGGGAAGGTCAGCGGTGGTGAAGATGGATGGAGGTGAGCATATGCTGGTACAAGAAGCTCGCGAAGCCTTCTAGGCGATTCGGTGGCTTTTGTAGAGAGGGAGAGGGAGGCGAGGCACAGTGTCTTTGGATTTGGTTAGCTAGGAGTAACTTAAATGAGGCGGGGCAAAAGCAGTACATGATCGTCCAGTGGCGAACAGGATTCCTCCGATGCCCAGCGATTATAGCGGTGGAGGTAGACATAGGCCATTGAGAGTGATTCTGGTGTGAGGTGGAGAGTATCAGCCATGATAGCCAGGAAAGACGCCCAGTCGGTAGGCAAAAACATTAGTGAGGGTTGTGCTTGTTTGGTGGTGGCGGCGGTGGCCGTAGAGTGTTCATGACTGGATCGACGCGGTGAAGGCATTTTAAGTGTTTTGGCGTAGTAGGGTCAGGTGTTTGAAGGAGGTGATGGTCATCAGGAGTGCAATCTTGAGCCGGGGATTCTCCTTCCTCCCTTCCCTGCCAAGAGATGAGGCTCCCCAAAGCTTGAACCATCACCAACGTTCCCCCCCTCCCTGTTTTCAATGGAGTTAATCGCCTTCGGCTTCAACGCCCACGGACAACTCTCCCCGTCAACCAATCCTTCAGAGATTCCCGAAGACATCCGTATCCCGCAAATAATCGCTTCAGCAAACAATTCGTTAAGAGTACTTTTCGCCGGATGGAGTGATACTTTACGTATTCAGCCCCCTCCTACCTTCCACCATTCCCAACCCCACCCCCCATCCACATTATTCCTACCCAACAAAGAACAATAATAATAAAAAGCAGTAGAAATAGACGGCAACCTCCACCTCCTCGGCGCCGCCTCCGCCAATACCCAACTAACCATTCCATCAACCCATCTCTCACCAATAACTTCCGCCTTCGGCGACCACACAGGTCTGAAAGGCGTGACCACAACAGCACAAACAATCCACCTCCTCCAGCACTATGGCACAAAACAGGTCTGCTTCGGTCAGCGGGTCGAAGGGATAAATGACACTTCACACATCGCAATTGCGGGAAACGGCGTCGTCGCAGTCGTGCAGGGTGACGAAGTACTAGTCTACCGCTCCTTCTCGGCCTTCTTACTGAAGAATGCGCGGCAGCGGTGGAAGCTCGCGGGGGGTGGTAGTGTGATGGAGTTGCACGCTAATGAGGGCGGCTTCGTGGCATTGACCAGGGAATACGGTGGCAGGGTGATTACATGGGGCGATGCACGGCACGAGTACCTGGGCAGGGAGACAACGGCTGAAGCATCTGCGGGGGCTCCCGGGATCGTGGACGCACTGGATGGGATTGCGATCGCCCGAGTGGGTAGTGGAGGGTGGTGCTCCGCCGCGGTTAGTGTTGAGAGGGATCTGTATGTTTGGGGAGGGGCCGGCGGGGAAGTTTTGGCCGGTAGGGGGGAGGTGGAACTTGTTCAGGAGTTCGAAGTAGTTGACGGGGTTAGCGTTGGCGATGGGCATGCTGTCGCTTGGGCCGGCGGGAAGTTATGGGGTATCGGTCGGGGTGAGAATGGACAGCTTGGCAGGGGGGGGGGAAGGTGGAGGGGGGAATGGAGGGAGATCGAAGGCATGTGCAGACACGGGAAGGTGATTAGAGATGTGGTCTGTGGCGGGTGGAGCACTTTGGTGGTTTTCCAGAGACAAGAGGTGTAGTGTTCACTAAACGTCACTCGGGATAATCTCCTCCCTTGGGTAGAATGCCGATAGTAGGCGTTAAGAAGGCCAAAAAGAGAAAAAAACAGAAATCGCTGGCGTGCATTTAGAATATTTGAATCATTCCTCGACCAAGTGTCATAGCCCTTTCGATATACTGTGTGGCATTTCCATTGGTTATAAGATTGGAAGAAAAGGTTGGATGCCTAGTTTCTGAGAGCAGTGAAGTGGATGGGCTTTTTGCGTTGTTCAAACTTTCCAAAAATGCACTCACTGCTATAATACTAAGTTGCCCTCCTAACTCATCCCGCGCCCGGCGCACGCTTGTAAATGACCAATATAACACCTTACGACACCGCCTAAAATATTGATTCAATATAATAGCTGACTTATCATACTTGGGGTAAGCACCGGTGTCTTATCTCGGGCTAAGTTACACCTTCAAAAGAAAAAAACTTGGATGGGCTATTACCGTAAAGCACATAGCCCGCCCACCACCTTCTTCCTTTCTTCCTTTCCGGCAGCGCTAGATCAACGCAATATGTTGCACAGTACCGAAACTGCACTCGGGATCTGGTATGATGGCCCCCAGGCAGGAGCTCGGGCCACCCCGGAGAGCTAGACCCAAACAAGAAGATTCCGATGGTTTACGGGTACCATACTATGCCGGCCGGACCTACTATACGAGTACGGTAGGCTCAAGCACTGGTCAGTATCTGTCCGAGTGAGTGGCCCGTAAAGCTGTCAATGGTATTAGGGGCGTACACGAGTAGGTACCGTACCAAATACTGTACCCTACATGCATAGAATGTCTTAGCAGTATCACGTACAGGCTTGAACAAACTTGGACTGCACCGTGCTACACGAACTATGGCACGGGGGAAAGTGCCTATCGTCAAAACTGGAAGAATTGGACCTCACGCTAATAAGACGCCCAGAATCCCCCAACTCCATCCTGCAGTTGAGACAAATAAAAAGAAAAACACGAGAGACATTACTCAGGGAGGCAGCCCCGAGGTCCTGGTGAGGACCTGGATTATTCTAGCTTTCACGGTACCGGTAGGCTAGTGAAGGCATGTCTTGTAAAAACTTATGGTATCGAATAAGCCGTGGCTGTGAAAGCGGCGGACAGTCAACGATGTTGGAGGTATCGTATTCTGCCCTACCATACTCTTATGATAGAGCTAGAGAGCTGCTCACATCGATGCCATCATAAGCCCAGTTTACCATTTCTTGGGATGTATTGTATGAACCAGGGATCCCCTTTCTTCCCTTTCTTTCCTTCTTCTCTCTTGCGGCAGACTTTGTTGCTCCGGATGAGAGGACAACCCACCACTAGTGATCACTCGGGATTTTAGTAAAGTTGTCGCGCTTGCCGAATTTACGTGCAGGTGAACGATAAACTCTGCTTCCGCCACAGATGAATTGGCGCGAACATAGTCGATTACGACAGGCACTCTCATCACAACCTTCCCTGCTCCGATCACCTTTCGGTTCACCCCCGAACCAGCACCCTGCCCACTAATATTGCGTTCGATGCCACATCCTGGAAATAGCTGCCTTAGCCCTGCCCTGCAAAACTCCGTGGATGAAGTTCATAGGTACTATGCTCGACCCCACTTGAGCTGAGACTGTCGGTGACGTTACACGGTTCAATAATTGGTACTATACTCGAGTGCTCAAGTACAGCTGGCAATTGGGCGTGCGCAGTTGCAGGAGAGTCCCCGGTGGTTGGGCTTGCAATCCCTCTTCTCTCTCTCTTTCCCCCCTGCACTCCTAGGGGGGTTCGTGAACTTTCTGCGTCATGCCCGAGTGTCATGGGGATCATGTGGAAAAGCCCCGAACTAACCTAGTCCCATTCTCTCTGACACTAACGGTGAAGGCTCGCGATACGAGTACCGATAAAAACTGAAGGACGGTACGGTACTCACACTAATTCCATGCGCAAGTTGCGCTTTGTAGCATCAGCTAGCCAATTGCTTTCTATCGAGTTAACTCTCACGCTTCACCGTAATCGTGAATTGTGGTGATTGTGAGCTGCATCTTGCTTTACCATTATTTTTGGCTGCGATTTGGTGGTTGGTGGACCCCTTATGTCACGCAGCATGCTGGAATAAATGGTGGCTTCTTAGGCCTTTGCCGACTTCGCCTACAAAGGTTAACGTCACTACTTCGTTCAAGGCGATTGTAGGGTTCTTCGATGTCCCAGCAGGGCGTGAAGACTAATCTTGCCCCTCAATGGATGATAGTTGTGGATAAGCCCAGGGACCAGATTCTCCAAAACTGTGAAACTAGGGAAGAAGCAGCTCTGGGCGGGTTTTGAAGCTTCTATCCCCGGATAGCCAGGTATTGATGCCACTATGAGACTCTCACCTATCCTTGCTAGATCGCCGACCATCGCAAATTTACAAGTATTCCCCATACAGTCTATGGGCGGGGACCCCATCCCATCGACACTGTATCCCGATCTCAGCCTTCGGGGCTTTTTTTATTTCTCTTCTTTTCTTTTTTTTGCCGTAGGTGAATACTTAGCTGACCCAAGGTAACCCGACCGTCTTAAAATACCCGACACCACTGTTCAGTACAGAGCAATCCTCACTCTTACCAACAATCTCACTCACCATGCAGTTTGGAGATCCGGTGAAACAGGCGAACTCGTCCAGGTAAGCCAGCAGCACAAGGAATGTGTACTGCCTTCAATACTAAAGCAGTTCAATCTCCTTCGCTTGTAAGCCCCGACTAAAATATTTCACAGCAGACTTGAATCACCAGTGATTATGTTGCCGGAACAACATCACCCCCGCAAACAGCGCAAAAGAGATCGTATTTATTTTTTCATCACCAGGGGGGGCGTTAAGAAGCCTGCCGACCCAGTGAGGTCACCTTGCGTTACACCTTTTGAGGAGTTAGGTTCACTGGCCTCCAACATAGCTCTGGGGGCTTCACTACCGCGGGGTACATGGGGTTCAGGGGAGACGGAAGTTGACTTAGGGGCAAATAACGTGCTGCCGCTTGACACTGTTCGAAAAAAAATCTCGCTATGGGACAAGGCATTCGAAACCCTTCCCCTGGAGGACCGCCAAATGTTTCTTGGACTCTCAGAGCAGCAGAACCTCATTATTGTAACTCTCGGGAATGCTAAAATATATCAGAATATATGTTATGAAAAGAGATGGAAGTTCAATTGGAAGGGGAAGGAATTGCTCCTCCACGATGTGGTAAGCAGGATAATGACCTGGATAGAGAAATTTGAGACTATCGGTGATATCGTCTCGCAATACGATCTATCCCATGCGGCATTACCGTGGACCGGATTTCGGTTTCTGCTACAGGTGGGTTCCACACTGAAGTTTCCATTCACTCCATATCGCGAGTTCCAAGTCGGCTAATTTATCGCGCCATATGATATAGGCCATTGTAAAGGTAGACGAACCAATGGGGATAGTATTGATTGGCCTTGAAAAGATTGGCTCTCTTATAGACCGTTGCGCAATCTATGAGAAGCTTTATCTCAACTCCGACCTTTTTGGCCCCGACCATCTGAGTTCCCACAATTCCGAAGAAATCTCCTCTGTTTCCCTTGAGGGCAGTCTGGTGAAGCTTTATACTGCCATATTTAGATTCCTAGTTCAGGCTAAGAACATCTGCTCACGGACAACGACAGGTGAAATACCTTATTGAAGGGATGGCAATGATCATATTGAGGAGACTAACCTATTGGTTAATTTTTTTACAGCACGTTTTGCTGGAGCCGCCTTCGGTAATGATGACCTCTGGACTCTTTTTGATGAAATTGAGTCTCTGGAAACCGATATGTGTAGGGAGGCACGGGTTCTAGAAATTTCATGTGAGCTAAACCTCTTCTGCGGAGGATCCGTCTTGTTCGCGCTGATCTGACAGCATCGCAGATCAAAAGTGCTTTGATGATGAGGGACTTGGTGAGTTTACTTAGCTGGAGCTGATCTCTTATAAATTACACGAACGCTTAATGCTAATTTTGCTGAAGTTCACTTTCACCGAGTTCTCACCTTTCTTGCTAATCTGACGGACACCACAAGCCGATTCGAGGCAGTGGTAATCGGGCCACACTCGAAGCTAGAAAGTTCGTTTATTTCTTAATTGAAAATTCTGCCACCTTTTCTAACAGTGCTGTCAAATACTAGAAACCGAAAAAACGGCTATCTTGCAATGGACATCTGCGATTCCATATGACCACCACCACCAACGCATCAGCGCGACTCGATTGGATGGCACCGGAGAATGGCTACTCGAGAGGAATGAGTATGGAGCTTGGCGATCATCAAGTGCTTCCATGCTACTGTTATTACGGGGGATTCGTGGGTGCCCGCTCTATAGATTCCCTTGTATATCTTACCTAACGTATTTATGATGGTGCAGCGGGCGCGGGAAAGACTAGACTAACGTGAGTAAATCCAAATATATCCAAATTCCTTGCTTGATTCACTACTAATTAAACACTAGATCGAAGGTGGTTGATTCACTGTTAAAAAGTCGACACCCTAGCGAGGGTTTAGCCTATTTTTACTTTGACCGCAATGAAGGCTCTCGGAGGAGCTGCGAGGTCGTCCTGAAAACGCTTGTCAAACAACTAGCTCTGTCACCTACCAACCCCGACCTCTTGAAACCTCTCGTCGAAATATACGAGAAGCGTAACGTATCAGGAAGGCTTTCCGACCCCTTGTCATCAACTGAGAGTCGCAACCTGATCGTTGAATTCAGTCAATTGTATAAACAGACCATTCTGATCGTCGACGCATTGGATGAATGTGACACAAACGCCCGAAGGGAACTTCTGGAAGCACTCAAATACATCATTACCTCCTCGAAAAACCTAGTTAAGATTTTTGTCTCCAGTCGTTCCAATGACGATACAACTCGCCAGCTTGAAAATTTCCCCAACTACCACCTTGAAGCTAAAGACAATGAGGGGGATATAAAGAAATTCGTCAGAGAGAAAATTAATCGTTCTGTTGAGGAGAGGGAGCTACTGCAGGGTGATGTAAGCCCAGAGCTGAAAGAGCTAATTTATACCAGACTCGTAGGAGGCGCCAACGGAATGTATTCAACACGCTCTTCTGCCGTAGCACGAATTACCGTTTGCTGATATTATATGTTAGGTTTCAATGGGTTGCACTACAGATTGAAAATCTCTGTCGACTCAAGACGGAGAGCGAGATAAAGGAGAAGTTGGGGAAGCTGCCGAGCGGACTTTTCAAAATGTACAGCGAGATCTACAAGCTGATAAACATGCAGGAAGGGAGCAGTCCTGATATAGCAAAAATAACGTTTGCTTGGTTGATGTGCTCTATTCGACCCCTTGCTCCTGAGGAACTTGCTTCAGCCATAGAATTGCAACTCAGGGCTCAAGGCGGTAGCCCTCCCGGCCCACAGTTCGCGACAGATGTTGCAGCGCTGCTCAAAACCTGCCATAACCTAATTGCGCACGACACTGAGCTGAACGTCTTGCGCTTTTCCCACCTATCGGTTCGAGAGTTCCTCGATACTCTAGATGGGTTTAGAAATACTAGCAATTGTATCATGGCCACAACTGTCTGCCTTTCGCTCCTCTCCAGCCCCGGTATCCAGGTTGGTAGCGAGAATGGGCGCATTCCTATAACTCGCAGGGATACTTCGCAGACAGGGGATCCGTTTTTCAGATATGCTGCCTTGTTCTGGCCCACGCACATTAAAGGTTGCAAGGAGCTCGGTGTTTATTCGGGGGAGGTGAAAGAGTCGCTACAAACCTTTCTAAATCCCGAAAAACAGCACAGATGGTGCTACGAAAGGTGGCTGAAATATGCTAGTACTTCTATCACGAGCTTAGTGTACGCGGAGCGGAGGAAATTGCTTCTTGGAGCCCACATCGATGACCTGAAAAGTCAGCCAAACAATCCCTTGGTAGCAGCCGTCAGTTTTGGTTACTCCGATATATTCCGAGAATTATTTAACCTATTGGATCTCGAAATCACCTCTATCGAAACTATGTTGATTGTAGCAAGTTGTCGGGGGCGGGAAGGTATCATACGGGTGATGCTTGACAACGAGGGGCACTTCAACAAACAGCGTGACCAGGTATCACTGGAGGCCGCTGTCAACGCCCGAGGTGGCAAGGCTCTGGTAGAGGCGGCGAGGTTCGGACATGAAAAGGTGGTTACCCTCCTTTTGGAACGGGGCGCAAACATCAACTCGCGGGGCGGGGCAGCACTAATGAGGGCGGTCGAGAAGGGGCATATGGAGGTGATCAAGCTATTACTAAGCAAAGACGCGGACGTCAATGCACATAACGGTTGGGCCCTGGAGAAAGCCGCCCGGTGGGGACACGAAGAGGTTGTGAAGATGCTTCTAGATAACGGCGCAGACGTTAATATCGGTAAAGGAGATGCGTTGCTGAGAGCAATAGAAAACAGACAGGAAGCTATTGCAAAGATGCTTCTCAAAGCAAAAATGGACATGCGCACAATTGACGGACAAACATTAGCGCTCGCGGCTGAGGGTGGACACGTAGAGATTTTCAAGTCCCTACTAGACAGTGGAATGGATATATACCAGAAGGACGGTGAGGCTTTAGTTAAGGCGGCTGGGAAGGGCCATGTGGGCATCGTGGAAATGCTACTTGACAGGGGAGCAGATGCGTGCGCGGAGGGGGGGTTGGCATTGATCAGGGCAGCAGCAGGCGGCCACGACCAAATTGTTAAAATGCTCCTGAGCGAGGGCGCAGAGGTCGACAAAAAATCACTTCAGCGGGCATTGGAAGAAGCTGCAAGAGGGGGCTCAGAGCAGAGCGTTGAAATGCTTCTGGGCGCTGGGGCAAACGCGAGAGCCTGGAACGGGCTGAAGGGGAACCTAGCACCGCTGTACAACGCAGCACTGGGCAGCCACGAAAAGATGGTCATGATGCTGCTAGACGCGGGCGCCGAGGCGTACGGCCTGGACCTATTCGACATTGTCAAGCACGAGAAAAACCTCACGATCGCCCAGGCGCTGTTGGAAGCGGGGGCAGATGTGAACGAGGACGATGGCGATACGCTGCGCAATGCTGCGCGTGCGAACCAGAGAGATATGGTCGAGATGCTGCTGCGACATGGGGCTAATCCTCTCTTCCGAGCAGGGCAGATCGACCAGGAAATAAGTCGGCCGGAATATTCAGAGGTGCGGACTTTAATTGGTGAAGCGCGGAAAATGTGGAATGGACCCAGACCTCCCTCTTTATCAGGGTCTGAATAGGTGGAATCCGTGATGGAGGAGCGTATGTAAGATATGGTGTTTCGGATACTTTGTATATATGAAATAGTTTATTTTAGTCTTCCCTTTTTTTGAGGTCAAGACCTGGTGGGAACTTTTGTCGGTGGCATTTTGTTTCCCGACTCGATTCTCATGATATCCTGGCTTCATGCAACACGTAACACCCATCCCCGAGGGCGAAGGACAGGACGTTATAACTTTGGAAAGGGTCAATTTCATAAATTAAAATCTTGCTCTTTCTTCCTTCTCTCTTTCCTTTTATTAATGTAAAGGGAACATAAGCAAATGCCCTTTGGCCTAGCTCAACAAGAGTAAGGTCGACCCGATATTGAGAGAGTCCTTCCTTTTGTAATTCCCTTTGAAAAAGTTATTTTGCAGCCAGCAACCTTGCTCGGTGTTTGCAATCTCTCAATACCAGCTACTAGATGCTACTTATTCAACCTGTTATCGGCCCGATATGTATCAGAGTTTACTTACCCCGACTAGGAGGAATCTATGCTTGGGAGAGATAAGTTCTTGCTCCCGTGTCAAAAACGTCAGGACAACTTTTTTCCTGTCTAATCCCCTCCTCCAGAAATATAGGCAGCACAGGAAGATGAGACTGGGTATTTCACAGCGGCAGGCTGTCGTTCACCGAGTGACACTTTGTGATTTCAATTCAAGCCTTTGGATGGGATGGATAGAGGGGTAGGGTAGCCACACTATAGCAAGACTAATGAGCAACACGGGCGGAAAAAAAAAAGGGAAGAAAAGTCGATTTTTTTTTCCCCTGGCATCGACGGTGAGTGACTTTGATAGGTGTTTAACCAACGAGCGAACGAGCAGGTAGTGATAGAAGCACCACATTCGAAAAAAAAACACAAGTCCCCCCCCCCCCGAAAAAAAAAAAAAAGGTTTTTAGATATCATAGTTGACCGAAGCCCCGGACTTGTAACAATACAATACAGCACTAGTACAAGAAGTGATGATGGTGATGATGATGATGCAGAGACAGTAAGCAACACACTCGGAACCAGGATTGTGTGCTCACCGGTGTATTCTAAAGTCCAGTACAGTACTGTTCAATGGACAAGGCTGGTCAGTCAATTAGTAAAAAGAAACGGACAAACCGGGGGGTGAGATATCAGCATTATATCATACCAAAAGAGTCATCCTCTCCAGGAACGAAAAGAGGGAGGTATCGTCAAGTTCAGCCCCCCTCACCCAACGTCCCGAAAAATCCCATCGGACATATTACACGACGGACAACAACTCCCTCCCCCTCTCACCGCCCAACAAATCCCCGCCATCAGCATGCAAATACCAAATCTATATCCTACCCTCCAGACCAACACATCCTCCCTGCCATCCCAGCCCTAGCAACGGGCATGATCGAATGGGGCAGATAGATAGATAGCTAGATAGATGGACGCATACAGTAGTTCCACGATTCAGATATATAACCTACGTTACAAAAATATAAAAATCTCACCTTGCCCTCCCCCCTCTCTCCCGCCACACACACGAGGACCCCCCCCCCCAAAAAGGAACCAGAGCCGGAGACCTCCCCCCCTCCCCACCGGGTATCATGGGCGAAAACAGTCTCCTTCAGTTTTCGGGTCAATGATCAGCAGAGTATACTAGTATACCATCGTAGGCGAGGAGGTATAAAAAAAAAGAGAGAGATAGTCTAGTGCACTCTAACGTTATCTATCGATCCGTCCAGCCAGCCAGCCTCTTCTACAGTAGATCACGCATCAGCAGAATTATACAACAGACGTTTTCCGTCGAGAGGATATATGACAGTATAGTATAGCATAGTATAGTTACGATATACAACTGCACCTTAAGCCAACCACCACTGCCCCGGGATAACATCATTTATATACTGCTATCATAGTATGATAACATAACGGGGGGGGCAATGACAGCGAACAGCCCTACCAGATTTGGGATTTGTCATCAGATTTTTCGGTCTATTACTCGCTGTCCCCCCCTCTGTTCATTGCCCCGCTATGTTACATTGTCGTCATTACGAGTCTTTCCTTCTTCCCCCCTAACCCCGCAATCCCTCCCGCACTCCCCGGGCCGGGTGCAACGCCCGAGAGTGATACCCCATGACCCCGATTTACCCGGCCATCCATTCGTTGGGTAAATCGTACCTACATTGAATTATAATACAACATACGTGCATACATATGGAAAAATGCAAACTTTTGTAAGATGTGACAAGTTAGACTGAGCGGGGATGGGTTGTTTTTTTCCTCCTGTACGCACAGGCGTCGATCCGGGTCGACTAAAACACACGCACGCACGCACGCACAGACCAGGACAAGAGGGGGAAGGGAAAATTTTTGCTGCTTGGCCCGTTGGCCCATTGGTTTGATTCTAATTGTACAGTTATAGGTTTACAAGATAGAAAAGGAGGGAAATGGATAAGCTAAAAGAGAAAGGAAATCCGTTATACCATAAGCCGAGCCGCAACACCACGCTTGTCCAGCGATTTTGAATCCTTCCTCTTTGTGGGAATAATAAGAAGTTGAAGGAAGGAAAGAGCATTGATGAAAATAAAAAAGTTAAAATAAAGAGATGAGTCGACATAGTAATACAGATTAAACTCGATAATGTACCAGAAGTAAAGCAAAAGCAAACCAAGAAATTAGGAAATGAGAAGCCACCGAGAAAAACAGTACCAGCCAAAACCAAAGGTGGGAAAGAAAGGAAAGTCAATTAACAAAAGATTATTGTTTCGTCTGTAAAAGAAGAATAGGAAAAGCTCCAGATGAAGTCGAGTTACCTCCTCCAATCCTCCTCATCCTCCGCTTCCAAAATCGAGTTCATCTGCGGACTCGAATCATGTGAGTGCGATCGAGTCTTGGGGCTGCGCGAGTGACCATTCTTCGCCCACTCCTCCTCCATCTCAATCCCACTCTCATCCCAACCGACCATGGCACAGAACTCGCTCCAGAGGCGGCCATCGGCACACCCACCACGGGGCTTGTGTGTAAGCAGGTCCTTCGTGCGTTTCAGCCACTCGCGGTCTGGCATGGCCCGGCGGCCGGTCTCCGTCCATAGCGGAAGACACTGCGCTTTATAAAACTTTTCGCCGAAAGTTCGACGAACCAAGCTGGCCCAGTCCTTATTTGAGCGGTATTCCAACAACTCGCGCATCTCCTGTGGACGGTCGACGAGCGGGACGAGCATTTGTGAGGTATAGGGCTCCATGCTTGCGAGTCGCTCTATGGCGTTTGCTTCGTCTTCATCTGATTTATCACATTTGATGGAGACGATTGAGGAAGAGGACTGTCGGTGGTGGTGGTTAGAGCAGTGCTTCTCATCACAGTGATGCAAGTCCTCCACTGTTGCTGGGAACATCTCCCTTGGCCCCGACCCACTTCGGCTCGTGGTTCTTCGACGGTGGTGGCGACGGGTAGAAGAGCGGGGTTCATCCAAGGTTAGTTCCTCCATGTCTTTCTGTAGTGACGAGCCACTTGATGCTCGGCGGGTGTTCAGGGTCGGGCTAGAAAGGCTTTCGAAAGCACCACCAGAAGGGCTGTAGCCGAAGCTTGGAGAGGTGCCTGGTGGATTGCGCACTCGCATACCGAGAGTGTGGACAGAGTCCCGGAGCGCGCCAAATGATTGGGGGAGGGTTGTTGGGGAGACCATGTTGTCGTGATCTCGTCGGGGGGAGGGCTTGCCTGACCTGCTGGTGCTGGAGTCTGGTGATCGGCTGTGAGTGTATCTGTGCTGGGAGAGCTCGTATTGGGGGTTAAAGAGGTCGTGGCGTGCGCTCCGAGGAATTCGGTGGGAATCTACTAGAGCTGCTGATGAGGATTTTTGCATTGGTGAGTGTGGGTCGAAGGTTGAAGAGTTGTAGTTAGCTGCACCGAGCATCTCCTGATAGCTTGGGAAAGAGCTGATTGAAGCACCGGGATACTGCTTAACGAGGCCAGCTGAGGAAACTTTGCGAGTACCGAATACCGGAGTATTGGTAAAAGGCGGGTGGTGGAATTTATATGGGTGATTTTTTTTGATTTTTCCTCTTCCTCCTTTTTCTCCCTTTAAATTAGCCAGGGGGGAGTGATTTTTTATGTGTGGAGTGGCTCCGATAGGCGTTTGACCGTTAAATTCTGTGAGATGCCGTGGCTGGAGAGGTCTTAGTCCCTTGTAGGTAAATTGGACCGACAGGGGTACGAGTAATTGGACGAAGGGGTCTGTTTGATAAAATGACTTTTTTGATTTGGAAGGAGGTGGAGGCCTTGAAGACGAATCTACGGGAGCGGGAAGATGTCTCTCGACGGGGCAGTCCTACTTTATATAGAGAATAGAAAAGCTATGATGACACCAGAGGGGGAAACTCCAAGAGCAGGGGTGAAGGTGGAACGGAGGGTGGAGAGACCTGCGGAGGCAAATGGAGGGGGGGAAGGGAAACGGGATGGTGTTTGTGGTGATGGTGGTGGGAGAAGCCCCGAGAGTGGAGGGGATAATGCTCTAAAGGCAAAGAAGGTGAGAGGGAGGGAAATGGAAAAGAGGAAGGGAAGAAAAGAAGGACCACCGCTCCCTCCGATAAGTTTCTCTAGGAGGCTAGGCCGAATCAGCGTACAAAACTGGTGATGGCGGCGACGCAACGTAACGCAACTCAAATCAAGGCAAACTGGGTGTCATCATAGCTCCCTCCAAAGGTGCCTTCGAGGTGAACAACTTTGACCAAAGCTCCCAACACTAACCTCTGTGATCCTCTCTCCACTCGAGAAGCGAATTGGTCATACCTCCTTCCTTCCCTCACCAATGAAACTATTCCCACCTCACCCTCCCCCGCAAGCTGTTTTACCATAGCGTCCAACCCGTGCTTTATGCGTGCATTTCAATTCTATCGATTCGCTCTTCTCCCTTCTCCCCCTCTGTTTCTCTCCCTATCTCTCTCTATCCTCGCCTTTTCCTCTTTCTTTTCTTTTCTCTTCTCACCCAACACAATTATCACTCGGGAACGATGGCTAACCTTCCCACCACCATACGCAAATGTCTATGATACCCAGGCTATCAACAGCAAACACAACGTGTAATGAATGAAACCACCATCACGGATTTCCCCATTGCTATTCTACCACATGTACAGTGTACTACCCTAACTTATTCGACTTCCGATCACAGCCATGACACAAGTACCTTACCATAGTAATGAATTGTAGAACCTGATCTTTTTTTCTTTCTTTCTTTTTCTTGCCCATTCTTCCTTTGACCACCGCCGCCAACACTATTTCAACCGCATCCAAGCCAATGCAATCAAGCCGCATGCACAAAAGGGTGGATAGACACCCATCCCGATTGGCACCACCAGCATCCACATACCTCCCGACAATCCTCCTCCTTCACCCCTCCCAAACAAGGGGCAAAGTAGCGGAAACTTACCGAGAACAACCAAACAAAAAAAAAAAAGTAGTAAGTTTGAACGTATTTTTTTTTTAACTTTTTTGCCTCCCCCTCTCCCACCCACCCACACGTGCGGTGCGGAGAGTATGATACTCTTTTTTTCTCTTTTCTTTTTTTTGACAAGCAAGCACCACACAACCTACTCACGCGGCTTCGCCCAGGGTGTCTCCGCAACCCGATATTTTGCGGGAATCCTCGCCTGTAATTAGCTACGATCATTTGAATTACTGGTAATCACCAAACATTCGGCTGGCGAAGAAATTCTTGGCAAAGACGCGTGCGTACAGTAAACCTACGGACGTACGGTACTCGTACCGCACATAACGTAACGGCTACTCGACAAAGGGGCGTTGGCTAGTTCGGGTCGCTGAGAATCAGATCTGTTGCGCTGGATCAGAGATTTGCGGTACCTTTTTTTCTTCTCTCTCTTCAATTGCTTTTTCTCTTTCCAATTGTACTTTGCGCGTTGCATCGAGAATCGGTTACGCCGTGTGGTTTCCTCTTCCGCTTCGACGTGTGCATATTCTTTTCGTACCCGGGGCAGGAGGAGACCGACATCTTCAGGTAGGTATGGAGTAATATGTGGAGTGGAAGAAGAAGAAGGAGGAAGGGGGGGGGTGGGCAGGTAGTGGTAGTGTCAATTGTGTACCGAGGTAGGGTTCATTCACTCTTCCATTCTTTCACTCAAGGGGGAGGTTCTAATAGCTGTATTTTGGATTGAAATTGATAGTCCAAACAACGACCCCCCGTAATGCGTTGCTGACGCGGAAGTCTTATGCGACATTGATTAGGTTCAGTTAGGTTAGGATAGGTTTGGGAAGAAAGCCTTATCTATCACATAACTCTACTACCCTATCTCTGGCACAATTCGTTTGCTTTTATTTGGGGGGGGGGGGTGGGAGGTGAAAAAGGTGGGTGTTTGCGCGAAAGAAACACACTTTTTGATATTCAAAATGGGTGGTGGTGTGTGGCAGGAATAATGATGGTGGTTATTCCAGTATTTCCACATGCCGTGCAACTTTACCTACTTTCCAGGGAAGAAAGAAAGTGTGTGCTTGCTTGGAGCTGCCATATGATACCAGTGCCGTCTAGGATTGTATGGAAGAGCTAGGCAGCGAGCAAGCGATAAGGTAACAAAGGAGACGGACCGACCAACCAGTCCACCCATCCCAGCTGCCGTCCTACCCTCCTCCGCCTAATCAACCACAAGGAGGGGGAAGGGATAAAAAAGCATTTTCAATTGCCTTGAACATGCTTCCTCCTCTTATGTCTTGGCCTTTCGATATTACCGGGATATCTCCACTTTCCCCCCTCCAGGTTCCTCCCGGCAGGACCAAGACTCTTTTCTCTCACTCTGCCCTTGAAAGCTGAGACTAAGACTTTGCTGTGCCGACCATTTTCCTTCCTTACAATCCTTACCATACCATTGCTTCTTTTTGGTAGAAACAGTAGTACGTCAGTGTGATCTCATAAATCAATAATTCTAGTATCGGTAGTCCGTTGCAAGCGTGAGTACCCGCAAACACCGGGAAGTTTGATAGCAGGAAAGTGGCTAACGGGATGATGGTGATATAATGTGGCTCAACTAGTACTTGTACCAGTATTTGGCAATACCGGCAAGTACCTGAAGATATGGCTGTGGTCACACAATCACCCAACTAGAGAAAAGAAGAAAAGACCTTGTCTGCTTGTGCTTTATGCCAGATACAAGTATACAAGAGCAGGGACATATCAACCGGAACAGATAGGGATGCATTTGGCCGGTCAACCTCAAATGACTGTCCCGTAACCTTTTGCCGGACCTTGGTACTCATGTCGTAGCTGGGTGGTGCTCTGATTGGACGGATATAGCGACGGAGAGATACAAGGCACAGGGGAGATGTTTTCGTACAGCCAACGCCAAGCAATTAACTGAATGAGAGCGAGAGAAGACAAAATAGCGAACGGTAAAACATTAGAGATAAAACAATTGATATGGGTACTAAAGGCTGGACAGGAGTTGACTTTTTTTTTACATTTATATATATTCATAACTTATCCTTATATGTTTCTCTCTCTTTCTCTTATTTTTTATTTTTTTTCTTAGTATTCTTACCATTCATTTTGTTTGCTGCTTGTTTTCTGGTGTTTTTCTATTCAAGCAAATCTATGTCTTAGGCCACCCCTGTATTTGTTGGACCGTACGAAAACATCCCCCCTGGCACTTGTATCAAGGTTAAGGGCAGGGCGGAAGAGAGGGGGTGGGAAATATGTTTGTGGTAAGAGTTTTCCAGTTTTGGGTACAGTATTGAGGTTTGTGGAAATGTTGGTATTATGATGATGATGATGATGGGGCGTTAGGCTGGAGGGGAATTGGGGAGATAAGCGGGTCATGGGAGCGAAGCTTTTCAGGCAAACCAGGCTGACAGAAATCCTTCCCTCCCATCTTTTCCCGAAGCTGACTTGATCACCAGCAGCCGCCGGCACCTTCAATCTTCCTCGCCGATAGCCGGCGTGATATCGTATTATCTAGAATCGTCTCCTTGACCTCGCTTCCGGAGTCCTTCCCTTGTGCTTTTCTCTTTCTTGCGCCCGATGAGTTCCCGGATGATCAGTCCCAGTGCACCTCAGATACCAGTAGACTACCGTCATCTGAGAAAGAATTCGGACACCTCAGCATTATTAGTACCTATCTTGGCGCCGAGCGTCCGAATATTTTATAAAATTTAATGGCAAGTACGGGTATGATACCGTGCTCAGATGTGTCCCTAAACGTCATAAAGCGTAACTCTGGTCTTCAAAAAGATTTGTATGGGACCCTCAGAAATGGTTTTCCGATTCTTGCTGACAGCCCATGCCATAGTATCATGCCCTCACTCACTCCCTCACTCATTCGGTGGCATGGTTAAAATGATGATTCTTCGGTAACCAGCAAACACGGGAAGTTGCATTAGCACAGTAGGGCTCACGTTTTTGGTATCATAGCATGTTTGAATTGCACAAAGATAACCGGGGGCAGGGGGCCGAGGTTGAAATGGACCTTGCAAATATCACATTAACCAAATACTGTTCATTAATAGAGAGCTAGGTTAGGGGACTTCTGCCGGAGAACGGGGGCTACGATATTTCAGGACTATTCTTAATTCCTTAGAATCTTCTTTGCGTTTCACGTGTTGTCTGTGAGTTCAGGTGGAGTTTGGTTAAACAGAATCCCGTAGCAGTTACAGACCTCTAGAACTCAATAGCTACCGGTACTTGGAAAAAAAGTATCATATGGTAAGGTGCAAGTAAAGAAAGTAATGGCAAATTGCCATACCTACCGGTATTGTTGGTTGGTCGTATCAAGCTTACATGAGACAGCAAAGTGACCCAAGTATTTTCTACATTTTCAACATTGAATACCCCCACTTGTTACTGCCCACCTCACAAGTACCGATACCTGTACCAGAGCCGGAACACCAGGCGGCGGTGCGTACCGTAGACCAAAAGTTGGAACACTCGGGAGCCGCGCCAGGATGTCCAGAACTTCCCACTTTGGATTAAGACTGGAGAAAATGCTTCCAAAACATTCCCTTCTAACCCTCGGTTGGGATAACTGATTGCAAGGGGAAACACAACAGCCCTTACCAGGAGAGGCATCCCCCCAAACGTGCTAATTAGCGAGGTTTCCAACTGATCAGACTACGGCACATGGCCGGTTGAGATTGCGACATGGGAAAGTGGGAAAAACACGATACCGGCACTGTAGATTAATTCCGGTACCGGGCTTGTCGGATCCATGCCCTGCTCTAGGAGGGATCCCCCCCTTCTTCCTTCCGGTTTTTTTTTATAATTCTCTTCAGGGATCGGCAGCCCCAACGGTGGCGGCGGCGGGGGGGGAAACTAAGCTTAACTTATCGTACGGCATTAGATCTCGACTCGACTAGTGTCATAACTCGAGTACGAGTACTTGCACACGAGTGCCGTAACTAACTACGCCAGCCCTCTTTGTTTTTGTTTCTTCAGGCGGAGTGGCGTCAGTGAGAAGTGGACCCTTTTTTCCCGTTTACTCACGCTTGGAAGATCACGAATCGGACCGTGGTGATTATGGAAGATCTCGGGGACCCTTTTCTTTTCTTTTCTTTTTTTGCTGGGGAGGACTTCCCTCGCCTTTCGCCTTCCTCGGCCGAGGAAGAAGAGTCAGAGAAGGGCAGGCTTTCCACAAGACGGGCAGAGGTGTGAGGTGTTTGTTAAGGCGGACGGGCAAAAGAAGTTATGTACTCGAATAGTCTACGAGTGTAGCGGCGTAGCTTCATCGGGTCAACTCTTCCTAGGACACCGCCACTCTCCTGTACTCGTACGAGTACTTGCGCTGGGTATCAAAGGCCTAGAGGCAGCCCTCCACCACTACCCACCACCCCCCGCTAAACAAAACTAAACAAGGACAAAGGAGGGAATATCCCCCCTTGGACCTAAACCAGCGCACGACGCAGGATACTGGTGTGATATGGTAGAGATTACTAGAGAAGGAGGGATGTTCTCGACATGTCTTGGCTACCAGGATGAGAGTATTCCCCAGGTTACGATACCGGCACTCGCACTCGCTGGTTTTGAAATAGACTGCCCTACAAACTAATATCCTTCACATCTTCTGCCCCCTCACGGGGCAGACGGGGAGACGGCTTGCTTCTGCCGTGACTTGCCCGTCCAATCCACGCCTACAGCAAGCCATCTACCCTTTCGACCATTTACCGTATGATGTTTTTCACCGGTTTGCCGAGCGAGCGAGTTTATCCGAGAGATTGCTCAAGTGAGTTGAGATAGCAAACATTGCGAGGAATGGAGCTGAGTCAGAAGGGGTGGTGATGATAATTAGGTTTGATTTGAAATCTGAGGGTCGTTGCCCCTTGAGCTGAAGCAATTGATTGATTTTTATGATCTTGTTTACCTGTGTTTTCTTCATCTCTTGCGCTATCTCTCTCTGCGAGCATACTATCTGTGCTCGTGATGTCGAAGCGTTTTTAAAAGAACTGTTATTGCATATTATCGTACCCAGATCCAAGCAAAAAAGCCAAATTTCGATGATATGCAATGGCAGTCCTTTTTAAAAACGCTTCGACATGAAGATCACAAGTTTTGATGTGTCGCCTCACGCCTGGTTTGAGTTTGGACTGACCACGATAATCTTCTTCCTCTTCCTCATCTTCTTTTTATCAGCCTCCTTGATAATCAACCTCATCCACCCCTGCCATCCGCTATCTGTCCATTAATAATCTGCGCAGGTGGTACCACAAACTCCCTTCGACTACGGTATTAGATAGACCATACCATCCATACCAGACCAAACCGGAAGCGGGGAGAGAGAAAAAAAGAAGAATTATGAAAATCATAAAGATTACACTCCCTGATTGATTGACGATGATGATGACGCTGATCCCCTTCCTCGTCTCCCACCCGACGGTACCGAATCACCGCAATCCTCTTCAAATTACCGTATGATGCTTTTGGAAGCAATGCATGGCACGAATTTTTTTAATTTTCTTTGATCGAGTATGATGGAAGGGGGAAAAAAATCAGCTCACATGAAGCCAGTGAGTAACCTCACCGTACGAGTACTGTACTAGTACCATAGTTGCCGTGCATTTCCCATGCGACCCGTCAACCGACCAATTAGGAAGAGGGGGCGCACTGAATCGTGCTCGTACTCGAGCACGGTTCAGGGCGGGAGGTGTGTGTGGTACCATTTGTGGTAGCATGCATGAGGAGGGAGGAAGAGTGGGGGGGTGAGGTATGGGATGATGGGATGGAGACATAACGTGCTGTGTTTTGCTGGACGAAATTGTGGGTTTTTTTGGATGCGTGTCCGGGATAGCGGTAGTTGATAGGGATATGGCTGAGCAAAAAGTATGTTTGGGAATGTTTCAACGATCAAAAACCAATTGAGCAAATGCAACATACATACACTCGAATATAACATTCAATGTACTGTACTACAAGTAGCGGAATATAACACTAGTGCTTGATGAACGAATGAGTTACCGGTAACAAATAGATAAAGAGAAACACCGGATACACGAGCATAGGCAAAAAGACGTGATTCACCCTGCAAATTTCGAGCTCAGGGTATTGCTATCGTAATGTATCATAGTAGAGTATATAGAACCGTAAGCAAAAAGCGAAACAATTCACCATGTACAGGAGAGACAACAAACGGATGGGGTTGTTGGTAAAGTACTTCCCTTACCGGGACAAGTACTTGATATCCCTGCCTATGAGGGGTATTACCCGCTACGTTTCGTCCTGTAAGAGTTACGCACCGCATGTACCGGTATTCTATCTAGCCTTAACGCTAGTCTATTATGCCCGTGGTTTGGTTATTCGCTGCCAGCAAACGACCTCAAGAAACTGTTGCCGTGAGTTGAGCCAGCGTTTGCCTTCCCCCATGGTGAAACCTTTTATGGTCCTGGTAAGTTACCGGCAGAAAGATTCCCACTCGATACCAGGTGAATGTAGATCACCACCGGTATGGGTAGAGCAATGCCTACATATTCAATGGATATACGGGGGGGGGGGGGGGTGAATGGTGTTTAAACCATTTCTGCATCCATATTAATATGATGCATCACATCTAGGTTGGTCTACCTAACAAACAAACCCCCCTACCCAAGTGCACAAGTAAGAGGAAAAGTGAACATTAAGAGAAAGAGGGCCAATTGAGGAATGGATCCCCAAAAGGAATTATTCCAGCGAGCACGTTGACTCGCCGGCTGCCGCTGGAAGGAAGATAGAAAGGAAGGAAGAAACAAAGAAGCAAAAGAAAGCAATAGTTCTACCGGTACCGTATTACTCGTAGATGTGGAATGAAGGTGTAATAACGCGGTTTGTGGTGTGGTTCTCTTGAGTTGGAGGTGTCATCCCTGGAATGTCAGTGGTGAAGGTCGGACCGCGCAGAGCACCGACGGATGGAACTGAACTATGGTATGGTACTGTGCTTGATCGCATCAATCTCACCTGACATCAGCTCACCATTCCTAAGGGCAATCTGACAATCTCCTGTCTACCGGTGCGGTACTAAGCACTGTAAATTAGTAATACACTCGGTATTTTTTTTCTCCGAGCCGAACCGCCAATGGAGCAAAAAGTAATAGCCTGTTCCTCCCTCTTTCCTCCCTTGCATCCTTCCTTCACCGTTGCGGGATCGTGAATCGTCGCCGGATTGCTGATCTGGTGTAGCCGAAGCATGGCACTACGACACCGTGCAGCATGCGGCGCTTCTATCGTATTAGCTGACTGGGCTTGGTTATACCCGGTTGGCTCGTGACTTCTTCTTCCCTTGCTTGCTTGCTACTGGTGCTTGAGTTGGGTCCGAATTTTGCCTGGAAAGCGAGCCGGCTAGCTAGCTAGGACGCTACGTACGGGAACGGTGGTAGATCCCGGGGCTTCGGGAGTGCGAGGGAGAAGCAGAGTGATGGGAAAGTAAGATTCGGGGCGAGGCCGAGGAAGGGAGTATCGTAGGGGCAAGGTGCTGGGTGGAGAAGGGGATCCGAGTGATATTTGGTGACCCGGAGAAGGGCTATGAGGGATTGGTTTGGAAGTGGCGAGAGTGGTTGCGTAGTCGGATATTGGGATGGGAGGGCAGGATGGTGGACTGTATTGTGCCAAGGCTTGAGATTGTTGGGGGGAGGGGTGCTATCTAAGGCTCCACTGTGATAGATTGTGCGGGTATTATTACGGGATTTCGTGATATGGTGAGGTGAACAGGGCCTGGGGGGGATTTTCTGCGGCGATATGTGCCCGGCGAACTCTGCTAGTTACTGTAAGAGCCGTGGAATGGCGTATGCATAAGTAGGAGGGGAGGGGGCTTCGTTGGTCGGCTTGAAGAAGCAGCGGCGTTACTGCCGAGTAGCAGAAGCGGTGCAGAGTCGGATTAACGGAGTCTGGTGGATTTGCCCAATGTGATGTATTACTAGTACCCCGTTGTGTATCAAGCCGACCACGGGCCAGGACTGGCCAGAGGTACTCGCGAAGCTTCGGGTTTTCAGTCGTTCATATTACTTGCGCTCAAATCAAAAACTTGGACGGAGTGACATTGGCGTCGGTGTTGCAACTACGTCTTTTGGCTGTCACTGCTCTAATCATTAACTTGGTCTAGGGCTGTCGGTAATCCGCCCCTGGTTGTTGATTAGGGCTGCTTAGTTCACAATGGGACACCGCAAGAACCTCTGTCTGACCTCCCACAAACCCAGCAAACGCGCTTCCCTCTCTGCCCATCCCTCTAGAATAATCCATTAGATGTAATCATGAACAGTCACTCGGTGTTCGAGTGATCAGTTATGCAGAATTCCCTAACCCCACTTCCGGCACTGATTTGGTTTCGTGGGTTGTCAGTTCTGTTGGAAACTGTGGTCACGGTTACGCTCTCATTTTCTCTGTTGCTGCGGTCACGGGTGACACCTCGTGACCGCTTGCGTCACCCCCTGTCCCCTCTCAGTATCTGCGCCCCTCTTCTTTCTTCCCCCTTTCTTCCCTTCTTTCTTTTCTCTCTTAATCTTCTTCTCTTTGTTCAACTAGTAATACAAGTTGTTTGCTTGCTCTGGAGACCACTCTACTTTTGAACTCGTGATACCGCTTGCTTTCACTTATACGCTCCCGATACCTCTCGACAGGCGTGTTATAATATAGATCTGGAGTCGCTGTTATGGACCCTTTCGTTGATCCCCGCACTTGCTTGATACTCATATCGAGCTATGTTGCTTTCTCTTGTTCTAGGAATACATACTTGTATGCCGCGTATGCATTCCAGCACTCTAATCATTTCTCCATGTTTGCTTCTCTATACAGTGCCTCGCTTCCCTTTCTCCCCCCTTCCTTTTATTCTTTCTCTGCGAGCTTCCTCTCCTCCTTCTAGCTCAAAAAGACCATTCGCCAAAACTCCGATCTCGTTTGTTGCCATAACAATTCCTGACAGTTCGACCTGAATGGAACCGGAATATCTGGTGGGGTTAATCGATCATGCCCTAGGTAGTACTCTTTCGAGTTAGGAACGCAGACACGTAACCCAGTGCGGGCACTGGAGACGTAATCAGGCATGTGCTACCGGTAGACATTCGTGGGTGGAATTGCGTCCTCCTAGAAGGGCTTGAAAAAGAGGTATTTATAAAGGTGCATGAAGAAAGGGGAATCCCTCACGCCCGACACCTAAATCCGCCTCTTGCGGAGGCAAGAAAACAGTGTTTGTTCACCTCTGTCTTGATCTATTTTTCTTTTTTTCCCCTTCCCCAGCCCCCTCTTGGTTTCCACTTTTTCTTGCTGGAAGCCGCGTTACCTAGACAACATAGGCTCCCATGACACCCCGCAGCAAGGGGCGAAAAATATCGAGCTCTGGAGAAAGAGAGTGTTTGTCAATCTCTCCCATATCCCGACAATTCCCCAGGGATATATACGCGCGGTCACCCTCCCAGCGATTCCCCTTCTCCTACCATGGAGGCCCAGAATTTGGATACACAATACCGACGATTGGCCTAATCAGTGCTCTTTTACGGCGCAGCAAGTGCTAATCGTGTTTTCCCAGTTGCAGTTCTCAGATATTCTAGTGATGCTCCGGTCAACATGGCCGCTGAAAATCTCCAGCACAACCTCTGAAGGGGGAGGGGCAAGAGGGCCAGTTGGGTGTCTACTTTGCTTTCAAATGGCTACGATACGGCAGCTTGGCCCGCTGCCCTTCCCCCTCTTCCCCCTCTGAGATAGGCAGCAGGCTCCTGTCCGAGTGACCCCCAATGGCTCGGCCCATCCACCCATCTCCTACTGGGCAGAAGATACCTTGCCACTCGGCTACTCCTAAACGGAAGGAACGAAAATTTTTTAACTCCGCATCCTAAATGACCTTTTGAGGGCGATATGCTATATTTCGGATATGCAAAGACGCCATAGCGATCGGATTCGTGAGTGGATTTGCGGCACGTCGAGCTGTGGCACCGGATCTCCGGTTTTGGGAGAGCACTTTATTCGCTCGCCTTTGCCAAGAATACCTCTGCCAGCAGATATTTTGCTGGAGTTCTTGCCAAATATTCAGCTCACGGAGGTATTCTCGGCAAAGGCGAGCGAGTACGGTGCTCGTACTCGAGTGCCCATGCTCGGAGGTGTCAATAAAAATCGGGAACTAGCAGTGGCAAAATAGGGGTTTGTGCTGATCATTAGATAAACTTCCAAAGGGCTTCTGGGAGTTTCAACCAGCAAATCCGTGCTGTGATGAATTTTGAGTTATTGACTCAGGATATCTTGTCATTGGTAAGGTACTGAATTTGGTGTCCACTCCGGGTTGTTTGGGTCCGACAGCGGTTATTATCTTCCATATATGCTGAATCTCTGCCCATCCCCTCTTCTGATCTTGCTGATCTTTTCTTCCGATTTTTATTAGCACACCCGAGCACCGCACTCGAGTACTGGTATTGCGCAGAGGCAGAGGTTGCGATCCACGGCACCGGTATGCATGCCCAACTCTCAAGGGTTGCTCGAGTGTGTGTTGGTTAAGGGTAAGTGGTGGAAGTACTATTACATGATCAATGTCAACGACTATTGACATACTCGAGTACTACCGGACTAGGTGGAGGGGTTAGAGTTACGATACCAGTATCGAACCCTTCTTGCTGAATGTGCGTACTGTTCGTAGGGAAAGGCTGCTGGTGTGCTAGGTGGGTGACGCTTGGAGGTGTCCGTGTCCTGTCGAATGCCGTACAAGTTCGATAGTTCGAGGGCTATCCCAAGATAATAGGCGTTAGACTAACCTCTAGTGTCACAACCGTAGCTTACTACTCAACCTGATCGCTCCCACGCTCAACTAACGAGACCGCCATCTACTTGAGTAGTCAAATTGATCCTCGACATGGACAACCGGAGAGGGGCACGCCGAAGCCTCTGACCTAACGCTTGGCTCTCGCATGATCGTTACCTCCAGGCTCCCTCTAGGGTTGATCCGGGCTATTCTGCGCCATGGAAGACGTCTTAGCCTTGGCCCTGCAAGGTTAATCCTTATCATTGCCTCCTATCAGCAACTATCATGCCAGCAGTAAATCCGCTCGCTATTATTCCATAAGTGAGGTGGGCTCAGGAAGATCACTCGTTGAAATGACTTCAAGCTGCTTCACATTGACATCATAGCAATACAGCATGATATGATATGATACAGGGAAACCGGGAAACTGGCACTGCACAAACAAAATCCCTAGCCCCCTTGCCTCACGGCCCAATTCTAGCTTTTGCTTTACTTTAGCCCACTCTCTATATCAAATATTCTAGGACTTAGAAAATCGGTGCTTTGACCCCTAGATTTGGAAAACGGTGTGCTACTGTATCTTTAGACCGTGGGTATTTGTTCTCTACTGGGTCGTCCATATGATGTCACTCGGCTTTCACCGGTGCTTTCCCCAAAACAGAGTACCTCCCATAGGTAATTTACTGACAAAGCAGACAATGTAGGAGTTTATTAGTCCTCAAGACGCTAACGCCTCCTTTAAACATTAAAGTGGGAAAAGAAACAACCCTTCAAGTACTCGAGTACCCGGCGAGAGCGACAAACCGCAACACATCGCCAATTCACCGACTTCCCCGAGCTCTAAAACACCCCCCAAGCCGCACGCCCACGGAGCCTAATGACGCGACCCAACCTATCTACCATCGCTACTCTACTCGAGTACTCGGATATGGAAGTAAAAATCGAGCATCACAAGATAGGACCTGAATCTCGGGAATCTCACAGATTAGGTATTAGAAGAAACAGGGGGGGGGCTAGGAGGTTAGAACCCAGAGCAGTTGCATTCAAGTGATCCCTTAATACAAGGTACTTGTGCAGAAAAATTGCGCAGGCCTTAGCATCTCAAAATAGCGTACGCCAACTACTTAATACCCATATCACCAATGGTGTGGTAGGTTACGTCTGCCAAGTCTTGGTCCGGGTTCTTCTTTACCTGAGTTTGCCGATCTCTTCTATTATTCTGGCCAGCTCAATACCTTTCCTCAAAACAGGGTTCTTTGCATACTCGATTTTTACTTCCGTATCCGAGTACCAAACTACCTCAAAACTAACAGGAAACGAGGCAAGCTACCCTCCGGCGCCAACTCCAATCGAAAACCCTCCCGGGCCTCTCCTGTGACTTTGGTGCTGGAATTGATACATGTGCTAGTACACTCCAGTTCGCAAAGTCCATGTAACCACAGTGGCGCACCAACACGCCCGAGTTGCTATGGCGCCTCAGTACCAGCATGGAGCAAAAAGTGATCGGAAAAAAAGTGGTTGGTGCAACACCACTTTTTTTCCGATCACTTACCCTCACACCCAAGTACTAGACCCACCGTGCCCTGAGCGAGGTGGTGCCCTCAGCAAGGCATGGTAGAGTTGCTGTGACGGAACCGGTGTTTAGTAAGAGTCCTCATTGGACTATGAGCGCCGCGCCTCGCTGAGGGCACCACCTCGCTCAGGGCACGGTGGGTCTAGCACAGTCACTAGACGAAAAGCCTCGGCGAAACGAAACTCCACTTTGCCGGAGGTAACGGTGCTACCACTACAACGCCCGTAAAAACTTGAATTATTGAGCAGTGTGCTGCCGGTATATATCGTTGGGCTTTCCTTTCTTGGCAAAGTCTGGAATTTTTTTTTGTTTTTCCCCTGTCTCAGAGGCGGGGAAGGCTGAGTTTTTTGCTGTATTTTTGGCCCACTTTCTAGAGAAGGGAATTTCTAACTACTACAGCCTCCGGTCGAAAAGACCGGGAATTGTGGAAATCAAAAGTTAGAAACACGGTTGCTCGATTGGCTCGAGCACACCGAACCCTCCAATCAAAGCCCCAGAGGCCCGATCACCGTTTCCCGATTTTTTCTACCGGGGGCTGTAGCACATGGTCCAATTACTCGAGTATTCAAGTTTTTACGACATCAGGGGGGGCATTGCGCAATTGGTGGTCTGTGGGGAGGGGGCCCGTTCAAGAAGCAAAGGGAAACCTTGTTTCACCAAGACTCTTGTCTAGCGACAATAACGGTGCTCGAGTACATGTGAGAACCAGTATGATATGATCGTTAGTCCAGAGGGCCAAAGTCAAAAAATCTTAAATCTGTCCGGTATAGTGGGTGATTTGGGGCGACAGGTTCAGGTTTCGGGATAAAGGGATTTAGAACTCACAGGGCTCATACAGGGTGGTGAGCCAAGTATCCGGATTGTCGGTATCCGGGATAGTGAAGTGTGATCGTATGGGCTTTTCAAATGGGAGCGTACGAGTACTTCCGTAAGCCCGAGCTGGTTAGCTAGCTAACGCTCAAGCGAGGTCCGGCCGCCTCGAAAAAAAAATCCCCCCGAGTGACACATTATCAAGCAGATGGTCACCTTAGGCGTCCGGCAAACAGAGCGGCACGCAGGCAGCAGGCTAGCGAGTGATTGTCTATGCTCGACCTGGCAAATCAGAATACTGATACTTGTACAGTATCGATTATCTCACCACTGCAACCATCACTACCACTCTAGTTTGAAAATATGCAGTGCCCACATGCAACGATGGCAGAGCGCAATGCAATGGAGCACGAAGGACCTACGAATAAATTGTACTCGTACGACATCATGATGACAATGATGCAGATTAGCCCAAAACCTGTAGCATAGCGGGTGCATCGTTTCGAGTCGGGGCTCAGTTCCTACCCTACTCTGCTTCGGGGGGAGCGAAGGGGTGAGGGGGGTCAAGTAACGGTTTTTCAAAGACGCACGGTCCTCAAGCGCCATTGGCAAATCTTTCTTGCAACGGCGTGCTCTTCGGGGGATTTCTTTGGGTTTTGCTTTTTTCCTCTCTTTTTTATTTGTTTTCTGAAGAGGAAGGGAATGGAGGGAGGGTGGGGAATAAAGTTGCAGGGCAAACAAAAAAGAAAAAAAGAAACCTGGCGTGTTGTATCATACGGTACATTTTACTTACTGGAGCACTCGAGTACGGTACAGCACGTTAGGAAAGGGAGGAGGGTGTCATCTGGTGGGCTGTTGCATGATCGGAGCGGTGGTGGCCGGGTAATCTTATGTCAAAGGTTGGTGAATTCTCCTGATACCGACATTGACTCTATATTTGATGGAGGGATGGAGATGTTCCCGTATTGTTTGGTGCATAACTTATCTTGCTTTAATGTTCTTTGCTAATCCAGTATTCGCAGTCAGGTGTCGGATAGACAGATAGACAGACTAGCTACCGCTACACGATATCTGGATAGACATATCGCCACCACAACCCCCCAAGTCTCCCCTCCTCCAACGGCCGCGGGTAGGAATCGGTCTACCATACTGGCACATCCCAGAGCACACTCTCTTCCTTCATAAACCTATCCTCTTGATACCATCCCACAACCTAACCCTGAGAACAGACCCATTTGCGAGCCTACGATTCGATAAACCATCGAAAACAACAACCGCACCGTATCCTATCTGCACCACCACCACCAACCACTGACCACCAACCACTACCACCACTGCCCTCTCTATCCTCTGTGTGGGGTAAAAAAATAAAAATAAGAATGCAGCATCCACGACATTACCGTTCATTTCAGCCGGGATGGAACTTACGTATGTGATTTACCGTTACCGTGTGTTCACCCATTTATGACGCTTCTGAATTTACCCCAGATTGGCGTTGCGTGCATGTTGGACCTGGTAAAAAGGTAAGACTTTGTTGATTCGTTACTTATCGCTCTCTGTTTAACGGATTATGAATGGCGATGGGTTGATCTTTTTTTTTTTTGGTTACCAATTGACTGGCTGACTGGCTCGCCGGTTACGGTAGCCAGTGGATAGCGGAGAGACCGATTGCGCGAGTTCATCCCATCCCATCCCGCCTTGTGCCTCCAGGGTCTTTTTTTTTTTCCCTCTGGGGGAAGGTAGACTAGGAGTATGCGGTAAGGTACTGTGCCCGTGAATGAAAGAATGAATGAAAGAAAGAAAGAAAGAAAGAAAGAAAGAAAGGCTATTTTATCATAGTTTCGAGCCACGGTACCATTCTTAAGTTGGTATAATAAATATCATACTCGAGTGCAGTAGCCACAGGGTTTTCCCATACCCTTTCAAGTACCGGAGGGTATGATATTATTATTAGTACTGGTAACCAGCCCTTGGAAAAATGAAAAATGAAAAAGCTTCGCTAGCGCCCTCTGTTTCGGTCAACGGATTGTGATGAAGGTCTATTCTTACAATGTCATTGGCGGTAGAGGTATGCCCGGAAGCGAGCGAGCAAGGAATTATCATTATCTATGATAAATTATTAAGAAGTAGAAGAAGAACTCTTTTGCTATTCTGTTGTTGCTGGTGGTGATGGATATTCTTCTTTTTGAAGTATGACATCGAATAGGGGCTTGTATAATATTATTATTATCCTAACCAGTGCAGTACTGTGCACTAACGTCCAAGTTTTGAACGGATTATTCCCCACAAATTCCCGAGGACACCCCCCGCCTTTATGTATGGGAATTGGACAAGTTACCGGTACGATAAGCTGGGTTCGACATGTATCATAGCTTGGGAAGCATCATAGTAACCACCACTACCACCACCACCACCACCATTGTCATTCATCACTAAGGAGGCACTCGAAGTACGGCGTTCCCACCAGCAACTCAAATAGCATGGTAACTAGACTAGCCGTCAATATGACGATGACGATGGTAATAGCAAACCGCTCTCCACCCTGGACCCTCGTGAGATCAAGCATCGTATCCCCGTCGATAGTCTAATGCTCTCTATCTATCTCTCTACCATACCCCGTCTAGCTTCCAAAATTAATGAAAGAGGGAAAAAAAGCAAAGGGGGAGGAAAAAAACACCACGTACCCCGGACCCCAGACCCCAGACCCCAGAACCCCATACTCGCAATTTTCTGACGTTTGTAAACGCGACTGCTATTGCATACGGGCGAAAAATCGACCAGAGCCTCAGGATTTTGGTGGCATGCAATAGCAGTCGCTTTTACAAACGTCAGAAAATTGCGAGTACTCGTGCGCAGCAGCAACAACGGTAGCGATCGCATTCGTGATAATGACTTACATTACCTAACCTAACCTAACCATACTAGTACTTTAACCTGACAACCATCTTTTTATCTCAAAGGCATAATAGTTCTCTTTTTTTTTTGCAAGGCCACTGGGCAGAGACCTTAAAGTCTCTGTTCTATTATCTTAGCCTTGCGCATCACCTATCCATCGGCAACAGCCGCTTGCGTGCGTGCGTGCAGTTGCATGTGGTACGCTGCTCCACTGTGCTCTAACCCCGCATTTTCGGCAGGTTGGGGTGGGTTATCACAAATAATTAATTTATTCACTTGTAGGGGTAGTAACTGTACTGGAGGGGGGGGGGGCTTTCACGATACTGGACCTTGATATTCATGGACTACCGGTGCCCTATTGCATGGTCGTTTTTGGATTGCCGTGTTGTATGAATGGTGGGGTACGGCCGGGGGGTTCTCGCTAGGAGGTGCTCCCGAGGCAGGGGGGGTGGGTCTGGACCTACATGTTCTTGAGCGCCGCGTCTTCTAGCATCGTATTCACGGATGGATAGAGCATATCGTAACTCACCGAGTTCTTTCTTTCTTTCTTTCTTTAAGGGTACCGGTATCGCATTTACAGAGTGCGATACGAGAATGTCGCGGAGAGGGCAATGCCGTCCTTGGCAAATTTGGTGGCGGCCACCAGGAGCAAAAAGCCCCGTCTGCTTCCTGCCGTGCAATCCTACACTCGCTAGTGGGGATCCCCCCGCTGTACGAGCGCTCTGGAGTACGGCCCAAATGATACTGCGTTACCAGCAGTTAGCCCTCAAGTTAATGCCAAAGTCGGGTTATTAGTAGCGCCAGACTCCGAAGACTTTTTTGACAGTTGGTTACCGTATTTGAGTACGGTAGTCTACTCTAGGTTGTGCTAACCCTTTTTTCTTTCTTTTCTTTCTTTCTTTTCTTTCTTTCTTTTCTTCCTTTCTTTCCGGCTCTGACGGGGGGAGAGGCGAGCGGGCGAGGGAAATAAAAGCAGTTCAATCGGTCGATGCGGTTAGAGTTACGGTATGACGATATCCTTCTTGACGGATGGGGTCTGGGAGGATGAGAGGAGGATCGGTGGAGGATGCCAAGACGTTGCTTGCTTGCTTGCCCGCTTCGGGTTGGCCGGCCGGTTAGTTGGGTGTGCCCACGCCGAAAAGGGGAACAAGAACAGAATGTTAAAAACGAAATCGCCGGGAGGACAGAAGAGAAGGGAACCTTTTTTCCTTTCCGGAGGCAAGACCCCTTTCATTCCTTTTTTCTTTTTTCCTCTTTTCTTTTCTTTTTCGGACAGATCAATCAATCAATCATCAATCAATCGGCATACTTTTGCGTGTTTTTGTGGGGTTCGTGGTTCGCCTGGGGTAAGTAAGGCAGCACTCAACTCGACTGTGCTGGTAGGGGGGGGGGGTTGTTCAACCAAACAGGCCACCTGACCAACCCCGAAAAGCCATCCCTGGAAGGGAAGAGAAGGGATTGGACTGATGGAGGACTTGATCGAACGGCGGGCGCGCAAGCAAATCTGTCACTGGTTGGAAAACATGCCAAAATGTTCTAGCCCCCCCCCTCATATCAGACCGGTACAACCACCACTTCCACCATCTCCAAGGATGAGAGCGAGCTCTTCATTTGTTGACTGACGAGCAAGCGAACGGCTGCCCCCCTCCCTCCACCTTTTGTCCTCCACCCCTCCCATTCTTTCCTAGATGGGTTTCCCTTCGCTTGGGAATATTGAGGCGTTCACGAAGAGGAAGGGTGTAGACCAATATCGTAGTGAGACAAGTAAAAATTCAAGCTCAAAAAATTTCCCCAAGTACCGGTACGCATGGTATGTGGGGCTTCTTGGGACCGGTGCGAGAGGGAAGTGAGAAGGAAGCTACTACGAGATGGATGAAATGTCGCGGTACCATTTGACATGCGCACTTTGCGGAATTGTTATCCGGACTTGAGGGATAAAGGGGGGGGTAGTGGTCGAAGAGGAGAAAATTTGGTGAAATTTGAGTGGGTTTTGGTAAGAATTGGTAAATGGTAGATAAAACTGTGCCCCTTTTCCGTATGCAGCATTGTGCAGCAGGTGAGAGCTATCTGAGTGCAGGGAGCGATAGAGGCTTTTGGCGAGAATTGTGCTGGACTGGGGATAGCGGGCTCATTCAAATTTTGAACATCGCCGAAATGGACATTCCTTCCTTCCTAGTCCGTGAAGCGGGGGCTACACATTTTTTCCCCTTCCCTTTCGATACCCTCACCAGCCGGGCGGAGTATCGTGGGGAGTAACGCCGCACTGAATGCATGCATTCATGGAGACGGTGGGAGCCTCGAAGAGAGAAGGGTAAGGGAAGGAAGGTGGTGAGAGAGGGAAAGGAAGGAGGTGAGTGGGCGAATGATGGCAAGTGCTAGTTAACCGTTATATGGTTGGGCCGGTAGGCGAACGGGCTGTAGTTTCAAGCAATTAAGGAAGGTTTGTGGATGCAGTAAGGTACGTATAATTCACACATATCATACATAACGATGGGCAAGTAGGCAACCGCTTTAGACGGTGAGGAAGCTGCAGTGAGCGCGGGCAAGTGATTGAGAAGATGGGAAGTTATATAGTGGAAGGCGAGGAGAAAAATGATATTCATGGGGGGAAGTGAAGTGAGAATAAGGGCGAGAGGCCTGAATGTAGCCATGTCGATAGCGGGAGGTGGGTGTATTTTGGTATACACTTTTGTTGGCTGGCTACTAGTTGGTGTCACACGATATGTAGGACGATATGGTGGTTCTGGTACCAGTAGGGTAACGTTGATGGAACAGATTGTTTTGGTACAGCAGATCTTACAGCGTCATTCTGTGTGATTGACAGACAGACATCTCATGCTCTATGTGAGGAATTGAGTGCGAATGGTTAGGGAAAAGGGCTTTATTCCTTCGCCGAATCGCCGAAGAAAGGAATGGGGAGGGGGAGAGGAAGTGGAGAGGAGAGGAGACCAACCGATAGTAGGCCGCAGCAACCCACAGCAGAGCCCAGGGTACCTACCGTATGCTTCCTGTATGCTTCTCACCAGAAATAGAGTGCGGAGTGCGTGCATCACAGTACCGGTAATCAACCCCCCCCCGACTGCCTCCACACTTTTCGGCCACACCTTTGTTCCACGCTGAAGCCTCGTCGTCCTGATCGCCCTCGCCCTGGGAGCATGGTTCTGTGGTCGACTCGTTGCTCGCCGCTCGTCTGCCGCCCCGTTCCTCAGTGTTCTCGAGTTAATTGAGTTGTAGCACCGCTGCTGCCATCATACTCATACAATATGGCACTGGTACTGGTACTGTCCTCCTACTAAATCATGGCTACTACCAGTATGCTGGAGTCTCCCTCTCACTCCCGCCGTACAAGTACTTTTAAGGAATTGTCTTCCATTCGTTTTTCCCATCTTCCCATCTCCATCCCTCATCCCATCATCCCCATCCATCACTTTCCACGTCCACAACCCACCACCACCACCACCATCCCTACACCCCCCCCCGCCCACCACTCCCACCACCACCACCACTAGCAACAACACTACTACTGCTTCTGCTACCACCAATCCATCCATCCCTCCATCTCTTGTTTACCACCTTTCCTTCCATCTCTTTACTGGCACGCCTCTCCTGTCCTTAATGCTATCCCTCTCCGCGGACCCCCTCTGAATAACCACTCTAAATCTTCCCTTTTACCGGGCCTATTAGCTCTAGCAGCTCTAGCAGCTGGAATTAGAGAAAATCAAGTGAGAGAAAAGAAAAGAAGGAAGGAAGAAGAAGAAAAAAACAAGAAATCCTTCATCATCCTCTTAGAACTCACGCTTGTCGTCAGTCACCCATTGCTCTCACTAGAGCTTCACTCATCATCATAAAAGGCGTCTGTTTTTATAATATCATCGTTCCCTTCAAGAAACAAGAAAGAGAAAAAAAAAGCAAACAGTATCATCATACCTGGGGAAGAAGAAGAAGGGGCTCTGCAGCAGTCCGTAGCCGTCAACTCTTGTAATAATTTTCAAGGCTTAACTATTCAATCATCCATCAATCAATCAATCTACGCCCCTCCACACCCCCCTCCCCCTTCCTGTCGTCAATCATTTATCGTCAATCATTGCCTTTAATCATATCACGCCTCCCGCTCGTTCCTCGTTTTCGCATCCACCCCCCCCCCTCTCCTTCTCTTGCCGGCGCTTGCACCATGGACTTTGCCAACTAGCGAACAAAACGTCGAAAAGGTCCTCTCTCTCTTCCCCTGTTCGTACCTCCCTCCTTCTCTCCTCCAATAATTATAGAGCATTCGTTGTCTTTCGCCATTTCCTACGAATCCTTCTATCACCTCACAATCCTAACGAATTCCCCTCCCTGTTATCGTCATAACCAGTAAACGGTTCACTTTTGCTTCTCGGCTTTGTCTTAGTTTGCATTTCCCTATTTAATTCTTTGCTCTCCTTCCTCCTCCTCTTCGCTTTCTGTTTCGGCCTTCGGCAAGGCTGTCAGCAGGCTACCGTCAATTTCACGGCTTGCTCCCGACCAGGTGAGCCTCACCCCAGGGTCTCCAGAGCTTCCCCAAACAAGTTTATCCTAGAGAAAAAAAATGTTGTTACAGCAACCCCATCGGAGCTTCATACTGATTTTTTTCTCGTGGCAATCTGTTAGCTCGAAAGAGACTCCGTCAGAGCGTCGGTGATACTTTCTTGCCGTTTCTTTCTTGCTTGATACGACTGATTTTTTTGACGCAACTGTGCGCCTTTCGTCTGGGTGCACTCAGCTGACTCGCCTCCCCCCCCCCCCCAGAAACCTTATCTCACTCGAGCAAGTTGTAACGACTCCCGAATCAGCAAAAGCTCTTTCTCTCTTTCTTCCTCTCCGCCTCTCGTCCGCTTGTACTTTTTTCCATTCACCCACCACCACCACCGCCACCCCTTCCCCAGTCGTGTGTGGTAAACACCTTTTTTGTTCATACTTGTAGCGTCGTTTTCCTTTCCCACTGTACCTTTTCCGTACTGTGTGGCGGTCGCTGGAAAATTTTCGCGTTTTATTATCCACGGGGCCGCATGCAGAAAGTGAGTGGAGGCGCTTGTCTTAAATACCCCCCCCGGGCTTTTGCGAATTCTTAGCTCACGCGTGCTCTATGTCGCAATTCATAGAATCGTCCGCTCTACAGTTTAGAGGACCAGATTGGTTACAGCAACCCACCGTTCATTCGCCCGTTAGAAGAAGCAAACGAAGATATCATTCTTTCACATCCTCCTGTAGCGAAGGATTCCTCGACAAGCTACTACACGACGCATCTATCATCCTACCGTCCGAACCATAGAGCGAGCGGCGTTGAAGCTCCGCACAATCGCGACATCATGTCTGACACTCCTTCGGCCAACACTCCTCGTTTGAGCGACACCTCATCCGTCGATTCTCCACGGAATTCCCTTGATCAGACCCCACCTGCTGGCATGAGTGGTGTTAACCAGGCAACTGCGACAGGAGGCCCTTTTAATCCGCTGGGCAAGACCTCTCCTCCATCACTTGGTGATGACCCTAATAAACTACGACATGCTTCCCCTGATTCTGATGCCTTGGTGTCTTCTGACGATGAGCTCGAGCAAAAGGAGCTCTCCTACTTCTCACAGCATAAGAATAGCGCACTTTCCGCCCTCTCTTCTCGGCGCCCCTCTTACGCGGCCGAATTCCAGAATCGCCCTAGGAACTACTCTATGGTTGGAGGTGGCCCGATTTCCCCTACCTCTTCCCATCCATCTGCTCCACAAGGTGATACTGCTGCATGGGCCACTGGGATTTCTTCCGGGAGTGTTGGACCAACAGCCGGCCAATCATTAGCTCCGATTTGGGGATCCATTTGGAATTCAGAACCTTCAAGGAAGAGCCCTCCTAAACCACTAAATGTCCAGCATTCTGCCGTTGCCCCAGGCTCCACCCAAAGCCCTCTATTTGTTGGAAGTGAGGCTCTCCCGAGCCCCACTAGTATGACACCTAATACTGGAGATTTCCCCATCCCAATTCCGCTCCAACCGCAACTCCGGAATTATAGGTCCATGTCATTTTCCGTTGGCCAGTTGCCCCGTGATTTGGATGAACGTCCCAGGCTGTCCCCCCCCGCTATGGCAAATGGACCAAGGCCGCATCCACCATCAGGACTCCAACACAGGCCTTCCCGGCCTAGCTTGCTCTCTGAGGAACAATATGCCGGACAATCCAGCCCGCTTAGAAGTGTTTTTGAAACTGAGGATGATGATGCTAATAACGCTGAGCTTAACCGTGCCAGGGAACCATCTGGGTTACATGCCGGATACTTGCAGCAAGCCGGTGGTGCGATTACAGCTCAACAGGCTAATTACATGAGATCGAGGTATGAGTCCATGAGATTGAGAAACCGTTCTGCTTCAACTGCTAGTATTCCTCTTGCCGCTGGGCTTGGTGGTCTCGCATCTATTGGCTTGAATGGCGGCCGAGACGGCGAGCGAAATTTCTCTGGCGAGGAGTACGAATCAGCTCTTGCGGATGACGACGACCCGGAATACCACCACTTCCAGGCTCAGCAGGCAGATGGGCGCAGGTTTAGCGAGGCGCCCCAGAGATCGATGAGCTTAATGTATTCACCAGCCGAAAACCAGCGATTGGAGAATCTTAGGAGGCAGCATTGGCAAACCGCGGGCCATTTCGCGGGACTGGAATCAGGGAGTCAAAGCCGAAGGCACTCTTTCGCCGGAGGATTGCCTATGAATGACGCACCCGAAAAGGAGTACAATATCGCAGGCAGCGAACTCCTGGCAAAGAGAAATGTCAGCCCGCCCAAGTACGGGGAGAATGGATTAGCTGCCCTAGCAGGTGGAGGTAACACTCGTTCCGCTCCATTTGCCCCTCATCAATTTGGGGCTAATCGCCGTGAAGACAATTTTTACCTCGACGAGACACGCCGTCAACGGCAGACATTCCCCATCAACAAGGCCCCCGTCCCTTCGTCTATCACTCCTCCAGGCCAACATCATCTGCAGCAGCTGCAGCAGGCGTACACTGCCCCTGCGAGGCTCCCATCCCCCCCCTTGGGTATCCCTCATCGTGGGATGATGGGTATGGGTTCTCACCATGCGCAACAACCTCGGAGCCAGCAACTGCTGTATTTCGTGACATTCAAAGCCTGCCGAGGAGACGTTTTTTATGTTCAGGAAGGTACTGGATTACGTGTTCGTGCCGGCGACTTGGTAATTGTTGAAGCAGATAGAGGCACTGATCTTGGCACCGTGGCTGCCGAAAATATCACTTGGCAGGAGGCGAAAGAGCTCAAAGAGGAGCATGCGAAGGAACAATATACTTGGCTGATGATGTTTGCTACAAGGAGGGTCCCTGCTTCGGGTGCTCCGCCAGCTGGGGGGCTTCACAATGGCGTTAGCGGCAATGGTATCGGCTTTGCCAACGGAGGTGCAACTGGAGCTATGCCTGGCGCACACGGGCAAATGCAAGGCCAAGACGGCGCCACAGCGGAGCTGAAGCCTAAGATGATCAAGAGGCTAGCTCAAGTACACGAAATTCAGACCTTGAGGGACAAAGAAGCGAATGAGGCGAAGGCCAAGAGAGTTTGTCAACAGAAGGTTTTGGAACATAGACTGCCCATGGAAATTCTTGACGCAGAATTCCAGATGTACGCTTCTTCCCTTTACTAGACTGCGATCGGATACTGACATTTCGGATTAGGGACTGGAAGAAATTGACTTTTTACTACTTTGCCGATTCGTATATCAACTTTAATTCGCTGGTCACCGATCTTTTCAAGGTCTACAAAACTCGCATTTGGATGTCAGCTATGAACCCGGCCTCGTTTGCGCACCCTGCCGGTCTCCATCCCCCTGGGTCCGGTCCTCCTGGGTCGGGAGCCCTGGGGGCAATTGGAGAGTCCAACGAACTGCAAAACCAGATTATGCATCAGTCCCAGTACTCTGGTCACAGCCCATCTTATTCGGGATACGTTCATTCAAACGGATCTGGCTCCTCGATGATGTCTCACCGCGGGCAGCAAATCCCGGCCAATTTTCCACCCCGCCACTCTCCCCACACCTCAGTCGCACCCCATCAAGATTTCAGCCATCTTCCGCAACAACAACTGAATGGATATAATAATGCACCCTACATAAATGGCAACCCGAGCGGACATCGCAGCCAGAACGTGGGCAACAATCTTGATAGCAATTCCAATGGCGGGAACGACGCGTGGATGGCTTCTTTGCAGAGCCTCTCCCTCGGCTCTCATTAGAACAAGAGGAAGGGTATTCCTGTATTCCTTTCTTGCTTTGTACCCTTTTTATCTTTCTATAGGTTGAAAGCAAGGAGTTAGTGTAATGTTTCTTCTTCCCTCGTTCTTGTTTCCTAAAATATCATTTTCACCGTTTCTTACACTTGGGGTATTTTCCTTGCTTTTTAACTTGCTTTCATCTTAGCTGAAAGAAAATTCGTCATTTTCTTTGAATCTCTATCTATCCATCTACCCGTCAGTTGGAAGACCCCCTTTCGGCCTTTGGTCTCGTCTATCTATCATTCTGTTCTGTTCTACTCTGGAATATTCGCAAATGGGGGAAAGATAAATTGGAAATTGAGAACCGGCGTTTTTTTTTATTTCCTCTCCTCTTGTCTGATTTTATTACTTTGCTTTAACGTTCGACATAAACGGGGTGGGTATTAAGGTTGTGATGGATTCCTTTCTTTCTTTTTTTGCAGCAAGAGAAAAATTCGTCCTTATATATCTCTTTTTGGGTTTTCTTCTTTCTCCATCACCATAGCGCGTGCTGTGTCTTCTCTCGTTCCTGTTATTGTTTGGTCAGGCTCGCACCATCATCATATCTATCCATACCCTGCTCATACCCCCACACCTACCCATACGCACGCATTGTACTCGATATTTAACGGTATATGTTCACGTTCACAATTTCTCTACTCTACTCTAGCCCGCACCGCTACCGCTACTACTGCCCTGCCCACAAAGCTCATATCCCACCCACCCTTGAGACAGCTTTTTCCCTTTCCCTTTCTCACTTCTGTTTGTTTCCTATCTACTACACGATAAAGCAAAAGTTATGTATCCCTTTTTTTCCGTTTCTCCCATAACACGTTTCTACTACTACTACTACTACTACTACTACTACTACTACTACTACTACAGAGAGGCCTATACCAGACAGGCGGGATTTTCCTTTTTTTATATATTTTTTTCTACATTTCCATCGTCTTATATATACACTCTTTTACCAAACCATACAATCCCGCGATCGCTGTTTTTATCTCCTTTTCAAAAATACTACGTGCCTTTTTTCTTGTTTTTTGGCTTGCTTTTTTTTCCCGCATGCATGCTTGGGTACCGGTAGATGGGGGCGGGAGTGCGGAAGGGTTCTTTTTTTATATTTATTTTTTTATTTACAAAAACGAGACCAAACAAGAATTTCACAGATGACGGTGGATGCTTCCTCTTTTCCTTTCATTCTTTCCTCTTCATCCTATTGCTCATTTAGTTGATCGGTTTCCCCTTTATAATGAACGGAGTATCAGGAATGGAAATTGAAAAAGAAAAAAAAAACAATCGTGGATCGGGAGGGTATTTTCTTCTTCTTCTTCTCTGTCGGATATCTGTCTGTCTTTTAAGAATTCGGTTTCGGGCTTTTTTTTTTTTTTTTGAAGAGTTCTATTTCCCCTTTTTAGTTCGGCAATTCGTGTTTGTTTAGTTCTGGGTGGAGTAAGTGAAGTGAAGCGAGTAAACGTTCCTTGTCGATTGTAATAAAATAACGAGGTGTTTTCACTCCCCCCGCAGTTTTCCATTCTACCATACCTATATACCATCCATCCATCCATCCATCATCGCAGACCTCTCTTTTTATTCCCACCCCCACCCCCCAATTCCTTCCTTCCATAGACCAACTCCCTTAATCCACTTCACCTCATCACCTAAATAAAGCCATCCCTTTACCCCCCCCCCCCCGCGGCAACAATATTTATATATAGGGTGTTCCCTTTTCCTCACTATCCCACCCCAAGCATGGTAGGCCATACTGGCCCTTACACACACACACACACACACACACACTCGCTCGCTCCAATCCCGGATAAGACGTTTATTGGCTTCCCCAAATTTATTTCAACGTTTTTCAACACGTGAGGTTAGGATTCGAGTGATTTGTCGTGCGGATGTACTGTAGTTAATTCATTTTCATTTCTTTTTTATTGTCGTTATGCTGACATTTATGTCTTGGTGGTGGTGGTGGTTGTGGCGAGTAGGTAGGTGGGTGGGTGGGTAAGTAATAAATAAGTTGGAGAGGGGATGGAAGGTTGTTTTGAGCCCCGGTTAAGGATGGTTAAATTAAAGGTATAGTATTAGAGACTTTGCGAAAAGACTCCGGATGTGAGGGAGCGAGCAAATGCAGTTACGGTCCAACCGGATTGCTAGGATTTGACTCTGGATGATGCGAAATCGCAAAAAAATCCCTATTGGCGTTCCCCCATCGCCGTATATTCGCCTCCACGATTATTATTACGGCTGGGTGCGTTCGTGTGGGAGGGAAGGGGAGTGGAGGTTGTCTTAAGCATCGTGGTGAATAAAACTATGTATCATATCATAGTATTATGAAAGGCTCTCTTGTGTTTTTCTTTAGACGTTTTCCGTTCTGCGAATTTTTTTTCTTTCTTTTCTGTTCTGTTGTAAGTTATGTGTTATATAGTCACTAGACGCAAAATCTTTGTGAAAGAGGGTTTGGGGTTTTCCCATTTTTTTTTTTTTGCCTTCTTGACGGCCCCCCCTCGTGCATCTGAGCTCCATGGGATATATGGTATTATGCGTGCCAGCGTAGACTTTCCTCGCGATTGCTGATGAGGCATAGCTGGAGTCACGGGGCCCGCGGGGATGGTTTCATCATAGATAATCACTCGGTTAGAAAATCCTTGGGAGGGCCCTCCTCACTCTGGCACACTCCGCAAAAAAAAAAAGGGGGGGAAAGGAGCAAATCCATCAATTAATCCATTCGAGCAGCCATTCCTACATTACCCCTTCGTGATCCTCCCCTCATAAGCTCTCCATGACCTCTCCCTATAGACCTCCGCAACCGCCACTGGATCATCAGCTCCGACAATCCCCCTACCGACAATAACCACATCGCACCCATCCCTGCCAACAACCTCTTCCGGAGTCCTATACTGCTGTCCAAGCCCGTCCCCCCCAACCCGCAAGCCAACACCGGGTGTCATGACAATAAAGTCCTCCTCCTCCTCCTCCTCCTCACCATCGCCACCACCGCCAACCTCCTTCATAGCAATAAACCCCATGACAAACCCCCTCCACTCCCTACTCCTAGCCATAGCCAGCGTCTTCTCCTGGTACTCCCCACCCCCCAGATTCCCACGAGAACTCATCTCAGCCAGCAACAGCAGCCCACGGGGCTCTTCAATCCCGTCCGCAACCTCCTTCAACCCCTGTATAATGCCGGGGCCGGGTATGGCGTGGGCGTTGGTTATATCGGCCCAACTCGCAATCTCGTAGACGCCGCCGCGGTACTGATGCTGCACCGTGCTGCCAATGTCGGCGAACTTGCGGTCCTCGAAGATCATGAAGGTGTGCTGTTGGGCGAGCGCCTGCAGCTTTGTCGTGAAGGACTTTATGGAAGTGGTGGTGGTGGTGGTAGGGGGGAAGGCGATTATGTCAATGTGGGTTTTCAGTAGGCAGATTTTGGGCCCGAGTTGGTGGACCAGGGAGAGGATCTTCTCGGGGTCTGTGTGGTCCATTGATAGGCAGAGGTTTGTCCGCTTTTGCGCCATTATTTGGAGGAGTTTGCGCCCCGCTGCGGTTGGGTGCGTTTTGGAGCGGGATTCGTAGGTTTTGGTGGAGGAAGGCATTTTGGTTTGGTTGTTGTTTAGTGGTAGCGTGGTGGGGGGGGGGGGGGGGAGATGGAGGAGGGGTGAGGTTGTGCTTTTCTTGTGAAAGGTTTTGGAGGGGAATTGCGGGGTTGGTTGGTTAGTGGGGGTGGTGGGTATCGTAGAGGAGCAAATTTTTTTGTAGGGCTGAGGCCCTGTTTGGCGCGCAACAAACATGTCATTTTTCTCCCTTAAATCGCATTTTTTTCTTCGTGTATTATTTGTGGGTAAATAAATGGAGGTGCATTTGGCATGCAGGTTAAAATGGGGATTTTTTTCTTTATTTCGAGCCCCCATTTTTATTCTATTTTAGAGTTTAGAATACTATTATAATAGAAATATTTTAGGAATATTATTATAACCGTTATGCAAGGGCTAGGGTTTTGTTTTCCAAGAGTATGATAGCTGTAATTGTGATGAAATGCTAAGAAGTAGTAGCCATGTATGAAAAAGGATTATAGTAATAAAAGCGGTCGCTAGACTAAGGATAAGGAGTTTTAGTCCTAGGATGTTAATTATATTTTCAACCTTGAAAGAATAAGGGAAGGTTGCTGCCAAACGTCAAAATCTTCTTGAGGATGGCATTTTTGTTCTTTTTGCTTATAAACCAAAAACAGCATTTTTTTACTATGGTTGCGCGCCAAACAGGCCCAAAGTCTCATGTCGGGCGGTCTCTGTGGCGGATGTGTGGCTTGCACTGTAAGCATCTCTCCGAGTGGCCGCTGATCGCTCAACCGGGGACAGTGATTAATAGTGGACAAGGATCACGGCAAATAGTAATCAATGTCACGTAATACCGTATTTGGGAGCTTGCATTTCTGCTTTTAGGTTACTTATTAAGGTACTTGAGTGCGGCCCTAAGAATCAAGACTCTTGTTCTCGTGCAGGCACTATAGAGAACTATGACAAAGGTGGAGATAGCCAACTAGGCTATATTAAATTACGCTGCCACTTCAGAATCCCATATAACTACAGAAGAAAAGAAGAAAGAGGAGAAAAATGATGCGGGAATGAAAAGAGGGATGGATTCCATCTGTGGGGTTGCGCCTTTTAAAATCTGTACTTATCTTTCTTTTTCTTCGCATTTTCCTCCTCACGCTTTTGCCTTTTCCGGCTTTCCGCCGCAATCATGTCACTCAAGTCTTCTTGGAAGCCTTGCCGTTCTCTTCTCTGAGCCTCCTGTGCAGCTTCGTATTGTTTTTTGACTGCCTCATTCGAAAGGCCATCTGATTCCAGCGCAGAAGGATCAAGGGTGACATCAATATCACCAGGCTTCTTCCTCTGTAAACCGGATTAGAGACTGATATACTTGAGGAGGGGATGTAAACACACACCTTTCGATCTTCTTGACCGAGTACTGGCAAGTTGGTATAGTTTCCGGCTTTACCAATATCGTAAGCGCGTTCTCCGCCAAAGAAACCCTTAGCACGGATGCTCTGTTCAGGCAGCACAGTATATAGGCTTTTCTGAATGGAATCCTCCTCCGTTTCGGTCCCGTCTCTTCGCTTCCTAAGTTCGAACCCACCATCGACAGGCTCGAATTCGCTAGGAACACTCGAAACCATTCCTGAGGGGGTGTCCATCCCACTAGGTGTTGTAAGGCCTTCAGCAATATCGTCATCACCTTCTTGATCTTCCTCCTCATCCTCATCCTCATCGCTCTCGTCCTCATCCTCCTCTTCGTGTACAAGTTCACCCCATAGAGTCTTCTCTACTGGTTCACCGGTTTGCGCAGGTGCCTGGGCTTGCAAAACACCAAAGACATCACCATAGAGGGGCCTATTATATTCGTCGGTAGGAGGTTTCCCATATCCACCAGGATGAAATCCCCACTGGGCTCCTGCGGGGATAGGAGCATTTAACCCGGGAATCTTGAGACTTGGATAACTAGGTGGTGGGCCGAACCGTTGCATATTGATAAGCCACGGCGGTGGGGCACCTGGAGGAATATTCAACGCTTCTTTTAGCTCCTCACTCAATTCTCCTGGCCTCCTGTCTTTTAAGTTTGTTTCATATTCCTTCCCCTCATAGTAGACCTCTCCATACATGGTTAATTGAGGCTTTGTCTGAAATCGAAAGAAGGCGTCGTGTAGCTTCTGATAATCTATGTCAAGCTTGCCCATTTTTGGCTGGACTCGTTCCCTCATCTTCGATTTTAAAGATTGAGCATCTTCCTTCTCCTTTGCGGAATCGCGCATCTCCATGATTCCAGTATCCTTGATAAATTTTGGGAGCTCAAAGGGAGGCTTCTCCATACCACGCTTGGATGATAGGTATTCGCGTTTTAGTGACCAATGGTTCGGAACGGGGACACAGTTCCTATAAGACTTTAGGTGAACCAGTAGGCGTGGGTCTTGGGCTGAGGTGTCGGTCCATTCTACGGTCTCTGGGCGTTTCACAAGTGCCTATACCAAGAGATTATGGTGTTAGCAAGCGCAAAGGGTAAAATTAAACGAAACAAAAATATACACCCCACAGACGCTCAAGCACGCGATATGCCTCGATAGCCAAACCAGTCTAAAATATGACAGTCGCATGCGTGCAAATGGGAAATAATACTTCCTTACGTGCGTACTCTAGGCTTATGACTTGAGGGATTTAAGAAGTCTATGTTCCATCTTGGAGAGACACAAACGGGGGGGGAGGGCTGTCAACGCACCTTAAGTTCTGCCACGCTGAGCTTGTCCCTAGCTTTTCGTGCTTTCTTGCTCAACTTCTGTTCTTCCTCCTCCTTTTCATCATCTTCATCGGGGACGTTGTCGTAGTCGTTGTAGATTACTTCTCCCTTTGCTTCTTCTTTTGCTTGATCCTATGTTGTGATCTATCGTTAGTCGCAGGCGAAAGCAAGACAATGGTAGTTGACGGATACTCACGTCATCGACATTAAACCGCTCAAGGATTCTTTTATACTCGGCGTAGTTAGGATCATTTTCGTCTATTTCTAAATCACCAATGTTGAGCTCGGGCGTACTCTCAGGAACTAGCGAAAGTTGCTTTGATGGAGCTTTCTCCGATTCCTAGAATTACAAACACTGGTTAGCGATGTTCCTTTCCTCCCTATGGACCGCCTTTCGAACCACTAAGAGTAAACTCACGGATTCAGTCTCGGAATCGGTAACCGCGCCTCCTTCTCTCGAGGCCTTTTGTTGCTTCTTTAGCTTTTTCTTCTCGCGTCGCAACTGGTTCTTGCTCAACTTTTGTTTTGGCTTGGTGGGAGCGCCGTTGGCTGCCGGGGGAGCTGCCATAGCAGTGACCATAGAGGTTCGATTGATCGGGTCAACGAGTGGATGCGGTTGAGTGTTTTTGAAGAGAAGGGATGATGCAGTCGAGGACTCTGGGGAAGAGCTGTAGCAAGGCGGATGTTTCCTAACTCGACGAGGAATCCGTGTGGCGGTCAAGGGTCGGCCCTCTGAGTTGGAGAGGTTACCCGGACATTGTATTGACTACAGAATTTCGGTAACTATGGGGGCAGACTCAGGAGGGCTGAACAACACGTCTCCTGTTCCTTTCTGCTCTCTTCTTCCTAGCTAGCAGCAATAATACCCAACTCCAACTTCTCGACACTCCTTTGCGTATTATATTCTCTAATTCTTACAACTTCTAAACGTTAAACAAAAGTTCTTATTCTTTTCTCACGGAAAAACCCCGAAACAATGGCACCCCGTCAACCAAGAAAGTCTAGCAAGGACAAGTACACCATCATTCTCCCTACCTATAACGAGCGCAAAAACTTGCCTGTTATTACCTGGCTTCTTGAGAAAACCTTTACCGAACAGTTTGTTACCCATAATTTGGGCCATTTTAGCTATTTTTTTCTTCTAACAATGTGCGAATGAAAGTAAACTGGACTGGGAACTCATTATTGTCGACGATGCCTCTCCAGACGGCACCCAAGAGGTTGCAAAGCAACTGATCTCCCTTTATGGAGCCGATCGCATTGTCCTCAAACCGCGCGCGGGGAAGCTAGGTCTCGGAACTGCATATGTCCATGGACTTCAGTTCGCAACTGGTAACTTTGTGATCATCATGGACGCTGACTTTTCCCATCATGTAAGTTCATATAACGATGATAGGGGCTAACAGAAGTTAACAATGTATTATAGCCCAAATTCATCCCCGATTTCATTGCGCTTCAGAAGACGAAAGATTATGACATTGTTACTGGAACCCGTTATGCAGGAAATGGGGGAGTTTACGGATGGGATTTCAAGAGAAAGCTCGTTTCACGTGGAGCGAACTTGCTTGCCTCTGTTGTGTTGAGGCCCAACGTCAGTGACTTGACCGGAAGCTTTAGGCTTTACAAGAGAAAAGTCCTGGAAACAGTCATCTCGCAGACAGAGAGCAAGGGATATACCTTTCAGATGGTATGGATTCTATCCTATCTGGTATGGTTCTATTGTTGACGGCTCCGGCTATAGGAAATGATGGTTAGAGCCCGAGGTCTTGGTTACTCAGTTGCCGAGGTGCCTATCTCCTTTGTTGACCGTATTTACGGTGACAGCAAACTTGGGGGAGATGAAATCGTGGAATATGCTAAAGGGGTGTTCAACCTCTGGCTCAAGGTATAACGAGCCAATAATTAATCTAATGGTCGTCAGGAAAGAGAAATTGAATTGTCGGGCGTATTTGTTTGGAGTTTTGTTCGAGTTTTGATTCTTTTATCTAGATACCCTCAAAGCAATGCCTATTTAAAAGGGGTTGAAGCTGTGCCTTGGGGAGAAAGGGCGCTATGATATTTATCCCACGTGATTTACCAGCCACATCCCACATAGAAAAGTTAAACTCATCCCATCGCACCCCTTTCACTCATCCCTACCGAACCACCTCACCGCCACAACTATGTCCTCAATTTCATTGAAGCCTTTATTCCGCCTTCCCAGATTTCCGAACACTTCAAAATTACTACCGCGAATAGCTACACGCAATGCAACCCTCCTCCGCCGGCCCAAACGTCCTCACCAATTCGACCAACTCATAATTTTGACAGACGGTAGTTCGTTCAAACAAATGACCACTTCTCCTCGTGGAGTCTTCCGTACCACGAAAGACACAAGAAACCACCCTCTATGGAACGAGAGCGACGCAGCGGTAATGGGACTTGAGGAGGATGAGGCGGGGAAGTTGAAGGCATTTAGAAACAAGTATGGTCATGGATTTGACATGCAAGATGCTCTGGAGATCAAGAAGGAACTCGGTTCGGACGCGGTCGGGAAGGATGCTACGGCGGGCAGTTTGATGGATATTCTTAGATATAAGGCTGGCGAGGAGGACATCAAGGGCGGGAAGAAGAAGTAGTCGATGGGTGGTTGGATGGCTGGATATGGCGGAGTGGGGTAGTAGGGCAATTGTACAAAAGTAATGTCACTAAGCCTCCGGACCGACTTTAGACCTGCATAAGATAGCAAGTCTGAATATATGATGTTGATTCACCTATAAGTTTATGACAACACTTTGGTGTTTATGCATTTGACTGCTGGGCTGGTTGCGATTCTGGGAGGTTTTCCTATAGGCTATGGTTTCCACTATTGCGGTGCCAGGTAGACAGATGCCACACACCCAGCACTTTTTGGTGCGCAGCTGCACAAATCGCCTTTAATATATGCTGCGTGAAGATTGGAATTGAGATCCAATATTTGATGAGATCCAGAATAACATATTGGGGAATAGTAATTCGTTCCATCAGACCAATGAATAATACAGTACCAACAACATAAGAAATGATGCCACGAGTAGCATCTATCAGGCTACTGAGATCAGGGAACTCTTCTAGCCTCGACCTCCTTTCCTTTCCCCTTATTTTCGGCGGTTAGACCAGTACCAACCTCGGTACCGGCAATCTCGGCGACCACAATTCCCGGCGCAGCGACCGCGGGGTACCCCGTGGCCCCGCTTCCACCCCCGGCTCCTCCAACCTTCATCTCCGCAGCTACATCCAGCCCCTACCCGTCAGAATTCTCCACCTGGATAAGCCTCAGTAGATTCAGTACATACGAAACTCCCACTGTTCAACCCCATCGACCCCCATACAATAGGCAAACTTCCCCTCCTTCTCATCGAATCTTGCCGTCCATCCATGTGGCAAGCTCCTCGGTGGAGGTGGAGGGAAGTGCTGCTCGCTGTGCATGTTGCTGGCGGGGGGAGCATCGTAAGACCCCACGTTGTGGCTTTGCGCCGCAGCCTTCGCTTCCCGTACGTCGGCGACGATGTTGTGAAGTTTATTTTTTATAGAGGACATGTTTGATTTAATGTGGGGTATCTTTTTCCGGGGGGGGGGGGGGGGAGTGCTTCGAAAATGGGTGGGGTAGAAATTCGGGTCAAGTCAAATTTTTATACAGACTAAAGGTCAAGATGCTTGTAGGTCCGATCATTCGTGGTGAGATAATATTATTACCAAATGAGAAAGGCGCCGCCTTATGGCACATGGCCAAGGTAGCACTGCGTTGGACCTCGACAGGAACCTGTTGGCTATTGGGACCTCTCGAACACCAAATCACTCTTGGAAAAGCATACTACAAAGATAGCACCTCTACGGTAATCATAAATTTCTTGTCACAAAAGATATGCGCCCAGAGGAAAGCCTTGGGCTGAGTTGTATTCTCGCCCTTCCATCCAGTGTTGTCCGTCGCCGTGGGAGCACAGGTGATGGATGGATGGACTGTGACACGAGATACAGCTTAGCGCATCGTACAAATGGGATTTCTGCTACAGCAATCGAGTATGGTAGATGGGCAGGGGGCGCTTTACTCGGGTAGACCGTTGGTACTGTGGGTCAATTGTTAGCCGCCATTGGGGAATTCGGAAGCATGGCCTCGAGGTCACGGCCTAGCCGAAAACCTAATCGGAGCTTTGCTAAATGACCCCAACCCAAGCACGTGGTGCTCGACTGCGCATGTCTTTTTTTACTATGGCTTTCTGGGCCTCTTGTGCCTCTTGTTTCCTTTGGAGCTGAATATGGTGCTGTCCAATCTAGCCAGCCAGCTCCGGTGTAGAGTTTTTCAGCTGATGCTGAGCAGTTCCTATCGTTGCGACTCTCGGTTTGCGGGGTACAGATGCTGAGATGCCGACAAAGAGTTCGACACGCATATATCTTTTTATGGATCGCAAACACATTACGGTACTTGCCGGTTATGGTATAAGATTGACCGATACCGAAAACGACGTCCGAAGGATGAACGCTACGCACAAAATGCTGAGAAGCACTGCGTCAATATTTTCCCGGAATCTGACGTTCGCGTTGTACCCCTAATTTTGATAATTGGGGCATTTTGGACCTGGATGTTGGGCACCTCCGGATGGAATTGAAGTAGGTGGTAGTATGAAGACAGAATACAGGTATCATACCGTGAGGGCTTAAATAATCGAGCCTGCGCTAAGACGTCTAAAATTCCTTCTCTTGGATAGGGGCGAAAGCACTGCAAAACCCGACCTCCTCAGCCCCAACTTGGGACAAAAAAGCAAAAAAGTGCCGGGCTTTATCAGCAAAGGCAACTTTAATCTCCTAGCGCGAGGTTCAATTGTTCGGGCTCTTGTAGCAACACGGATCATGTAGTGGTCTATGGATTGACAACACATCTCTTTATATTCTCGAGCGACTTACTGTCTCTCGGTTTCGGAGTGCAGCCCACACGGACGATGCATGCTTGGGTAGAGTACCCGACATGTCAGGCGCCTCTAGGCTTACTGTACCTCAGGGAGGAGGCAGATGCACATTCGCTACAAAATGTCTAGGTGAATCTTAGTCTTGTCCCCCCGCAGTAGCGTATGTCTCGCTTCGGCTGATGGGGGCCCTGGCACAGGATCTGTAACGGTGTCTGTATGAGAGATATGGGCCAGCAGCCAGCGGGTTAAACCTGTTTTTATTTTATTTTACAGTGCCCTATTGAAGGTTAGATACTGCAAAGCATAGTTTCACATGTTATCACTCGCTTGATTAGACTCACGGATGTTACCGCGCGGAGCTGCTCGACCTGGTATAGTAGCAGGTTGCAGCGGCGGCCGTTCTCTGTCAGGGTCAGAAGTTGGCGCTTTTTTCAAAGTGGCGAAAAAGTTGGGGGAACTCCCCACGGGCGAGGCTGACATATCTGTCAAGTACCGCATTAGAGCAAGTTGGACCGAGGGCTCCCGCCAGGTTCCTCGCTTCTCGGGCCTAGGTGGCGAATGTCGGTATCTCTGTCGGCTACTCAAGTGCTGGAACTTTAGCCGCAGCGCCTTTACGATATCTGCCGATAGACTCAGAAGTAAGCCAGAGCAGGTCCGCCTCACTCACCCTTAATCTCTGGGGTGCTCCCAAGAACGATTATTGTATCACGGCCAGAATAATCCCACAAGTGCCGGAATTCTGCACTCTAGGCTCTATTAATAAAGCTTTCTGAAGGGGGAGTCGGATCATTTTCTTATTCATCGGGGAGCTCCATCGCTTTCCCTAGACCCCCCTTCGAGAATCAATGCTCAACTCTAGATCTGTGCAACTGTCGAGAGCACATCTAGGGGTATCGAGCTGCTATGGTTTTAAATGGGTTTCTGAAGGTAGGATCTATTTTTTATGTGCTGCAGCCAACGAAGCTGCTCGAATGGACCCTCGATGGCTATACCAGGTGAGGGTTCCGGTTTGCACGAGTGTTCGGGCGCGGCGGCCGGGGGGAGGTATCGGATTTACTCTTCCGATTGACTATCTCCCCCACGTTGCCAATCTCAGGGTTTAGGGACAAAATTTCTTGGGAAGGATTGGTGGTTTCTTGACACGGTATAAAGTTAAACTGAGAAATTTGGCTGTGCTGGTCTCATTAACTGGCTTCCGAAATCCTATTGATTTTTCAAGCTAAACTTAGCTTGGGCTGAGGTCGCGATTTACAGGGAGATCAGTGACATGACGGAGACAGCGAATCGCAAGAGTAGGTACGGCATTTATTCTATGGCATCTGTGGGACTCCATGCAGAGCGTTGCATCATCAGAAATTGCGGACGAGGCTTATGCTTAGGCGGACTTCTTGTTTCTGTTTGCTTCTTCCCACTAAATAATAGCTTGTGTCTGATTATCATCCATTGGTTCGATCGAAAAAATGTCTTATCTGCTCATGGTTTGAGACTGCAGCGAGTCGTGGCGTGAGTGTGGTCCCTTTAGGGCCTTAACATTGAGATGCCTCAAGAGGAAGAGGTGCGCCACCGGAGTTCTGTTGCGGGGATGATAGGAGCGGCCCTAAAATTGGTATAGGTATGTTCTCTAACGGGGTGAGACGGGAGTGGGGGGGTTTAGCTTGGTAGTACTGTATGATGCCGTATCATATCCTTTCTTAAAGAAGGATTCGCCTGAGGGAGGGTCTCCTCAATTGCTTCTCGCTATTTACATGAAGCGTAGCGATTCGGCCCTATTGCCATTTTTGGTTGCCTCGCTGGCCTTAGCTCCAATCCGACTTTTGTAGCGCAAGAGACACCTTACGGTACCGTGCATTATTACTTGTCTCAAAGTATCTGAGGGCAGGGGTTGAGGATTTGCTACTTGTACTACATGTACTGGTAGTACAGCGAATACCTTTGTTCGCCACCCGCCCAATTTCGTCGTGGATGCTATGAGGGCTGTGTGATACTCGGATGACTTGAAACAGCATCGCGGGTGCTATTACAAGTTCGCACTCGCCAGGATGAGCTTATTTCTCAAGCTTTGATAGCTGGGGTGCTGGCTGTGCGTATATCCCTTGGGCCGTATGAGATGGTAAGATTCGTTGTTAGCCGAAACTAACTATTTGGTGTTGGTACACGGCCTCCCCGGCCGCCCGGACAGCTAAACTCAAATAAGAAACTTTCAAGTGGTTTTCTTGGATGAACTGTGGGTACTGTGCTGATCTCCGCCCGTTTTCTCATACAAAACTCACCAATCGGCATCTGTCCGGGGGGGTCTCCGGGTGACCCGGGGGGGCCGTCTATCATACGGTAGCAAAATCGGGTTCTTCCGTAACTGTCTGGTCCGGCATGTTGGATTTTCGGCGAATCGTACACTAAATTCACCCGGCTTGAGCTGCCTAGCAACTAGCTGTGCTGTCTCACACAGCCTGAAGGATAGCGGAATCTCGATTGGGAGGCTTAAGCAAGTAAGCAACCAAGGCTGGTTAACCGCATTTTTAAAAATTCTTTGTCGCCGTGGCCCAATATAGTAGCATTTGTGCTTCTGAGGGTTCCCGGATCTGAGAGGTTTTTAGGACAGCGAACGGGGGAGAGTGAAGTGTGACCAAAATTGGAAGGAATCACTGCGGGTCACTCGAGCAGACCCGGCAAAGCAACTTGGCGTGTTCGGCTAGTATTGCACAGGGAGAAAGAAAGATGGGTGCAAACAAGCACTCTCGTTTTTGGAACGAGCTGGTAGGAATTAGCTATTTTAGAAACTTTGGTGGAGGGGGGTCCTCCAAGAGGGAACGAGGGGCTGAATCTAACATACTGATGAGCTTCTAGACATTCGCCTATGCTTGTTTTTTTTGTTTTTTTTGTTTTTTTTTGAGATATTCTAGGACACTTCCTACCAGTAAGTGACTGCGGGCAAGAGACACATAGGCTCTCAAACCATTTACGGGCCTCAAAGGAGCTCATGGAGCGACACCTCATTTTATGCCTCAGTTGGTCAGTTCCTGTATTGGGTTGCACTCTTTCGTGCGCAAACCGGGCTAGGACCAGACTTTCTGCTAGCTAACTTGCTAGCTAAGCCTCACGAGGTATGGCTAATTCGGGAGCATTTTGATGCTTCCTCTCCTCGCCCTGTCATATAGAGTTCGGGGTTTCCCGCGTATAGTTTGGTGTAAGAGATGAATTTGCCTTACTTTATAAGAGAGATTTCTATCACTTTTCTCCAAGGAGTTTTCTTATCATACCTCTTGAGGCTTTCAAGAGCTTCACAATTTCGGGTCTTCCGGTGTTTTGGCACTTTCAATACTTTCGGGACGCTCAAGAGGGAGGGAGAGGAAAAAGAAGAAAACAACACAGCAACAGGAACGCAGACTCGAGACGAAATACTGACAATGGTTTATTTGCTCTTTTTATTGCTAGCGCTCCCATTTTCCCTCGCCGTTCCTCAGGTGGCAGTCGGAACTCGTAGCTCAATCGGTACAAGTATCAGTGTTGCAACGGGGGCAGCTCTGGTCTCTATAGGCTCAGCTACTACTGCGAAAGGGGTTACTACCGCCACGAAAAGGGCCACTACCACCACGAGAAGGGCTACTACTACTACGAAAAGGGCTACTAGGACAACCCGACCAAAGTCAACAACCACACGAAAGGGAATTCCAACACCTGCAGAGGTTGATTGCTCTGACTCATCGTGGGAGCCAACTGTAGATGCATGGATGAAGGAGGAGGTTGATGAGAAGCTCAAGGAGTGGTGGGAGTCAATTTCGAATAGGACTAGCGGGAACTTTGTTGCGGAGTTTGGCAAGGCTTTTGGAGATTCTGAACATAACCTTGCCTGCGGAGTGGATACCGAGGACCAGTGCGTTAATCCAAGCTGCAAAGGTTTGTTTTATACACTATTTCTCTCGCCCATCTTGGGTTATTTGTTCTAATTGCTTTCGAATTTAGTATTCCTGGATGCAAAGGCCCCGAAATGGACATACTTTGTCCGGGTAGCAATATCAAACCTAAATCGTTTCATGAGACTTCTTCATGTACGCTCATCCATCTTACGACCCCGCCTCGTCCAATTATGATACTTATCGTACTAACCTCCGCAAAGGACGGAATAGGAGATGGTCAAGTGGACTTTGAAGCTCTACGCGAAGACGTGGCACAAAGCTTCATCCCTTGGAAAGACAGTCGTACAAAGTTTGAGAAAGCAGTGCCTTGGCTCACGGCGGCGGTTTCCACCGTCGCTGGGTTCGTTCCGTTTGGAGCCGCTGTACGTGGAGTAGTAAAGCCCGTCTCCCAAGGGTTAATCGCTGGAGTATCTACTGCTGGGGGTGCATTTGGGGGAGGCGCGCTAGCGGAGATTGCTGGTGATCCCGCGATGAAGCCAATGTTAGTTGGGTTCATTTTTGTTCCTGGTGTGGGCGATTGAGAGCTAACGCTGGGTCAGTATCGACCGGATGGTGAAATTGAGCGAGATGGGGAAGTTTGTGGCGGACTATTGTTCAACTGCAAGGGATATCTTGGGGAAGTGGTCTACTGTGATATTCAATGGGGATAAGGATAAGTCCGGGAGGGATATTTTGTTCGTTCCCCATGTTTTTGTTGTGATTTAGTTCTAAATGTCTAACGTGGGGCAGTGACTACCTCCGCGGTGGACGATTTGTCCTTCAGGACAAATGGACGAGATCAGACCTAGAAAATTTCTTCAAGAAGCGGCTTGTGGCTTGGTTCGTCAACACTGAAATCAGGTATGAGCTTATTTCTCCAATCCAAACATCAAGACAATTACTAACACCCACGACAGAGAACACACCAAAACATTTGTCCTCTGCGCAAACAGCACAAACCCAGACAGCGTAGTATCTCCCTCGGGAGCAAAATACATAACCAGCAACGGAACCCGTGTGTGCAGTCTCTATCGGTACCATATCCCTTCAGCCTTCCTTTTATCACATTTTTCCCCCGTCAACTGACAGAGCCCCACTTCTATAGTCTAGATGGCAAGGGCAAGCTCAAAGACCTCATTGCAGTTGAAAAACTCAAGCAACCTCAATACAACATCACGGCACGAGACATGATCCAGTCCAGCGTGGAGGCATACCTAGCCAATGGCTTGAACTACACCGCCGAAGAAATGACGTCGAGGTTACAGGTCTCAGCGGCACTCCCATCTGACCAGCAATGGTTCGCAAAGGGTGCAGCAGGGGAGGGCGCATTCACGATCCCGGTTTGTGATGTCGGAAAGAACACGGGGTGGATGGGTAAGGGGATGCCCTGTTGTTGTGGTAAGCTCTCTCTTTTTCCCTCCCCCCTTCCTGAGTTAGGAATGCAAGTATTGATTGGAATTTGGCGCTAGGGGTCGGGTGCGGGGACACAGCACGCTTTATGGAAAGCGCGAACATGGGTAGCTTTGATCCCGTTGAGAAGGAGTGCAAGAAGCTTTGCCCTGAGTGCAAGGCGGTGACGTACGGCAGCGATGCTTCTTTGTCGAAGCCTTCATTGAGGGTGCTCGCTGGGGTGTTTTTCGCAATTGTGGTTGCTAATTTCTTGCTTGATTAATGACTTCCTCTCCTTTTATCTTCTCTTTCTTTCTTTCACCACTTTTTCGAATTCAAGAAACAAGGCAGCAAAAACAATTTCTTGATTCGTAGTGGCTGGATTGTCAGCTTTCATTTCAGTTTTCTACTTGGAGTTTTTTCTCTCCTTTTTCCTTTTTCCTTTGTTGGGTGGGCTGTCGGTGGTTTGTAGTGGCTCTTGACAGAATAGGGGGGATTTTCATATCTTTTACTTATTCCCATCTCTTACGCTCCCTAACAAGACTATCCCTTCCTTACAGGGGCATCGCTTATTCTTATCCCTCCACTCCTCATTTACTGATTTCTTATTCTTTTTTCTATATCATCATCTGTTTATCAGGTCCTTTAGATTTCTCTAGTCTAGATGGATAGATATATATATACTTATGAGAAAGACACGAGCTGGCATCATAGCTGCGCACTCGGTGCCATCTCTGGGAACGAAAAAAATAAAACAAAGCAATGAATGGATAACGGTGGTAGAGTACATCCGGGAAGGAGCTAGAATTGAAAATACATAAATTGAGTAGTAATAGTGGCGCTCTTCTAACTACTCATCCCATGTAAGAAGGAAGCGATATTCCCTTATACTACTTGAAGTTAATCGTGGCTTTCTAGTGTGGAAGCGGTAATTCAGTTCATGCTAGCAGGGAAGAATAAGACTAGTTCTTTACATGGCAAGTGCTCTAGCATCGTCGGGTATTGTCGATTTCTATCGCTTGTGCTCGGGCACGGCCGATTTCATCTGCGTTAAGGGTGAAAAACTCATCTCGCTTTGCTGTCATAGCCCCGCATCCGGCACCTAGGTCTCCCGCCTGTTGTTGGATCATTAAAGAGCTCTCCTATCGATTGAAATGAGATGGGTTATCAGTATTTAGATCTATGTTATAACAAGAATGGAGGGGCACTACCCCATTGTCCTAGCGTATCATGGAGTCTGTTGCTCGTACAGGGGCATTGCCACTATTCCGTTCACTTGCAGGATCGGATGTAGAGTGTGCCAGTTGGCACAGACCGAGGATGATGAGAGTGAGGACGTTGTGATTTCGCTGACTTTCATATGTATATATATGCCAGAGCCACTGCCGTATCCAGGCATTCGTGCAACCCAACAACATTGCAACCCCGAGGTAAGCCACATCCCTTAGCACATCTGGAAAGTGCTGTACCGCCTGCTCCGTTAGTAGTAAGGAAACCAGCCCCCTGAGAACCTGTGCAGAGAACGGCTACCTCCAAAAATAAAACAGATCATAGGGTTGGTCTCCGGGACGTGGGCCTGTTGAAGAGCTGAGAGTGTAGTTTCTAGTGGAAGGACTTTTATCTAGCGTGCGGGGTGGACTCCCTTTGTGCCAGTTCACCCCGCACCTTAATAATATTATATAGTGAGAGATCATGATCGAGTGTGCTCTAGTATGGTCGAGCAGTACTCCTGATCGAGTAGATCGGTCAGATTATGAGGGTACTGCTCGGTCAGGTCGTGATGGAGGGGCCCCTATGACCGAAGTGATCGAGCATGAGCTGATCGTGTCCGTGGCCACAATTCTAAGTACTGTAACTTTGAACAATAGAAGGTTCAAGGGCGAGTATGAGAGAGCTTCATCCTCGTAGCATTTGCTATCTTAACAACCACAGACATTGGCGTAATGAGGTGGGGGTGTTGGCAAATATTGGGTGAAAGTGTGCAAAACTCATGTACCTCAAGTCTTCGCCAATACTGCTGTGGGGCATGTCGACTGCAGTAGTAGAGCCATCACACAGAATACTCAAATCAGACCAATCGCCTACTGCGCCAGCATTCACTAGTTATGCCTTCTTCAAGTTATGTTCCTCCTTAGGAGATATATTGGCATATGGGCGCAGGATAGCTTGTTCCCTTTTACAGGAATTCTGCTAGCAAATTAGCTTCACTATTGAAATGCCGCATAAAGCATTCCAACACCCGCCGATTTCATGATTAGGTATGATTTTGGGGTGGCTGCGTTTCTCACAGTAGGCTTGGCGACTAGTTGATTGTCTATTCATTTATTTTTCACTACCTCTCGAACCAGACGAACAGGTGCTGTAGTATTATATTGCAAAACGCGCTATTGGTAGCAGGCAACTTATATTCCGGGACGGGAATTTTTGCCCCATCTCTTCCTTTCCCCCCCTAGCGGGCATCATATTGAATTTTCCAAGAGAGAGCTACGATGAAAGCCTCAGAGTATTTGGCGGATGCTCTCATCCCTTTGTTTCTCCAGTCCCTAAGTACCGTGTAAGGGATAATATACTCCTCACTGAGTGGTAATTCCGCTTCCGCCATAGCGTTGGAGACCCATTATAGTTCGAGGGCATGATAATTGTTACCTAAATTTTATACTGTAATATATTATGTTTTCTAGATAACCCTTTCCTCCTGTGTGCTCGCACACTCTAATGTAGATCCTTGGGGTGGACCTTGCCCCTCCTTTATCAGCACTGTCGGTGGGTACGTGTGTTCGTTCAGGGGCCGATTTTCTCAATTGGCATCTTAGGGTTTAACATGTAGAGTAAGATACTGTGTGCAAATCAGTATGATACTGATGGTATAATAATCCCAGTATAATAGTAGAATGTTGTTTTAGGAGCAGAGATGAGCGCAGGAAAAGGGGAGTGCACATGGTATGGAGGAACACTGAAGTGTGGACAAGCGAACGTTCTAAGGCATTAGCGGATGTATAGGGCATATGAGGAGACATAGGGTTACACATGTACTAGCAGAGTTTTCGCTACTTAAGGTGAACCGTAGCTAGCAACCTCGATAGAGAAAACACACCAGATCATCTCCCGTCAACACACGAGCCCGCGATCGTACCACCTCCGTCAGATACAAGTAGACGACCTCATCAAGACAGAATAACAAGAATAATCTACTCGAGGAGTAGTCTATGGATTAACACCACATCTCTTTATATTCTCCTGAGTTTTACTGTCTCTCGGTTTTTGGGCGCAGCCCATGCGAGCGGTGCATACTCGGGGAGAGTAACTTATAAGACATGTGAAACACCTCTAGGTTTGCCTTGGGGAAATAGAGGTGAAAATTTCTAAGTGAACAGCAGCCTTGTCTCCTCATAGTGGCGTGTGTCTCACTTCCGCTGATGGGCTCCTGGTGGAGGAATTTTAACGATGTCTGTAAGGAAAATGTGGGCCAGCGACAGGCCAGTTAAACTTATTTTTTATACTAGAGTAGGGAACAGTAAACCTGAACGGACAGGGATACATTTGGCTGGTTAACCTTAAATAACTGTTCAATTACCTCTTAACGGCCCCTGTACAGCACAGTACCCCTTTGAAGATCATAATCTTATAGCCCTAGCTTCGCAGGTTATCACTCGCTTGCTTAGCCTCGCGGATGTGACCGTGTGAAGCTTCTCGGCCTGGTAGTAGGTTGCTGCAGCCGCCGTTCTCTACCAGGGCCCGCAGTTAACGCTTTTTTCAGGGTGGCGAAAAAATTAGGAGAACTCCCCACGAGCGAGGCTGATATATCTATCACGTACCGTACCTCATTAAAGCGAGTTGGACCGAGGGCTCCCGCCAAATTCTTCGCTCCTCGGGCACGGGTGGCCAATACTGGTATCTCTGTCGGCCACTCAAGTGCTAGCACTTTAGCCACGGCACCTTTACCATATTCGCATATCACTCCCCATTAATCACTAGTGTGCTTCAGGGAACGGTTCTTGTATCCCGGCCAGAATCATCCCACAAGTGCCGAAATTCTGCACTCTAGGGTCCTTCAATGAAGCTCTCTGAAAGGGGAGTCTGATTGTTTTCTTACTGATCGGGGAGCTCCATCGCTTTCCTCAGGCCCACCTTCGAGAATCAATGCTCAACTCCAGGTCTGCGCCACTATCGAGAGCATATCTGTGAGGTATTGAGCTGCTATGGTCCCAAATGGGTTTCTGAAAGTAGGATCCCATTTTTATGTACTGGAGCCAACGAAACTGCTCGAATGGACCCTCGATGGCTATACCACGTGACGGTTCAGGTTTGCACGAGTGCTCGGGCGTGGTAGCCGGGGGGGGGAGGTATCGTATTTACTCTTCCGATTGACTATCTCCGCCACGTCGCCGATCTCGGGGTTTAGAGACAAAAGTTTGTGGGAAGGACTAGTGGTTTCCTGACACGGTATAAAGTTAAACTGAGAAATTTGGCTGTGCTGGTCTCATTAACTGGCTTCCGAAATCCTATTAATTTTTCAAGTTAAACTTAGCTTGGGCTGAGGTCGCGATCTGCAGGGAGATTAGTGACATGACGGAAGCAGCGAATCGTAAATACGGCATTTATTCTATGGCATCTGTGGGACTCCATGCAGAGCGCTGCAGTATCAGGAATCGCGGACGCCGAAGCTTATGCTTAGGCGGACTTCTTGTTTCTGTTTGCTTCTTCCCACTAAATACTGTAGCTGGTGCCTGAGTATCATTCATTAGTTCAATCGAAAAGTATCATATCTGCTCATGGTTTGAGACCGCCGGGAGTCGTGGCGTGATTGTGGTCCCATTAGGGCCTTGGCATTGAAATGCCTCAAGAGGAGGTGCGCCACCGGAGTTCTGTTGCGGGGATGACAGGAGCGGCCCTAAAATTGGCATCCGAGCAGGCATATTCTTTAACAAGGTGCTACGAGAGTGGAAGAGTTTAGCTTGGTAGTGCTGTATGATGCCGTATCATATCCTTTCCTTTCATAAAGCAGGATTCGCCTGAGAGAGGGTGGTCTCCTCAATTGCTTCTTACTTTTTACATGAAGTGTGGTGATTTGGGCCCTATTGCCTTTTTTGGTTGTTTCGCTGACCATGGGCCAAATCCGACTTTTGTGGCGCAAAAGACACCTTAGTGTACCGTGCTTTACTACCTGTCCCAAAGTATCTGAAGGCAGGGGTTGATGATTTGTTACTTGCACAATAAATACCTTATTCTCGACTCGCCCAATTTCGCCGTGGGTGCTGTGAGGGCTGTGTGATGCTCGGGTGCAGGAAACAGCATCGCGGGTGCTACGGTATTACAAGTTCGCACTCGCCAGGATGAGCTTATTTCTCAAGCTTTGATAGCTGGGGTGCGTAAATCCCTTAGTCAGTGTGAGGTAGTAGGGTTCGTTGTTAGCCGAAACTAACTATTTGGTCCCGTTTGTCTCCACGAGTACAAGCAACAAGACGTTTTCGCACAAGGTGTGAATAGCAGGATGTCTAAGACATGGAGTTTTGTTGCATAGGAAAACACAGCAACATACGACCACATTGTTTTCCTGTTCTGTGCTTTTTCTTCTCTCATCACCACTAATCAGTATCTGCCCGGGTGGCCTGAGAGACCGTCTATCGTACGATGGCGAAATCTGTTTTTTTCGGCAAGCCATCAAGGCTGATTAACAGCACTCTCAACACTTATTTGTCGCCGTTGCCCACTACCGTATCCCTTAGAGGGGTGAGGCAAAGGAATTCAGTGCTCCCGCAAATTGCGCAAGAGTGGGGTCCAAAACATAGGGTTAATAAGCAGTTTTCAGCCTCCTCATAACAGAAATCAATGTAAAAAGCGGCTTAAGCTATATCATTTGGAGGTGTTTAGTAATCACAACCCCTGCTAATATTCCCTGCTCTGGCGCAATTTCGCGGGAGCACTGAATTCCTTTGTCTCACCCCTCGAAGGGAAGGGATAGTAGCATTTGTGTTGCCGGGCGTTCCTGAATCCGGGGAGGTTTTCAAACAGCGAACGGGGGGAGGGTGAAGTGTGATCAATGTTGGGAGAAATCACTGCGGGTCACTCGAGCAGATTCCTAGCAAAGCGACTTGGCTTGTTCGAAGGTTAGTCTTACACGGGAAGAAAGAAAGGTGGGTGCAAACAGGCACTCTCCTCCTTGGGGCGGACTGGTAGGAATTAGCCATTTTGGAAAGTTTCGTGGAGGGGGTCCTCCAAAAGGGAACAAAAGGCTGAACCTAACATACTGATGAGTTTTTAGACATTCACCTATGCTTGCTTTTTTTCTCTTCCTTTTCTTCTCGAGATATTCTGGGCCACTGCCTACCAGTAAATGGCTGCGAGCAATGAGCCATATAGGCTCTCAGGCCATTTGCAAGCCTCGAGGAAACTCTTGGAGCGATACCTCATTTTATGTCTCAGCCGGTCAGTTCGTGTATTGGGGTTCCCTTTTTTACGCGCAAACCGGGGCAGGCCCAGGCTTTCTGCTGGCTAACTTGCTAGCTAATTATTCCGAGGTATTGTCAATTCGAGGGCATTTTGATCCTCCCTCTCCCCGCTTTATCATTTGGCGTTCGGGATTTCCCACGTATGGTTTGGTGTGACGATGAATTTGCCTTACTTTATAAGAGGGGCTCCTGTTACCTTCTCTCCGGGAAGTTTTCTTACTTCTTGAGACTTTCGAGAGCTTCAGAATTTCAAGTCTTCCGATATTTTAGTACTTTCAATACTTCCGCGGCGCCCAAGAGGGAGAGAGGGAAAAGCAGAAAACAACACAGCAACAGGAACGCAGACTTGAGGCGAAATACTGACAATGGTTTATTTGCTCTTTTTATTGCTAGTGCTCCCATTTTCCCTCGCAGTTCCTCAGGGCGCAGTAGGAACTCGTAGCTCAATGGGTATCAGTGCTGCAACGGGGGCAGCTCTGGTCTCTATAGGCTCAGCTACTACTGCGAAAGGGGCTACTACCACCACGAAAAGGGCTACTACCACCACGAAAAGGGCTACTACCACTTCGAAAGGGGTTACCGCGGCACCCCCACCAAAGCCAACAACCACACGAAAGGGAATTCCACCGCCTGCAAAGGTTGACTGTTCCGACCGATCGTGGGAGCCAACTGTAGATGCGTGGATGAAGGAGAAGGTTGATCAGAAGCTCAGTGCGTGGTGGGAGTCAGTTTCGAATAGGACTAGTGGGAACTTTGTCGCGGAGTTTGGCAAGGCTTTTGGAGATTTTGAACATAATCTTGCTTGCGGAGTGGATACCGAGGACCAGTGCGTTAATCCGAGCTGCAAAGGTTTGTTTTACACACTATTTCTCTCGCCCATCTTGGGTTATTTGTTCTAATTGCTTTCGAATTTAGTATTCCTGGATGCAAAGGCCCCGAAATGGACATACTTTGTCCGGGTTGCAATCTCGAATCTAAACCGTTTCATGAGACTCCTTCATGTATGCTCATCCATCTTACGAGCCCACCTCGTCCAATTATGATACTTATCGTACTAACTCCCGCAAAGGACGGAATAGGAGATGGTCAAGTGGACTTTGAAGCTCTACGCGAAGACGTGGCACAAAGCTTCATCCCTTGGAAAGACAGTCGTACAAAGTTTGAGAAGTCAGCACATTGGCTCGCAGCGGCATTTTCCACCGCTGCTGCATTCGTTCCGGGTAGATTCGCTGGAGTTTCTGCTGCTGCTGCTGCATTTGGGGGAGGGGTATTAACGGAGATCACTGGTGATTCCGTAATGAAGCCAATGTTAGTTGCGTTCATTTTGTTATCACTTTTCTTTTAGTGTGGGTAATCAGGGTCTAACGCAGGGCAAGTATCGAACGGATAGTGAAATTGAGCGAAATGGGGAATTTTGTGGAGGACTATTGTTCTACTGCGAGGGATATCTTGGGAAAGTGGTCTACCGTGATATTCAATGGGGATAAGGACAAGTCCGGGAGGGATATTTTGTTCGTTCCCCATGTTTTTGTTGTGATTTAGTTCTAAATGTCTAACGTGGGGCAGTGACTACCTCCGCGGCGGACGATTTGTCCTTCAGGACAAATGGACGAGATCGGACCTGGAAAATTTCTTCAAGAAGCGGCTTGTGGCTTGGTTCGTGAATAGTGAAATCAGGTATGAGCTCATTTCCCAAACCCAAACATCACGACAATTACTAACACCCACCCACGACAGAGAACACACCAAAACATTTGTCCTCTGTGCAAACAGCACAAACCCAGACAGCGTAGTATCTCCCTCGGAAGCGAAATACATAACCAGCAACGGAACCCGTGTGTGCAGTCTCTATCGGTACCATATCCCTCCCACTTTCATTTTATCGCATTTTTTCCCGTCAACTGACACCCCCACCACCGTAGTCTTGACAATGGCAAGCTCCAAGACCTCATTGCAGTGGAAAAGCTCAAGCAGCCCCAATACAACATCGCGGCACGAGACATGATCCAGTCCAGCGTGGACGCATACTTGGCTCACGGCTTGAGCTACACCGCCGAGGAAATGACCTCGAGGTTACAGATCTCGGCAACACTCCCATCTGACCAGCAATGGTTCGCAAAAGGTGCAGCAGGAGAGGGCGCGTTCACGATTCCGGTTTGTGATGTCGGAACGAACACTGAGTGGATGGATAAGGGGATGCCCTGTTGTTGTGGTAAGTTCTCTCTTTTTTATTCCTTCCTTCCTTCCTTGGCTTGGAAAGTAAGTGTTGATTGGGGTTTGGTGCTAGGTATCGGATGCGATGACACAAAATACTTTATGGAGAGCGCGAACATGGGTAACTATAATCCCGTTAAGAAGGAATGCGAGAAGATTTGCCCTGAGTGCACGGCGGTAGATTATGGCAGCGATACCTCTTCTTTGTCGAAGCCCTCTTGGAGGGTACTAGCTGGGATGTTTTTCGCAATTGTGGTTGCTCATTTCTTGCTTGCTTGATGACTTCCTCTCCTTCTATTTCACCTCTCGTTCCACCCACCCCATCCACCCTCCCCCCTCCCCCCTTCTTTCTTTCTTCTTTCTTTCATCGCTTTGTCGGATTCAAGCAACAAGACAGCAAAGATAATTTCCTGTCCCACAGTGGCTAGGTATTAGCTTTCGTTTCAGTCTTCTACTCGGAGTTTTTTTTCCCTTTTTCTTATTTCTTTTGTTGGGGCGGCTGTCGGTGGGTTGTAGTAGCCCCCAACAGAATGGGGAAGATTTTCATCTCTTTTATTTGTTCCCATCTCGTAGGCTCCCTAACAGGACTATCTCTTCCTTACAGGACTTAGTTTGTTTTTATCCCTCCACTACTCATTTACTAAATTTTTTGATTCCTTTTTTCATATCATCATCCATTTATCAAGTCCCTTAAGTTTCTCTATCTTAGATGGGTAGATATATACCTATGGGAAGGACACGAACTTGTGTCATAACTGCGCACTCGTTGCCATTTCTGGGAACGAAAAAGTATGATAAAATAAAGAAATTAATGGATAACGGTGGTACGGTACATCAGAAAAAGGGTCTAGAATTGAAAAAATAGATTGAGTAGTAATAGCGGCGCTCTTCTAACTACTCATCCCATGTAAGAAGGAAGCGATATTCCCTTATAATACTTGAAGTTAATCATGGCTTTCTAGTGTGGAAGGGGCAATTCAGTTCATGCTAGCAGGGAAGAGTAAGACTAGCTCTTTACATAGAAGCTATAGTGAGGTTTATCTCGTGTGCTGTGTTCTAGTTTATTAGTATCATTCGTATAAGTTAATTGTTTCAGTCGTAGAATCCAGTTTACCCGGAAAAGTAAAACGGGCGTGGAGGATTATAGGAAAAGTGGACAGTCGAATAAACCATAGGGGTTATAGGGTGACCCCAATCGAGTGATCGACCATGGCAAGTGCTCGAGCATCTTCGGGTATTGTCGATTTCTATCGGTTGTGCTCGAGCATGACCGATTTCATGTGCATTTCAGATGAAAAACTCGTCCCGCTTTGTTGCCATAACCCCTTATCCAGTACCTAGGTTTCCCGATTACTACCAGATCATTAAATAGCTCTCCTATCGATTGAAATGAGATGGGTTATCAGTATTTAGATCTATGTTATAACAAGAATAGAGGGGCACTACCCCATTGTCCATCTAGTGTATCACGGAAACTGTTGCCCGTGCATGGCCTTTGCCACCATTCCGTTCACTCGCAAGATCGGATGTAGAGTGTGCCAGCTACCATAGACGGGGGATGATGAGAGTGAGGATGTTGTGATTTCGCTGACCTTCATATGCATATATATGCTAGAGCCACTGCCGTATCCAGGCATTCGTGCAACCGGACAGCATTGCAAGCCCGAGGTAAGCCAACCAAACTTGCACATCCAGTGTTCACAAAGGTCCGGGGCCCCCGTAGCCCCACGGGGCGATTTCCAAGATCCCCGGAAGGGGCAGGACGACAACGCTGTCCGTTCTCGTCCGGGAAACCCCAGGACGGCGGTCATTGCTAAGGACGGTGGGCCTTGAAATATAAGACAAATTAGCGTAGGGGACTATGGAGGACTGTGGGGGTCTGCCGGGTAAAGTTCTTTGCGCCATTCAATAATTTCGTGTGCCAAACAGAAGTAGGGACTTACGGGCATATAGTGCCCGAACACTAGCAAGCAGTCCCACCGCAAAATTTGGCTGGAATTGACCCAAGGGCATTACCAACCCTAGACCTACCCCCCAGCAAAAAAGTGGTTCGCCGAGCTTTTTTTTAATGCTCGACTAATCCACTGCCCCCGGATTCGAACTCATGATGGTCCCTGTTTCAAATTAGCCGACCAGTCTCCTAAGCCATTAGACCATAGGAACTGGCCAACAATACTTTTTCTTCCCGACCTTTTAACTGCCTCTTCAGAAAATAGTCATTCAGGCGCCTGATAATAATAAAAATTTATCTTTGGTAAAAAAGGACATTGGTATCCAATCATAGTGCTCTCTCATGATATCGATAGAACGAGGAACGGGGGGTGGTTCCGGTATATATCCATGCACGGCCCCTGAAACACTACCCTTCCCCGTCAGAGGACAAATGTTCCCCGAATTCCATGGCTAGTATCCCCGATGTATCTATTCTTTGGTACAAGGGCAGGGATAAAACTTTTGTATGGTAAATTACCTGTGAGTATTTGATCGACCATACAAGATTCGGACCCAAGTGTTTTGATTCTATATGCCTGTAACTTGTAAAAGACAATAAAAGAAGTGTGTTATTCTATTCTAACCGCCCGAGGGAATGGACTCTTATTGAATAGAGTCCCTCCCAAAATATCCTATGATTGCCCGAAGTAGAAAATACATCGGAAATATGATAGACTGTGAGGATAACAATGAAGCACAAAATCCATCGCCATGATAATTGATATCTCCCCGTGCACAAGAACCTGCTGTAGAGAAAGTCTTTCACACCATTAACCATTGTGATGCTACAACCCCAGCACTCGTGATGGCCACTAAGTTGCATTTCCGTCTCCAGTTCCATCAATCCAAACCGGGTCACGGCAGAGAAAAACGAGTGACAAGGAAAAACACCAAAAACAAAGGAAACAATACGGCAGTAGTAAATATTGTCCCAAAGCGTAAAAAGAAAGAAAACAAAAAAAAACAGGAAAAAAGTGAGTGATCCCTGGTGACTTTCAACAGGAAGTAATAGGGGGACTGCGGTTGACTGCCGGTGACTACGGGGGACGGCAGGACGGCTAGTATGAGACATTTCGGGGGACGGTGGGGCCCTAGTCCTTGGCAGTGAGTTGCAGGGCAAGTTTAGAAAAAGGCCGGACGGGACGACATGCCGTCCGCCCCCGTCCAGGACGGACGGACTGCCCGGTTGAGAACACTGTGCACATCCCGTAACACATCTGGAAAGTGCTGTATCGCCTGCGCAGTTAGTAAGGAAACCAGTCCCCCTGAGAACCTGGACAGAACACTGATATCTCTAAAGATAAAACAAATGGCAGAGTTGGTCCCCGAGATGTCAGTTTAAGCTAACAGTGTGGGCTTTGATGGAAGGGCTTTTATCTAGCGCGCGGGGAAGACTCCCTTTACGCCAGTTCATCCTACATCTTTTTAATAATATTATGCAGTGAGAGATCATGATTGATGGTGCTCTAGTATAGTCGAGCAGTACTCCTGATCGAGTAAATGGACCAAATCATGAAGGTACTGCTCGATCAAGGTCTGATCGTGTCCATCATCTCACTTATAAGTAACTTTTAAACAGTAGGAGGTTCAAAGAAGAGTAAGAGAGAGCTTCATTCCCGTGACCTTTGCCACCGTGAAAACCACAGACATTGAATTAGTGAGGTGAGGGTGTTGACGAATGTTGAGTGAAAGTGTGCAAAACTCATGTGCTTCAAGTCTTCGATAGCACTGTTGTGGGGCAAGTCGACTGCAGTAGTAGAGCCATCACACAGAATACTCAAATCAGACCAATCGCCTATTACGCCAGCATCCGCCAGCTATGCCCTTTTCAAGTTCTGTTCTTCCCTAGAAAATATAGTAGTAGCACCATTGACACATGGGCGCAGGATAGCTTGCTCGCTTTTATAGGAATTGTGCTAGCAAATTCCTTTCACCATTGAAATGCCCCCTAAAATATTCTGATACCCACCGATTTCATCACTAGGTATAATTTTGGGGTGGTTGCGCTTCTCACTATAAGCTTGATGACTACTTAATTCTCTATTTATTTATTTTTCCACCATCTATCGAGTTGAATGGACAAGTGTTATAGTACTGCAGACCGCACCATTGGTAGCGTGCAAAGTATATTCCGGGGACGGGAATTTTCGCGACATGTCTTTCTCCCCCCTGGCAGGCATCATATTGTATTTCCTAAGAGAGAGCTACGAGAACTAGGATGAGGGCATCACAGTATTTGACCGATGTTTTTATTCGTCCCTTGGATTCTGTTGTGCCTAAGTATCTTGCAAGATGTAATTTACTCCCCACCAAGTTGTAATGCTACTTCCGCCTTGGTACTGGAGAGCCATTATATTTCGGGGGTATGATAATTTTTACCTAAATTTTACATTTTTGGGTATTTTTTTCCTCCTTATGTGCTCGTGCGCTGTATTTAGCGTTGTTGGCACTAAGTCGACAGAGTTTGTGCCATTGCACAACCCTTCAAATCGATGTGGCCGGCACGGCACTATGCGGTGCCCGGGCAATACACGTACAAATAAAATGACTTTTTAAGAGGAAAAAACAAAGAAACTATCTACAAGCCTAATTAATATTGAATATCCCCTATTTCCCATCCTTCTGAGTTCTCACTGTGCTGAAGAACATGAATATTTGCTTCCTCAATAACAGAAACCAGCCTACAATGATTGAATTGTGCAAGGTAGTGCCTTCAGCTAATCTCACTGCAACGCCGAAGGATCGGTAAGCCCGGACGGGTGCCATCCTTACTGTTAAAGTTGAACAAAATATTGAACTACACTCTGGCATTTCGTAGTGCCGTGCCGGGCACGAGGCACTTCAAGTGCCAACAACGCTAACTGTATTGAATAACCTTCGGGTGGGCTTTGCCCCTAGTTTATCGGCACTATCGGCGGATGTGCGTGCTCACTTAGGCGCCATTTTTCCCGATTGGTATCTGGGGGTTTGACTTGTAGGGTGTAAGACTCGTATGCAAATTAGCATGATATAAGTAGATGACTGCATTAAGATAGAATAACATGAATCATCTCGTGTTCTACTGTTTAAAAGCACGTTTCTTTATATTCTGCACCTCACCGTCTCCCGGTTTCCAGGCGCAGCCCATGCGGACTGTGCATAATCGGGTAGAATAGACGACATGTGAAACCCCTCGAGGTTGCCTAAAGGAGAAAATAAAAGTGCAAAATTTCTAAGTGAACCGCAGCCTTGTCTCCTCACGGCAGCATATGTCTCACTTGGACTGATGGGCTCCTGGTAGAGGAACTGCAGCGGGGTGTCCGTATGGGAATTGTAGTCCAGCAACCAGCTAGTTAAACTTAATATGTTTTACTATGCCCCTTTGAAAGTCATATAGTCCTAGTTTCACATTGTATCACTCGCTGGCTTAGCTTCAGCAGCGTGACTGTACTGAGGGCTTCCGCCCAGTTCTTTGATTCGGGTGGCGAATATCAGTATCTCTATCGGCAGCTCAAGTGCCATATGATACTACCAATGCTCTAGCCACAGTAGCCCACGATATTTCTAAGAGATTCAGGAGCAGCTTGCCTACCAGAATCATCCGATACTCAGCAACTTTAGGCTCTACTAGTCACATTCGGAAAGGTAGTTTAATCCTATGCTTAGCAAAAAAGTGCATCAACCGTTTTTTATTTTCTTATCAGGGGACTCGGCCACTTCCAACAGGTCCCCCTTCCAGAGTTGGTTCCCAGCTCCAGATCTGCACAGCCATCGGTGGCACATAGGGGATATCAAGTTGCCATTGGTCCCAAATAATCTTCTACGGGTATGATAGCAGTTTTTTTTTCCATACAATACAGCCAACGAGGCTGTTGGACTACCGCAGACCCTGGTCGTGAGTCGCTGGATGCCACTTGATGATGCAAGTTTACACGGATAGTTCGGCCAGGCAGAGAGGTGTTAACTTAAGGGTCGTACTCAGGCGCAGCTCCTGTAAGGCTCCTTGGAGAACGCTACATCATCGGGAATCACAATATTGAGGCTTGCACTTAGATGGACTTCTTGTTTCCTTCAGCTTCTTCCCACTAAATACCGTAGCTTGTGCCTGATTGTTTGTTGGGTGTATTGGGGAAGCATCCTTTCGTGGTTTAAGACTGCGGTTAATCATGACGTTAATGATGGTTTCGTTAGGGCCTTAACAGAGAAATGCCTTGGGGGGAAGGAGAAGTACACAACCGGTACTCTACTCGAGTATGGTAGGGGTAAAAAGAGTGACTCTAAAATTGGTATGCGGTAGCCTTCAATTGGAGCACGACTGGAGTGGAAGAGTGAATAAGGGTATTTAGTGGGCGAAAAAGGGGGCAAAAAGGAAAATCTCCAAACTGGAGTAGCAAAGTATTTCGGGTTACTAATTTTTGTTCGTCACTCGCCCATTTTCGCGATGCCAACCCCGGAGAGAGGGTTTAGCTTAGTATAGTACCGTATCGTATTTGCTCGTGAAATCCACTATCTCCGTATGCGAGGCTATCTCCGTCAATCCCTGGCTCAGCCCACTATGTTGAGTTTGACGGGTTAACAAAATTGCGAATACCAGTTAGCGAGATCAGGCACACTGGGCAGTGGGCACGCTCAGGCTTGACCGTGTGAGGAAAACTCTAATCCTTTTTAGGGGGTTTTGTCTCTGATCATGGAGATAGACTTGCTTACGGAGATCGGGAATTATATGAGTGCTCGGGTATGGACTCGGGTGATCGGACAGGCAGGGATTAAAATTCTATGTATTCCCATAGATTTTCAATCCCTGTCTATCCGATCATCCACGTCCATACCCTAGTGGGTACGGTATTGTATCTTTTCACAGAGGTGTTCGCCTCGGGGAGGCTCCGCTCAATTATCTTTCCCTATTCGTTTAAAAGTGTGACGATTTGGGGAGCTTACTGACTTCTGGTTCGCTTGGCTGTCCTTAACTCCCATCTACCGTTTAGTATACAAAAAGCTACCGGTACAGTTCCATACCGTACCACGTAGTCTTAACCTCACCTACGATGAAACTGGAGCACCTGCAGTGACGAACAGGAATCGGCTACAAGTAATTTTTTATTGCCCTTCTTTGACCATCTCTCCTTCTGCTCCCCCCTTTGCCCCCTGTAAGCCACCCGCCCAGTTTTACCGGGGGGGCAGTGAAGGCTGAATAATACTCGAGTGCTTGGGTCCAGGAGGCGGTGGGGCGGGCTCTATCGCACTTTCGGACTCGCCAAAATGAGCCTATTTTTTAAACTTTGACAGCTGGGTTACGGCACTGGCTGTGCGCATATCCCTTGGGTCGTGTGAGGTAGTGAGGTTCGTTGCTAGTCTCACGAAACCGAAACTACCGTATTTACTCGTATACCGGTAACTATTTAATGTTGTTGGTGCCATAGCGAGACCCTTCTTTCAGTGGCTAGCTAACTCAGCACTTTGAGATCTCTTGGGTTTTCAGCGAATCGCGGAACCAAATCCATTCAGGATTCGGCTTGGACTGCCTGGCAACGAACCGTGCTGTCTCACACAGCCCAAGGGACAGCGGGTATCTCCTTTGAGCAAAAGCAAGCAATCGAGGCTGATCAGTCGGGTTCTCAACGCCCATTTGTTACCGTAGCTCACGACAGCGGTATTTGTGTTGGACGTTTCCGAACCCGATTTCTCCCCAAGGGTGGTTTTGGCGCTCGAATTTGTGTTGGACTGCGGCGGGGCTGTGAATTCTGTAGGATGGATTGGGCATTGGGACGACTCCTATTGGTTTGTAAACGACTTTCAGATTGAGTTGGCGATACTAAGAGGTTTTTCGGGTAGAGAGCCGGAGGAAAACAACAAGGTGTATGATCAGTAATTAGGTGATTATCAAAATTGGGCAGAATCACTGAGGGTCACTCGAGCCAGATTCCCTAGGGGCGACTCGGCATGTTCTAAGATTGTTGCTATATGGGAAAAGAGAAAGGTGGGCACAAACAAGCGCTTTCCTTTTTGGAACGAGCCAATGAGGATTAAGCATTTTGGAAACTTTTGTAAAAGGGGAGATCTCCGAGAGGAAACCAAAGACTGAATCTAATGTACTGATGAGTTTCTAGGTATCCGCCCGTTCTTAGTTATTTTTTCCGGAGATATTCTAGAGCACTGCCTACTAGTAAATGGCTGCGAGCGATGAGCCACGTAGCTTCTCCAACCCATTTACGGGCCCGTAGAAACTCCTGGGCTCGATCATTGGTTGGCCCATTATCGTAAAAGAAAAAACGCCCCAAGGGATTGTTACTGGAGTGACACTTCATTTTGTGTCTCTATAGGGTAATTCGTGCACTGTATTGCACGCTCTTGTGCGCAAACCGGGGCAGGACCGACCCTTCCGCTAACTGGCTAACCACCATTAGCCTCGCGAGGCGTAGTCAATTCGGGAGCCTCTAATGCCCCTCCTTCTCGCCCTATTAGGGAACGCTTAGGCTAACTTCCCACGTACGGTTTAGTGTGACAGATGAACCTGCCTTACATTATAAGAAAGGCTTCCATTGCCTTTTTCTCCAGGAAGTTTTCTTACTTTTAGAGGATTTCAAGACCTTTAGCATTCTAAGACTTCTATTATTTTGGTGCCTACAATACTTTCAAGACGCCAGAAAGAGAGAGAGAGAGAAAAGAGAAAAAGAAACAGAAGAAGCAGGAAACGAAAACTTGGGACGGAGAACTAATCATGGTTTGCTGGTCCCTCCTATTGCTAGTGTTCCCATTATCTGTGGCTGTTCCTCAAAGAGAAGACCAAGATCGTGACCCACCAGTACAGGTTACAACCGGGGGAACACCGGCCCCCCCAGAATCAACTACCATCATGGTAGAAACCACCACGACAGTATCGCCTCCCCCAAAGCCAACGGCTACTGGAAAGGGAATTCCGCTGCCGGTAGAGGTCGATTGTTCGGACCCATCTTGGTCGCCATCTGTGGATGCATGGATGAAAGAAGAGGTTGACCGGAAGCTTAAGGAGTGGTGGCAGTCGACCCCGAATAGGACTAGGAGGAACTTTGTCGCAGAGTTTGGCAAGGCTTTTGGAGATTCTGAACATAATCTTGCTTGCGGAGTGGATACCGAGGACCAGTGCGTTAATCCGAGCTGCAAAGGTTTGTTTTATACACTATTTCTCTCACTCATCTTGTGTTATTTTTTCTAATTGCTTTCTCATTTAGTATTCCTAGACGCAAAGGCCCCAAAATGGACATACTTTGTCCGAATTGCAATCTCGAATCTAAACCGTTTCATGAGACTCCTTCATGTATGCTCATCCACCTTACAACCCCGCCTCGTCCAATTATGATACTTATCGTACTAACCTCCGCAAAGGATGGAATAGGAGATGGTCAAGTGGACTTTGAAGCTCTACGCGAAGACGTGGCACAAAACTTCCTTCCTTGGAAAGACAACCGTACAGGGCTTGAAAAGGCAGCACCTTGGCTCGCAGCGGCATTTTCCACCGCTGCTGCATTCGTTCCGTTTGGATTCGCTGTGGGTGGAGTAGTAAAGCCCGTCTCCCAGATGTTCATCGCTGGAGTTTCTACAGCTGGAGGAGCATTTGGGGGAGGGGCATTCGCGCAGATTGGTCGCGATCCTGCGATCTTGCAAATGTTAGTTGCCTTTATTTTTTGTTCTTGATTTGCTTCTGGTGTGGGGAATAGGGGGCTAACGCTGGGTCAGTATCGACCGGATGGCGAAATTGAACGAGATGGGGAAGTTTGTGGCGGACTATTGCTCTACTGCAAGGAATATCTTGGGGAAGTGGTCTGCCGTGATATTTAAGGGGGGTAAGGATAGGTCCGGGAGGGATATTTTGTTCGTTCCTCACGTTTGTGTTGTGGCCTAGTTCTGAATGTCTAACCTGGAGTAGTGATTACCTCCGCGGCGGACGATTTATCCTTCAGGATGAATGGACAAAGTCAGACTTGGAGGAGTTCTTCAAGAAACGGCTTGTGGCATGGTTCGTCAATCACGAAGTTAGGTATGAGCTAATGTCTCCAATCCAAACATCACGATAGTTGCTAACACCCAAGGCAGAGCACACACAAGAACATTTGTCCTCTGCGCAAACAGCACGAACCCAGAGGACGTAATATCTCCCTTAAGCGCACAATATATAACCAGCAACGGAACCCGGGTGTGCAGTCTCTATCGGTACAATATCACTCCCACTTTCCCCTTATCACATTTTTTCCCCCATGAACTAACAGAGCCCCACTACCATAGTCTGAATAGCAGGGGCAAGCTCAAAGACCTCGCTATAGTCGAAAAACTCAAGCAACCCCAATACAACATCACGGCACGAGACATGGTCCAGTCTAGCGTGGAGGCATATCTAGCCAATGGTTTGGACTACACCGCCGAAGAAATGACCTCGAGGTTACAGATCTCGGCGACTCTCCCATCTGACCAGCAATGGTTCGCGAGGGGTGCAGCCGGAGAGGGCGCATTCACGATTCCAGTTTGTGATGTTGGAAAGAACACAGAGTGGATGGGTAGGGGGATGCCCTGCTGTTGTGGCAAGTTCTCTCTCCTTTCTTCCCCCTTTAGCTAGGAATGCGAGCGCTGATTAGGGGTTGATACTAGGCATCGGATGCAAGGAAACAAAGCACTTTATGGAAAGCGCGAACATGGATAGCTTTAATCCAGTCGAGGAGGAGTGCAGGAAGATTTGTCCTGTGTGCGCGGCGGTGGATTACGGCAACGATGCCTCCTCTCTGAAGAAGCCTTCCTGGGGAACGCTCGCTGGGGTATCTTTTGCAATTGTGGTTACTAATTTCTTGCTTGATTGGTGATTCCCTCCTTTCGCCTCATCGCTCCACCCCCCCCCCCTTTCTTTCTTTCTTTCACCACTTCGTCGGATTCGAGAAGCGAGGCGCCAAAAATAAAAATTTCCTTATTACATAGTGGGTCCATCGGCGCTTATTTCGGCCTTTTCCTTGGAATTCTTTCTTTCCTTTTCCTTTGAGTTTTTTCTTTCTTTCTTCCTTGGAGTTTTTCCTTTTTTTTTTTGGGCGGGGGGCTACCAGTAACCTACAACATTTAACACAATCGGGAGGGCTTTCACCTTCGTTTATTTCATCATCTGCACTTCTTCACAGGACTATTTCTTCTTTACAGGACTCAGTTTATTCTTATCCCCCACTCCATATTTACCGATTTCTTGTTCCCTTTTTACACCGTCTTCTATATGCCAAGTCTATTAGACTTCTCTAGCTTAGATGGATAAACAAAACCCACGACAAGGGACCCGAGCTTGCGTCATAGCTGCGCACTCGGTGCTGTTTCCAAAAACGAAAGGGATAAAATAATGAATGGATTAGGACGTTGCACCAGGAAAAGGGTCTAGAAGTGGCTGGTCGACTGTATAGTAGCAGTGATCCCAAGCGGCAAGTCCGTCCCGCTTCGGGCACCGCCGGACTGGCCAAGGCTTTTTCAGAGGCCACCGGGCCGGGCTGTGGGAAGACGGCTTTCCAAAACCGACGCCGGGCCCGACCTGGGCTATCCGCGGGCTTTAGGCTATGAGTGATAGCATCTTTCAACCCTAGCCCTAATACGTGAAAAATGGCTTTCCGCGTACCCGGGTCAGGGTTGAAACACGCTATCACTCATAACCCTGTGTTGACTTTATGGGTGCCGGAACCTCTCATGTCGGTGGAGGATGTCCCGATCCTTCTATCTTCACACTTATGGGGGGGGGTGGACCTCCTTATATACACAAATCAGAAAAGGTGAATTTAGAGAGGAGTTGGCTTGAGAAAGCATCCCGACTAATATCAATCCTCCAGAAGCGGTGGAAGGGTCATTAACAGAATTTTGAAAAGGGACTAGAGGTAGGATCGTGGTTGTGTATTGCCGATATGGAGATCATGGTTGTTGTTCAGTTCATGAGATCGATGTATCTTGAGCGAACCTATAGCATCGTAGGCTCCATGCTTCATTCTTGTACTCTGAGTGATTGGGCGTGAAACTCCTGCGGATTGCTCATAGATATCTGCAAGCTGCCGGGCATCTGCAGGTCGTGCAGTCCAAATTGGAAATTTGGGTAACCTGGAGGTTTTGGCCTGGTGGTTGCCTGAGCGTCGCCGGGCTTTTTGGCGGCCACCTGTAGTTTCCACGAACTAATCCAAGCTTTTTAAACCCGCGGCATGACTGGCCGCTTGGGATCACTGGACTGTAGTGGCAGAGCCCTCCTGGACACTCAAACTAGGCCGGTCACCTACTTAACGATGCTAGCATAAAGCGTAGAGCGGCTGGATGTGGAGTTCCGCAGATATGCCCCCCCCAAGTTATATTGCTCCTCCGGGGGTAGAATAGCAGAACGATCAACCCCAGAACACATAGGTGGAAGCTAGCCTGCCGTGACCTGAACTATGCTAGCAAACTCGATTCGCTATTGAAATGCCAGCTAAAGGGTTCCGGCGCACACGGATTTCATGGCTAGATGTGACTTTCAGGTGATTGCGTTTTTCACTATAACCTTGGTGATTGGTTGATTGTTTATCTACCCACCCCTCCACTACGAGTACTTACAGGGCCGAATGATTAAGTACCAGTACCATAGTATTTCCAAAGGCATTATTGGTAGTAGGCAACCTATGTTCCCCGAACGAGAATTTTCGCCCCACGCCTTTCTTTTCCTCCACTAGCGGGATCATACTGGATTCCCCGAGATGTGTATACAGCAAAAGATTTACAGTATACAGACAATTTACCTATCCATCCATTGAACCCCATAGCACCTAAGCACCACGCGAGCGATAATCTACTCCACACTAGATGGCAATGGCACTTCCTCCTTGCCGTCGGACAGCCCAGGGGGTATGAATGTTGTTAGATAATTTATTATTATTATATTTCCATCTTTTTTTTTTCTCTGACGTGCTCGAGCACCGCGCCCTCGCTATGCACCGCCTCAGCATGAGCTTTGCCCTTTGTCTATAGACCCGGTCTGCAGATACGGGCGTTCGCTCAAATTCCTCCTTGCTCAATTGGCATCTTAGGATTCGACCCGCAGGGCGTGAGGCACGGTATGCAAATATATGCATCACCCACTCTCCACAGGCGATGCTAATGTAGGCTTTCCGCTTCCCGCTTCTTGCCTCTGTCGATCCAGGCCTATTTGCACCTGCCGTAAAAAACCGAATACAAGAAGAATATGCTAGGAAGTTGTAGATACCTCTCCTGGTAAGGTGTCGTGCATATTCCTTTTGATCTGTTTCAGCTTGGTATTGAGTTTGCGGTGTTTTCCACCCCTTGGCTAGAAAGGCAAATTCTAATTGGGGAGATATGTGCATCAGAGTTTCCTTGTGTTCGTTGGGCAAGTTAGAAGCTGAGTGTGCCCTTCCCCTTCTTAAGGCAGGTGGAGTGGAAGAAGGATGGTAACTCGGCTTCTCCTAACACTTCTTCAAAATGGTCATAGTTATGCTCATGGATAGCGCCTCGCGACTCAGTTATTACCTAGGTTGATCATTCAGTTTTACCCTTTGTTGAAGAGAAGGGGTAGTGGGAGAGCGAGCGTAAATATGGCTTACAGACATCCTCATTGAGGTGAAGCCAATCTGTTAACCCCTTCCACGTGATAGTGGAAGAAGAGGTATCCCGGCCATAATAGTTTCCGTAGGCTCCATCTAATAGGAGTGCCGATCCGTAGCATAGTAGTCCTGCCGTGGCCTTAGAATAAAGTGAAGTGAGCTCAACTTACATGTCCGTGGGAATGTTTTAGGCGGCGGGGGGATGGCTCGCTGGGGGACGCCCACGGAGCCAAATGAGGGGCGCTGCAAGCCACTCGCGCGGGTGTGCATTATGGGTGATATAGCGGTACCGGGTTCCCGGGTGTTGAAAAGTGGAAGGCCAACTTGTGGTGTGGTACTTAAATACACTAGTACTACCTTGCTTTACTACTTGTAAGAAAAAAAGCTATGTATACAAGGCAATAAATAGGGAGAGGGGCAACGCTGCATTCCCAAGGTAAAAGAAGCAATTATTATTTTTTATCTCTTTTTTATCTTTATTTTCTATTCTTACTTTTATGTTTTTTTTTCATTTTCTTTTCATATTTCTTTCTTTAACAGCCGCCTTCCCATCTGCTTCTGCTACCCGCCGATCGCCAACCTTTAAGGTCTAGAGCCGGATTCTACCTCCTCGTAGCAGGATTGATAAACCCCACAGCCCTATTGATTAGGGCTAAGTTCTTCAATCTCCCAGTCCCCATAGGGCAGGATTTTTTTACTTCTCCTGCCCTATATGACGGATCGTTCAATAATAACTGATTGTCAGCATGGATTGAACTCCTGGGCTCCCGCTAATTGCGACAGGAGTGTTAACTACTGCGCCAGCTAGGTATTTCATGGCAGGTAAACTTGGGAACTAATATTTATCCTACTGGAAGCCCGATTTTGGGATTTTAATGGGTGGGTATCGTAGTGTGTCTCCGAGTCTTCCCGAGTTGCTGGTAGATTTCAACAGAGGTGTTTCTTACTCCTTAGGTGTTTAATGAGAGATTCTCCATGGTTTAAAACAGAATCAGTGCTTTGTGCGCTTGTTACTCTTGTACGATACGACTAGCAAGGCCCCACTTGAGACCTCGAGCCTCCCTACTTGCTCTCATGTGTATTATCCCACTATAGCCTTCCGTTCGTCCTAGTATTTTGTGAAGGCTTTTTTCTCCCTTCCTTTCTCCCTTCCTTTCTTGCATTCTGCCAGGCTTTCTAGGGATGCCTCATTTTTGCCGGGCCGGGGGGGCGCCCCCAGAAAGCAATTAAGCATCGTGGTGGGCAGTTCAGGTTGAAAATATTTCTTATCCGCTCATCAGATCAGAGATCTCATCCACCCATCTGATCGTACACTGAGATCGAATTTTGATAATGACGGACATTACATATATAGACTTAGCGCCACCGAAGAGCTCTCAAGATCTACAATTACATCCAAAGATTCAGTATGATACTACAGTGCCCTTTTCCTGGACAATTGTGTTAAGAATTCTCAAGCCTTTTGCTTATCGGCGTTCACGTGCAAGGCATCCCGAGACCGAATCATATCCGGTGACCGGCACTCCGTGCCTTACGATCCGAGTGGAGCACATAGTGGGGCAACCAAAAAACAGGGGGTATTCGGAATAACCACCAACCTCCCAAAAATATTTAAAATTAAAAACATTGCATAGATAGCTTCAATTATCCCTGGAAATTACAAGTTACGGGCATACAGTGCCCGAACACTAGCAAGCAGACTCACCGCAACATTTGGCGGGAATTGACCCAAGGGCATTCCCAACTCTAGACCTACCCCCCAGTAAAAAAAAGTGGTTCACCGAGCTTTTTGTTTTAATGCTCGACTACGATACTCCACTGCCCCCCGGATTTGAACTCATGATGGTCCCTGTTTCAAATTAGCCGACCAGTCTCCCAAGCCATTAGACCATAGGAACTAGCCGATAATGCTCTTTCCTCTTGATCTTTTAACTGCTTCTTCAGAAAATATACAGTTCAGGCGCCTGGTACTTTATCATTGGTAAAAAAGGACATCGGTATGACGGTATCCAATCATAGTACTCACTCATGATATCGATGGAACGAGGAAAGGGGGTTCCGGCGTATATCTGTGCTCTGCCTCCGAAACACTTGCATTCTTTGTCAGAGGACAAATGTTTCCCGAATTCCATGGCTAGTATCCCCGATGTATCCATTCCTTGATACAGGAAAGGACAGGGATAAAAAATTTGTATGGTAAATTATCTATGCTTATCTGACCGCCCATACAAAATTCGGACCCAAGTGTTCGGGTTCTATATGCCTATAACTTGTTATAGATTTTAGAAAGTCATTGTCAAAGGAATGTCCATCTTTAACTGCTGGATTTGAAATTACCTCCAACAAAACGGCCTAACCGTCATATTTTGGTGTGGTAACAAGGTTTTCGAGTCCCAGTCCTACTTGAAATAACTAGTGAAGCAGAAACAATATCCACATTCCCTAAACATGGAGAGGTAAAGAGGAGAGGCGATAGGACTAGTGTTTGGAATTATTTTCACCCCAATGCCAAACTCCGAGTTGATATCAATGTGTGAAAACACCAGTACTTGTATATTTCTAAGGATAGTTGGATCACTTGCAGGGTAATCGGAGGTCCAATGGGTACAAAGACCCATCCAATTCGGGGGTGAAATTGTGCCAATCCTGCTTTTAACCCGCGACTCCACTAGTCCCACGCAAGCTTTCCCATAGATTCAAGGAGATCTTCATCATAGAATATCCTCCGCAATCTTGCCGTGGAGCGGGACTTTAACCAACGCCGGAGTGGTAGCGTGAATAGCCACAATTTCCCCGTCAGTCACAACACGACCAATGTTGTAACTGGCATAGGAGGGCGGTCACAGGTCCTTGCCCAAATACAACCTCTAAAATTCTAGAAGAGGTCCCATGATGTTTGGAGTGCCCGTGCTGGAGGCGTAGGGGGGTCGGGCCTGGGGGGTCCAAAGTTACGGGCATGGAAAGAAGAGAAAAAGAGGGGTCTGTCGAAAAGACGTTGCTCCGTTCTAGGATCCTGGGAGTGGGAAATATTTCCTGCTTGCATGATGGCGTTTACCTCACCACGATATTCAAACTCAACTCAATAATTCTCTCCTTTCCATATCCCATTCCTAGCAGTATTACATCATACAAGTAAACTGCACCCCACAAACACCAGCAAGCCCTCAGCGCAGCACATAGTCTACTAGTATACCACGGCGACACCTATCAATACTCAGGCCTACAAGTCAGAATTGCACTTCCTCTTTCGTCTCTTTTCTTCTCATTTCTCTGTTCTCTCTCCCCTTGCCTCCAGTTCCATCCGTCAATATCAGAAGAAGTACAACTTCGATCCCGACTGGGGGGTAATTTAAAGGTATCGACTAGCCTCCCCTGATCCGGTCCGGTCTGGCCTGGTCTGGAGAGCTTCACCTTAGCTCATCGTAAGGTGCCATCATGCGCGCGCGCATACGCTCAAATATACAATCTGTGAAGCCCCAGAAAGCATCTTTCCCTCCTTCCCTAGGAGGAGGGCTCCGACAGAATCTAGCTGGCTCTGTCGCTGCTGTAGCTTGAGCGAGTGAGTGGAATAGCCAAATTTCTGTAGGGTCTAGTAACATTATGGTATGATATTCGCCATTGTAGAGTGGGGGGGGTATGAGTTCCTGGAATAGCAGTGGTATCAGTACAGGCGCCCTTAAACCCAGATGTTATTCCGGTGAAGATACTACCTTTTCGAGCAGTTTGGGAACTAATCTTTCAGGCATGTAAATAGAATATGATATATGCGTTACTGTATCGGATAGCGATTATCTTATAGGTATTGGAGTTGTATGATGCGGGTATGCATGGTTCAGCACAACTTCCCGTGGAGAGGGGAGGTCAATTCACAATATTTTCGTGGAATGGTTGGCGGGTTCTTTAACTCTCGCTTTCTTGGTCTGTTAACGACCCTAACGTATTCTGGTAAGGACGTGATAGTGGAGAGTTTTTTTTCTATAGAGTTGTCTTCGCAGTCAAGGTTGTTGGGCATCTTTCGGGGGTTCGAACATTTTGTATGTATGTATGTATTTTAAACTCAGACTAGCTAAATGTCTAATGTACCGCCTCGCCCACACATCTATTACTTTGCTATAATACAATGGAGCGAATCCTACTCCACCACTACCACCGCTATCATCAAACACCCCGTAACACGCCCGGGTATATAATCCCCACATTACAACCCCCCTCTCCCCTCCGCAAACCAGTTCTTCCAAAACCTCACCCCCTCAACCCCAACCTCACGACAAAGCGCGCCTCTCTCCTCTGCCATCTCCAACTCCTCCGCCGCCACGCCAATACTCCATCCGAACCTCTCCGCGGCCTGGGCCGCCGTCACACCCCTACCCCATCCGGGCCCAGCAACCCACTCCATGATCCTCCTGACCGTCTCAGCGTCGGAGCTCCTAGCCTCCTGCACGACAAGCAACCCGCTCCGAAACCTGCGAACGCGCACGGGGAGCTTCAACTTCTCGAATAGGCCAGTGGCCTTCTCCAGGTCGCTGGGTGAGATGAGCTCTATTCCGCGGGCACGGTTGTATATGGCCCATAGGTCGACGAGAGTGATTACGCCGCCCTCGCGCTTGAGTATGCCGCGCGCGTCGTCAGCGAGGAATTCTGCTACTTGGCGGGCGAGTTCGGAGAGGTAGAGGTCTGAGGCTTTATCGCTGCTGCCGCTATTGCTACCGCCAGTGGCAGAGGTTAGCATGTCCTTTGTCACGATTCCGAGGGCTTGGGTGGAGTTGCGCAGCGCGGCCTTAGCCTCGCTGTTGGCGAATGTCGGGGTTGAGCTTAGGCGTGTGGAAAACTCTTCTGCTAAAGCTATCATTTCTTTAGCTCGGCCCATGAGCGCTTCTAGGTCCTCGAAGGCTCCTCCGATCGCAGCTTCGTTCTTCTTGCGCATGTTCAGGCCCGCGCGCTCGAGTCCTGCAATACCCACTACCCTCTCTGCGACCGTGCCGCCATTAGTCGCGCCGCAGCCCCCTCCACCGCTCAATGCCCCACCATTGCCACTCTGCCCGGGTGTAGGCACCGGCGGGGCATTCTGCAGCAGCCACTTCCTCTGTATCAGGGCATTCTTGAGCCGCTCATGGAAGACTTTATCCCCGCCGGCGCGGAACGAGAATTTCACAACTTCCACGTTCTCCCCAATTAGCCCGCCCTTGCGTGATATCGAGGTTGGAGCCGGTGACTCTCCACGCGTGATTTCTAGCAGTTGTTCGGGGGTGAGGTCCGGGCTTACCAAGTGCTCCCCGCAGATCTCGCAAGAACGCAGCCAGGGGTGATTCAGGAATGTGCACCTCGGGCAGGCGAACGTGGCTTCACTACTATCGCCCGTAGCGGTGGTAGCGGTAGTAGATGAGCTCGAGGTGGGCTCGCTCCCGGCAGGATACAGGGGCGACAGTGAAGACAGGGGCGTCGGCGACCTCGGCGGGGGTTGCTGCGGAGAACTCTCCAGTACCCCCGGGGATGGCCTGATCCCGCAGGCTAGACACGGAGGGATGGACCCTATGGGGGTCACCTGCGGAATGTAGTTGGAGGGGATAGGGTTTGAGAACGAACATATCGGGCATATCCAGACTCCCGTCGAAGCCAGCGATGGGGACGTCGGTCTGATAAGTGGGGTAACAGACTTGGGCGTTGACACTGCGGACCTATTGCCTGGGGAGGACGTAAAGCTGCTCGCAGTAGCGGTAGTGGTAGTAGGGGGCTTAAGATGTAAGGTGATCTTTGGTGAAGATTTCAAGAACCCGGCCTGCGCGTCACAGAAACACCTCCCCCTCAGCCTCCAGCGCCCAAACAGACATAGGATGAAGGGCACGAACATAGTACTCAACCCGATCAACATCCTTAAGCTCAACCGCCACCGAGAACTTCCTCGGATCCTCATTATCGACATAGCAAGCCCGATGCGACGTCAGGTACGCGCTACCATTCTGGTAATTCGGGATTTTATATTTCCTTTATCCCGAATGGATTAGTGCGGGGTCATTGTGGGGCTGAAAGGGAAAAAAAAAAGAAAGAAAAAACGAAACACACCCTTCGTAAAGCCCGACCGCGTTCTGCACGAATAACAATGTCTCGTCAGGGAGTAAGAGCGGGCGAGAAGCGGGAGTTAGGTCGATTCGGGAAAGCATGTCATATCATGTCACAGAGAGTGATGGTGAGGTAGGGAGGGGGGGGATAAAATAATAATGGGTAACGAGGGTGAGGTGAGGTAACGGGGCGTGATGATGTAGGTAACGTTGCTGATGAGGTTAGATGACCGGTAGACCACCATCGGATGCAACATCTTATCCTTACAAGTATCATCACGCTGAGTTAAAATCCTCTGGTCCAGACGACGATACGGTACCAGTACTGCCGGTAGTACTGCACCGTACGCAGGGTTAGTCATAATTTACAGTCGAGGTACCATACCGCAACCCCAAGCAACTTAACTTACCTCACATTCACCCCTTCGTAACCCGCCCCAACCTCACGCGAGCAACAAGGATAAAAGGCCCCGCCAAGACACATTTTTCATTAATCTTCTTCAACCTCGCTTACCGTATCACAATTCCTGTACCGTACCGTATATCAGACAAGATACTGGCATGCAGAATCGGATCCGCAAAACCCATCACACATAGTACCGGTAGCACAACAGAACATGCCGGTAGCAGGCAGGCCAAGTGCGATATGTAGGCACCGTAGAAGAATTGCTTCCGCTTTATTGGGTCCGCTGCTCCGGTTTGACTGCTTTCCGGTATATACCGTAGTAAAGTTATCCAGTTTGTTCTTCTGACAGCACCGCACCTTGGACAGCACCTACCGGTGTCATGCCACATCCCAGTGCGATACCCGCTGACAACAACAGAACAGCAAAGAGTCCTTTAGATAACTATTTCCAAGCATACCTCAGGGATATTGTAAGCCTTTACATGATATCAATTCGTTTTGCCGCATAGTGGAAAGAGAGAAATATGAGAAACGAAGTGTTTCCCAGTGCTTGGAAGGGTGTGATATGATCTGAGAACTTTGAGGACGCGGCTGTATGATGAGTTAGCTATTGTCTCATTATATACCGCGGAATTGTCAGCGGGCATTGCACTATTAGACCAAGTTACCGTAAGTTAAGATTATGATCAATGAAAAGACGGGCATTACAGGTGTGGAAAGGGTTCTGTATCACCATCATTATTATGACACTCCGACGGACCGCTGTTGGGACCTTCGACCCCACGATCCAACCAACATTCTGTACGCCCAGGGGCAACCTCGAGTCCATTCGTCCGCCCATTCGCCCATCCGCCCATCTATGGTACTGTAAAATCTCTTGGATTCTACCATCTCCGTCGGCACAGGATAGGTTTGGATTGTCAAGTCAACAGAATTTCAAATAGTCTGCCAATTACGACAATGAGATCCAACAAATCCTGGGTGCCGATCCTATCCTGTGCCAGAAAACCGCTAATCCTTCCCAGGAGATTTTTTCTCGGAATCCGGAGATTACAAAGGCTAACGAAGATAGTGGATTTCAAGAGATCCCATCACGCTCCAGGACCTGAGGAAGGCGTCCGAGATCACTCCCGGCCTCGGCTATCTCCCACCAACACCCGGCCGCTACTGCACAAGTGATATCACATGTCTCACGGTCCTAAATGATGTGTGGTACTGCGCTCGAGTACAGTATAAACTCACCCACTCACAGCTTCGTGCGATGCTCGAGTTTCTACAAGCAAGATAGGATAAACATACTGAATTATAAGCAAGACCGCTTCCCCACAAAGCACTATAGAATAGAGACCTGGCACCTTCTACGCACAACCCCCCTCTCCGCGGCTCCCCATCAAGTACTTGTGCTGGAGTAGCCTAAGGGGACGTTGGCCGGTTTGGGATAGCCTACGGAACCGGCACTGTATGTAAAGGATACCGGTATACTCGTAGCAGGCAGGGAGTAAGTTACCCGATAACGAGGGGCTCACAAATATATAGCAAAAAATCAGTAAGTACCCGAGAGCCCATACAAAGTCGCAACCCTTGTTTTCGGATACTTTTTGCCTGCTCCGGAGCGCCGGATGTAACCTTAAGCTTCGCCTTCTCATTAGAATAAGACTTGCGACGTGATTATCGCATGTCGACTGAAGCCACTAGCGTCAGCGTTCTATGTCATCGGCCGTGGCCATTTGAAAGTGGGAAGTCATGTGCTCTCCCCGAATAATGGCCCCGAGTGCGGTAGGTATCCACAGAACAAGTGAGAGGTCTCCTGTTCTCCCCCCTTCCCTGATCACTCGAGCACTGTACTGGTGTTGTCGGCGCTGCTATAATAACACCTTCATCAATACCGGTACTTGCGGTTTGTACACTTCAAGAAGAAGCAAAAGAAAAGGGCAACCCAAATTCATACACCTGCTAAGTCCCAACCCCCCCTAGAAAAAACAAACGTTTTCTCGCACAACGCATTTTCATTCATTCACTCGCAAGCTGCACATTGAGGTGAGGCCCTTCCTCGCCATCCATCCGTCCGTAGAAAAGCTCCCTCAAGATTGTTCAAGGCAATTAGCAGATTGGACGGGGTACCATACCTGTAAGCTGCCACCAGAAAGCATGCGGGAGACCCCGATGATCACATTCCCCCGCATTTTTCAAACTTTGTTCAGAAAGTCGCAGCACAGGTGACTGGAAGTAGTGTGCAACCTGAACTTTGTTGGAAAACGGGTAAAAAGTGACATGGTTGAATGAAATCCTACCGCGTCTTGCCTGGTTCGTCATATTTCATGTGCGTTAAGATGGTGCCTTTTCACTTTAACCCTTCCAAGATAGGGTGCAGATCGTGACAGCAGATAGCATGGATTTTTCTTCCTGTCTTCTTGCATATAAGTTGAAGCCCCCCCCCCCCGGGCCTTCTAGACGTCGGTTACAAGTGCAATACATTCATTCGCACCTGGATGAGGGCCTCGAGTATCTGATATACCATCACCGAAGCCTTACCAGGCCTTGTAATAATCTTCGCCTCATCTACCCCATAACTAGGATACACCTTTATGGCGGTAACAAAGCTTGCCCTAAAGCTCCCAAATGTGAGTTAGGTCATTTCCTATTTCTATTGAACTCGCCACTCATCTAGTATCTAGTGCTCATGATCTGTATTTGCACATCCGAAGAAACCTGTTGACGAAATGACTACGATTGCTGAAGAAGCCCGCCGAAACGAGCGCCACGCACAGCGCCGTCTCCGAGGGAAGGGCCCATCGCAAAGGTCATACCACCACATACCATGCTCTGCTGCGCTTGACTTTGCGCGCACAGCGACCCCCGGGCCACTTGATCCAGAGAAAGTTCACAAGTTGGCACTCCCCGTTGTGGAACAATACACCAAACATTTGCCCTCAGATGTTGGAAAATCTCCCCTACACGCTTTTAGGCCAGACAGCATACCCACAGCAGGCGTTTTAGGGGGGGCCGGAGAAAAGGATTTAAGAAGAAGGGTTGCACAGCGAAACGTTGATCTATCACGATATCGTTTCACCGCATCTCAATTCCTGATTCCCCCGGTTTCCATGGAGGAAGAGTCGAGTGTGGAACACCTCCTTCGAATATCGTCACACAAGCGTCATTCTTTGTCACTACAGCTGGTCCCTACCGACCGGCCAGACTGGACAGAGCAAGACGAATGCTCCGAGTCAACTCCCACTTCCATCCTTTGGAAAACCGGTCCCACTCTCAGGAAATCCGAAAGTATACAGAGCATGCGCCCCCACAGCGGGCACATCGTGAATGTGGCTCCAGATGATGGCTCGGTCCTGAGCGTGAGGGCTAGGAGATTTGGTTATCCTTGGAGTTGCGTTTGTTTTTCTTGAGTTAGGTTTCTATCTCGCGCTACCGGTATATGGGAGCTCGGGTTTATGTTGGGAGCACCTTTTTGTTTCGGCGCTTCTACCTATTTTAGTGGGCACTCGGGTTTACTAGATGCTAGTCAGACTGGAACTGGCTCCCGATTACGGGGCCTTTACTTTACGATGTTCAGGTACCTCTTGTCAATTAGCCGCTCTCGGCAAATTTGTGCTCGCAATGCTATTCTCCACGTCTAGCCTCTGCTTCGTGTTCTCATAGCTATTCAATTTTGAAGACTATATATACTTCTCTAACGGTCTTCCACCCACCTAGGCAATAATCCAGCTTCCGTCTCAAGCGCTCTTATTCCCAAAGCCTTCCCTTTCGGAGTCTGGAAGGGGAACGTTTAAGCTATTCATCAACTTTCTAATTCCCTTTCGAGCCTTCCGAGTAGTAGTTTTCCACTTCTTTTCCTCGATATCTGGATCTTTCTCAGATTCGTCTTGAGCCTTATCCCTGTTATGCCCCTCCACAATCGTCGCCAGCAATTTGTCATGAGTTAATTGACGGCCTTCTAACAGCACATCAACCGCATCAGTGCTGTCCCTCTCCCAGCCCCTCCCAAGCTCAAGGTCGCGGTCTAATGTAGGAACAAAGGTCTTGCGAATTGATTCCACAGAATCTACGACTGTTTTTGACAGGGAAAGTACCGACTCTTGATAGCTGAAAAGTGGATGGCTCTGAACAAGCAACGAGAGGTTGTCAGCTGCGTCCCCCGGACCGTGCCCGGTTGGAGATTCCAAGGCTTGCTCAATAAGACCGATGAACGATTGTGAAAAGTCTGCTGCCTCTGAATTTCTAATCCCGGTGTCACGGTCAGTAACTTGGGAACCCTGGGAACTGTAGATGGTAGCTTATAGATAACATTTGAGCCCTCCGATTGTCCAGAGTGGAAAGCAATTCCTCCTGCTCGCTTTTGACTTGCTTGCGAAATTTAGAAACGTGACTGTTCGAAGACGACGTTTTCCGTTTCTTCATTGCTTTCACTGTCGCGGGCCGTTAGGTCCTACTAGCTTCGGAGTACCGAAGCCATTGGATCGAATGGTGGAGTGGGAAGAAGATGGCGTACGTTTTTCCTCAAATAAAATCATTGCTCTAATAACGTTAGCCCAACACTTGCCGATACTAGGGGTCTTACCCCCGTTGGGAATCTCCGTCTTCTCCACCACCCTCTTGGTCTTCTCCGCCACTGCGGTTCTCCTCGTCCTCCGTATCAGATATTGCGGGTTTGTTTGAGGCTTTTGGTTCAGCTAGCTTCCTCCGAGGTCTCTTCCCCTGATCCTTGCCTTGCCCACTCCCTTCAACACCAGTTATCAAGTCAGTCATATATCATAAACCCAAATTCCCGATCAGTATAGAGGAATACCTTCACGCTTTCTGCTCCCACGAGTATTCGCCATGTCAACCCTTTCCGTTGTGGATTCAGGGAGATGGGCGATCAGTGAACAGGAAGGAACCAAACGAGATTTGCACCGCCCCATCAGTGTTTCCGAGACGGAGAGAGGCTCTGCGGAGCTAACGTACTCGCCTGTTAACACTAGTTTTCCTGTAAGTATAATATCGGTTCTATTTTGCGCACAAACATTACTCTCCTTAAATAAGCCCTTATGGCATACAACGTCGCCAGTAGCACGTGGACTAGGTTTGGGTTTGGGTTCACTTCGTAAAAGTGGCTCCACTTCGGAGGACACGATGCAAACCACTTAAAAGCTAATAGAGGACTATATCTCTATATATCCCGAAGATAGACGTTAGAGCATTGGCCACCCTTAGCTTTCATCCGGCAACAAAAGTGGTTCGCTAGGCATTTTTTTTAATGCCCGACTACATCCACTCGACGGGAATTCGAACTAGCGATGGTCCCTGTTTCAAATTAGTGCGGACCAGTTCCTTAGCCATTTAGACCATAGGAACTGGCCAATAATCACCTCTCCCCTTCGAATTTTAAGTGCGATCTATTCAAAATGGTCAAATATACGTCACCGAAATAGCAGCTGGGATGGATAGCGCGCAACGTCTTCGCTTCGTTCTTGCTTGCTAATCTAGTGGTAAAGACAGATGTATATATCAAAAACAAAACCAAGCTCTGATCCTTCTATCGATCGCTACACATCTCCGCTTTCCTTCCTCCGTGTTCCAAACAAAAGAAAGAAACATTCTGTGTGATCTCTAAACAAATGAAATGCACCACAAAGACTCCTGCTCTCCTGCGCCTTTGATCCAATGCCCAACTCTTGTTCTTCCTTCATCTCCTTTTGCCGTCATGCGTTCCTTTAACAGTCTACTCTCCTTCCCATCCATCGACGGAAACATATTTCCCATGCTTCCGCACTTGCATATAACAAAAGAAACTATAGCATGCCGAGCAGAACTAGCTGATTTCTAACACGATCTGCCTTAGAAAGGAAATTTTCGAAAAGAAAAGAAAAGAAACTCTGATAATATCAAGCAGAGCAACTCTTATATCACTACGATCCCAGTGCCAAATTTTGTCCATCTTTCTCCTTCCCTACCCAAGTACAGTACACTATTTCTTCCCCGTGCCTTCTACCGCTAGTAGTAGGTCCGCTACTCCAGCTTTACACATCAATCATTAGCACAGCCCTTCATTTCCTCGAAGCACTTTGCATCTGCCTAGTATATTGCGTCCACCCTACGGGCAACCTCGCCCCCCACTTCCTTCGATTACAATCATTCCTAAATTTCAATATTTGAAATAATTTTAGCTAGTCGTTGCTCAAAGGGAATCTCTTTTGCGTGTAAATCCATTCCCCCCCTAAATCCCACTGCTCATCTGCCATTATGGCTAATTCAGGCTGCACGAATCTCTGGTCTCTAGCCATCTAGCTCAGAATTAAAACAGAATCAATGCTAACGGCACAAAAGCTACTATTGCCCAATTAACTCTAAAAGAGTCTACTACATGATAACCGCCCGTCGACCGAACAACGAGCAAGTAGTCGCCAAGGAAAGCAGATTTGGATATGTCTGGCCAAAGCTAGGATCATGCTGAGAGTGATAGATATTCAAGTCGGGAGCCGCAACTGTATGTCGTGTGGAGAGATAGGTGACGTCACTTATATCTTCACCTGGATCATTTCCCTAAATATGCACTTCCCGGGAGAGTTGTGAATATACCCGAGTGACATCACATGGTTGCAAGAATGCCCAAGAAGGGCTTGGCGTTCTCCCGCTATTGGGTAAATTTGAAATATTAGACTTGATTGCTGGCTAGAGTGCAATGAGGTCGGGGGTCTCTCGGGATTTCAGACAATATTAGGGGTCCTCAAATTTGGGACGGGATTTATTGTTGCCAGCCCTGGTCCCTTCGTTCGTTCCCGGATCCCATGACTTTTTAGTGCAGAAAAAAGGGCCCACAAAGGCATATAATGGTTTTGGTCACTCAACGGTGACCTGGCCAACAGAGTCTATGACCCCGAGGAACCAACCGATCTTCCCCTTAAGCCGTGATACTACCGCTCTATTTTAACCCGGGTGCGAAGGCCAATCTAAATTACCATCCCCTTTTAAACAGAACCCATCTAGCCATCCAGCGATTTCCCTGGATGAGCATTTGTTGATGTGGATGGAATTGATAATCCCGGCCGAATCTCGTTTATTTATGCATTTTCTAACTAACTATAGACAACATGTAACCTGTTCCTTCGTCTACTCAAGTCGCCTGATTGAAGATGCGCTTTCTTTTTCGGCGCGTCGCCGCTGAAAGGGCATGTTTAATCCAGAGACTTGAGTATATTTAGTACCCTAGGCCAGAGCCGAACACATTGATGGTATCATCACTTGAGGAAAAGATCGATTACCTCCCTAGGGCCATAAATCCTATTGGCGAGGTCACTATTGAGTGGCTGAAACTATACCTCCACGAGACCAGTTTCGGATGATCGAAGGGCCAGGCACTCACTAAAATGCAGTGGAATTCGGGAACGGATCGAGGGTAGTTTCGATCCTCGATATCTATAAAATCCCTTTTCGGGAATGCCGTTAGTTAGCTAGTTGAAGGAAGACGAGGCCATCCGGAACCCACCCAAAGCACACCTGAGGTTTGAGAACTCTTATTCGGTCTAAGTATCAGTAGTTCAGACAGCTCATCTTTTGCATGAGCTGAATGGTGCATAATTGCCACAACACTCTTTCCTACCGAAGACTTTGGGGCGGATGCATCAAGGCCCTGGTGCCGTGAGACAGGTGGTTTGGGGCTATATGATTTTTACTCTGCGGTAGGTGAGCCTAAAATCTAACCTCAGACTTTAGCACTCCATTATGCCAGTCCTGCACTCGCACCCCTCGATCTCAGTAGGCCGGATACTGCTTCTCCAATTTCAATGCCAGAAAAGAAAGAAAAAGTTAAAGAGAATCGTGATTTCCCTATTTTGTTCCCGAATTTCACAGTTTTTGAGTGCACAAACTATCAGTGAAGAAATAACGAAGGATGTGGGAGAGAAAAGAGTATAATATAAGTCATAGGCCACAAAAGGAGTTTAGATTCTTGTGGCCTCCAATGCGCCTGGTAAAGAACTTAAGGAAATTTCCTTCTCCAGTATAACGCCCCGGATAGCACAGAAAGACGACGAAATCAACGGAGAGGATACCATCCCCTAATTCATTGCCGATTTAGACCATCTCCGAAGGGGCCACGAATTCGTGACGCTGGACATCCCCTACCGTAAAACCTGTTTTTTTAATAAATAAAATTGGCATGGGCCGGGAAGTCTTAGAATTGGCCAATGTTCTAAAGTCGATGATAGGCCAAATGTCTTGTCTCTTCCGAAATTCCCAAAAGCTTAGCTTTCTTAGTACGTGTCGGGGAGATTTCGAGTACCCATAGTCCGGGCTAGCTCATTAAGAACCAGGTTTTACCGTACCCTACCCAATAATAGCAACCAAGACTCCTTGATACAATGTGTACCCGATCCTAAACTTCTGTGAAATTTCCTCCCTGCGGGTTCAGGAGGGCATCAGATCCCTCCTTTAATCTAGTTGCCCCGAGTTATTTGGGACGTCATACTGGAGAAGGAAACATCTTCGAGTTCTTTACCAGACTCCTCGGAGGTGACAAAGATTCAAACCCTCCTTGTAGCCTGCAACTTATGTTATACTCGAGCATACTTTCCTCCCCCACATCCGCCGGTCAGTTTTCCCTCCTTAGTGATAGTTTGTGCGCTTGAAAGCTGTGGAATCTGGGAGCAAACGGAGGGATACCGGTACCATAACCTTTCCCATCGCCAGGCACAACAGAAGTACAGTACAATAGCTTAATCGCCAGCTACAATAGTATAGTAATCGCGCGGCCGAGTTGAGGTCGCACACCGAAAGCTGGTAGCGGTTTTCGGGCCAATAATTAGTGTGACTTGTCGTGCGCGGTACTGAGCCCAGTAGCAGATACGGCGATGGACGATCGGGGGTAGTATGAGGAACGAATTCCGGTATAACCACCACGACCCCCACCCCCTCTATCTTGTAATATATGCCTTTAATAGATTCTAGAATATGGATCCACGGGCTCATCAGCGAAGAAACAGACTCGAGTACTCGAGTAGTGAAACCTCGCGTGCATACACGCATGCGATATATTGATTGATTGAGTATTAAATTCAGCACTTCACCTATCACGTCACACTAATTCCTATCAGCCCAATGATCGTTACTGGCATTGAGTAACCAGCTTTCACTCGGTCGCGTAAGTGCGTGAGTGCTCGTACCCGAGCAGTCTTCATAGTACCGCATAGTACGAGCATCGCCTGTAGCAAGAGGCTTTCCAGCACAAAGAACAACGCACCATGGCCACCACAAGATTTAAGTGCAAGCACATTTTGTAATACATTAGACCTTAGTGCATACAGTTTAGGCAGAGAGGTTTTTGTAGGAAAACTCCATTCTTTGTCACTAGAGAATTTTGATGTTTTTGTTGTTATTCTTCCAGTTGAGGTTTGGGTGTAGAGGGGCTTTGTTTGTTTCAAGTCCCAACGTCATCCCATGAACCCTAATACTACCCTAAACTGGGATAGGGACGTGATATGACGCAAGCACCGCTGTCCGTGCACCGATCTCACAAAGTTTGGATGGGACACCCACCATAGCGGGGTTATGGTTCCCGCCGCGATAAACCTGCCCAAGGCAGGGGAAAAATAATCGTCCGGTTTCAAGTTGAATGATCACCGCAGTACCAGCAAGAGAGTTTTTTGATTTTTAAGATCACGGAAATGTAGCTAGACATCCGCTGCATCGATCTATCATTTTAATTTATGGAAATATCAACAGGAAGACCACGATCTTTAGGAGCCTCATGCAACGGCCGCCTGCGAAACCCGCGCAAAAATAGGCCGAGGCACACATTTCCAGGGGTAAGACATCGCACCGGTCTCGATTTGCCTAAATATCTAATTATCTTCTCTCAGATAGCTTATGCGCTTTTTGCATTGAAGATGAATTTTGTGGATTTCTGGGCTCTGAAAGGCGTCGATTCAATAGTATCTTGGAATAACCTAACCGGTGCCCCCAGCTACAAACACCACTCACAGGCGGAGAAATCTCAAGAAAAAAATAAACAAGCCAAAGTGCCAAGAGTGAGCTGAATAATGGCTGCATGAACAGATTTATCACAACTATCACCGAGCTGCCCAGAGAACTGTAAAAGCAGAAGTTCAGCGAAGGGAGGCTTAACTTAGTTAGTCATAACGATGACCGAGTGATCCCTTAGCCGCTCGAGTAGTGAAGGCAGAGTGTGATGCTGAATGGCTCAACGCAAGCACAAACCTAAACCCCGGCAATCTTGTATGTATGCACTCAAGCATGTATGGTACACGTTACCATCCATGAGCTACCGAGGGTGGACACCGGTGTGGGTGTCTTCTGTGCCTGACTGGCATCAGAAACATCTCATACAATCATACTAACGACGACGGCAAGAGTGACAACACGATCTTGACGAGGCAAGCGAATACCTCCAAGGCCACAAAAATGGACTCGAGTAACTGCCACATCCCCCACCGTACTGGTACCGCGCTCTACTGTACAGCACCGTACCCGAACACAGTGACAAAAAGTCGACAGTCGGAAAAGCGGATAGGATGCTAATTTTATGTGCTCGTACTTTTATCCGTGCTATTGCCCCATCACGGCAGAAGAGGCTCGGAGGCTTTTCCTCCTCTCCTCCCTATGGCCCCTCCCTCCCCCTGGCCCCTGCCTGCCGTAGTCTGCCCGTCTAATTCTATGCTCAGTTCTCAATTCCGGGCCTGTCCTGTGCCTATTTTGTGTCTGTGGCATCAGAGCTAGACCATTCCGAGGTAGGCGCTCACCACAGCCCAAGTTGGAAGAAGGAAAGTCAGTGGAGCCAAGCTAGCTGCAGGAGTCCCCGCTGTCGTCCCCGCTTCAACTCCCCTCTGCCCTCCCCTCCCGGTCCCACCCTCCTACTACTCCCGCCATCACTTCTATTGCTTGTCCTCTTCGCTGTTGGGTCGGGGCTGTCTCGTTTTGTCCCGTGCTGCCGCTCGCTCCCCGTCCACCCTGCGCCCGTACTGCACCACCTGCTTCTTCTCTTTCCCCATAGCACTTGTATAGCACTTACTCCCGTAGTGCTGCGCTGCGCATAACTTGCCGCTTCTTACATACCACGGTATACCGTACATATCATACTGCGCAGTAGGCAATAACGGTACTGTTCAAACCTTGGCCAGCGTATCGCCTCAAATCACATCCTCCCATCTCCCCCCCAAAAAAATCCGAGGGAAATCGATCAAGAAAGAGCAGTTTGTATCGCCTCCTTTGCTTTGCTTTGCTTCCTACTCTCCACTATTCATTGCCCCCCTCTGCCCACACCCCTCTCTGCTCACTCCCGCTTGACCACTTTTACATGCCCACTGTCCTCTGACAACTGCCAAACTTGACGTACTCGGGCCTGCCCTACCGCCCTATTTTAACCTACCTTACCCTTCATCCTCTTTCTCACTTTGCTTCCTTTCTCCATCCTTTAATTTTTACGTCCGCAGGACCCCACCTCCCCCCCCCCCCCCCACCCCTCTTCTACCCACCCCTCACCACTCTTCCGAATTTCCTATCCTTCTGCCGCCTTTCTCCTTTCTACCAAGCCAGCAACACCACTCACCAACCAAAAATAAATAAAACACAACCTCTCGCTTCGACCCACCCTATTGCTCTTTATTTCCCCCACCTCACACAAAATGCCTTCTAAAGACACCGATACCATCACTACAAAGGAGACTACCGCGGTTGAGGGGAGCGAGAGCGTAAGTCCTAGCCTACCACGTTGTTGTCTACCATCAAATATCGCAGCTTTACTGATAGTAGTACCAGTCCGAACGGGTGCTGGGCGACAGCAATGACTTAGCGGGCTCTATCGACCTCGAAATTTTCGGCCAAATCCTAGAGATGGACGACGACGACGACGATAAAGAGGATCGAGGGTTCAGCCGCGCAATTGTTTATGGGTTCTTGGAGCAAGCGGAGGATGCCTTTCAGAACATGAAGGAGTCTCTGTACGTCTTTTTGAACCCTTCATACCCCTCTAGGAGAAGGTATATTTACTATTGCTAACATATACCTCCCTCGCTTTAGCGAGAGGAAAGACCTTTCCCAACTCTCGTCAATTGGTCATTTCCTCAAGGGTTCCTCCGCTACCCTCGGTCTTGTGAAGGTCAAGGACTATTGCGAAAAAATCCAGAACCTCGGTTCGGGTCTAGACGAGACTGGCACTAACGATGTTGACGACCGTGAAGAAAGCCTGGCAGGAATCAGGTCCGTGCTCGGTGAGATGGAGAGGGAGTACGGGCGTGTTAATGTCCGTTTCAAAAAATTCTACGAAAATCTCGGCCGAGATCCCCAATTATGAATTTATTTTCCAACCTTCTCTGCTGGGTTTAAAGTATATAGTTGAAGAGACGCGCGAGGACCAGCTGGGCATGGATAGGCATTACATGGGGATTCTCAAGACTGTAGAGGGATTCAGCATTGTTTGTGGATGGCTGGGGATCAGGTTACATTCTTTGTTCAAGTAGGCCGTGCTTGTACTGTCTGTCTTCATTTCTTTTCTCTCTTCCCTTAAGTCTTATCATCCTACCGCTTCCAAATGGGTGTTTTTTTCCTCTGGATTCACTGGACTCTTCGCATTGAGCATTTCTTCTTCGGTTCTCTCGTCTCTCTTAATTATTCACCTCTTTTCCCAAAATCAGTTGTCTCTTGACTTTCTATTTCATTGTTCGCAATGTGGCTATTCATTCTCGAACCCCCTTCGGCGCAACCTGAACCTCCCTGCCTTCTTCACATCATTGTCTCCTATTATCTTAGAGGGCGACCCATTTTTGATCCGTTGAACCTGGGGTGGATCAGAAATATTTTAGAGATCCTGGAGGGAGGGCGGGAAAGAAAAAAATCTCGCGGGCTAGATAGACGGAGGAGGAACAGGTGACATCTCAAAAACCCCCACCCCCGCCCCCACCTCCGAAACCAGGTGTGTGCTCGCATGTCATGTCCTGCCCTGTATCATACTGAATTTTATGTGTTGGATTCATGAGATCAGTGGGTAAGATATAAAAAAGGGAAACCTTCAAACGAGGATTATCTGCTTACCATATTTCTCCCTCATCGGCCAGCACATAGTTACAGATTACCGGGAACGAGAGAGAGGGAAAAGCCATTATGGTATGAGGCGGTGATATGGCCTTTCCTACTGTATTTTTGCCTTCCTAACGAGATAGCATCACAATAGCAAAGCGATAATCTAAAGCAGTGACAATGATACAAGTACAAGACCTTCCTTCTGACAGACAAGTGAGAATGAAATCCGGCAAGCCACCACCACAGTAGAGTATCACAGAGCACAACAGCAGTATTCCCGCTCTCTCATCTCTTTCCAAGTCCCTGTTCACTTCAAACCCACCTATCCCCCCCCCTCCTACGGCTGAGGTTGGTCAGGATAACTGACCTGTTCCTTTTTTCTCTTTTTCACCTTCTCTTGGCATATGTCATCGGTACACTATGGATGGTACCGGTAAGCAGGTTGGGTGCCGTATGTGAGACAGAACACAAGGAGAAAGAACACTGATTCTAGATCTCTATCGTAATGTCACCTTCTACCCCCACTCGTTTTCTTCAGTGGTAGTGTTATAATTTTTGTGTTGCTCTTGGAGGCCGGTGGTTAGTAAGTATCATAAGGAAGCACGCCTGGCTATCCTCAAGAGAGTCGGATAGATGCTAGAACTGTTAGGAGCAGACTGGTAGTATCTAGGCCAAATAGGTTGTGCGGAGTGTCTTATAGTGTTGGAGGCAGTAGGGATACATGAGGCAGGTGTGATGGGGCTATATAGGATAGGAAGTTTAAGTGTGTAAATTTAATTGGTGCTTGGGGAAAGAAAGAGAGAGCCTCTATTTATTCATCTACCGGTACCTGTCTATTTATCTACCTATCCATCTCACCACGAAGTCTTGACCCAGAATTGGCACCTGAAGAAAGGATCCCCCACCCTAACTGTCCTATTGATGGTATTTTTATTCCTTCTCTCGAGTCTTCCGAAGAACCACGGTGCGCTGTGTGATCTGGAGTTTATCCGAGAATCAACGATCTGGGTGGTACAGCCTGTGAAATAAATCTGGTAGATCGAGCGGTTTGGGCCCAGAACGACATGCGTAGAGTATGTGATATAAGAATTGGAATCTAGGCCATTCGAATACCGGTATCGGGGAATTTTTTGGGAGGTTCGTGATACCGGTACTTGTGCCGTGCTGCATGGCGATTTTGTGAATGCCCCCCTCGGCCGCCTCCGGGGCGAGGGGTTCTCCGCTGGTGCGGGAATACAGTGCGGTGCGGTGTTGGCCGTCAGATCGGAAGAGAAGTGCCGGCAGGAAATGGAGGGGGGCGGCCCCGAGGAACAGTAGAGAGTGATAACATTGGTACCTGCATGGAAATTGGAAGGAAAAGAATGCCAATTCTAGGGGGTGAAATCCGGATTCCTTAGGGAGTCTCCGAGCAATGGTATTTTTGTATCATGAAAGGTGGCTTATATGGTGATTTTTTACTGTATTAAACTAGCAGTAGATTTTGCGATTCCTCCGCTGCACCACCCGTAGTACGAGTAACTTACTGTCCAACCCATCCTTCCGGTGCCCTCCTATTGCCGATTCCCAACCTAAACCGATCGCGGGAAGCTCCGAAGAAAGGGCTGTAGAAGGTACAAATTGGAGAAGGAAAAAGAAAAGCATATCAGGAAAAGCGTCTTACTCGATCATTTATACTCCCAATAATAAAGTTGAGACACTGATAAGGCAGACGGGTATCGCTCTAACCAGTCACGCTTCCTTTTTGCCCTTCCTTCTACTGGTATTTTCCCTTTCGCCTTCCCTCCTATCATACCTCTCCCCCACACATCTCATCTTTCTACCCGTCTTTACACATGATAAGATAGAGTGCTACCCCCAGCCTCCTGCCTCCCCACTCCAATCATTCAAGGATACGACACCGGCAGAGGGTTTGCATAAGTCACTTCCCACCGTTTGCAAAAGGCAACTTAGGTTTGTTCGATTGAGGTGCACTTTATAATCCCTGCGGAGCACCTGCTCTTATCGATAAGCAGATCAGACCCTTGGCCACAACGTGCCGACCCAGCATAACCACTGCCCAAACCAAGCTTACCTTACCCCTACTCAGCTCTTTCACAACCCCATTTCTTCCCCCTTTCCTTCCGGTGAGAGGAGCTACTGCAGTCTGCAATGGCACCTGGAGTACTTAAAACGCCGGAGCCAGTTGTGCCTGGTAATGACTTTGATCATCTCGTGGGCGTGGTCTCCAAGTGGGATGATACGCTTACGTTCTACCTAAACGGAGTGAAAGTAACTATCGATAACGCTGATCCCGAAGTTACGCTTCTAGAGTACTTGCGTGGAATCGGACTCACTGGGACGAAACTTGGTTGCGCAGAGGGGGGTTGTGGTGCTTGTACTGTCGTAAGCTTTCCTTCCTCCCGTATCCACCTCTAGGAAGCTGTTGGGGCTAAGCCCTAGCCATAAGGTCATCTCTCAACATAACCCTACCACGAAAAAGATCTACCACGCGTCGGTAAACGCTTGTTTGGCACCGTTAGTGAGCGTCGATGGAAAGCATGTTATAACGGTAGAGGGCATCGGGGACGTGAATAAACCACACCCGGTCCAGGAGAGGATTGCAAAGTGGCATGGGTCACAGTGTGGGTTTTGCACGCCTGGGATTGTCATGGTTTGTTACTTCTTCTTCCTCGCTCCGGTTTGGGCAGGGCTGATGCCGATGATGGATAGAGTTTGTATGCACTTTTAAGGAACAACCCCAACCCAACGAAACATCACATTGAGGAGGCATTCGACGGAAACCTTTGCCGGTGTACGGGTTACAGGCCAATATTGGACGCTGCTCAGACATTCGGTTCCACGGCGGGCTGTGGGAAGGCGACCAGCAGCAGTGGCTGCTGCATGCAAAAAAGCGATGGGAAAGGTCCCGTCGGCTGCTGTAAGAATGCGTCTACGGTAGGCGGGGATGCCAGCCCTGTGAAGAGATTTACAGAACCAGGGTTCATTGAACATAGGCCAGATACGGAGCTTATATTCCCGCCAGCGCTTCGGGGGCATGAATTCAAGGGGTTAGCTTTTGGCAATGAGCGGAAGAGATGGCTTCGGCCATCAACATTGAACGAACTGCTGGAAATCAAGAATGCCCTGCCCTCAGCCAAAGTGATTGGTGGCTCGACGGAGACACAGATTGAGATTAAGTTCAAGGCGACGCAGTACAGCGTTTCGGTATACGTGGGAGACATTCCCGAACTGCGGAGTTACTCGTTCAAAGACCGCCATCTAGTTATCGGGGCAAACATCACCCTTACAGATCTCGAAGGGGTACTTCGAGAAGGCATTGTGAAATACGGGCCCGAGAAATCACAACCTTTGGTTGCAATGCTTAAGCAACTGGAATACTTTGCCGGCCGTCAAATCAGAAACGTTGGGACGCCAGCCGGGAACCTCGCTACGGCATCACCCATCTCGGACTTAAACCCAGTATTCGTGGCTACTCGGAGCATACTAATCACACACACCCCCAGAGTTGGCGAGATCGAGATCCCAATGACCAGCTTCTTCAAGAGCTACCGAACAACCGCACTTCCACCGAATGCAGTAATCTCGAGTATTCTGGTACCGATTGCGAGAGAAAAGGGCGAGTTTATTAGGGCTTATAAGCAAGCAAAGAGGAAAGATGACGATATCGCTATCGTCAATGCCGCTCTCAGAGTTTCGCTCGACGATGATAATATAGTTGAATCGACAAATTTGGTATATGGTGGAATGGCACCAACAACTGTGCAAGCCCATAACACGATGAAATATCTGGAGCGGAAGAAGTGGAACGCAAAAGAGACATTGGAAGGGGCGGTGAATGCCCTAGAGCAGGATTTCAATTTAGGATTTGGAGTGCCCGGTGGTATGGCTACTTACCGCAGGTCACTAGCATTCGGATTCTTCTATAGATTCTGGCACGAGGTCGTGGGAGTCCTTGAAGGGAATGTTCCAGCAGAGCTAGTGGATGAGATCAAAAGAGAAGTCTCAACTGGAGAAAGAGATCAAGATAGTACAATTACATATGAACAACGGATATTGGGGAAGGGAGTACCGCACGTTGCGGCCATGAAGCAAGTTACCGGCGAAGCTCAGTACACAGACGACATTCCTAAACACCACAACGAGCTTTACGGATGCTTGGTATTAAGTACAAAAGCCCATGCCAAGATTATTGATGTGGACAGCGAGCCCGCATTGAAGATTCCTGGGGTGCGAGCCTATGTTGATCACCATGACGTGCACTCCCCGGAGGCAAACAGATGGGGGGCACCAGTCTGCGATGAGGTCTTCTTTGCTGTTGACGAGGTATTTACCGCTGGACAGCCGATTGGTATTATCTTGGCAGATACACAACTGGCTGCAGCGCTTGGTGCTAGGGCTGTTTCTGTAAAGTATGAGGAGCTACCGGCTATCTTGACCACAGAAGAAGCGATTGAAAAGGAGAGCTTCTTTCAACATTATCATTACATCCGCAAGGGAGACCCTACTGAGGAGGCCATGAAAAAGGCAGATCACGTCATTGAAGGTGTGGCTAGAATGGGCGGTCAGGAGCACTTTTACCTCGAGACGAATGCCGTCCTCGTGGTTCCCAAGCCCGAGGATGGTGAAATTGAGGTCTTCAGCAGCACGCAGAATCCCACAGAAACGCAAGCATACATTGCTCAAGTTTGCAACGTGCCCGCGAACAGAGTTGTTGCAAGGGTGAAGCGTCTCGGGGGCGGTTTTGGTGGCAAAGAGACAAGATCAATTCAATTGGCCTGTATCTGTGCCATCGCCGCGAAGAAGCTCAAGAGGCCAGTGCGATATATGTTAAATAGGGATGAGGACATGATGATTTCCGGACAACGACATCCTTTCCTCAGTCGATGGAAAGTGGGTGTCAATAACGATGGAAAGATCGTGGCCCTTGATGCAGACGTTTTTTGTAATGGCGGTTGGACTCAGGACCTTTCTGCTGCCGTTTGCGACAGAGCCCTTACCCACATCGATAATTGCTATATGATTCCGAATATCGACGTTCGAGGAAGGATTTGCAAGACGAATACTATGTCTAATACGGCTTTCAGAGGTTTCGGAGGGCCACAAGGGATGTTCATTTGTGAATCTTATATGGAGGAGGTTGCAGATAATATTGGCATGTCAGTAGATAAGCTCCGAGAGGTTAATATGTACAAGGAAGGCGAGAGGACGCATTTCAATCAGGAGTTGAAAGATTGGCATGTCCCATTACTCGTTGATGCGGTCAAAAAGGAGGCCGAATATGAAAAACGTCGGGAAGCGGGTGGGTTTCCATGACCAGCGCTCCTAGTAATGAGCTGACATGATTACAGTCGATGAGTTCAATAAGACTCACAAATGGAAAAAACGAGGGCTTTCATTAATTCCAACCAAGTTTGGTATCTCTTTTACCGCATTATTCCTCAATCAGGCTGGTGCCCTTGTACACATCTACCACGACGGTTCAGTTCTTGTAGCCCATGGCGGAACTGAGATGGGTCAGGGCTTGCACACAAAGATGGCAATGGTAGCGGCAGAGGCTCTCGGTATTCCGCTAGAAGACGTCCTAATATCAGAAACCGCAACAAACACCGTCGCAAATACATCAGCCACAGCCGCGTCAGCATCCAGCGATCTGAATGGATACGCAATCTGGAACGCTTGCCAACAGCTCAATGAGAGGCTCAAACCCTACCGGGAAAAGCTTGGTCCAGGTAGCAGTTTGCAGCAACTTGCACATGCCGCATACTTCGATCGTGTGAATCTGAGCGCAAACGGATACTACAAGACTCCTGATATTGGATATTCCTGGGAATCGAATACTGGCTTGATGTATTTTTACTTCACGCAAGGTGCCGCCATTGCAGAGGTTGAGATTGATACCCTTACCGGAGACTGGACGTGTCTGAGGGCAGACATCAAAATGGACATTGGTCGGAGTATCAACCCTGCTATCGACTACGGCCAGATCGAAGGCGCATTCGTGCAGGGCCAGGGCCTCTTCACTACGGAAGAGTCGTTATGGTTCAACAATGGCCAACTAGCGACGAGGGGTCCAGGTGCATACAAGATCCCTGGCTTCAGAGATATCCCGCAGGTCTTCAACGTTAGCATGTTGAAGGACGCCCAATGGAAGAACCTAAACACTATTCAGCGAAGCAAGGTAATTCAACCTACCAACCTATGCACCCCCATCGCTGTTATCGTTGTGAAGCTAATACGATACTATAGGGAGTCGGTGAACCCCCACTCTTCATGGGAAGCTCTGTATTCTTCGCCATCAGAGACGCCTTGAAGTCTGCCCGTGCGGACCATGGAGTCACGGAATGCCTGAGTCTACGTTCTCCTGCAACGCCCGAGAGGATCAGGCTCTCCTGTGCGGATGAGATTATTAGGAGGAGCCGTGTGCAACCACAAGACGGAGAGAAGGAATTTTTCGTTTCCATTTAAGTAATAGCTTACTAGTCTCTTTTGGGCTTTCGTTATCGTTTCCTTGGCTTAACAAATTCGCACCCCCTCGTGGGCTTTACCCGGTTTTTTCTCGGCTCTTTCTCCCCCTGTTAGTTATGTAACGGCCGTATTTGGAAGTAATTTAAATTGACTGGTATCTCCTAATCTGTGTGCAGATTTCGCAGCTTTTTAGCGTGGTTAATGGCATATGCTAACCTTAGATCTTTACCAAAGGCAGTATGGCCATGGAGTTCTTGCTGTGACCTGACCAGTAGAAAACATC